>LNFM01000648.1_pt1 | contig 100243 bp, 90 predicted proteins | sample 596031 | NCBI WGS metagenome assembly LNFM01 (sample SAMN04254537, study PRJNA301005) | activated carbon metagenome | isolation source: dual media filters at the Ann Arbor, Michigan drinking water treatment plant | place: USA: Ann Arbor
TCGAGGTGTTCAAGCGCGTGCTGCAGCAGCGTGACGAAGGCGCTGCGCTGCGCTGCGTCGGGTTGATGCAGCAGGGACGGGTGGTCGACCTGGATGCATCGCTGGCGCTGGAGGCGGCTGTGGCTGGTGCGAGACACCGCCTGCCGCTGGCCGACAGCGTCATCTTCGCCACTGCACGTCGTGCGAATGCAGAACTGTGGACGCAGGATGCGGACTTCGAAGGCCTTCCCGGCGTGCACTACTTCCCGAAGCGGTGACCGCAGGACCGCGGAACGACGGACTTTCGGAACGTTGCCGGGGCGCAATGCCAGAGCGACGAAGAACTTGCTCGACTGGCCGGCAACATCGCCACCACCATCGTCTACCCTGCCGGCACCACCCGGATGGGCCGGGCAGACGACCGGATGGCGGTGGTCGATTCGCACCTGCGGGTGCGCGGCGCCGGCGTGATGCCGATGATCACCGGCGGCAACACCAACGCGCCGACCTTGATGATTGCGGGAACAGCCGCCACCTGGATCGCCCGAGCCGAGTAGCCTCCGGCAACCCGGTTGCCGAGGGCATCGAGTGGTTCCATAATGCCTCCATCGTCTCCATTCCGGAGGCAGTCTTGGGGAGCTGCCATGCCCGTGAACCTGTCCGTGAAGAACGTACCGGACGCACTCGCCCAACGGCTGCGCGAGCGCGCGCACCGTAACCGGCGGTCGTTGCAGCGCGAGCTGCTGACGATCCTCGAAGGGGTGGCGAGCGAGCGCGGCGCGGCGCCGAGCGGCGACGGACCGGCGGCAGGCGCCTTGACGGTGACGCAGGTCAGTGAAAGGGCCGCCGCGCTGTTTCCCGGAGGAACCCGCAGTTCCATGGGCTACATCCGCGAACTGCGCGACGGACGTTGAACGTGGCGCTCCCGCGCGCTTCGACGGCGTCGTTGCATGTCGCGGAACCCCACGCGTTCTACTCGAGCCGCCCGCGACTGGTGGTGGACGCCACCGTGGTCGCAGCCCACCTGTTTGCCGAACCCGAGGCACCGCTCGCGGCCGCCGCGCTTCAGGCGCGCGCCCTGCATGCGCCTGACCTGATCGACTACGAGCTGATCAGTGTCGCCCTGAAGAAGATCCGCCGCGAACGGCTTCCGCAGGCGGCCGTCACGTCCGCACTCGCCCTGGTCGACGGGATGGCGATCGAACGCCATCGGCTCGACATGTCCAGCGTCCTGCGGCTGGCGGATCGCTACGCGCTCACTGCATACGACGCGGCCTATCTCAGTCTGGCAGAACTGCTGGGCGCACCGCTGGCCACGTTCGACGAGCAGCTCGCGGCGGCTGCGCGCGAACATCTGGCGCAGCCGCCGCCCCATGGGGAAGGCGACGCCGCATGACATCGTCGATGCCGCAAGGTGCTCAGGCACCTGGCAAGTGACGGGATGCGGGGATCTCAGTACCGCGCCTCCAGCAGCACGCGCAGCGTACCGGTCGGGCTCGCCGCGACCGGTTGCACGCATCTCGGGGGCGACCGGACCTGCCACCACTTGGACGGGGTTGGTCATTGTTCGGGCTGGGGCGCCCTCGCCCTCGCCGGCGCGGCTGCGGCGATACGCGCCTAGCGCTTCTGCTGTTGCCTGGCGCGGTCGGATTCGTCCGCGCGGCGGAACAAGGCCTGCGCCTCCGCTTCCTTGTTCTGGAACTGCAGCGAGAGGCCGAGGCTGTTGAGCGCCTGCGACGTGTGCGGGTGAAGGACTCCCAGCACCTCGGTGCGGATCGAGACCACCTTGCGGAACTCGACCTCGGCCTCGGCGTAGCGCTTCTGTCCGGCGAGGAACACGCCGAAGTTGTTGGTCACCCTTGCCGTTTCCGGATGCCGCGGGCCGAGTGCCGCCGCGGTGGCAGCGACTCCCTCCCGGAAATAGCGCTCTGCCTCTTCGTAGCTACGCTGCCGCTGTAGGATCGACGCGATCTGATTCAGGCTGCGTGCGATGTCGGGATGCTTTGGCGGCAGCACGTCGCGCCGTATAGCGAGTGCGCGGCGCTGCATCGCCTCGGCGTCCGCGTGGCTGCCTAAGCCGCTGAGTACGCCGGCGAGATTCTCCAGGCCGTTTGAGGTCCGCCAACTTTTCGGGCCGCTGATCTTCTCGTAAAGCGCTAGCGCGCGGCGGCTGATCGGATAGGCCTCCATGTACTTTCCCTGATGGGACAGAACCAGCCCGAGGTTGTCCGTGGCGATCGCGGTGTCCTCGTGGTTCTTCCCTTCCGCTCTCTCGATTACGTCGACGGCACGGCGTAACTGGCGCTCCGCCGCCGGGTAGTCGGCCAGATGGTAGAGCGCCAGCCCGTGATTCAGAAACGCAGCGCCCGTGTCGGCGTGGGTCGGGCCGGATGTCTTTTCGAACAGCGCGAGCGAGCGGGCGAGCATCCTCTCGGATTCCGAGTACTTGCCCTGGAGGCCCAGAACTGTCCCGAGGTTGCCGAGGGTCCAGGCGAGGTCGCGGTTTTCGCCGCACTTCTCGCGCAACTCGAGGGCGCGCCGCGCGAGGCGCTCGGCTTCCAGGTATTCGCGCCTGTCGATCCGCGCGAAGGAATCGTCGTCGAGCTTGTCCGCGGCGGTCGGTGGGCACTGCGCGATCGCAGTGCCGGCGACCAGTGCGAGCGCTGCGTGCAGGACGAAACGAATGAGCATTCCAAACCCCTCCTTCAGGAACAACACAGCACCCGGCGACGCGTCCAGTTCCGCCGCATCGTCATCGGAAGGTGCGGCGGTCACGCCGGCAGCGCGCTGCCGGCGGGGCGGGGGAAGTTGGATCAGGCGGTCAACTCGGCCGGGCTGCACCAGATGCCCTCGAATCCCTCGTCCTCAACCGCGCCCCGATCGTCGAGCGCAATACGCCCCGCGCCCACTGAATCGGTCCGGGTATCGCGGAGGCTCACTGGCATGCGTCAGGCCTTCAGGGACGACCGTGGAAATCCCTCTAGATCCCGGACACATCCAGTATTGCCACTACGACAGCTGAAGTTGTGCGGCGGCAACAGGAAAGCGAAGGTCGTTCGTTTGCGACGGAGGCGGTGGTCGCGAAGCCACCCGATGGAGCCGGTCCTAGATCTGGCGATCGCGGCACAGCGCGAAGCCGGCGTAGCGCAGGCTTGGCTGTCGGCGGACCACACGGGTCTTTCTCGAGCAAGTCGTACCGCGCGACTGCAGCGATGCGATCATCGCGCACCTCGCCTATCCGGCGGTACTGACGGACACGGTCAGTATTCCCTGCCGGCATGGTGCATGCCAGACCGCATCTTGAGCGCCAGCGCTGCAGGGGCTACAGTCGTCCCTCGCCAGCCGCCCGGGGATACCTGGACTGGCCGCGGCAGACGAGGAGAGGCGCAGTGGCAAGGCTCGACGGAAAGGTGGTCTGCCTCACCGGTGCCGGTGCCGGCATCGCGAAGGCGACCGCGCGCGCCTGTGCGCGCGAAGGCGCCAGCGTCGCGCTGTTCGAGATCGATGGCGCGCTGGGCGAATCGGCTGCGCGCCAGATCAACGACGAAGGCGGGCGTGCACTGTTCGTGCAGACCGACGTCACGCAGGATGGCGACGTGCGCGACGCGATCGCCGCCACCGTACTGGCCTTCGGCCGGATCGACGTGCTGTTCAACTGCGCCGGCGGCTCCTCGCAGGAAGACCGCCCGGTACACGAGATGGACCTGGACGTCTGGCACCGCACGGTGGCGCTGAACCTGCTGCATCCCTTCCTGATGTGCCGCCATGCCATCCCGCACATGATGCAGGCCGGCGGTGGCTCGATCATCAACGTCACCTCGCACCTCGGGCTGGTCGGATCGGTCAAGCCGGCCTATGCGGCGACCAAGGGGGGCATCATCTCGTTCACGAAGACGCTGGCGGCGCAGTATGCGGCGCACGGCATCCGCGCCAATGCGATCGCGCCCGGATCGGTGCGCACGGAACGTGCGATCGGCCGCTACGAGGGCGGGGGCTTCGACCCGGCTTCGCCGGCCGCGCGCGAGCGGGCGACGTTCCAGAAGCTGTATCCGTTCTCGAAGGGCGAACCGGACGACATCGCGCCGATCGCCGTGTTCCTGGCATCCGACGAGTCGCGGATGCTGACCGGCACCACCATCGCCGCCGACGGCGGACGGTCGAGCTACCTGAAGGTCTACGCAGGCGATTGACCTGCGGCACTGCGCGGGATCGGTCGCCGTCGGGCGAGGTAGGCCACCACCACCAGCACCGCGATGGCGGACAGGACGTGCTTGATCGTGTGTCCGCTGACGATGCCCCCGGTGATATCGAACACGAGGCGGTCGTTGCGGTCGAACACGAGTGCCAGCGCATACAGGGCGATGACCGACACGATGAAGCCGCCGCCCGTGTAGCGGGGCGGATAGAGCCAGACCAGGCAGACGATGCAGAGCATCGGCCACGCCTGCATCAGCAGGTAGGGGCGCAGGTCACCGGCGCCGAGCGCTTCGCTCCAGCCCCAGTAGAGCACGCTGCCGATGCCGGCGGCCAGCAGCACCGGCAGCAGCCGCAGCCCGTCGCGAACACCGACACGCTCGCAGAGGATCGCCGCGAACCAGGCCATGAACGCCAGCATCATCGCGAGGCGATCGAGCATCAGGCCGTGGTTGTCCGGGTCGAGATGGTAGTAGCCCGATCCGAGTCCGATCGACACGATGCCGATGAAGAACAGCCCGTACGGGATCGCCTCCGCGCGATGCTCGAACAGCGGCCGCTGGCGTGCGCGCCACAGCAGCACCAGGCCGATCGCTCCCGACAGGATGAACAGCAGGTTGGAGCCCGTGTCGAGGCAGTTGGGCAGCCAGCCGCAGTCTCGCCGGTCGGCGAACTGGTGGTACTCGAGTGGCTGCGGCATCGGCGGCAGCAGGGCCGCTCCGATCGCCATCGCTGCGGCGAGCACGACCAGCCCGATCGCCGCGCTCGAAGGACGCGCGCGGTTCATGCGGCCGGTCCTGTTGCCCGTGCCGTTACCGCTGCCATCACGGCCGCTGGTGGGCCCATCCGAGCAGCGCGTCGAATGCAGGCTGCGCAGCCAGTGCCTTCGGATGGTTGACGATCATCACCACCACGCTGCGCCGTCCGCGCGCGTCGAGCACGTAGCCCGCGATCGCCCGCACGTCGTTGAGCGTACCGGTCTTGATGTGCGCCTGGCCGGCCACGCCGGTGTTGGCGAGGCGCCGGCGCATCGTGCCGTCCGAGGCGACCAGCGGCAGGGAGGCCATCAGTTCCGGCATCACCGGCGAACGGAATGCGGCGACGAGCAGGTCGGAAAGGCCGCGCGGGGTCATGCGCTCGATGCGCGACAGGCCAGAGCCGTTCTCGATCACCAGCGACGGCAGCGACAGCCGCTTGCCGCGTGCCCAGTCGCCGACCGCCTGCGACGACTTGGCCCAGGTCGCGGGACCGCCCTGTACCTGCGCGCCGATGGCGAGATAGACCTGCTGCGCCATCACGTTGTTGCTCCACTTGTTCACGTCGCGCACGATCTCGGACAGGGCGGGCGAAGTGTTGCTTGCCAGCACGCGCGGCCGTTCGCCTGCGCTGCCGTCGCGTACCTGTCCGGTGATCGTGCCGCCCAGCTCGCGCCAGAGCTGCTGGAACAGGCCCGACACATACTCGCGGTGCGACAGCACGCTGATCGGCAACAGGCGCTCGCCGCAGGCGACCGGGAAGCTCCCGCCCACGGTCACCTTTGCGGCGTTCGCGCTGCCCTGCACGTCGACGCCCAGCTTCGCCATCGGATTGCCGCAGTCGAGCGCCGGATCGGCCTTGATCGACACGCCGAGCGTCACCTGGGGCAGGGGCGGATCGAGGCTCACCGTGACCGCGGCGCGCAGCGGGTCGGGCAGCAGGCGCACCATCACCGCGCGGAAGTTGACGAGCAGCGCATCGGGCGGGGTGTTGTATGGCCGCGAAGGTTCGTTGTCGAACACCGATGCCTCGCGCGCGTCGATCGCGAACGCGCTGCGGTCGAGCACCAGGTCGCCGCGGATCTCGCGGATGCCGCGCGCGCGCAGCGTGCGCAGCATCAGCCAGAACGCTTCCTGCGTGAGCCGCGGGTCGCCGCTGCCGCGGATCACCAGGTCGCCCTCGAGCACGTCGCCGCGCTGCGCGCCCTGGGTCACCATGTCGGTGCGCCAGGTGAACGACGGGCCGAGCAGTTCGAGCGCGGCATAGGTGGTCAGCAGCTTCATCGTCGACGCCGGGTTCATCGCGCTGTCGGCGTTCAGGGAGACCGCGGGTTCGCTGCTGCCGTCGAGGTCCTGCACGACCACGCCGACCGCGGACTCGGGGATGCCGGAGCGTGCCAGCGCACTGGCCACTGCCTTCGGCAACCGGCCCTGCGAAGTTGGCTGCGCTTGCGCTGGCAGCCCGTTCTGCGCGTTCACCGGCCATGCGGCCAGCAGCAGGGCGCACGCCACCGAGACCAGCAGCGCACTCATGAGGCCACCGGCTTCAACGGCAGCACCACCGCCTGCCCGGTTGCGGCCACCGCGACCGGCCAGCCGAGCTTCTCGTCCACCACCTGCGCGAACGATGCGGCCGCGCCCGCCTCGCCATGCACCACCCAGGTCTGCCCGGGCGGCTGCTGGAAGCCGCCCAGCCAGCCGAGCAATGCCGCCTGGTCTGCATGCGCCGACAGCCCGCCGATGGTGTACACCTTCGCGCGCACCGGCACTTCGTCCCCGAACAGGCGCACCAGGCGCGCGCCATCGACGATGCGCCGGCCGAGCGTGCCCTGCGCCTGGAAGCCGGTGATGATCACGCTGCATTCCGGCCGCGGCAGGTTGTACTTCAGGTGGTGCTTGATCCGGCCCGCATCGCACATGCCGCTGGCGGAGATGATGACGGCGCCATCGCGGATCGTGTTGATGAACATCGAATCCTCGACCGACTGCGAGAAATGGATGCGCGGATAGCCCTTCGAGGCCTCCAGCCAGCGGCCGAGCTGCGCGGCCTCGTCATCGAGCGCGGCATGGTGCTGCAGCGTGATCCGGGTCGCGCTCGCCGCCAGCGGCGAATCGACATAGACCTCCATCGGCGGCAGCCGTCCCTCGCGGGTCAGGCGGATCAGCAGCATCAGCAGGTCCTGGGTGCGGCCGACCGCGAAGGCCGGGATCACCACGTTGCCCTTGCGTGCCACCAGCGCGCTGGTCAGTGCTTCCACCAGTTCGTCGAGCGTCGCATCGAGCGGCCGGTGCAGGCGGTCGCCATAGGTCGATTCGACCAGCAGCGTGTCGGCCTCGGGCACCGGCACCGCGTCGCGCACGATCGGGTGGCCGGGCTGGCCGAGGTCGCCGGAGAACACGATGCGGTGCGCGCCGCCGGTGGCGGTCAGCGTCACTTCCACGCTGGCCGAGCCGAGGATATGGCCGGCATCGCGGTAGACCACCCGTACGCCGGGATGCGGCTCGAAGGCGATCCCGTACGTGCAGCGGCTGAACAGCCCGATCGCGCGCTCCGCGTCTTCCATCCGGTACAGCGGTTCGATCTCGATGTCGTCGTGCCGGCGCAGCACCTGCTTCGCCGCGCGCCTGCCCTCGGCGCCGCGCGCGGGCTTGCGCGACCACTCCGCCTCCTTCTCCTGGATGAAGGCCGAGTCGCGCAGCATCACCGCGGCGAGGTCGACCGTCGGTGCCGTGGCATGGATCGCACCCGCAAAGCCTTCTGCCGCAAGCTTCGGCAGCAGGCCGCTGTGGTCGATGTGCGCATGGGTGAGCAGCACGAAGTCGAGCGTGGCCGGGTCGAACTGGAAAGGGCGGCGATTCTTCTCGCCTGCTTCGCGCCCGCCCTGGAACATGCCGCAGTCGACGATGAAGCGAAGCCCGGACATCTCGACCAGGTAGCAGGAGCCGGTGACCTCGCCGGCGCCGCCGAGGAAGGTGAGTACAGGAGCCTGTGATTGCATGGTCGGGTTCAGTCCTTCAGCACCGCGTTCAGTGCATCGAGGGTGGCATCGACGAGGTGCGAGGCCTGTGCACCGTCGATGACATACGGCGGCATGAAGTAGACGGTGTTGCCGATCGGACGCAGCAGCACTTCGCGCTCGAGGGCCGCGGTGAACAGGCTTCGTGCAAAGTCGGGCGCGCCGCCGTCGATGTCGAAGGCCCAGATCATGCCGAGATTGCGGAAGTTGCGCACGTTCGGGTGCGTGGCGAGCGCCTGCGCGCGCAGGGTGAGGTCGGCCGCGCGCGTGCGATTGGCCTCGACCACGCCGTCCTGCGCGAAGATGTCGAGCGTGGCCAGCGCGGCGCGGCAGGCCAGGGGATTGCCGGTGTACGAGTGCGAATGCAGGAAGGCCCGCGCGCTGCTGTCGTCGTAGAACGCGTCGTAGACCTCGTCGGTGGTCAGCACGACGGACAGCGGCAGGTAGCCGCCGGTGATGCCCTTCGACAGGCAGAGGAAATCCGGCTGAATGCCGGCCTGTTCGCAGGCGAACATCGTGCCGGTGCGACCCATGCCGGTCATGATCTCGTCTGCGATCAGCAGCACGTCGTACCGCGTGCACAGCCGGCGCGCGCCCGCGAGATAGTCCGGGTGGTACATGCGCATGCCCGACGCACCCTGCACCAGGGGCTCGACGATCATCGCCGCCACGGTGCCGGCCGAACGTTCCAGCTCCGCCTCGAGCGCGGCCAGTGCGTCGGTGGTGCAGCCTGCGCAGCAGGGCGCTTCGGTGGCCGGGCCTGGCGCCGGCACGATCAGCGGCAGGCGCAGCAGCGGTGCATAGGCGTCGCGGAAGACGGCAAGGTCGGTGACCGACAGCGCGCCCAGCGTTTCGCCATGGTAGCTGCCGGCGAGCGCGATGAAGCGCTGCTTCGAGGGGCGGCCCCGGTTGCGCCAGTAGTGGAAGGCCATCTTCAGCGCGATCTCGGTGGCCGATGCGCCGTCGCTCGCATAGCTCGCATGGCCCAGCGGGCCCGCACTCGCCGACAGGGCCGCGTCGGTGGCACGGGGTGCCAGTGCGCTCAGCCGTTCGGACAGCTCGACCACCGGTGGGTGGGTGAACCCGGCGAGCATCACATGGTCGAGCGTGCCGAGCTGGTCGATGAGCTGTGCGTTGATGCGCGGGTTGCAGTGGCCGAACAGGTTCACCCACCACGAGCTGATCGCATCGAGGTAGCGCCGGCCTTCGAGGTCGTAGAGCCATGCGCCTTCGCCGCGCGCGATCGGCACCATCGGCCACGCCTCATGCTGCTTCATCTGCGTGCACGGATTCCACACGTGCGCGAGGCTGCGCGCGAGCAATGCACCGTTGGCACTCATGGGTGCCTGCTGCTGATCGCCGACGCAGGTGAAGTTCGTGCGCCGCCGTCCGATAACGCCCTTGACACTGGTGCTGAATTTGCTTGAATGCACATGCAGCGAGAATACCGCGAATCAACTTCTTGTCCCCCTTGTTGTCGTTTCCAGGAGGTGCCAGACGATGTTGAATGTGTCCCGGTTGATCGAAGACCAGTGCGATGCGATGAGGCTGCCGCTCGTCGCAGTGACGATGGCTGCCGTGCCCTGCAGGGACACGCCGGTGATCGTCACGCTGCACTGGCATGGCTTCATGCGCGAGAAGCTCGCCGACCTGCCCGAGGCGGGCACGGTCGCGTTCCGTTCGGTGCCGAGCTCCGCGGTGCAGGTCAACGAACGCTGGGACGACCTCGACGAGCTCGACCGCGCCGCGCTCGAAGCGGCATGGGCCTTCGGTGCCTGGGACGTGGCGCGCTCCGAACGCCGTGCCTGCATCCGTCCGGGCGCGGCCTCGCGCGACTTCCTCGAATGCCGGCAGGCATTCAGTGCGTTTCCGTTCGGCGTCGACGGCAGCGAGGTGGCGATGGCCGACGCACCGGACCATGAAGAGCTGCTGTCGCTGGCGCAGGTGCGGGGCTACCTGATGTGGCTGTTCCGACCGGTGAGCAACGGCATCTGGAAGGAGGTGGCCGACGACGCCACCCTCGATGCGGCGGGCAAGCGGTCGTTGCCATGCCCGGTTGCGCCGGTGGCGCCCAGGCTCGAGCGCGATGCGAAGACGGTTTACCGGCTGGGTGCGGCGGGCGCCATCGTCGCCTGAACGACTGTGCGCAGGTCAGCGCTGCGGCTGGGGTCGCAGCATGCCCAGCGTGCGCCCGAAATGCACCAGCAGGCGGTTGAACCGGTCGGGTTCGTCCGCGAACAGCGCATGGCCCGACCGGTGGAACACTTCGACCTGGGTGCGCGGCCGATGATGGCGCAGGTTCCACGCCTGCTCCTGGAACTGCGGCGACACTGCATGGAGCAGCGGCAGTTCGAGCTTGCGCGCGATGTCGCGCCAGTGCTCGCGCGGGATGTCGCGCGGGAACAGCGCGATGCTTTCCGCCAGCGGCATGCGCAGTGCGCCGTCGATCAGTGCACGCACCTCCGCATCGGACCGGCTGCGGGCGAAGATCGCGCGCACGAAGCCGTCGATCGCCGACGCGCGGTCCGCCTGCAGCGCATCGACGAGTGGCGAACCCGGCGCGGGTGCCGGCTCCTCGCCCACGGAGCTGTCGACCAGCACCACGCCGGCGAACGGCGCGGTGCCGAAGCGGTCGATCGCCTCCAGCGTCTCGAGCGCGGCCAGCGACCAGGCGACCACGATCACCGGCGAGATCGAGTTGGCGAAGGCATGCAGGTCGTGCGCGCGGGTGCGGATGTCGTAGCCGTGCTCCGGCTGGTCGGATTCGCCCTGTCCGCGCGGGTCGAGCGCGAACACCGCGCGATCGGCCGACAACGGGCCGAACTGGGCCGACCATACCCAGGCGGGCATGTTCCAGCCCGGCACCAGCAGGAATGACGGACGCGCGCTGCGTACGCCCGCCTGCAGGGTCGACAGCCGCGTCCCGTCGGGGGCGGAGAAGGCGCCGCGGATCGTGCCGGACGGCAGCGTGAAGTCGGTGCCGCTCACCATGGACGCATGGCCGGCGCTGCGCTCAGCGTACGGCGGCGGCCGGTGTGCCCGCGGCGGTCGCTGAACGGGTGGCGATCAGCAGGCCGGAGCCTGCGCCGCCTTCGCGCCAGTGATAGCCGAAAGGGAAGGGCAGCCGTGCCGGGTTGCCGTTCTTGATGAACGATTCCTGCAGGTCGCGCTGGTAGCCATAGGCGAGCGCCGGGATCGGCTTGCGATACTCGCCGAACATCTGGACATTCCAGCCCGCCTGGCGAAGAACGCGGTAAGGCACGCCGGTGTCGTCCTGCACCACCGTGTCCGCGGTCGACAGCAACGCCTCGCGTACCTGCAGGAACTGGCGGTCATGCAGCAGGTAGGACGCAGACTTGACCAGCGCCGTCGCGGGGCCCTGGCGGGTGAGCCAGGCCGTGAATTCCGGGTAGAACACGAGCGCGCGGTCGGTTGCGTCGAGCGAGAAGTACTGCAGCGACTGCGTGGTGCGGGTGTCAGGGTCCATGAACACGATGCGCATGCCGCGCAGGGGCATGCGCGGGCGTTTCGCATTCGGGTCGGCATAGGCCGCGGTGAGCTCGGGGAACAGGTCGACCGGTTCGACCGAAACGATGTGGCGGTTGTTCAGCGCCATCATCACGGCGATGACCGGCACCGTGCCGCGCAGGCGCGGGGCGGTGAGCTGGCGGCTCATGAACGACGTGATGAAGTAGTTGCGCTCGAAGATGTCGCGCAGCGCGTCCCGCACGCTGGCCAGCAGTTCGGCGAACTGCTGGGGCGTCTTCGTCGCGAGGTCGGGCAGTTCGCTCGGCCGCTCCAGGCTGAAAAACACGTAGCGCGCATGCGTCGGGAACAGCGCATAGGCGTTCAGGAAGTCCGGGCCGCTGAACGGATAGAGCATCGTGCGGTTGCGGGCGTCGGGTACGCGGATGTTCTGGTCGCGCCATGTTTCCATCGCCGAAAGGCGCGCGCGCACCGGCGTCCACTGCTCGCGCATCCAGGCCTGATGCGACCGGAACGCTTCCTGGCCGACGAATCGATCGATGACCGGGTCGCCCGGCGCGGGGGTGATGCCTGCCATCAGTTGCGCTGCGGCGGTAAGCCGGCGGTCGGCCTGCGGCAGCGGCGACAGGCTGGCCGGGACGGCGGTCGGCTGGGATTGCGGCTGTGGCGGCATCCGGCCCTGCGCGCCCGCGAGGGCAGGCATGCCGCCGGCCGCCAGCGAAAGGAGGCCGGTTGCGAGTGCGCGACGGCGCCCGTGCGAGGCGGGAAAGGTCTGGACCGATTCTGGGGCGGTGGTGCGCATGTGCTGTGAGGGGTGAAGCCAGGGACGGGCCGCGGCAGTGCTGCCAGGGCCGGTCAGAGTGGAGAAGCCGGACAAACCGGTAGTTTAACGTTGCATCGCGTGAATCCGTGCACAGGGCCGGGGACTTGCAGGGGCTCCCTGCAACAGCCGAAGCGTCTGTGCCAATGCTTTATCGGCCTCGATCGCGACAAGTTTACCCGCGCCTGCAATCGGGAATGGCATTGTATTTATTGGCTTGGGATGTGTGCGAGCGCTAACTAAGCACGCGCTTCCTGATCGCCGGAAAGGTTTGACCGAAGGCCGACAAGCCAGGTAGGACACGCACGGGCACTTGCAAAACGGCGTCAAGCCCGTCTATTATTAGCACTCGATTTCGGCGAGTGCTAACAACAGATGCGGGCGGCTTCGATCCTCCCGCCGGATGTGGCGCTCGGTTGTGTTCAACAGAAGCAATCCAAGCAGGAGTTCACTCATGAAAATCCGCCCGCTGCATGACCGCGTTGTGGTCCGCCGCCTCGAAGAAGAGCGCAAGACCGCCTCCGGCATCGTCATCCCCGACACCGCTGCAGAAAAGCCCGATCAAGGCGAAGTCATCGCGATCGGCAATGGCAAGATCCTCGATGACGGCAAGACCCGCCCGCTCGACGTGAAAGTCGGCGACCGCGTCCTGTTCGGCAAGTACTCCGGCCAGACCGTCAAGGTCAAGGGCGAAGAGTTCCTCGTGATGCGCGAGGAAGACATCATGGGCGTCGTCGATCTCTGATCGAGCCCGCCTCTTCGTACCGCAACGGAACAACCCCAGAATTCAGGAGATTCAGACATGGCAGCTAAAGACGTCAAATTCCACGACAGCGCACGGTCCAAGATCGTCGTCGGCGTGAACGTGCTGGCAGACGCAGTCAAGGTCACCCTCGGCCCGAAAGGCCGCAACGTCGTGCTCGAGCGCAGCTTCGGCGCCCCGACCGTGACCAAGGACGGTGTCTCCGTCGCCAAGGAAATCGAACTGAAGGACAAGTTCGAGAACATGGGCGCGCAGATGCTGAAGGAAGTCGCTTCGAAGACCTCCGACATCGCCGGTGACGGCACCACCACCGCCACCGTGCTGGCGCAGTCGATCGTGCAGGAAGGCATGAAGTACGTCGCCGCCGGCATGAACCCGATGGACCTGAAGCGCGGCATCGACAAGGCCGTCGAGTCGGTCGTGGCCGAGCTGAAGAAGATCAGCAAGCCCTGCACGACCAACAAGGAAATCGCACAGGTCGGCTCGATCTCGGCGAACTCGGACAGCGACATCGGCGACATCATCGCCAAGGCGATGGACAAGGTCGGCAAGGAAGGCGTGATCACCGTCGAAGACGGCAAGTCGCTCGAGAACGAACTCGACATCGTCGAGGGCATGCAGTTCGACCGTGGCTACCTCTCGCCCTACTTCATCAACACCGCCGAGAAGCAGCAGTCGGTGCTCGAGAACCCCTTCATCCTGCTGCACGACAAGAAGATCTCGAACATCCGTGACCTCCTGCCCGTGCTCGAGCAGGTCGCCAAGGCCGGCCGTCCGCTGCTGATCATCGCCGAAGAAGTCGACGGCGAAGCGCTGGCGACCCTGGTCGTGAACAACATCCGCGGCATCCTGAAGACCTGCGCCGTCAAGGCCCCGGGCTTCGGCGACCGTCGCAAGGCCATGCTGGAAGACATCGCGATCCTGACCGGCGGCACGGTCATCGCGGAAGAAGTCGGCCTGAAGCTCGAGAACGCCGCCCTGACCGACCTCGGCCAGGCCAAGCGCATCGAAGTGGGCAAGGAAGAGACCACGATCATCGACGGCCACGCCGACAAGGCGAGCATCGAGTCGCGCATCAAGCAGATCCGCGCGCAGATCGAGGAAGCCACCAGCGACTACGACCGTGAGAAGCTGCAGGAGCGCGTTGCGAAGCTCGCCGGCGGCGTCGCGGTGGTGCGCGTCGGTGCCGCGACCGAAGTCGAGATGAAAGAGAAGAAGGCCCGCGTCGAAGACGCACTGCACGCCACCCGTGCAGCGGTCGAAGAAGGCATCGTCCCCGGCGGCGGCGTCGCGCTGGTGCGTGCCCGTTCGAACCTGGCCAAGCTGAAGGGCGACAACATCGACCAGGAAGCCGGCATCAAGATCGTGCTGCGCGCGATCGAGGAGCCGATGCGCCAGATCGCCTACAACGCAGGCGACGAAGCCTCCGTCGTGGTGAACAAGGTCGTCGAAGGCAAGGGCAACTTCGGCTACAACGCGGCCACCGGCCAGTACGGCGACATGGTCGAGATGGGCGTGCTGGACCCGACCAAGGTTGCACGCGTCGCACTGCAGAACGCAGCCTCGGTTGCCGGCCTGATCCTCACCACCGACGCGATGGTTGCCGAGGCGGCGAAGGACGACGCAGGCGGCCACGCCGGCCACAACCACGGCGGCATGGGCGGCATGGGCGGGATGGACATGTAATACCGGCCTCCCGGCCTCCGGCACGGCCCGCGCGAGCGGGCACGGCCGGAACTGCCTCGAGAGCCCCGCTTCGGCGGGGCTTTTTCATTGCGGCTGGACGGGCCGCTCGGCACCTGCCCGCCGCAGCAGCGCATGCAGCTGCTCGGTCGCCACCCCATGCAGCACCAGCCGGAATCCTGCGCGCAGCGTCGACATCGGCACCAGCGGATGCTTGTTGTTGACCAGCACGAGATGCTCCCGCCGCCCGAGCAGGGTCGAGCAGTAGACGCCGATCGTCTCGTCGAGCTGCAGCGAGTTGGTCGCCCGCCAGAAATCGTTGTCGGTCAGGAACAGCTGGTAGACCGGCGTGAACAGCTCGATGGCGGTCTGCAGGTCGACCACGTTGGTCCAGCGCGCGGGCATGTCCTCCAGGCGGAGCGGGCAGCGTTGCAGGCCGCTGAAGTCGACCTGCGCCAGCGGGGCGAGCTGGCGCTGCTGCGTGGCCAGTGCCCGGTTCAGGTTGATCACGAAGTTGAACAGGTTGGTGTCGTGGCGCACGAACAGGTGGTCGCGAAGGTCGGCGATGCATGCGGGGCGCAAGGGCCGCAGCGGTATGTCGACGCCACTGTTGCGGGCGATGAAGTCGAGCACGTCCGAGCCCAGCCAGAAGTGGCGCAGGATCAGCCAGTTCGCTTCCGGCCGCACGAAGCGATCGAGCCCGAAGGCGAGCAGCCGGTGCAGCAGCGTCGACGAGGTGAAGCCGCGCGGCAGCACCAGCTTCAGCAGCTGGATCAGCACGATGCAGGCGCGCGCGAGTGGCCGCACCAGCGGCAGCAGGAACTGGCGCGAGCGCGAGCTCGAGTCGACCAGCCAGGCGCGCTTCACCTCGTCGTCCAGCGGCGTGCTGTGGTCGAGGTAGAGCGCCAGCCACGGATCCGGATCGTCCGGGTCGTGCGGGCGAGACAGGAACGCGGGTTCGGGTGGGTTCGGCGGGTTCTGCGCTGTCATCCGATCGAGTCCATCTGCATCAGGTAGAGGCGCGCCGTGTCGCGCGCGGTCGATACGATGTCCTGGGCCAGCGCGGGTTCGATCTCGAGCGCCGCGCCGACCGCGTCGAGCCAGCGTTGCAGGTGCCGGACATCGTTCTCGCCGTGGTAGTGCAGGAAGCGCAGCGCGCCGGCGGGCAGTTCGAGCTGGGCGCGGATCAATGGCAGCAGCGCCGGCACCACGCGATTGCCGGTGCCCTCGATCACGTAGATCGAGCCGAGCAGCCCGAGGGCGTCGGCCTGGGCCGCGCGCGCATGCAGGTAGGCATTCAGTGCCTCGCCGCCCGGGTTGCGCCGGAGGCTGTCGATGTCGGCCACCTGCCCGCCCGCCTTGCGGTAGTCGTCGAACAGGATCTGGAAGTCGAGCTGTTCGTCGGCGGCATGGCCCACGATCGTGGACGCGATCGCCGAGAAGCGCGGGCCGAGGTTGCCGGCGGCCTTGCGCATCCAGTGCGAGCCTTCGCGCACCTGGGGAATCCAGCAGGCCATCCAGCGCAGGTAGTCGTCGTGCCTGAAGCGCCGCTCGACGATCCGCCGCACCATCGGCGTGCGCCACAGCGACGAGCGGTAGTCATGCCACACGGCGGCCAGTTCGCGCAGCAGCTGCGCGAGTGCCGGGTCGCTGGCAGCGGCGGCTTCGTGCGGGGGCGGCGGCAGCACGCCGTCGCCGTCCGTGCCGGGTGCTGCCTGAACCGGTGTCGGTGTCGGGACGCTCGCGGGCCGCGCCGGCCTCGCGGCCACCGCGCCCGGATCGACCACTTCGAGCAGCGCGAAGGCCACCGTGAACCGGCCCGACTCGGGCACGAACAGCAGGATCTTCTCCCCGGGCCTGACCGCTCTCTCGCGCAGGAAGTCATGCAGCATGATGAGGATCGACGCGCTGCCGGTGTTGCCGCGCCAGGCGAGGTTGCTGTACCAGCGCTCCGCCGGGATGGTCAGTCGTGCCCGGTCCAGGCAGTCGGCCACCACCGGTGCGAACCGTTGCGACGAGTAGTGGCAGAGGAAATGGTCGACCTGGTCGGAATGCACCAGCCCCTGTTCGACCAGCTGCACGTATTCGTGGATGGCGAGGTCGAACAGCTGTGGCAGCAGGCGAACGTCCTGGCGCAGCAGCATCGCGCCATCGGCATCGGCATCGCTGAAGCTGGGATAGTCGAGCCAGCCCTTGCCCGGGTCGCTGCTGCCGCCCATCTGCATGCAGACCGGATAGTCGCCGCTGAACGAGCGTTGATGGACCCAGTGCAGGCGCAGGGCGGGCAGTGGCTGGGCATCGGTATCGGGCCCGGGTCGCGTATCCGGGCCTTGCGCGAGGTGCAGGGCGCCTGCGCCATCGGACAGCATCCAGCGCAGGAAGTGGGCATCGAAGTCGGTGTCGTATCCCGCCGGCGCGAACCGTGACCGCTTGAACATGCGCGAGGGCAGTTCCGAGGCGACTACCAGGGCCTGCCGGTGATCGCCATGCTCGATGGCGAGCGCGGCATGATGGAGCGCGGCCATGCTGGCGGCGCACACGCCATGGAAGCTTGCCGTGGCCAGCGGCTGCGCGGCGAGCTCGCCCTGTACCATGTTCGCCAGCCCCGGCAGCACCAGGTCGCTGCCGGACGAGGCGGTGCACAGGAGCGTGGCGCCACCCAGTCCGGCCGGCGCGGGACCGTCGCCCGAGCCGAGGCAGTCGCGCACGGCCGCCGCGGCCATCGCGGCATTCGACATGCGGGTATCCCCGGATTCGTCGATCGCGTAGTGGCGGGTGCGGATGCCGTTCTCTGCCAGGATCCGGCGCCGCATCGCCGAAGACACCCGGTTCAGGGGGGCAATGTAGCGGTCAATCGCGTCGTTGCCGATCGGCGCGCCGGGCAGGCAGGCGCCGGTCGCATTCAGGAACACCCGGCCGAAGGCGGCTACGAGCATCGAACGATCAGGGAGCCGCGGCGGCGGAGGGTCATCGAGGGGGCATCGCAGGGTGGCGCGGTGGCGATTATGCAACAGCGGCAGGCGCCGGGCATGGACCGTGCAAACCGAGCATGCAGCAGTTACGATACAGGTGAGGCTTCCCGCCATAACGCGTAGTATTGTCTCCCGGAGCCACACTGCTCCTTCCATGAAATCCGTCTCGTGATTGCGTGCGTCCCGTGAGCTACATGACCCGGCCGGCCGTATTGCGGCTCCTGCAGATGTTCGATCGCGATGCGTGCGCCTCGGAAGAGCGCGAACGCAGCGAACTCGACGGCGTCTGCCAGTCGCTGCGTCGCGAGGCTGCAGACCCGGTGTCCGCGGTGGCTGGCGACGAGCGCCGAGGCACTGGCACGGCATCGTGCGAACGGGCCGACGTGATCGATGCGATGAGGGCGGCGCTGGCCGAACGCACCGACGGTTCGCCGATGCACGAGATGGCGCTGGTGCTGGTGCGCTCCGGCGTCGTGGACCGGGACACCACCGCCTGCCTCGAACCGTGGCGACAGTCGCCGTTCCTGTGGAAGCAGCGCGCGCTCACGGCCGGGAAGATCAACGAATTCCTGATGCTGCACGGGTTCCGCCCGATGACGCCGGTGGGGGCTTCCGCGGTCGACGCCGCCATCGGCGATCCCCTGTCCGCGGTCGAGGACACCTGGCGGCTCTGGCCCGCGATGTTCGGACGGCAACTGGTCGAATGTCCGCTGGACGCGGGCATGGCGCAGCCGAGGGCTGACCGACTGCTGGCCGATCTCGCCGCCGCGGCCCGGCCCGCGATCGCGCTGACCGAGGTGAAGCAGGCGCTCGCGCGCGACCGCTGGCGCGTCACCTTTCGTTGCCTGGGCAACGGCCATGGGTTCTACGCAGCCCAGGATGGCAACCGCCTGGACGTCGACGCGGTGATGTCCGCGTTCAACGCGCTGATGGCCCAGCTGGCCCATCCTTGCCGGGCCTTCCGCATCGATCGGCCGGTCGTGCCGGAAGGCGGCAGTGCAGCCTCGCCCGCGACGGCGCACCTGATCGTGACCCGCGCCGTCCGATTCGAAGCCGCGGCGCGCGCGATCGGCATTCCGCTGGTGCAGGCGGCGGGTCCGACCCATCCGCCCCGTGCCCTGGACGAGGCCCCGAGGCTGCGAGCCGCAGGCTGACCCGCGAGGGCCGAGGGCGGTCCGCTGCAGTGGCTCAGCCGGTGCGCCGGACCACGTAGCGCACGAACGCGTCGCGCTTCGCGAAGCGGTCGTACAGGCCCCTGGCCCGGTAGTTGTCCTCGCGCGTCATCCAGTAGAGGCGCGACCAGCCTTCCTCGGCCATCTGCGCGCGCAGGTGTTCGATCAGCGCTGCGCCGATGCCGCGTGCGCGTTGCCCGGGCTGCACGTACAGGTCCTCGAGGTAGCAGACCGGCGCGATCTCCCAGGTGTTGGCATGCAGGATGTAGTGGCAGAGTCCGATCGGGCCGCCGCTTCCGCCCAGGCCTTCGTCTTCAGCGACCAGCGCGCGGACGCCCGACGCCGGGTCGAACAGCCGTGACCAGAGCGCCTGCGTGGTCGCCGCGTCGAGCGAGACTTCATAGAACGCCTGGTAGCCCGCCCACATCTCCCGCCACTGCCGCTCATCGCGCTGATCGAGGGGGCGGATCTTCACCGGGTGTGTCATCGTCTGGCGCTCCGGCTGCGCAGGCTCAGCACCGCGGCAGCGCAGGGGTGCCCGGCGCGAAGAACTCGTCGAGCGGCACCGGTCGGTCGATCAGTCCCTGTGCATGCGCCCAGCCGATCTGGGTCTCGACCGTGCGCCGGTTGTCGGCGGCGTCGGTGGCTCCGACGCCATACGGCCAGAAATCGTGGCCCATCACGCTGCGCGTCTGCTCGAGGTGTGTCGGCGTCCATGGCAGCATCACCTTCGGTGCCTGCTCTATCTCGAGGTCGGCCATCGCCAGGTCGCGCGCCTTCGCGAACGCGGCCATCAGTGCGGGCGCCAGCGACGGATGCGCCTCGAGCATGCTCTTCCGCACGACCATCACATGCATGATCGGGAACAGCGCGGTGTCGCGCCAGTAGCGCTGTTCCTCGGCTGCGTAGTCGGGGAACATGCGCGCGACCGTGCTGCCGTCGAAGGTGCGCGGCGGCGTGTAGGCGCACAGGGCGTCCAGGCCGCCCTCGGCGACCAGGTCGGCGAGGAAGCGCCCGCCCGAGGTCTCGATCGACCAGCCGTTGCGCAGCTTCGGCGCCACGACCTGTGCGCGCTCCTGCCGGTCGACATCGCCGACCACCCAGTGGACCTTCGACAGGTCGACGCCGTAGTAGTCGGACCAGATGCCGCGCACGACGAGCGACACGGTGTTGGTGAACTCGCGGGTGCCGACCCGGCGGCCTTCGATGTCCTTCGGCGTGCGGATGCCGGCCGCGCCGCGCACGAACATCGCGTGGTGCCGGAAGCACCGCGTCGGGAAGATCGGCAGCGCGACATAGGGCGATGCACCGCGCGCGGTGGCGATCAGGTAGTTGCAGAACGACAGCTCGGTGATGTCGAATTCGGCGGTCTCGAACGCGCGCGAGAACAGGCTTTCCAGTTCGCCCGAAGTCCAGGCGACGTCGAACCCTTCGACCGGCGCGCGCCCGTCGAGCAGCGCCCGGGTGCGGTCGAACAGCCCGACGGCACCGGTGAGCGCGGGACCGTTCAAGGCTTCACCGGCGGCAGCGCCGTGACCCCCACCATGCTGTCGCGCGACACCAGCTGCGCGAGCTGCGCTTCGGACAGCTGCTCGCTGCCTTCCGGGCGCATCGGCAGCACGATGTAGCGAAGGTCGGCGGTGGAGTCGTGCACCCGGACCGACACGTCGTCGGGCAGCACCGTGCCGAACTCGCGCAGCACCGCACGCGGCTCGCGCACCAGCCGCGAGCGGTAGGCGCGGCTCTTGTACCAGGCCGGCGGCATGCCGAGCAGCATGCGCGGATAGCACGAGCAGAGGGTGCAGACGATCACGTTGTGCACCTTGGGCGTGTTCTCGACCACGGTGAGCTTGACGTCGAACACGTTCATGTCGAAGCCGAGCGATTCGCAGGCGGCGGTCGCGTCCTGCAGCAGCAGGGCCTTGAAGGCGGGGTCGACCCAGGCGCGTGCGACCACGCGGGCACCGCCTTCGGGCGTGCGGCTGTCGTAACTCTCGACGGTGCGGCGTATCTCGTCGGCCGACAGCACGTTCTTCTCGATCAGCAGCTCGCGCACCGCGATCTCGAGCCTGCGGTAGTAGTCGAGCGTGTCGTCGTGGTCGCCCGGGGGGGCGTGGGGGTCGTGGCGATCCGCCGGTTCACCCTGCGCGTGCGGGTGGTCGTGTCCGATATGCATGTCAGACCTTCCTGAGCCAGTGTTCGTAGAGATCGACGTCGATGGTGTCGACCCCGGGGCCGTCGTAGTCGGGCCAGACGTCCGACTGCACGAAACGCACCCGGTACAGCATGCGCTTCGGCTCGCCGCTGCGGCCGTAGGCGAGTTCCTCCGGGTTGCGGAAGGGGCCGACCGCGCGTTCGACCACGCCGCGCTTGCCGCGCACGTAGAACGGCGTGCGGATGTGGCCGGGCACGTCTACGTCGAGCACGGCGACGCTGTCGCCGGGGGCGAGTTCGCCGCCGCTCACGGCAGCACGTCCTTGCGCTGTTCGATGTCGGCCACCTTCGCGGCCAGTTCCTCGATCGAGATCACGCCCTTGCCGATCAGGTTGGTGCTGATCGACTGGATGCGCCGCTGGGCATAACCCGCACCGTGGTACACCTCGGCACCGACCGACTCGAGCCCGCGCCGGTTCTCGTCCACGCGCATGACGCCCTTCTGGGACAGCAGCAGGAGCATCGCCTCCACCCGCTTCTCCCAGAGCATCATCTCGTGCTCCTGCTGCGGGATCTCGCCGGCGGGCTCGCCGCCGATGTCGTGGTAACCCTTCATGGCCCGGCCTTTCAGGCGAATGCGTCGATGCCGGTATTCTGCATCAGCGCCGGTGCGCGTGCAGTGCGCATGGCGCCTGCACGCCACTTGCTTAAAGCGGCCGGGATGTTGATCATTGCGCCCACATCCATTCCGGAGGCTCTTCCATGACCCGTTTCCCGATGCCGGCGCCCGCCGTCCCGCGCCGCGCAGCTTCCGCCACCCCGATCGCCGCGGCGCTCGTGCTCGCCTTCGCGGCGCCCTGCGTGTCCGCCCAGGAGTTTCCGCAGCGCCCGGTCCGCATCATGGTCGGCTTCTCCGCCGGCAGCGTGGTCGACGTGTCGGCGCGCGTGGTGGCCGAGAAGCTGTCCGAGGGCCTGAAGCAGCCGGTGCTGATCGACAACCGGCCGAGCGCCGGCGGCATCGTCGCCGGCGAGCTGGTCGCGCGCGGCAACCCGGACGGCTACACCATCCTGTCGGTGTCGGCCTCGCATGCGATCGGCCCGGCGGTGACCCCCAAGCTGCCGTACAACATCCTCAAGGATTTCGCCGGCATCACGACCACGGTGAACGTCGCCTCGGTGCTGGTCACCGCAGCCAATGGCCCGAAGTCGATGAAGGACCTGATCGCGCTGGCGAAGGCCAAGCCGGGTTCGCTGAACTTTTCCTCGGGCGGCATCGCGTCCTCGACCCATTTCGTGGCCGAACTGTTCAACAGCATGGCCGGCATCCAGGCCACGCACGTGCCGTTCAAGGGCATCCCGGAAGCGCTGAACGCGGTGATCGCCGGCACGGTCAACTACACGATCACGCCGATGCCCAACGCGCTGCCGCAGGTCTCCGCCGGCAAGGTCAATGCCCTGGGCATCACCGTGGCCAAGCGCCAGCCGCAGATGGCCGACACGCCGACCATCGCGGAGGCGGGCCTCGCAGGCTTCCGCTACGACACCTGGTTCGGCCTGCTGGCACCGGCTGCCACGCCGCGGCCTCGGCGCCGATCCGATCCCGATGGGTGCGCGCGAGTTCGACAAGTTCATCGCCCAGCAGGCGCAGCGCTTCGTCGAGCTCGCCAAGCAGGCGAACATCAAGGCCGAGTGACCGGCGCATGAAGGGCGGCGCCGGCGCCGGCCCGGATGCCGTCCACGCGCGGCCCGCGCCGCGCATCGGCATCGACCTCGGCGGCACCAAGATCGAGGCGATCGCGATCGACGCCGCCGGCCGGGAACTGGCGCGGCTGCGCCGGCCGACCCCTCAGGGCGACTACCTGGCGACCCTCGATGCGATCGCCGGGCTGGTCGAGGCGATCGAGTCCGGCCCGGCGCTGGCCGCCAGCGGGCCTGCGCGCGTCGGCATCGGCACCCCCGGCGCGTTCTCCAGCGCCACGGGACGGCTGAAGAACTCCAACTCGACCTGCCTGAACGGGCGCGAGCTGGCGGTCGACCTCGAGGCGAAGCTGCGCCGGCCGCTGCGTTTCGCGAACGACGCCAACTGCTTCGCGCTGTCCGAGGCGGTCGATGGCGCGGGCGCCGGTGCGCCGGTGGTGTTCGGCGTGATCCTCGGCACGGGTGTCGGCGGGGGCATCGTGGTCGACGGCCGGGTGCTCGAGGGACGCAACTCGATCGCCGGCGAATGGGGACACAATCCGCTGCCGCTGATGGACGGGCAGGATGCGGCACGGCCTGCCTGCTACTGCGGCCGCAGCGGATGCGTCGAGACCTGGCTGTCCGGTCCCGCGCTGGCCGCCGACCATCGGCGTGCGACCGGCCGGTCGCTGTCGTCCGCCGCGATCGCCTCGGGTGCGTCCGTCGGCGATCCTGACTGCACCGCTACCCTCGAGCGCTATTGTGAACGTGCGGCGCGCGCCCTCGCGGGCGTGATCAACCTGCTCGATCCGGACGTGATCGTGCTCGGTGGCGGCGTGTCGAACATCGACCGGCTGTACGAACGCATCCCGTTGCTCTGGGGCCCGCATGTCTTTTCCGACCGGGTCGACACGCCGCTGGTGCGCAACCGGCATGGCGATTCGTCCGGGGTGCGCGGTGCGGCCTGGCTGTGGCCGGCGGAAGGCTGAAGCCTGAAGCCAGCCGGCCTGCGCGGGTTCAGTCGGCCTTCGCGCCAGATTCGCGCACGATGCGCGCGTACTTCTTCTGTTCCGCCCGGATGAATGCCGCGAACCGGGCGGGCGTGTCGCCGACCGGTTCCGACCCGAAGGTTGCCAGCCGCTCGCGGACCTCGGGCAACTGCAGGATGCGCACGATCTCGCGATGCAGCCGGTCGAGCACCGGGGCGGGCAGCGCGGCCGGCGCGAACACGCCGAACCACGTGCTGATGTCGAAGCCGGCCACGCCGGCTTCCTGCATCGTCGGCAGGTCGGGAAGGAAGGCGCTCCGGGTGGCCGTGGTGACCGCCAGTGCGCGCACCTTGCCGGCCCGTACCTGCGGCAGCGCCGAGGCAAGGTTGTCGAACATCATCGGGATCTGTCCGCCGACCAGGTCCGCCATCGCAGGCGCGGCACCCTTGTAGGGGACATGCACCAGGTCGATCTTCGCTGTCGACTTCAGCAGTTCGCCGGCGAGATGGCCACCGCTGCCGCTGCCACCCGAACCGAATGCGAGTCCGCCGGGCTGCGCGCGGGCAAGCGCGACCAGCGCCTTCACCGAATCGGCCTTCACCGCCGGGTGCACCACCAGCACGTTGGGCACGTTGGCGACCATCGTCACCGGGGTGAAGTCGCGCACCGGGTCATAGCCGACATCCGGGTAGAGGAAGGGATTGACCGCGTGCGTGGACAGCGCACCCATCAGCAGCGTGTAGCCATCGCCGGCCGCGCGGGCCACCAGGCGGGCGCCGACGCTGCCCCCGGCGCCGGGCCGGTTGTCGACCAGCACCGGCTGTCCCAGCGCCTCTGCCAGCCGGCCACCGATCAGCCGTGCGCTGATGTCGAGCGGCCCGCCCGGCGGGAACGGCACCACGAAACGCAGCGCCCGGGTGGGCCAGGCGGCAGCCCCTTCGGCAGTCGACGCCGCCTGCGCGGCCGAGGGCAGCCCCATGGCCGCCCCCAGCAGGGATGCCACGGCGAACAGGGATGCGGGCTTCATGTCGCCCCCCCTCACTGCAGCGTGATGCCAGCCTGCCTGATCAGCTTCGCCCAGCGCTCGTACTCTTCGCCGATGAACTTGCGGAACTGGTCCGGCGTGCTGGCGACCGTCTCGAGCCCGCCTTCGGTGTAGCGCGCGATCAGCGCCGGGCTGGACAGCGCCTTGAGCGCGGTCGCGCTCAGCTCCTTCACCAGCGCGGGCGGCAGCTTCGCGGGTCCGAACAGCCCGTACCAGGTCACCGATTCGAACCCGGGCAGGCCGGCCTCGGCGTAGGTCGGCACGTCGGGCAGGGCGCTCGAGCGCTTCAGCGAACCGTTGGCGATGGCCCTGAGCTTGCCGGTCTTGATGTGCGGCAGCACCGTCGGGATGCTGGTGATGGTGAGCTGCAGCGTGCCGCTGAGCAGGTCGACCATCATCGGTGCAGTGCCCTTGTACGGGACGTGCAGCGCCTGGATGCCGGCGGTGAAGGCGAACATCTCGAACGCGAGGTGGGTCGAGCTGCCCTGGCCGACCGAACCGTAGTTGAGCTTGCCCGGCTGTGCCCTCAGCAGGGCAAGCAGTTCCTTCAGGTTGGTCGCCGGCAACTGCGCATTGGAGACCATGAAGAACGGACTGTTCACCATCTGCGTGATCGGCGTGAAGTCCTTCAGCGGGTGGTATTTCACCGACGCGTTCAGCAGCGGCGCGGCGACCATGCCCGAGTGGGTGCCGGTGAGCAGCGTGTAGCCATCCGGCGGCGAGATGCGCACGATGTCGCTGCCGATCGAACCGCCGCCGCCGGGGCGCGGGTCGACGATCACCGGCTGGCCCCAGAGCTTCGACAGCTCTTCGGCGGCGCCGCGGGTGACGAAGTCGACCGGCCCGCCGGGCGCGAAGGTATGCACCAGGCGGACCGCCTTGACGGGGAAGGTCTGCGCCAGCGCCGGCGCGGCAGCGAGCAGCATCACGGCGGCGGCCGACAATGCAACCCCGGCGGCGGACCTGAGCGATGTTGCTGTTGCGACGGTCGGACGCCGGCCTGGCGCCTTCAGCGCCCCCGGCATCATCTCGCGTGCGCCTTCGGAACGGGCTGTCGTGATGCTGTCCATTTCATCCTCCTCGTTTCCGGCATGGTGCCACAGCCGCGCGGGCAAATTGCCCCTCCACCCTCGTTGCGCTATCGTCGGCGCCCCATGCAGCAACCGTGATCGAGCCCGCCGTGACCGACAAAACGCCGCAACCGTCCACCCCGTCGAGCCCGCAGTCCCCGCTCCTGCCCCAGCGCGGGTCGCTCCAGCCGCTGTTCGATCCGCGCGCGATCGCGGTGCTTGGCGCCTCCGGAGACCCCGAGAAGCTGAACGGGCGCACGGTGCGTGCACTGGTCGACAAGAAGTTCGACGGCGGCATCTATCCGGTCAACCCGAAGTACGACCGCATCGCCGACCTGACCTGCTATCCGGACGTGCAGTCGCTGCCCGATGGCGTCGACCTGGCGATCGTCGCCACCCCGGCGGCGATCGTCGCGAAGACGCTGCGCGAGCTCTCGGCCCGCGGCGTGCGTGCGGCAGTGGTGTTCAGCTCCGGCTTCTCCGAGACCGGCCCCGAGGGTGCGCAGCGCGAGCAGGACGTCCGGCAGGCGATCGAGGACACCGGCATGCGCATGCTCGGCCCGAACTGCCTCGGCTTCATCAATGCCGCGCGCAACGTGATGGCCACCTTCAGCCAGTTCGCCAGCGGCCCGACACCGCCCGGCCCGGCCGCCTTCGTCACCCAGTCGGGTGCGCTGGGCACGGCCACCAACAGCACGGCGCGGCGGCGCCATTTCAACTTCGGCTACTTCATCAACACCGGCAACGAGGTCGATGTCGAGTGGTCCGAGGCGATGCGCGCGGTGCTGGAAGACCCGGCGATCCGTGTCGGCTCCGGCTACATCGAAGGCCTGCGCAACGGCGAGCGTTTCGTCGAGACCGCGCGCTTCGCGATCGACAGTGGCAAGCCGCTGGTGGCGATCAAGGTCGGCCGCACGGCTGCCGGTGCCCGCGCCGCGGCTTCCCATACGGGCGCGCTGGCCGGTGCCGATGCGGTGTTCGAAGGCGTCGCGCGGCAGTACGGACTGCTGAGGGTGCGCAACGAAGAGCAGCTGCTCGACATGGTCGAGGTGCTGTCCTGCTGCGAGCCCGCCCAGGGCAACGGCATGGCGGTGATCACCCGGTCCGGTGGGGCCGGCGTGATCATGGCCGACCGCGCGGGCGAACTCGGGCTCGAGATGGCGCAGTTCACGCCGGAGACCCGTGCCCGGCTGAAGGAAGTGGTGCCGGTGTTCGGCGCGATCGGCAACCCAGTGGACGTCACGGCGCAGGGACTGGTCGACCCGACGCTGATCCAGAAGAGCATCGAGATCGTGATGGACGATCCGAACGTGCATGTCGCGATCATGTGGCTGTCGCTGACCGAGAAGCTGTGGCAGATGAACGTCGACATCTTCAAGGCGATCAAGGCGAAGTACGACAAGCCGCTGGTGGTGTGCTGGGTGAGCATCCCCGAGCCGGCGCTGCTCGCGCTGCGTGCCGCCGGGATACCGGTGATCCGCATGGCCGAGCCGTCGGTCGATGCGCTGGCCGGGCTGGTGCATTTCAGCGAGGCACGGCGGCGCTGGCTGGCCGATCGCGAGGCACGCGAGTCGATCGTGCTGCCTTCCCTGCCGACGCTCGACCGGCTGGCGGTCGAGAAGCGTGCGCTGTCGACGCTCGAGGGTGCGGCGCTGCTCGCCGAGGCCGGCATCGCGGCGGCGCCCGTGCGTCTGGCCACCACGGTCGAGCAGGCAATCGAGGCGGCGCAGGCGCTCGGCTATCCGGTCGCGATGAAGATCGAGTCGCCGGACATCCTGCACAAGACGGAAGTACGCGGCGTGAAGCTCGGCCTCGCCGACGAGGCCGCGGTGCGCGATGCCTGGACGGCGATCCAGGCCAACGTGAAGCGCAAGCTGCCGGATGCGCGGGTCGACGGCATCATCGTGCAGAAGATGATCCCCGGGGATGCCGAGTTCGTGCTCGGCGTGAGCCAGGATCCGGTGTTCGGTCCGGTGGTGATGGCCGGCATCGGCGGCGTGCTGGTCGAGGTGATCAAGGACGTCACCTTCCGCCATGCACCGGTCACGCCGGCGCAGGCCGCCGGCATGCTCGACGACCTGCGCGGCCGGGCCATCCTCGACGGTGTGCGCGGCAAGCCGCCGGTCGATCGCGCGAAACTGGTCGACCTGATCTGCGCCGTGTCGCGCCTCGCCGCCGCCGCCGGCCCGTGCCTGGCCGAGCTCGACCTGAACCCGATCATGCTCACCGCAGACGGCGCCGTCGCCGTCGACTGGCTCATCGTCACCGCCTGAGCTGAGACCAGTAATCCGGGTCAGAGACGAATTACCCGAGGGTAATTCGTCTCTGACCCGGATTATTTCTGGCGGTCGAGGGCGCCGATCGCGCGCAGTATGCGTTCGGGCGTGACGGGCAGTTCCAGCACGCGCGCGTCGAGCGGTGCCAGTGCGTCGTTGATCGCGTTCACGACCGAGGCCAATGCGCCGGTGACGCCCGCTTCGGCGCCGCCCTTGGCGCCGAGCGCGGAGGTGGCGGTGGGCGTGGTGACATGGCCGACATGGATGTCCGGCATCTCGGCGGCCATCGGCACGAGGTAGTCGGCCAGCGTGGCGTTGCGCAGTTCGCCCTGCGTGCCGTACAGGCAACCCTCGTACAGCGCCTGGCCGATGCCCTGGACTGCCGCGCCGCGAAGCTGTTCGTCCAGCAGCAGCGGGTTGATCACCGTCCCGCAGTCGTCGACGATCCAGTGCCCGAGCACCTTCACGAAGCCGGTGCGGGTATCGACTTCGACCCAGCTGGCACTGGCGCCGTTGGTATAGATGCCGTCGTACTCGGTCTGTGCGTAGTGGTGATGCGCCGCGGGCGCAGGCTGGAAGCCGCGGGGGAAGCGCTCGGGACGGAAGTAGATGGCCTCGGCCAGCGCCTGCAGCGTGCACACCGGAGCCTGGTCATCGCGTCGCAGGAAGGTGCCGTCGACCAGGTCGAGTGCCTCGGGGCTGCATGCATGCAGGGCGGCTGCGGCCTCGACCAGCTGCGCGCGCAGGGCGATGCCGGCCTGCCACAACGCTTCGCCGGAGATCCCTGTGCCGCGCGAGCCCCAGTTGCCGCCGCTGACCGGCGTGTGCTCGGTGTCGCCCATGACCACCCGCACATCGGCCATCGGTACGCCGATGGCATCGGATGCGATCTGTGCCATCGCGGTGGTCACGCCCTGGCCGGAGTCGGTCAACCCGATGGCGCAATGGATGCCACCGCCCTGGGTCAGCCTGGCCAGCGCCCCGTCGCGGCTTGCGATCGGCGCGCCACCCCGGCCGTAGTTGGACGACGAGTGGTTGGAGTTCTCGACGAACACCGCGAGCCCGATGCCGCGGTACACGCCGCGTTCGCGATCGATGGTCGGTGCGCGCTGGTCGGCACGCAGCCGGTCGTAGTCCATCAGCCGCGCCAGTTCGTCGAGGCAGGCGCACAGCGACAGGCGCTCGAAGCGCGCGCCGGACGGCGCACGATGCGGGTAGGCATCGTCGGGCACCAGGTTGCGCCGTCGGAACGCGAGGGGATCCTCGCCCAGCTTGCGCGCCACGGCATCGACCGCGGCCTCGGTGAACAGGCAGGCGAGCGGATGGCCGACGCCGCGGTACTGCCCGTAGATCGCCTTGGTCTGCAGGGCAACGCGGATCCGCGCACGATACTCGGTGGCGCGATAGCAGGCCCCGGTGAGCCCGAGCACATGGCGCGATTCGTTGACGCTGCCGCGCGGATAGATCGAGAACGGACCCGCACCGCAGAGGTCGTCGACCTCGAACGCCGTGAGCAGGCCATCGGCATCGACGGCTGCGCGCACGGTTGCTTCATGCCCTCGCGCATGGACGTCGGACACGAACGCCTCGAGCCGGTCGACGACGTACCTGACCGGACGGCCGACGAGCCGCGCCGCCACGGCGACCGCCGATTCGTCACCGTAGCAGTGGATCTTCGAGCCGAACGAGCCGCCGGTGTCGGCCGCCACGACCCTGACCTGGTCGCTGCCGATGCCGAGCACGTTCGCGAATACCGCCTGCATCATCCACGGCACCTGGGTGCCCATCTGCACCGTGAGGCGGCCCTGCGCCGCATCCCATTGCGCGAGCAGGCCGCGCGGTTCGAGCGACATCGCCGTCACCCGCTCGCTGCGCAGCGCGAGCTCGACCACCGTCGAGGCCTGCGCGAAGGCCTGCTCGACTTCGGCGGTGGCGACGGTCGCCGCGAACATCAGGTTGCTGTCCAGTTCGGCATGCAGCCGCGGCGCGTCGGGTTCGAGCGCCGCGCGCGGATCGACCATCGGCGGCAGGTCGGCCCATTCGAACCCGATCGACTGCGCCGCGTCCTCGGCGATTGCGCGGCTCTCCGCGACCACGATCGCCACCGGCTCGCCGACCCATCGGACCCGCCCGCGCGCCAGTGGCCACTGCAGCGCCGCCTGCATGGCGGGAAGGTGTGCGAGCAGGCCGCGCACCGGCTGGCAGTGCGCGGCGAGCGTCTCTCCGTCCCAGGCGGCGACCACGCCGTCCATGCGCAGCGCGGGTGCCAGGTCCAGCTTGACGATCGTGCCGTGCGCGACCGGGCTGCGCAGGAAGGCGGCATGCAGCAGCCGGTGGGCTGGCAGGTCGTCGACGTAAGCGCCGGCGCCCGTCGCGAACCGCCGGGCCTCGACGCGTGCGGACGGTCGTCCGATCGCGCGCGTGCCGGGGCCGGGTGTTTCCGGGGCCTGGCTCATGGGGCGCTGTCCGGGGCCGGCCGTTCGCGCAGGCGCCTCGCGGCCAACTCGACCGCATCCACGATGGCCTGATATCCGGTGCATCGGCACAGGTTGCCCGACAGATATTCGCGGATCGATTCGCGCGAAGGATCCGGGTCGAGGGCGAGCAGTTCCGCCGCCGTGAGCAGGAACCCCGGGGTGCAGTAGCCGCATTGCAGCGCATTGCGCTCGACGAATGCGTCCTGCAGCGCCCGCATCACCGGGTCGTCGCCCTCGCCCTCGATCGTGCGCACCTGCGTGCCGTCGGCCTGGACGGCCAGCATCAGGCAGCCGCGGATCGCAGCGCCGTCCACGCGCACCGTGCAGGCACCGCACACGCCGTGCTCGCAGCCCAGGTGGGTGCCGGTGAGCCCGCAGTGCTGGCGCAGCACGTCGGCGAGATGTGCGCGCGGCGAGACGGCCAGCTGCACCCGCTTGCCGTTGATGTGGAGGTCGATGTGCTGCGTGGGTTCCAAGTCAGTCGCCTGCCATCGGGTTGCCGAGGTCGCGCCAGGCCTCGCGCAGGAGGTGCACGGCGAGATGCCGCTTGGCCTGCGTGGAGAACCAGAGGTCGGCCCTCGGATCCAGTTCGTCTTCGAGTTGCGCCTGCGCTTCCGCGAAGCCTGCGCCAGCGGCGAGCGCGCCGGCACAGGCGGTCGCCTGCACCGGGGTGTCGCCGACGCCAAAGAACACCACTCGCAGCTCGCGCCATGCGCCAGGCTTGCCGCGCGCCGACAGGGCCAGCCCGACGGCCGCGTAGTCGCCATGGCGGCGCGCCAGTTCTCGGAAGGAGAACACGGCGTCGTCGGCCGACGGTGCGAAGTCGCAGCCCACCAGCAGTTCGTCGGCCCGCCGGTCGGACTGGTAGAGCCCCTGGAAGAACGCGGCCGCGGGTACGGAACGCTCGCCGCCGGCGCGGCTCGCCAGCCGGATCGTGGCGTCCAGGGCCACCGCGCAGGCGGGCCATTCGGCGGCGGGGTCGCCCAGCGCGAGGCTGCCGCCGAGCGTGCCGCGGTGGCGCACGGCGGGATGGGCGATCCACGGCGCCGCGCTGTGCAGCAGCGGCGCCTGCGCCGCGATCACCGGGTGGCTGGCGATCTCGCGGTGACGGACCAGCGCGCCGAGCCGCAGCCCGCCGTCGGCCGGGTCGGTCTCGATCGTCGCCAGGCCCTGCAGCGCGTTGATGTCGAGCACCACGGCGGGCTGCACCAGGCGCAGGTTCAGCATCGGCACCAGGCTCTGTCCACCCGCGAGCACCAGCGCGTCGTCTCCGTGTTCTTCGAGCACTTCGAGCGCGTGCGCGAGCGACGCGGCGCGAACGTAGGCAAACGGTGCTGGCTTCATTGCGAGAGGCGGACAGCCATGACCAGTTCAGTATACTCTGCGCGCCCATGACCGGGCCCGGGGCTTCCCGCGGCAAGGCAACGTCAGCGACACATGATGCGCAGGACCCGTGAACGGGTCGACAGGAGGAGCAATGGCAGGTTTCACTGGAAGTATCGGGCGTGCGGTCGAGCGGCGTGCCGGCGCGGGCTCGGGCCGCGTCGTCGGCGGATTGTTCGTGGCCTGCGCCCTGCTGGGCATCGCCCCTGCGGCCTTTGCGCAGGCGAAGGGTGCGACTGCTTCCGAAGCCTTCCCGATCCGGCCGATCCGCCTGATGGTTCCGTTCGCGCCCGGCGGGCCGACCGACTTCATCGCGCGCGTGATCGCCGGCCGCCTCGCCGATCGACTGGGCCAGCCGGTCGTGGTCGACAACCGCGCAGGAGCCTCGGGCAACATCGCGATCCAGACCGTCGCCAAGGCGGTGCCCGACGGCCACACCCTGCTGTTCTCGAGCAGCAACCTGGTGTCCAACCCGCTGCTGTCGGCCGTGCCGCCGTTCGATCCAGTGCGCGACTTCGCGCCGATCTCCTATGTCGCGGTGTCGCCGAACATCGTGTTCGTGCATCCGTCGGTGCCCGCGAAGAATGCCGCCGAACTGGTGGCACTCATCCGGTCGCAGCCCGGGAAGTTCAGCTTCGGCACGCCGGGGGCCGGAACCACGCCGCACATCGCATGCGAGGCACTGCGGCTGGCCGCCGGCGTCGACCTGCAGCACGTGCCCTACAACGGCGCCGCACCGGTGGTGTCCGCGGTGCTCGGCAACCAGATCCCGATCGGCTGCACCGCGCTGCCGCCGACGGTCAGCCACGTGAAGTCCGGCGCGCTGAGGGCGATCGCGGTGACCAGTGCCCGGCGCAGCGCCGTGCTGACCGAGGTGCCGACGCTGGTCGAGAGCGGCTTCCCCAGCGTGATCGCCGACAACATGCAGGCGCTGCTCGCCCCGGCGCGCACGCCGCAGTCCGTGGTGCGCAGGCTCAATGCCGAGGTGAAGGCGATCCTCTCCGAGCCGGACGTGCGCGACCGCCTGCTGGCCGTCGGCTTCGACCTGCATGCGAGCACGCCCGAGGTCCTCGCGCGCATCGTTCGCGAAGAGACCGAGCGTTATGCGAAGACCATCCGAGCCGCCGGCATCAAGGTAGAGCAGTAGCCTTCGACAACCCTGAGGCGTCGCCCATGTCCGGACAGATCCTGATCGTAGGTGCAGGCGCCATCGGCGGCATGCTCGCCGGCTATCTCGGCGCGGCCGGCCGCGATGTCGCGGTGTTCGTGCGCGGCGAGACGGCGCGAACGATCGCCGCGCGCGGCATCCGCGTGGTCACCCCCGACAAGGCCGAGTTCCATGCACGGCCGCGTGTGTTCGATGGCAGCGCGCCGCTGGCCCCGGCCAGCATCGTGATCTTCGCCACCAAGGCGTTCTCGCTCGGTGGCGCGCTGGCGCAGGTTCGTGGCGCGATCGGGCCCGACACGCTGGTCGCACCGGTGGTCAACGGCGTTCCGTGGTGGTTCGGCACGGCACGACAGCCGGTCCGTGCGGTGGATCCGCGCGGTGAACTCGCCGTGGCCGTCGGCCCTGATCGACTGGTGGGTGCGGTCACCTATTCGCCTGCCTGGCGCAGCCTCGAGCAGGCGACCTGGACGCAGACCGTCCTCGGGCAACTCACGCTGGGGCCGGTCGCCGCCGGTGGCGATCCCGCTGCCGCCGAGCAGGTGGCGCAGGTGTTCGAGGGCTCCCCCTTCCAGGCGGTGGTGAGCAGCGACATCCGGCGCGCGGTCTGGAGCAAGCTGGTCACCAATGCAGCGTTCAATACCCTGTGCGCCCTCACCGGTGGCCGGCAGTGCGATGTCGCCCGGGACGCCGCGACCGGACCGATCGCCGAGGCCATCATGCGCGAGATCGAAGCGCTGGCGCTGGCGACCGGCTCGGGCATCACCGGTGAGGTCCCGGCCAAGCTCGCGCAGGCCAGGGATACCGGCATCCACAAGCCCTCGACGCTGCAGGACTTCGAGGCCGGGCGCGAGATCGAGATCGGCGCACTGGTCGATGCACCGCTCGAACTGGCCGAACGCTGCGCCGTCCCGATGCCGGAACTGACCCGCATCGGCGCGCTGCTGCGCCTGAAGGCGTCCGTCGCCGGCCTGCTTCCCGCCACGACATAGCGCGGGACGGCAATCCGGGTCGGCAATCCGGGTCAGAGACGAATTCCGTAATCCGGGTCAGAGACGAATTTCCCCCGGGAAATTCGTCTCTGACCCGGATTGCGGCGCGCTACGGGTTGAGCACGATGCCGAAGGTCTTGCCGATGCGCTCGTAGGTTTCGAACTGTTCGCGCACGAAGGTGGCGGTGTCGGCGGGCGAGCGGATCTGCGGTACCGAGCCGATCTTCTCGGTGGCGCGGATCCAGTCCGGGTCCTTGGCGACCTGGGCCATCACCTTGCTCCAGAACGCGACCTGCTCCTTCGACATGTTCGGCGGTCCGAACAGGGCGCTCCAGCCGACGATGCGTTCCATCGCCTCGGCGCCGATCTCGCGCGCGGTCGGCACGTCGGGGATGTCCTTGTACCGTTCCGGCAGTGTGACCATCAGCGCGCGCAGCTTGCCGGCCTGGATCTGCGGGTTGGCGGGGCCGAGGTTGCCGCAGCCGAAGTCGACCTGGCCGGACAGGATCGCGATCGCCGCGTCGCCGCCGCCCTTGAACGGCACCTGGATCGCCGCATCCTTGCCGAGCTTGAACACGTCGAACATCATCTGCGGCCCCATCTCGTGGATGGTGCCGAAGCCGGCCGTGCTGTAGGTCAGCTTCTTCGGATTCTTGCGGACCGCGTTGACCAGGTCGTCGAACGTCCGGTGGGGCGAATCGGCGCGCACCATGCAGACATACGGATTGAGTTCCAGCAGCCCGAGGAAGGTGTAGTCGTTCCACCGGTAGCCGAGCTTGGGCGCCAGCGCCGGCAGCACCGCCTGCGAGCCGACCCGTGCGAGCAGCAGGGTGTAGCCGTCCGGCGTCGCCTTCGCCACCATCTCGCTGCCGATCGCGCCGCTGGCGCCGGTGCGGTTGACCACCAGCACCTGCTGTCCGTTCAGGTAACGCGGCAGCACGTTGGCCAGGGCCCGCGCCGCCAGGTCGGCGTCGCCGCCAGCCGAGAACGGCGCGATGATCTGGAGGGGCTTGTTCGGGAAGGGCTGGGCCGTGGCCTGTGCCGCGGCAGGTCCGGCGCCTGTCAGCAGCATCGATCCGGTCACGGAAACCGCCCATGAGAGCGTCGACAGGGCGGCGGCGGTCGCGAACGCGGACAGCCCGCGCCGGCGTATGTGGCTCGTGCTCGACATGACTCCTCCTCGGTTTCACCGGATCTGTCACCGTTGCGGCTCTGTACCTGGCCGTTTTCCGGTGTTCAGCCGGCACGTTAGCCCGTTTTCCCGGGGCCGGCAAATCTGCTATGTTCTCCGCCCCTGCTCCTGTCACCCAGGCCACACTCGAAGAGGTTCGGCATGAACGACGCGCTGCCCGCCCTGCAAGGCATCACCGAACGGATGATCGTCCGCAAGGAAGGTCCCCTTGGCTGGATCGTCTTCAACCAGCCGCCCCGGCACAACGCGATGTCCGTCGACATGTGGGAATCGCTGCCGAAGATCCTCGATGCCTTCGAGGCCGACCCGGAGATCCGCGTGATCATCATCACCGGCGCCGGCGACAAGGCCTTCGTGTCCGGTGCCGATATCTCGCAGTTCGGCGAGCGCCGCGGCACGATGGAGGCGGTGAAGGAATACAACGCACTCGCAGACCATGCGAACGATCGCCTGCAGGCCTGCGGCAAGCCGGTGATCGCGATGATCCGCGGGTTCTGCATCGGCGGCGGCCTGGGCATCGCGCTGGGGGCCGACATCCGCATCGCCTCGGAAGACTCCCAGTACTCCGTGCCGGCCGCCAAGCTCGGCCTGGGCTACCGGTTCTCCGGCATCAAGCGGCTGGCCGACATCGTCGGCCCGTCGTTCGCCGCCGAGATCTTCTACACCGCCCGTCGCTTCAACGCGAAAGAGGCGGAGGCGATGGGCCTGATCAACCGGCTGGTGCCGAACGACCAGCTCGAGCAGTACACCCGCGACTACGCGATGGTGATCGCCAACAATGCGCCGGTGACCATCGCCTCGGTGAAGCTGATCATCAAGAACATCCACGCCGACCCCGCCGACCGTGACCTCGAGGCCTGTGCGAAGGCGGTCGACTACTGCTACACCACGGAAGACTACAAGGAAGGCCGCACGGCCTTCATGGAAAAGCGCAAGCCCCAGTTCAAGGGGCGCTGACAACGAGGCCCGGCCGTCGCGCCCGTCCGGGCCTGCGGCGTGCCTCGGGTCCAGGAGGAACCGTTACAGATGGCATCCGATCCGAGTTTCGATCCGCATCGTCCCGACCTGGTGGTCGGTGTATTGGGCGCCGGTGCCATGGGCCGCGGCATTGCCCAGGTCGCCGCTGCCGGCGGCATGCACGTGCTGCTGCACGACGCCAAGCCCGGTGCCGCCGCCGAGGCGCGCGAGTTCATCGGCAAGATGTTCCAGCGCGCGGCAGAGAAGGGCCAGTTGTCCGACGCCGACGCGGCCGCGGCGCTGGGACGCGTCGAGGTGATCGACACCACGGCCGGCTATTCCCGCTGCCACCTGCTGGTCGAGGCGATCGTCGAGAACCTCGCGGTGAAGCAGCAGGTGTTCGCCGAACTCGAGCAGGTGGTGACGCCCGAGTGCATCCTGGCCACCAACACCTCGTCGCTGTCGGTGACCACCATGTCGGCGAAGCTGAAGACCGCGCATCGTTTCGCCGGCTTCCACTTCTTCAACCCGGTGCCGCTGATGAAGCTGGTCGAGGTGATCGACGGCGTGCAGAGCGCGCCGTGGGTCGGCGATGCACTGATGGTGATCGGCAAGCGGATGACCCGCGAGCCGGTGCGCTGCGTCGACGTGCCCGGGTTCATCGTGAACCAGGTCGGTCGCGGCTTCACCATCGAGTCGGCGCACATGCTGCAGGAGAGCCTGGCCGGCATCGTCGACATCGACCGCGTGATGCGCGATGTCGGCGGCTTCCGCATGGGCCCGTTCGAGCTGATGGAACTGACCGGCCTGGACGTCACCCATCCCGCGTCGGAGGCGATCTACCAGCAGTTCTACGACGAGCCGCGCTACCGCCCGGTGATGCTGATGCGCGCCCGCTATGAAGCCGGCGTGCTCGGCCGCAAGACGAAGCGCGGCTTCTACGAATACGATGCCGAGATGAAGCCGGTGGTCGCGCCCGAGGCGCCGGCGCCGGATGCAAGCCCGGCGAGCGTCTGGGTCAGCCGTGCCGAGCCGCACGGATACGAAGCGCTTGCCGCGCTGCTGTCGAAGCTGGGTGCCACCGTCGAGCGGGGCGACGCGCCGAGCGCCGGCGCGCTGATCCTGGTCACGCCGTACGGCGCCGATGCGACCCACTGCGCGGTCGAGCAGGGGCTGGACCCGAAGCGCACCGTTGCGGTGGATACCCTGTTCCCGCTGGTCAAGCGGCGCACCCTCATGGGTACGCCGCTGACCGACCCGGCGATGATCGCCGCGGCGCACGGGCTGCTCGCCTCCGATGGCACGCCGGTGACGGTGCTGCGCGACAGCCCGGGCTTCATCGCGCAGCGCGTCGTGGCGATGATCTGCAACATCGGCTGCTCGATCGCGCAGATGAAGACCGCGTCTCCGTCCGACATCGACAAGGCGGTCACGCTGGGACTGAACTATCCGCACGGGCCGCTCAAGTTCGGCGATGTCGTCGGCGTAGAGCGCATCCACGCGGTGCTGTCGAACATGTACCGGATCTACGGCGATCCGCGCTACCGTCCCAACGTCTGGATGACCCGGCGGGCGAAGCTCGGCGTGTCGCTGCTCACCCCCGAATAAGGAAACCATCATGCTCGACGCATACCTGTACGACGGACTTCGCTCCCCCATCGGCCGCCACTCCGGCGCACTGGCCGGCGTTCGCCCCGACGACCTGCTCGCCGGCGTGATGAAGGAACTGATGGCGCGCAGTGGCTTCAAGCCCGAACAGCTCGAAGACCTGGTGATCGGCTGCGCCAACCAGGGCGGCGAAGACTCGCGCTGCGTGGCGCGCCACGCCGGCCTGCTCGCCGGCCTGCCGATCGAGGTCGGCGGCACGGTGCTCCAGCGCAACTGCGCCAGCGGCCTGAATGCAGTGGCCTATGCCGCGCAGGTCGTGACCGCGGGCGAGGGCGACCTGTTCATCGCCGGTGGCGTCGAGAGCATGAGCCGCGCGCCGTTCGTGATGGCCAAGGCCGAGTCGGCCTACAGCCGCGAGATGCGCATCTTCGATTCGACCATCGGCCCGCGTTTCCCGAACCCGAAGGTCGAGAAGCAGTTCGGCGACGATTCGATGCCGCAGACGGCGGACAACCTCGCGCACGACTACGACGTGCCGCGCGCCGCTGCGGACGTCTTCGCGCTCGCTTCGCAGCGCAAGTACGCGATCGCCAAGGGCGAGGGTTTCTTCAAGGGCGAGATCGCACCGGTGACCATCCCCCAGCGCAAGGGTGACCCGAAGGTGGTGAGCGAGGACGAGCATCCGCGCGCCGACACCACCATCGAAGCCCTGCAGAAGCTGAAGCCGCTGAACGAAGGCGGCGTCACCACCGCAGGCAATGCCTCGGGCGTGAACGACGGCGCGGCCGCGCTGCTGATCGGCAGCCGCGCGATCGGCGAGAAGGCCGGCGTGAAGCCGATCGCCCGCATCCTGGCGACCGCCGCCGCCGGCGTCCCGCCGCGCATCATGGGCTTCGGCCCGGTGCCATCCTCGCAGAAGGCGCTGGCCCGTGCCGGCCTGACGCTGAAGGACATGGACGTCATCGAGATCAACGAAGCCTTCGCGGCGCAGGTACTCGCCTGCCTGAAGGGCCTCGGCACCTCGTTCGAGGATTCGCGGGTGAACATGAACGGCGGCGCGATCGCCGTCGGCCATCCGCTGGGCGCCTCGGGTGCACGCATCGCGCTGACGGCCGCACGCCAGCTGCAGCGCACCGGTGGCCGCTACGCGCTGGTCAGCCTGTGCATCGGCGTCGGCCAGGGCATGGCGCTGGTGATGGAACGCGTCGACGGCTGAGCGCAGCCGACGGTCGACGGCAGGGCGGAGGGCAGGGGACGGTGGCCACCCAGTTCCAGGGCGAGTTCGCCTGGGACGATCCGTTCCTGCTCGACGACCAGTTGAGCGAGGACGAGCGCGCGATCCGCGATGCGGCGCGCGCGTATGCCCAGGACCGGCTGATGCCGCGCATCCTGCGCATGAACCGCGACGAGACCTTCGATCGCACGATCATGGACGAGATGGGCGAACTCGGCCTGCTCGGCGCGACGCTCACCGGCCATGGCTGCGCCGGCATCAGCTACGTCGCCTACGGACTGGCGATGCGCGAGCTCGAGCGTGTCGACACCGCGTTCCGATCCGCCTGCGGGACGCAGGGCACGCTGTCGATGTTCCCGATCCATGCCTATGGATCGGACGAACAGCGAGCGAAATACCTGCCACGGATGGTCACGGGGGAACTGCTCGGCTGCTTCGGCCTGACCGAACCCGACCACGGGTCCGACCCGGGCAGCATGAATACCCGCGCGACGAAGGTCGATGGCGGCTGGGTGATCTCCGGCAACAAGATCTGGATCACCCATGCACCGATCGCGGACATCATGATCGTCTGGGCAAAGGCGAGCGGCGGCGCCGGGGGTGACGGAAGCCCGCGTGACGGAACCATCCGCGGCTTCATCCTCGAGCGCGGGATGAAGGGCCTGGACACCCGGAAGATCGAAGGCAAGTTCTCGGTGCGCGCCAGCCCGACCGGCGAGATCGTGATGGACCAGGTGTTCGTGCCCGACGAACAGCTGCTGCCCGGCGCGACCGGCCTCAAGGGCCCGTTCGGCTGTCTGAACAATGCCCGCTTCGGCATCGCCTGGGGCGCGCTCGGCGCCGCCGAGTTCTGCTGGCATGCCGCGCGCAGCTACACGATGGAGCGCACCCAGTTCGGCCGGCCGCTGGCCGCGAACCAGCTGATCCAGAAGAAGCTCGCCGACATGCAGTGCGAGATCGCGATCGGCCTGCAGGCCGTGCTGCGCGTGTCCCGTCTGCGCGACGAAGGCCGCGCCGCGCCCGAGATGGTGTCGATCATCAAGCGCAACTCCACCGGCAAGGCGCTGGAGATCGCACGCATGGCGCGCGACATGCATGGCGGCAACGGCATCAGCGACGAGTACCACGTGATCCGCCACCTGCTCAACCTCGAGACCGTCAACACCCTCGAAGGCACCAGCGACATCCACGCGCTGGTGCTCGGCCGCGCGCAGACCGGCCTGCAGGCGTTCAACCAGTTGAATCCGGGGCGGGTGAAATCCGGGTCAGAGACGATTTAGCCGCACGAGCCTGGGAAGCTGGCGAGGCCGGGCTCGCTAAATCGTCTCTGACCCGGATTTCACCTGGTCTTCACTCGGGCTTGATGCCGGCCTTCTTGACCAGGGCGACGTACTTGCCGGCTTCCTCGCGCATGAAGGCGTCGAACTGGGCGGGGCTCATCGCGGAGGGCGCATCGAAGCCGAGTTCGGCGAAGCGTTTCTGCACGTCGGCCTGCGCCATCGCCTTCGTCATCTCGGCATGCATGCGGGTGACCACCGGGGCAGGCGTCTTCGCCGGTGCGACCAGTCCGATCCAGCCGCGGAATTCGTAGCCCTTGAGCCCGGACTCGTTGACGGTGGGCAGGTCGGGCAGCATCGCCGAGCGGGTCATCGGCGTCACGGCGAGCGCACGCAGCTTGCCTTCCTGCACGAAGCGGATGGACGTCGAGATGGTGTCGAACATCACGTCGATATGGCCACCGACGAGGTCGGCGACCGCCGGTGCACCACCCTTGTAGGGGACATGCACCATCTGCACGCCGGTGAGGGCGCGGAACATCTCGGTCGACAGGTGCTGCACGCTGCCCACCCCGGCCGATCCATACGAAAGCTTGTTCGGCGACGAGCGCGCGATGCGGATCAGGTCGGCCATGTTCTTCGCCGGCACCCGCGGATTGACAACCACGATGTTGGCCTGGAACGCGGCCAGCGCGATGCCGGAGAAATCGCGCTGCGGGTCGAAGCTCATGTTGGCGATGACGGCGCGGTTCGCCGCCAGCGGGCCACCGCTGGACATCATCAGCGTGTAGCCGTCGGGCGCCGCCTTGGCTGCCAGTTCGCCGGCGATGTTGCCGGAGGCGCCAGGCCGGTTCTCGACCAGCACCTGGGCACCGAGCGCTTCGCCGATCGGCCCGCTCAGGATGCGGGCGGTCAGGTCTACAGAGCCGCCCGGTGCGAACCCGACCAGGAAGCGCACCGGTTTGGACGGCCAGGCCTGGGCGGTGGCGGTGGCCGCCGAGCCCAGGCCGGCGAGCAGGCATGCGATGGCTGGGGCGGCTTTCATCGAAGGCATGTCTGCACTCCCGGTCGCGTGGAATGCGCTCTCCGCTTGCAAGTTCGGTGCCAGCGGGCGGAGCGTAATGCGCCGGGACAGGCAGCGGATCGGTTTATCATCGAGTCCCACGCAGCAGGGCCACGCGCCGTAAGCCACGGCGCAGGAAGGCATCGATGTCCCAGTTCGACTCCAACCTGTTCAAGCTCGCGATGCGCCGGGCCGCCACCGCAGTCTCGGTGGTCACCACCGACGGTGCGGCTGGCCGTTACGGCGTCACCGTGAGTTCGTTCTGTACCGCCACCGCGGATCCGCCGCAGATGCTGGCCTGCGTCTTCAAGGCCAGTGCCGCCGCGGCGGCGATCCGTGCGAACCGGCTGTTCTGCATCAACGTGCTCGACCGCACGCACCTGCATGTGGCGGACACGTTCGCCGGTCGCATCGAACGCTGGCGCAACGACCGCTTCGCCTGCGACCAGTGGAAGACGCTGGCCACCGGGGCACCCGTGCTCGAGCAGGGCCTGATTGCGCTCGACTGCACGCTGGTGTCGGAGACCGAACTGTCGACGCACTTCGTGTTCGTCGGCCATGTCGAGAGCGTCGCGGTGAACGAAGGCGCACCGCTGCTCTACGCCGACGGACACTATCGGCGGATGGCCGAGCGCGACCAGGTGTCGGCGGAGGACCTGGTCCAGTGAAGCGCATGGCGTCCGTGTTGTTCGCGCCGCAGCTGAACGGCGACATCGCACGCGCGGGGGGCGAGCCGGGTCCGGCGTCTGGCTGCGTGGTGCCGGGAGGCCTGCGATGAGCACGAGGGCCCGGGACGCGCGTGCCCGGCTTCAGGCCGCGCCGCGGCCTCCGTCGCAGGCTGGGGCGCGACGGCAGGGGGTGGTCACGCCGATCACCGGTGCGCGCGTGCTGTTCGTCAACGGCCCGAACGCGAACCTGTACGGGCATGCCGGCCAGTCCACCCGAGATGACGAGACCTTCGATCAGCTCGGCGAGCGATGCGTACGTGCCGCGAAAGCCAGTGCGATCGCGCTCGATTTCCTTCAGAGCAACAGCGAAGGCGAGGTCGTCGACGCGATCCAGCAGGCCATCGGCACGAAGGATGGCATCATCATCGACGGTGCCAGCCTCGCCTGCACGTCGATCGCGGTGCTCGACGCGCTGCAGTCCTTCCGCGGCCCGATCGTCGAGGTGCACATGGGCAGCATCCACCGGGGCGAGCCGTTCCACCAGTCCTCGTACCTCTCGCGCGTGGCCACCGGCCTCGTCGCCGGGCTGGGTGCGGACGGCTGCGAGCTGGCAGTGCTGGCGATGCGCCGGTTGCTCGACCGTCGGAAGGCCTGATCGATGTCGCTCGTCTTCTACAGCCAGGTCGACAACGCCGACGACTGGCGGATGGCACTGCACGTGGCTGATCCCGCGCTGGCATTCCATGCCTGGCCCGACTGCGGGCCGTTCGACGAAGTCGAGGCCGTGCTCGCCTGGAAGGCGCCGCCCGGCTTCTACCGGCAGTTCCCGAACCTGAAGCTGATCATCAACCTCGGTGCAGGGGTCGACAACATCGTGCGCGACGCGACGCTGCCCGCAGGCATACCGATCACCCGCATCTCGGACCCCGAGATGGGCCGGATGATGGGCCAGTTCCTGCTGACCTGCGTGATGCGCCACTTCCGCGAGTTCGGCACCTTCGAGCGTGCGCGCGCCGAGCGCCGCTGGGCCTATGTGCATCCGCGCGAGACGCGCGAGTGCACCGTCGGCATGATGGGGCTGGGCCAGCTCGGTGCGGTCGCCGCCGCCGAGTTCGTGCGCCAGGGCTTTCGCGTGCTTGGCTGGTCGCGCTCGCCGAAGATCCTGCCCGGTGTCGAGACCTTCGCCGGCATGGACGCGTTGCCGGCCTTCCTCGCGCAGAACGAGATCTGCGTGATGCTGCTGCCGCTCACCGCCGAGACCGAGAACCTGATGACCGCCGAGCGCTTCGCGCAACTGCCGCGCGGCGCGAAGTTCGTCAGTGCCGGGCGCGGCCGGACGGTCGACGAGGACGCGCTGGTCTCTGCGCTGCGCTCGGGTCAGGTGGCGGAGGCGACGCTAGACGTGTTCCATGAAGAGCCGCTGCCGCCGTCCCATCCGCTGTGGGATTTCCCGCAGGTGCTGATCACGCCGCACCTGGCGTCGGTGGCGATTCCGCGTACCGCCGCCGCGCAGATCGTGGCCAACCTGCAGCGGGTACGCAACGGCGGGCGGCCGGCGCACGCGGTGGAGCCGGCGCGCGGGTATTGACCGCCCGCTAGTTGTCGACGTTCACCACGTTGAAATCGACCAGCTGTGCATGGCTGAGCCAGTTCATCTCGCTCGCCAGGAACTTCGCGCCGCTGTCGACGATGCGGATCGACGCGCCCATCGCCATCACGTAGAGCGCCCAGCGCGACGCCGCCTGTGCCGAGAGCTGCTCGATCTCGAAGATCAGCCGCTGCGCCGATTCGATGCTGCCCTGGTTGCGCGCCTTCTCCATGATCGCGGCGATGCGCTGCACCGTCTGCGGGTTGCTGGCGATCGTGGGCATGTGGATGCCGTAGCGGCCACCCTTCTCGACGCGCCGCGCGACGCCACCCAGGAAGGCATCCGCGCAGGCGCTGGCGCATATCGCGCCGGCCGGGATGCGCGTGTTCAGTCCGGCCTTGCGGATCAGTCGGCCGAGTTCCAGCCCGTCGGGTTCCGAGCCGCCGCCGGAATTGAACAGGATCTCCTCGATCGGGCCGGCACGCTGCAGTTCCTGGGCGAAGCGCTGGGCGTCGCCGCGCTGGATCATGCCCCCGCGCGGAAACTTCTCGCTCTTCGCCTCGTCGCGGATGAGCATCACCCGCCGGCCCTGGTAGTCCATCACCACGAAGTCGACGGCCGCCGCAGGCAGCGGCTGCAGGCAGGCCAGCAGGATCGCGCCCGCCAGCGCCAGGCACAGCAGCGGTGCGCGCAGCCGCGGCTGCACGGGTCGCGAAGGCAGCCGCAGTCGCCCGGTCATCAGACGCGTACGCGCGAGCCGGTGCTCGGGTCGCGGCAGAACGTCGCGGTCTGCCGGACTTCCTGGCCCTGGATCACCGCGATCTCGCGGACCTGTTCGCAGCCGTCGCGCCCGGCGACCTGGGTCGGACCGATGGCCTGCGCGCTGCCGCGGGCGTTGCCGGTCCAGGTGACCGGCGGGGCCGAGTTGTTCGGTCCCTGCTGGGCGACGCGCTGGCGTGCCTCGAGTGCGCGACTCTCGGCGGCGGCCCGGTCCTGCGGGGTGCGGGCCTTCGCCTGCTCCGCGCGCAGCTGCGCTTCGATCTGGGCATTGCGCTGCTGCTGCTCGCGCGCCGCCGCTGCCTCGCGCTCGGCGATCGCCTTCTGGGCTGCGGCTTCGGCCCGCTGGCGGTCGGCCTCGTCGAGCCGCTTGCCGATCAGCGATCCGGCAAAGCCGCCCGCAGCCGCGCCGATCAGTGCGCCGACGATGCGGCGCTCGGGCGAGCCACCGGCCACGGCGGCACCCACGGCTGCGCCGCCGAGTGCACCGACCAGGGTGCCGCTTTCCTGGTTGGTGGCACAGCCGCCAAGGGCGATCGCGCCGGCGAGGACGAGTGCGCCAGACCGGCGCGCGATCGCACTGCGGGTCGCGCTTCCCGGGCGGGTGCTGCGCCGTTCGTTCTGTCCGGATGCGAGGGCTTCTGCAGCGTCATTCATGTCGTTTCCCCTGTCGTTTCTTCCCTGATGTGCGGTGCGTCGTGCGCCTGCCTGCGCGCCGTGGCGCGCCTCCGGCAGTGAAGCCCAGCCGGACGGTTTCGTCAAGGGCGCACGCCACGCCACGTCGCGGGCCACTGCCCGGCGTCATCCCTGCGGTGTGCCCGCAGGCGACGACCCTGTGCAAGCCCTGTCGATGGCCGGCGAACCGTTGCGTACCATCGTCCGGGGATCAGGCGCCGCGATCCACGTATCCGTACGCGAGGTTGGTCCGCCCGTCGCCCTGCTCGTCGTAGATGCGCTTCGCACGCGCGACGAGGTCGTTCTCGAGCCCGGCGCGCATCGCCGGCGTGAACCGGTACAGCCGGGCGGAGTTCTCGGCGAAGATCGCGTTCTTCACCGGGCCATCGGGCGCACCGAGCGGCTTGAATCCATGCTGCTTCTGCATCTCTTCAGGGATCTCGAGACGGCGCAGCGCCTCGATCTGCCATTGCGGTGCGCCGGTCCACACCGCGTCGGTCCCCCATACGATGCGGTCCGCACCGAGGCCGTTGACCAGTTGGCCGAGCATCGCGGCGCACAGGCGCGGTTCGGCCACCGTGCTCTGCGCGAAGATCTGTCCGAGGTCTCCGTACACGTTGTTCACGCCGTACTTCGCCGGGATGTCGGCGAGGTCGGTCACCCAGTCGATGCGCCCGGTCCTCTCGAACTGCTGCCAGCCGGTGTTCTGCGCGCCGCCAGTGAAGCGGAACCCGGAGTGGTAGATCACGAAGTTGAGCTGTGGCCAGTCCTTCGCGGCCTTGCCCACGTCGCGCACGTCGGCGTACCTGACGAGGTCGGGGAACAGCTTGGTCGTCGACGGCGGGAACAGGCCCTTGTGCACGCAGACGTTGGCCAGGCTCGGGTTGGCCTTGCTCGCCTTCACCAGCTTCTCGTAGAACGGGTACATCAGCTTCTCGTCGTCCAGGTGCCAGGGATGGCGCGCGAGGTGCTTGTTGGTGTTGTCGCCGACCGTATAGCCCTTGAACGAATCCGGCTTCAGCACTTCGAGGTCGCGATCGACCTTCTCGAGCCAGCCGGGCATGCCCGGCATGAAGATCGCATGCGAGAACATGCGCTTCGTGCCGCTCTTCGTGTTCACGTTGGTGCGCGCATCGGCCTTCATCTCGTTGGTGAGGAACCAGTCGCGCGGGTCCTCCGAGCCGGAGCCGGAGATCAGCGCGACCTTGGTGTCGCTGTCGAGGTAGATCTCCTTGAAGTAGTTCGCGAACTTCAGGTCCTCGAGGGTCTGCGGCTTGCCGGCGAGCGCCGGGTTCCAGCCCGAGCGGCCGACCGCCTCGCGCGAGCGCACGAAGCCCTCCAGCCGCGTGTCGTCGCGCAGGAAGTGGGTATGCATGTCCATGATGAACTGGCCCTTGAGCGCCGCCGAGCGGGCATTGGCCATCTCGGGCGTGGCTGCCTCGGCCCGGCTCACCATGTAGAGCGGACCGAAGGTCTCGTTCATCGCGACGAAGGCGGCAGCCATGCCGGCGGAGGTCTTGAAGAACGCGCGCCGGGTCATGCCCTGGTGCCCTGCGAGTTCCGTGCCGATCGCCTTCACGCGGGCTTCGAACTCGCGCTGTCGTTCGGTCTGCGGGGCCGGCATGAACTCGTCCGAGGAGACCGACTGCACCGGTATCGGGGAGGCGAACAGCGAGGATTCCGCCGGTGCCAGTCTTGCCAGGTCCTCGTCGCTCATCATGCCCATGCTGTCGTCTCCCGTGCCTGCGTCGCGTGGTCGTTGGTCGCGTGCTCGGCAGATGCCGATGCCCCCGCTCCGTGTCGGAACAGGGAGCCTCGACAATCTACTGCGATTCCGGGAAGCCGGGGCGCTGGCGTCACGGACGCCGCAGATGCCAGGCCTTGGGTCGCGTGAAGGCCTGGATGCCGTGCGTGGACAACGTCAGGCCCAGCCCAGAGTCGCCATGGCCCGACCAGGGCAGGCGCGGGCTCACCCGGTCGCAGCAGTTCCAGTACACGGTGCCGGCTTTCACCCGGGACAGCAACGCGTGGGCGGATGCCTCGTCGCGGGTGAACACGCCAGCCGTCAGGCCATACCGGGTGTCGTTCATCAGTGCCACGGCCTCGTCGTCGCCGGAGACCTTCTGGATGCCGATGATCGGGCCGAAGCTCTCCTCGCGCATCAGCGCCATCGTGTGGTCGACCTCGGTGAATACGGTCGGCGCGTACCAGTTCCCCGGCTGGGGCAGGCGCTTTCCACCGCAGCGCAGCGTGGCACCCCTCGCGCTCGCATCGGCCACCTGCGCGTCCAGCACGTCGAGCTGCGGTGCGCGCGTGATGGCACCGATGTAGGTGTCATCGGCCATCGGGTCGCCCTGCCTGAACCCGGCGACCGTGGCCATGAAATGCTCGACGAACGCGTCGTGCAGGCTTGCGTGGACGTAGATCCGCTCGACCGAGCAGCAGCTCTGCCCGGTGTTGTACATCGCGCCGTCGGCCAGGCTTTCGGCGGCGATCTTCGGGTCGGCGTCGGCGCGGACATAGACCGGGTCCTTGCCGCCCAGCTCGAGCTGCAGCTTGACCAGCCGTGGTGCCAGTGCCTGGGCGATGCGCACGCCGGTGGCGTGGCTGCCGGTGAAGAACAGGCCGTCGAGGGGCTGCTCGAGCAGTGCGGTGCCGACATCGGCGGCGCCGATGACGGCCTGCATCACGTCTCCCGGTATGCCGGCTTCATGCAGCAGCCGCGTGATGTGCAGGCCGGTCAGCGCGGCGTATTCCGAGGGCTTGTACAACACGGCATTGCCGGTGAGCAGCGCCGGCACGATCACGTTGCAGCCGACCAGGTAGGGATAGTTCCAGGCCGAGATGTTGCCGACCACGCCCAGCGGTACATGCGAGATCTGCTCGCGCATGGCGCCGTCGTCGAACACATGCTCGTCACCGATCGCAGCTTCTGTCTGCTCGAGGAAGAAGTCGATGCGTGTCAGCACGCCGTTGATCTCGTTGCGCGACTGGCTGATGGGCTTGCCGACCTCCTGCGTCAACGTGGTCGCCAGTGTCTCGATCCCGGCGGCCAGGCTCGTGCGAAACCGCCCGATCGCAGAAAGGCGCTCGGTCATCGGCGTGGCGGCCCAGCCCGGCTGCGCCGCACGTGCAGCGGTTGCCTTGAGGGCGACCGAGGCCGGGCTGTCGGCTGCGACATCGGCCAGCCGGCGTCCGGTGGCGGGGTTGTGGATCTCGAGTCGATGGCTCATGTCTTTCGCGCGGCCCTTGCCGCCTGGAGGAAATCGTTCAGCAACGGCGTGTCGTCGAACTGGCCCGGCACGGCCCTGTCGTGGAACTCGGGGTGCCACTGCACGGCGGCCACGTAGGTGGGCCCCGGGCGGCGCACCGCCTCGATGATGCCGTCCTGCGGGCAGCGCGCCTCGACCACGAAACCGGGGGCGAGGTCCTTGATGCCCTGGTGGTGGATGCTGTTGGCGCTGGCACGGGTCACGCCCGGGCACAGTTCCGCCAGGCGCGTGCCGGGGACGATCTCGATCTCGTGCCCGTGCTGCTCGTACCGCGCATGCTCGCGGTGCGACCGGGCCGCCGGCTGCTGGGTCGCGATGTCCTGGAACAGCGTGCCGCCGAACTTCACGTTGAGCATCTGCAGGCCCCGGCAGATGCCGAAGATCGGCTTTCCGGCGGCGATGAACGCGTCGATCAGTGCGATCTCGTGGCGGTCGCGCAGCCGGTCGCCCTGCCATTCGGGTCGCAACGGCACCTCGCCGTAGCTCTCGGGCGCGATGTCCGCCCCGCCCTGCAGGACCAGGCCGTCGAGCGCGGCGGCGTAGTCGTCCAGGTTCAGGTCGGCGCGGGTCACGATGCTGTCGCGCGTGACCGCCGGGATCATCACTGCGATGGCGTGGCTGGAGAGCACCCAGTGCGCGACCGACTGCTCCAGGTAGTGCAGGGTCTTGGTGAACACGCCGCCCATCGGCGCGGTCGTCGCGTCCGGGTACAGGACGCGTGACGAGACGCCGATCAGCAGCGGTCGCTCGCCCGCAGGGCTCACAGTGCCTCCAGGAACAGCCGCTCGTAATCCGATGCGGACGCCTTGCGCGGATTGGTCTGGCTGGTGAAGTCCTTGTCCGCCAGCTCGACCAGCCGTGGCAGCTGCGCGCGCGTCACGCCGCGCGCACCCAGGCCGCCCTTGATGCCGATCGTCGCCTTGAGCTCGCGCAGCCAGGGGACGAAGGCCGTGCCGCCGCCGGACAGCCTGGCCGCGTGCGCGAGCGCGTCGAACTTCGCCGGCACCGCTTCGAAGTTCCAGGCGAGCACGGTGTCGATCATCAGCGCGTTGGCCAGGCCATGATGGAGGTCGCAGACGGCGCCCAGCGCATGGGCGCAGGCATGCACCGAGCCGAGGTCCTTCTGGAAGGCGATGGCGCCCATCATCGAGCTCATCATCATGTCGGTTCGGGCGGCCAGGTTTCCCGGCTCGCGCACGGCGACCGCCAGCGCGCGTGCGCCCACGCGCAGGCCTTCCAGCGCGATGCCGTCGCACAGCGGATGGTAGGCCGGCGACAGGTAGCTCTCGATGTTGTGCGTCAGCGCGTCCATGCCGGTGGCTGCGGTGACCGCGGCCGGCAGGCCGAGCGTCAGCTCCGGGTCGGCGAAGACCGCCTGTGCCAGGATCTTCGCGCTGAACACGGTCCGCTTGTGGTGCGTGTCGTTCTCCGACACCACGGCCGAGCGGCCGACCTCGCTGCCGGTGCCCGCGGTGGTCGGCAGCGCCACGAACCAGGGCAGGGGCTGGGTGATGGGCCGGACGTTCGGGTGGTCCCAGACATACTCGAGGATGTCGCCCTCGTGGACGGCCATCAGGCCGACGACCTTGGCCACGTCGAGCGCGGCACCACCGCCGAAGCCGATCACGCAGTCGGCGCCATGCGACTTGAACGCTGCAGCGCCGGCCATCACCTGCGCACAGGTGGGGTTGCCGTGCACGCCATCGAAGACGGCAGGATGCAGGCCACCGAGGTGGCCCCTGAACTCGGACAGCACCGGCAGCGCAGCCAGCGCGCGGTCGGTCACGATCAACGGCCGCTTCAGGCCCCGCGCGAGGAGGTGTTCGGCGACCTGCTTGCGCGCACCGGCACCGAAGGCGATGGCAGTCGGAAACGAAAAATGAGTGATGGTCATCAGATGATCTCGAGGTAGCGCTTCAATTCCCAGTCGGTCACCGCATCCTGCCATTGCCGGTGCTCCCATTCCCGGGTGGCGGCGAAGTGATCGACGAACGTGTCCCCGAGCCAGTCGCGGGCGATGTCGCTGGCGCGGAAGTTCGCGGTGCTCTGCTGCAGCGAGCGCGGCGCGCGCGCCACGTTCTCCGCGCCCTGGTTGGTTCCGGTGATCGCGGGTGCAGTGAGCTTCAGGCCCTTCTCGATGCCGTCCAGGCCGGCGGCGAGCACTGCGGCCATCGCCAGGTACGGGTTCACGTCGGCGCCGGGGCAGCGTGTCTCGAGCCGGGTGGACTTCGGGCTGCCCGCGATGACGCGGAAACTCGCGGTGCGGTTGTCGAAGCCCCAGGTGGGCTTGACCGGCGCCCAGAAGCCGTCGACCAGGCGCTTGTAGCTGTTGATCGTCGGCCAGAACATCGGCGCGAACTCCATCAGGCACGCCACCTGGCCGGCCAGGTAGCTCTCGAACACCGCGCTCATCGAGTGCCGGCCTGCGGCATCGAAGAACACGTTCTTCCGGCCGTCCGAGAGGCTCTGGTGGATGTGCCCCGAGCAGCCGGGCAGCGCCGCGTTCCACTTGGCCATGAAGCTGGGCATCACGCCGAAGCGCTTGCCGATCTCCTTCGCCCCGGTCTTGAACAGGATCGCGCGGTCGGCGGCTTCCAGGGCCTCGCTGAAGGTGATCGCGACCTCGTAGACGCCCGGGCCGGTTTCGGTGTGCAGCCCTTCGATGGGGACGCGGAAGGCCGCCATCTCGTCCATCAGGGCATTGAAGAAGCCACCGTTGTCCGCCATGCGCAGCAGCGAGTAGCCGAACATGCCCGGGGTGATCGTCTCCGGCCCGACGCCGCGTTTGGCCGCCCAGCTCTGCGGCGTCTCGGCGAAGTTGAACCATTCGAACTCCATGCCGGCCATCGGCGCGAAGCCCAGCTTCTCGGCGCGCCTGAGCACCCGCTTCAGGGTCTGCCGCGGACACACGGGGAAGGCCGAGCCGTCGGCGTTGACGAACTCGCCGAGGAAGAACGGCACGCCTGCGTCCCACGGTACATGGCGCGCGGTGCCGAGGTCGATGCGCGCCAGCGCATCGGGGTACCCGTGCTGCCATCCGGTGACCTGCGTGTTGTCGTAGCAGGCGTCATGCGCGTCCCATCCGAACACCACGTCGCAGAAGCCGAAGCCCCCTTCCACGGCCGCAATGAACTTGTCGCGGTGCAGGTACTTGCCGCGCAGGATGCCGTCGATGTCGCTGCAGGCGACCTTGACCTTGACCGTATCGGACGCCCGCACGGCGGCGAGCGCAGGGTGTTCCGTGCCGGCGGTTGCAGATACGTCGGCCGGTGATCTGGAGCCAGCGGATGCCGGGTCGCGCATGGTGGGCGTTCAGTCCTGAGTACGTGAGGGGCGAGGCGGCGGGTGCCGTGCGGGGTTGGCTGGCCGCTCAGCGGGTTTCGAGCAGCGGGTCGCTGGCCGCCCGTTCGCGCTGGCCGGCGGTGAGCAGGAAGTAGACATAGCCGGCCAGCATGAAGCCCGCGAACAGGGCTGCGATCAACGGGTTGAACACGGTGATCGCCAGCAGCGCGGCCACGGCGGTGCACAGCGCGAATGCGGGGAACACCGGGTAGGCTGGCGCGCTGAACGGACGTTCGAGCCCGGGCTCTGTCCTGCGCAGCCGGAACAGCGAAAGCATGCTGATGATGTACATGGTGAGGGCCCCGAAAACCGCCATGGTGACGATGTTCGCGGTCAGTGTCTGTCCGCCGATCTTCACCACTTCGTCGCTGAAGATCGCGGCGATGCCGACCACGCCACCGGCGAGTATCGCGCGGTGCGGCGTATGGAAGCGCGGATGCAGCTGCGCGAACCAGACCGGAAGGTAGCCGGCGCGGGCCAGTGCGAACCACTGCCGCGAATAGCCCAGGATGATGCCGTGGAACGAGGCGACCAGCCCGAAAAGGCCGAGCCAGACCAGCATGGTCAGCCAGCCGCTGGATTCGCCGACCACCATCTTCATCGCCTGCGGCAGCGGGTCGTTGATGTTGGACAGCTGCCGCCAGTCGCCGGCGCCGCCGGCGAACAGCATCACGCCGAAGGCGAGCGCGACCAGGGTCAGGATGCCGGTGACATAGGCGACCGGGATCGAGCGTCGCGGATCCTTCGCCTCCTCTGCCGCCATCGCCACGCCCTCGATCGCCAGGAAGAACCAGATCGCGAACGGGATCGCCGCGATGATGCCGGGGATGGCTGCCAGCGTGAAGCTGTCTGCCCCGGCCCAGCCGCCGGCGGTGAAGTTTGCCATCGAGAAGCCGGGGGCGACCACGCCCATGAAGACCAGCAGCTCGAACACCGCCACCAGAGTGATCAGCAGCTCGAAGGTGGCTGCGATGCGCACGCCGGCGATGTTCAGCGACATGAACACGATGTACGCGCCGACCGCCGCCAGCTTCGGGTCGACGGACGGGAACTGCACGTTGAGGTAGGCGCCGATCGCCAGTGCGATCGCCGGCGGTGCGAACACGAACTCGACCAGCGTGGCGGCACCGGCGAAATAGCCACCGGTCGGTCCGAAAGCGCGCCGCGCGTAGGCGAAAGGCCCGCCTGCGTGCGGGATCGCGGTGGTCAGTTCGGTGAAGCTGAAGATGAAGGTGGTGTACATTGCGGCCACGAACAGCGTCGTGACCAGAAAGCCGAGGGTGCCGGCCGAAGCCCACCCGAAGCTCCAGCCGAAATACTCGCCGGAGATCACGAGGCCGACCGCGATCCCCCACAGTTGCAACGTGGACAGGGTCTTGCGCAGCTGCGGGGAACCGGGAAGGTTGCTCATCGTGGATATCCGCTCACAGGGCCCGCAGGAACTCGCTCACGCGCAGCAGCACGAACTCGTTGTCCTCGTGCCTGCCGGGCTCGCGACCGGCGCCCACGGTCAGGTTGTTGTCGTTGCCGACGATGATGTGGTCCGCATCGACGATGTCGACGTTCTCGATGCACCAGAACGGCATCGTGAACCGGCCGGCGATCGTGCCCTGTTTCGCGCGCTTGTCCGGGTCCGCGATGTTGAGCAGGTCGATGTAGCCGATCTTCCGCACCACGCCGTCCGGTGCGGTGCCGCCGAGGTCGATCTTGTAGACCCGCTTGAACTGCGCCGGTGCGTTGAAGCAGTCGGCGCGTGCCGGGCCATTGCAGGCCAGTTCCGGGATGCCCTCCCGGTTGTCCCGTTCGACGATCAGCGCGGTGGTGCCGTCGATCATGTTGAAGTCGCCGATGTTGTGCCCGTTGACTTCCAGCTGGTAGCGCCAGGAGCGGCCGGTGTAGGCGCCCTTCTGCACGTCGAACTCGAGGATGCGCAGCGCTTCGCGGCCGTCCGCCATCTCCCAGCCCTTGGTCGCTTCGTTCCAGATCGGGCCTTCGAGCAGCGGGTAGAGGAACCGTCCGTCCGGCGAGGCCGCCATGCCCTCGAAGCCGCGCGAGCGGCGCACCACCGTGTTGAACTGCCCCGGCACGTTCGGCGTGGTCACGGCGAAGTGGTCGGGCGAGCGCACCACGCGGCCGTCGATCACGGTCTCGAACAGGCCGGTGACCTTGCCGTTGCGGTCGGTGCGGATCAGGTACGGGCCCAGTTCGTCGCCGAACCAGAAGTTGTCGCCGATGACCTGGATCGACTCGATGTCGAGGTCGGCGCCGGTGAGGTAGCGGGTCTTGCTCGCCGAGTTGACGATGTTGAACGGCAGGATGCCGTCCGGGTCATGCAGGAACACGGTGCGCAGGATGACGATCTGGTGCGTCTTCCAGTCGAAGCGCACGTGGTAGAACATCAACATCGCGTCCGGCGAGTTGGCACGGGTGCCGAAGCCGTTGTCGCCGGTCACCCAGGCGGTGCCGTCCTTCATCCACTTGATGCCGGAGAAGCCCTGGATCGGCTGGCCCTTGAACGGCGTGTCGACGCCGGTGAAGCGAGGAACCTTGGGGTCGGACAGGAACGAGATGCCGGGGATCGAGCCGATCTGGTCGCGGCGGCGCGTGTCCGGATGGGTGAAGCGCCCGGACACGGCCATCGAGGCCGGCGCATCGGCCGGCGGCCTGGTGAACGTCGCGGCCGGCAGGATGGCCTGCCCGACGAGGGTGGCGGGGAATGCCTGCGCTGCGACGGCATCCGGGGTGGCGATCATCGCCGACACCCCGAGGGTGCAGGCAATGGCCATCGGACGAACGAGCGAAACCAGTCGGTAGCTCATGGAAGATCTCCGGTTCTGTGGGTTCGACAGCGACCCGGAGGGCGTTCGCGCCGTCCGGGCTGGGGAATGCGGCAGGAACGGGCCGTCGCGACGCGCGTGCGGCGACGGCCCGGGCGTGGCTTACAGCTCCTCGAGCGTGGCCATCGTGATGTTCTTCCAGATCATCGGCGCACGTCCGGGACGCAGCTCGATCATGTACACCTCGTCGTTGGCCTGGCGCACGCGGTTCAGTGCTTCGTCCGGCTTGAGGCCGAGCAGCTCGGCCATGATCTGCGGGTTGCTGCCGCCGTGGCCGACGATCAGGATGTTGCCCCCGTTCTTGTGCCGCGACAGGATGTCGCGGGTGGCCGCGCCGACGCGCTTCCACTGGTCGCCCAGCGATTCGCCGCCGTCGAGCGAATCGTCGACGATGCGGATGCGGCGCCGGTATTCGGCCGACATTTCCGCATTGTTCTTCGGATCGTCGACGATGCCCTCGAACTTGCCGTGGCTGCGTTCGTTCAGCCCGGGAATCGCCGTCTGCTTCACGCCGGTGAAGCCCTCGGCAGTCTGCCGGGTGCGCACCAGGGCTGCGGTGTAGATGTGGTCGAGCTGCACGCCGCGCATGCGCTCGACCAGCGCCGCCGCCTGCTTGCGGCCGGTCTCGTTGAGCGAGTTGTCGGTGTTGCCCTGGACACGCAGCGCGACGTTCCAGTCGGTGATGCCATGGCGGGCGATGTACACGCGCAGCACGTTGTCTGCGGCGAAGGCCGGGGCGGCGATCGCGAGCGCGGTGGCGGCGACGATCATGTGCACGAGCTTGCGGGCGGAAAGCATGGTTCGGTTCCTCGTTCGGGGTCGATGGTGGCGGGTGCGTCCGGCCTGGGCCGGTGCGCGACAGGCGTTTCGGTGCGCCCGCCTGCTGAAGGTAGGGGATGGCCTGCTGCGCCGCTATCGGATTTCGGCAATGCAGCCCGGCGGGCGGGTGCCTTCAGGGTTGCCGGTCCCTGCGGCCACCGATCCTTGGTACGGGAGTTGCTCGGGCTTGAGGCCGAGATGCGCGCCCGACCCTCGAATTCCGGTAACACGACTGATCTACAACGATCTTCTTCCTGTCCCTCGCGGAGGCACCGATGCCCGTGAACGTGCAACCTGCAGAAGCACCCGTCGCCGCTTTCCGGTGCTTCGATGCCCAGGAGCAGGCTGCGGTCCTTCCCGGCTGGAACCAGGCGTACTGGCAACTGTCCCGGGGCGTGTTCGACGGCAGCGTCCGCGCCGTGAGCTTCGAGGGCACCTATGTGTTCATCGAGTCGGCCAACCGTGCACTGCTGCAGCGCGGCCACCTCGCGCGGGGCACCCTTGCGGTTGCCGTGCCGTTGCGGCTGGCGGGTGCCGCCCGCTTCTGCGGAGAAGCCTGCTCGATCGACCAGGCCTATGTGTACTCGGGCCGGGATGGCTTCGAGTTCTGCTCGCCGGCCGACCACCAGGTCGCCGGCATCGCGCTGTCGCCGGAACTCGTGTCCGCGCTCGGCGGCGTGAACGGCCCGGCTGGCCTGCTCGACCGCATGGGCGACCGGGCGCAGGTACGCTGCGCCGATCCGCAGGCCCTCGAATCGATGCGCCGCCTGGTGTCCGGCCTGATGGAGGCGTTCGCGACCACGCCGGTGCTGGTGTCCAACCGCCATGCCCGCGCAGCGCTGAAGGATGCGATCGTCGCCAATGTGTGCGAACTGCTCGAGGACGCCGGCGCGCCCGCCGTGGTGCCGCTGCAGTTGCGCGCGCGCTGGGCCCTCGTCGCGCGCGCGCGTGAACTGATCGAAGCGGCGCCGCATGAGCCGATGAACGTCGCCCGCCTGTGCGCCGCGCTCGAGGTCAGCCGGCGCACGCTGCAGTATTGCTTCCAGGACGTCCTCGGACTGAGCCCGATCGCGTACCTGCGCGCATTGCGCTTCAATGGTGCACGCCGTTCGTTGCTGGGCGGCTCCGCCGTCACCGATGCAGCGCTCGACTGGGGCTTCTGGCACCTCGGCCAGTTCGCCGCCGACTACCGGCAGATGTTCGGCGAGTTGCCGTCCGCCACGGCGCATCGCCTGCGCGGAGGCAGCGTACGCTGAGCCGTCAGATCTCCACCTGCGTGCCCAGTTCGATCACCCGGTTCGGCGGCAGGCGGAAGTAGGTGGCGGCACTGCCCGCATTGCGCGCCATCGTCGAGAACAGCCGTTCCCGCCACAGCGCCATGCCGGCCTTGACCGTCGGCACCACCGTCTCGCGCGACAGGAAGAACGAGGTTTCCATCATCTCGAACGGCTGGCCCGCGGCCGGCAGCCGCGCCAGGGCGGCCGGCACGTCCGGTATGTCCCGGAAGCCGAAGTGGATCAGCACCCGGTAGAAGCCGTTGCCCAGCGGTTCGATCGTGATGCGCTGGTCGGACGCCACGTAGGGCACGTCGGCGATGACCACGGTCAGCAGGAACACGCGTTCGTGCAGGACCTTGTTGTGCAGCAGGTTGTGCAGCAGCGCATGCGGCACGCCGTCACGATCGGCCGTCAGGAACACGCCGGTGCCCTCGACGCGCGAGGGCGGGTGGCGGGTCAGGCCTTCGATGAACGTCTTGAGATCGATCGCCGATTCGCGCAGGCTGCCCATCAGCAGTTCGCGTCCGCGCTTCCAGGTGGTCAGCAGCGTGAAGCCGACCAGGCCCAGCATCAGCGGGAACCAGCCACCGTCGAGCACCTTCAGCGTGTTGGCGCCGAAGAAGGCGAGGTCGATGGCCAGGAACACGGTGAGGAATGCGCCGGTGCGCAGGTAGCTCCAGCCCCAGATCCGGCGGAACACGACCGCCGCAAGCACCGTATCGATGGCCATCGTGCCGGTGACCGCGATGCCGTATGCCGAGGCCAGGGCTCCCGAAGACTGGAAGCCCAGCACCAGTGCTATCACCGCGGCAAGCAGCATCCAGTTGACCCAGGGGATGTAGACCTGCCCGATCTCGTTCTCGGAGGTGTGCACGATCGCCAGCCGTGGGCAGTAGCCTAGCTGGATCGCCTGCCGGGTCATCGAGAACGCCCCGGAGATCACGGCCTGCGAGGCGATCACCGTGGCCGCGGTGGCAAGCAGCAGCATCGGTGCCTGCGCCCAGTCGGGGAACATGAGGTAGAACGGATTGCGGATGGAGGTCGGGTCGCGCAGCATCAAGGCGGCCTGCCCGAAGTAGGTGAGGATCAGTGCCGGCAGCACCAGCCCGAACCAGGCGATGCGGATCGGCCTGCGCCCGAAGTGGCCCATGTCGGCATACAGCGCTTCGGCCCCGGTCACCGCGAGCACGACCGCGCCAAGGACGAACACCGCCGAGAAGCGCTGCTCGACCAGGAAGGCAAGCCCGTAGCCCGGATGCACTGCGGCCAGCACCTCGGGGGTCTGCACGATGCTGGCGATCCCGCCGGTACCCAGCGCGAGGAACCATGCCAGGGTGATCGGGCCGAACAGCCGGCCGACCGCCCCGGTGCCCTTGCGCTGGATCAGGAACAGGCCGGTCAGCACGCCCAGCGTGATCGGCAGCACCCAGGACGACAGCGCGGGGGCGATCACTTCCAGCCCCTCGACTGCAGACAGCACCGAGATGGCCGGCGTGATGGCGCCGTCGCCATAGAACAGGGCGGCCCCGAAGATGCCGAGGATCATCAGCAGGCGGCGCTTGCCGGCATCGCCGGGCGCCTCGGTGCCGCGAAGCACCAGCGCGATCAGGGCCATGATGCCGCCCTCGCCACGGTTGTCGGCGCGCAGGATGAACATCACGTACTTGACCGATACCACCAGCATCAGCGCCCAGAACACCAGCGACACGGCACCCAGCACATGGTCGTGCGTCGCGGTGACCGCGTAGGCCTCCGAGAACACTTCCTTCATCGCGTACAGCGGGCTGGTGCCGATGTCGCCGAAGACGACGCCCAGCGCGGCGAGCGCCAGCGCCTGGACGCGTGGGTCGTGCCGGGGGCTGGCCGGGGCTTCGCCCTGCACGTCCCCGCCCGGGCCCGCGCCCGCTGCCGGGCCGGGCTGCCGTGGGTCTTGTCCGGGTCCGCTCAACCCGCTTCCGTGAAGTACCGCTCGACCCGCTCGACCTCTTCGGTCGACCCGAGCACGACGCCGATGCGCTGGTGCAGCTTGTAGGGCTGCACGTCCAGGATGCGCTGGGTCCCGGTGCTGGCGGCGCCGCCCGCCTGCTCGACGATGAAGGCCATCGGGTTCGCTTCGTAGAGCAGGCGCAGCCGGCCCTCCTTGTGCCGTGCGTCGGCCGGGTACATGAAGACGCCGCCGCGGGTCAGGATGCGGTAGACGTCGGCCACCATGGACGCCACCCAGCGCATGTTGAAGTCCTTGCCCAGCGGGCCGTCCTTGCCGGCGACGCATTCGTCTATGTAGCGCTTGACCGGTGCCGGCCAGTTGCGCGCGTTCGACATGTTGATCGCGAATTCCTTGGTCGAGACCGGGATCTCGATGCGCGGCTGGGTCAGCACCCAGGTGCCGACCTCGCGGTCCAGGCTGAAGCCGACCGTGCCGTGGCCGACGGTGAGCACCATCACGGTGGACGGGCCGTACACCGCGAAGCCGGCCGCGACCTGCCGGGTGCCCGGCTGCAGGAAGCTCGTCTCGTCAGGGTCGGTGACGTCGGGTGGGCATTCGAGGATCGAGAAGATGGTGCCGATCGAGACGTTGACGTCGATGTTGGACGAGCCGTCGAGCGGATCGAACAGCAGCAGGTAGCGGCCCTTCGGGTACTCGTTCGGGATCTGGTAGGGCTCGTCCATTTCCTCGGAGGCCATCGCCGCCAGGCTGCCGCCCCAGGAGTTGGCCTCGACAAGCACCTCGTTGGAGATGACGTCGAGCTTCTTCTGTGCTTCGCCCTGCACGTTGTCGGTGCCGGCTGCCCCGAGCACGTCGGCGAGTTCGCCCTTGCCGACCGCATGGCTGATCGCCTTGCAGGCGCGCGCGATGACTTCGAGCAGCAGCCGCAGTTCGGCGGGCACCGTCTTGCGCTTGCGCTCCTGTTCGACGAGGTACTGGGTGAAGGTGACACGACGCATGGCGGCTCCGAAACGGTTGGAGGATCTGCCCGATTATCCCGCTTTCGGGCGGGGGATCGCACGGAACTTGCCCGCAGCCCCGCCGGCACCGGCGCCGCGCGTGCCGATCACGCCGCCAGCCCCCGGACGCCGTCCCACAGCAGCTTGAGCGACGTGAGCACCAGCAGCGCGTAGCACAACGAATAGAGCTGGCGCTGGTCGAGCCGCTGGTGCAGGCGCCAGCCGGCCCATACCCCCGCCGGGATCACGCTGGTGCAGGCGAGGATCAGCACCCACAGCTTCGCGTCCGGCTGCCCGAGCAGCAGCCAGGGCCCGGCCTTCACCGCGTTGGCGACGGTGAAATACATGCTGGTGGTGCCCGCGTAGATCGACTTCGACAGTCCGATCGACAGCAGGTACAGGGCCACCGGAGGCCCGCCGGTATGCGCGACCATGGTGGTGATGCCGGACGTCCCTCCGGCGAGGAGCGCGCGCACCCTGGATCGCGGCCGCACCACGATCCTGCCGCCGCCGACGTACCACTGGGCCGCGAAGCCGAGCGTGACCACGGCGATGACGATCGCCACCCAGTCCGGGTTCATCAGGCTCATCAGCCACCAGCCGACGCCGATGCCGATGACCATGGGCGGCACCAGCCAGGCCAGGTCGCGGCGCGACCAGGTCGATGGCTTCCAGTAGCGGAAGGCCACCACGTCCATCACGATGAACAGCGGTGCCATCAGTGCGCCGGCGGAGATCGGGTCGAGGACCAGCGACATCAGCGGGATGCCCAGCGCCGCGAGTCCGCCGCCGAACGCGCCCTTCATGAAGGCGATCGCGAAGATCGCGACGAGGCATACGGCCAGGGTGACCGGATCGGGCATCATGTCCGCTCCGGCCGCCGCAGGCGCGCAGCCCGCATCAACGCTTCGCGTTGCGCAGCGCGGACAGCGTGGTTCTGGGGGTGATCGCCTCGGGATCGGTACGGATCTCGATCAGCGACGGGCCGTCGTGCGCCAGGCAGCGTTCGAGCGCCGCGGCGAACTCGTCGGTGCGGGTGACCAGTTCCGCGTGCGCACCGTACGCCCTGCCCAGCTGCACGAAGTCCGGGTTCTTCAGTTCCGTGCCCGACACCCGCGCCGGATACTCACGCTCCTGGTGCATGCGGATGGTGCCGAACATGCCGTTGTTGACCACGCAGAACACGACCTTCGCGCCGAACTGTGCAGCGGTGGCCATCTCCTGGCCGTTCATCATGAAGCAGCCATCGCCGTTCCACGACACCACCACCCGGCCGGGATGCACCAGTGCCGCCGCCACCGCGGACGGCACGCCGTAGCCCATGGCGCCGCTGGTGGGCGCGAGCTGGGTGCGGTAGCTGCGGTAGTCGAAGAAGCGATGCAGCCAGGCGGCGTAGTTGCCGGCGCCGTTGGTCACGATCGCATCGTCGGGCAGCCGCTGGCGCAGCTGGCGCAGCACCACGGACAGGTTCACGTCGCCCGGTGGCGACACCGGCTCGAGCGTCTTCAGGTAGTCCGCATGGGCGCTGGCCGTCCAGTCGCTCCAGGCCGCGGAGGTGTCGGCGGCCACCGGGGGCAGCGCACGCAGCGCGGCGGCCATCTCGGGCATCCCCGAGTTGATCAGCAGGTCGCCCTGGTACACGCGGCCGAGCTCCTCGGCGCCGGCAAGCACATGCACCAGCGCCGGCTTCATCCGCGGCACGTCCAGCAGGGTGTAGCCCTGGGTGGCCATCTCGCCCAGGCGCGGCCCGACCACCAGCAGAAGGTCCGAGGCCTTGATGCGTTCGGCCAGCGCGGGGTTGATGCCGACGCCCACATCGCCCGCGTAGTTCGGCGAGCGGTTGTCCATCAGGTCCTGGCAGCGGAAGGAACAACCGACCGGCAGCCGGTTCGCCTGTGCGAATGCGCCGATGTCCTCGATCGCCCGTGGCGTCCACCCGCTGCCGCCGATCATCAGGAACGGACGTTTCGCCGCGGCGAGGCGCTGGTGCAGCGCCTGCAGGTCTGCCGCGGACGGGCTGGCCTGCACCCGCTGGTAAGGCGCGGCGTCGGCCACGCAGGCGGTCTCGGTCAGCATGTCTTCCGGCAGCGCGAGCACCACCGGCCCCGGACGGCCGGAGGTCGCGACATGGAAGGCCCTGCTGATGTATTCGGGCAATCGGGCGGCGGAATCGACCTGCGCGGTCCACTTGCTCATGAACGCCCCGAAGAAGCGGCGGTAGTCGATCTCCTGGAACGATTCGCGGTCGATGTAGTCGCGCGCCACCTGCCCGATGAACAGGATCATCGGCGTCGAATCCTGGAAGGCGGTGTGGACGCCGATCGATGCGTTGGTGGCGCCGGGGCCACGCGTGACCATGCAGATGCCCGGCCGTCCGGTCAGCTTGCCGTAGGCATCGGCCATGTTCGCGGCGCCGCCTTCCTGGCGGCAGATCACGAAGCGCATCGCATCGCGGTGGTCATGCATCGCATCGAGCAGCGCGAGGTAGCTTTCGCCCGGGACGCCGAATGCGAGCTCGACACCATGGATGCGCAACTGGTCGGCGAGGATCTGGCCGCCGGTGCGCGGTGGGTGGTTCGTTGGAGTCATGTCAATCCGTCTGGCTGGACGCAGGGCAAGGGCACCGCGATAGTGTATCGCGCGGAACCGCGCGGCTACCCGGCCGTCCGCCCTGCAGGCTGCTGGTCGATGCAGGCGCCGATGTCTTCCTCGGCCAGTGGCTTCGCGAGCAGGTAGCCCTGGACGAGGTCGCATCCGAGCGCGCGCACGCAGTCGAGCTGCTCGGGGGTCTCGACGCCTTCTGCCACCGTCTGGATGCCCAGCGTGCGAGCCATGGTCAGGATCGTCCGGAAGATCACGGTGTCGACCTCGTTGGCAGGCAGGTTGGCGACGAACGCCCGGTCGATCTTCAACTTGTCGATCGGCAGCTGGCGCAGCCAGGCCATGCTCGAGTGCCCGGTGCCGAAGTCGTCGACCGCGATCCGGACGCCGAGGGCGCGCAGCTGCTTGAGCACTTCGATCGCCGCGCCGACTTCATGCATGATCGAGCTCTCGGTGACTTCCAGCTCGATCATCGAGGGCGGGACACCAGCCTCCCGCAGCGTTCCATCGACCATCGCAGCCAGGCCTGGCTGGCGCAACTGCAGCGGCGACAGGTTCACCGAGATCGGCAGCGCCGGACGCCCGGCGCGGATCCGGGCGGCTGCGAACGCGCATGCGGCCTCGAGTACCCAGCGGCCCAGCTGCCCGATCAGGCCGCGCTCCTCGGCGATGCCGATGAACTCGCCCGGCATCCACAGTTCACCGGCCGCTCGGCGCCAGCGGATGAGGGCTTCCATGCCGACCACCGAGCCATCGGCCAGTGCATAGACCGGCTGGTACCAGAGCTCGAACTCGCCGTCGCGCAGTCCGCGGCGGATGCCGTGCTCGATCGCCAGCGCGCGGGCGGCGCGCACGCTGAGCTCGCGGGTGAAGAACCGATGGCCGGCGCGTCCCTGTTCCTTTGCGTGGTACATCGCCGCGTCGGCGTTCTGCACCAGCAGGTGCGGCGTGGTGCCGTCCTCCGGGTAGAGGCCGATGCCGATGCTGGCGTTCACGGTCAGCGAATGGCCCTGGATCTCGAAGGGCTCTTCGAGCGCCTTCCGCAGCTTGCGTGCCACCCGCGCGGCGGCCTCGGTCCCGTCGACCTGGGGCAGCACCAGCAGGAACTCGTCGCCGCCGAGGCGGCCGATCGAATCGGCATCGCGCAAGGCTGCACGCAATCGCCTGGCGACCGAAACCAGCAGCCGGTCTCCGACCGGGTGGCCGAGCGAATCGTTGACCGTCTTGAAATGGTCGAGGTCGACGAACATCACGGCCAAGCGGCCGCGCTCGCGTTCGGCGGTGGCCAGCGCGATCTGCAGGCGGTCTTCGATCAGCATGCGGTTGGGCAGGCCGGTCAGCGGGTCGAAGTTCGTCAGTTCATGGATGCGCCTTGCCTGCTGCCGCAACCCGGTGATGTCGGTCGACACGCCGAGCACCACGGGTTCGCCATCCGTCCCGGCGAGCGGCAGCAGCGTGCTGCTGAACCAGCGCTCGCCGCCGGAGGCGTCGCGATGGCATTCCTCGTGGGTGACCGGACGCTGAAGGCGCAGCACTTCCGCGTCGCGCGCGGAGAATCCGGCGTGGCTGCCGGCGTCCGGCAGCACGTCCGACAGGCGGCGTCCCTCGAGCCGTTCGACCGTCAGCCCTAGCGCTTCGGCAACGGCGCGGTTGGCGAGCAGGAAGCGCCCCTGCGAGTCCTTGACGCTGATCAGCGTCGGGTCGGTGTCGATGACGGTGCGCATGAACGCGCGTTGCCGGCGCAGCTCGTCCTGCGCGCGGGCGCGGTCGGACACGTCGACCGACGTGGTGAGGATGCGCAGCTCACCGGACACGCGGATCGGGACCTTGACCGTGTGCATGTCCACCTTGCGGCCGCTGGCGAGGGCGATCCGCCGCTCGTAGGTGACCGGCTGGCCAGTGCGCAGCACCTCCTGGTCGGCGCGCATGAGCGCCTCGACATCCGAGGGATCCGGCAACCGGTCGGTATAGCTGGTCCCGATGGTGGACGACCCGTCGGGGTCGAACAGGACGTCGAACGGCCGGTTGGCGAGCAGAACCCGGCCGAGCGAATCGCGCACCGAGACTGCGATCGGCAGCGTATCGAGCACGGTCCGGATGAAGCCACGCTCGTCCTCCAGCGCCTGCGTGGCCATCCGCTCGGCCGACATGTCGCGCACGACCACTGCCACCGAGCAGACGGCACCATCCTGCATGCGCACCGGATGCATCGATACCACCCACCGCGCCGTGCCCGGCGCCGCTCCCGGCCAGTCGACGTTGCGCACCGGATTGCCGGCCATGGTGCGGTCGACCAGCGCGCCCAGCAGCGCACTGCACTGCCTCGGAAACAGGCTGTCGAGCGGGCGCAGCAGGGTGAGCCAGGGCTTCAGGTCGAACAGCCGCACGCAGCCGCTGTTCCAGCTTTCGATGACATGCGCCCGGGACACGCTGAAGATGGCGTCTTCGGAGGCTTCGACGATCGCGGCCACCCGCTCGCGCTCGAGCCGCGACTGGCGCTCCTCGGTCACGTCGCGCAGCAGCACCATCGCGCCGACGACCTCGCCGCGCTCGTTGCGCAGGCTGGCCGCGCGCTGCTCGACCGTGACCTGGCGCCCGTCGCGGCAGGTCCATGGCCGCTCGAAAGGCCGGTCGTCGAATTCGCCGTGCGCTTCATGGAACGCCCAGAAGCGGCGCTGCAGTTCTATGCCGTTGGCATCCAGCGCCGCCGACACCGCCTGCTGGCCGCCCTCGATCCAGTGCCGGGCCGGATACCCGAACAGGCCGACCATCGCACGGTTGACGAAGAGGGTGGCGCCCGAGGTATCGACGATCTTCACGCCGTCGGGCATCGTGTCGACCAGGGCTCGGTAGCGCGATTCGCTCGCCTCCAGTGCCGTTCGCGCCGCCACCACGTCGTTCACGTTGATGTAGATGGTGATCAGCCGGTCGGACTCGCCATTCTCGCCGGGCAGCTTCGAGATCGTGGCGAGTACCCAGCACCGGCTGCCGTTGGCGCACAGCACGGGCTTCATCGCGGTGTATTCGTCGACCGTCCCGGCGATCAGCCTGCGCATCCTCGCACGCACGACCTCGAGTTCCTCGGGCGGCGTAAGGTCTTCCAGCGTCATCGAAAGCAGCTGTGCCTCGGCGTATCCCACCAGTCGGCAGAACGGCCCGTTCACGCGCGTGAATCGTCCCGAATGCATGTCGCGCTCGATCACCGCGATCGAGGCGATCTCGCAGGCGCGTGCGAGGCGCTGGCCGTCCACATCGGTCGTGCTGCCGGCGGTGACCACGGCCAGGATGGAAAGCAGGCCATGCGCCGGCCCTTCCACCGGTTGCAATGCCAGGGAGACAGACATCCGTGGCGTGCCCAGGCCGCTTTCGATGCCGAACGCCGCCTGAAGCACGACCGGATCGCGGGCGCCGCCGGCGAACGCCGCCACCGCCGCGCGCAGCGGCCCCCGATCATTGGCCGAAACGAGTTCGAACAGGGTGGCGGCCGCGAGTTCGTCGTTGGGCAGCCCGAGCATGCCACGCAGGCGCTGGTTGACGCGCAGCACCTTGAGCGTCGAAGCCTCGAGTTCCATCAGCGGCGAGGGAATCAGCCGGTACATCGCGTCGAGCCGGGCCGTGGCTTCTTCGGCTGCACGCATGGCCCGGCCGCCGCCTTCGCCCAGGCCACGAGCGATGCTGACTACCCGGTTCTGTCCCGTACCGTCCTGCATCCTCAGGTCCCCGCGCAGGCATGCCGATGTGGGCGGGCGTGCCTCCCATGCACTGCGTCACATGCCGCTTCGAATGCGCCGCATCCTTTTTCAAGCGACCTTGTGAGAATACGCCTGTTCAGGCGATCTGGGGTGCATCGGCCGGCATCCGGGACTCGCCCGCGGCGGACGGCATTACTTCGCTGCGCCACGATACCAGCAGGCGCAGCGCGGCCGTTGCGCTCATCGAGAACGGATCGAACACCGCCGACGTACCGTACTTGAGCAGCGCGGCGGCCCTGCGGCTCGCTCCGAGTCCGACCACGTCGAGCGCGGCCATGTTCCAGTCCGGGAACTCGCGCTCCACGACTTCGCCGAAGCTGATCAGCGCCAGCTGGTGGTGGCGCGGGTCGACGGCGATCCGGTGGTAGAGCGTGTTGACCCGCTCGGCTCCGCCCTCGAGCACCTGCAGGAATCCGTCGCGGCTGAACGCCAGCATGCCGGTGATCTCCTGTGCGTGATTGTGCCCCCTGCACTGTTCCAGCAGCCCGATGATCTCCCGCATGCCGAGCAGGCGGGTGGAACGGCTCGCATAAATCAGTCTGACCAGACGCATGTGCTTCTCCTCCGGGTGGAACCGCAGCGGGTGCGGCGTGAAAGTCGTACGGGTGCCGGGATGTCAGTCCATGCAGGCGCGGGCGGCCATCACCAGCGCGCCCGGGAAGCGGTCCAGCGGGATCACGTCGTCGACGCCGCCCAGGCGGACCGCTTCCCTGGGCATGCCATAGACCACGCAGCTGGCTTCGTCCTGGGCGAAGGTGCGCGCGCCGGCATCGTGCATCTCGCGCATGCCGCGTGCGCCATCGTCGCCCATGCCGGTCATGATCATGCCGACCGCGTTCGCGCCAGCCACCTGCGCAACGCTGCGGAACAGCACGTCCACCGACGGGCGATGGCGGTTGACCAGCGGTCCGTCCATCACGCAGGCTTCGTAGTACGCGCCGGAACGCCGGATCGTGAGGTGCTTGCCGCCCGGGGCGATCAGCGCGACGCCCGGTGCCACGCGGTCCCCGGTCCTGGCTTCCCGCACGTCGACTTCGCACAGCTGGTCGAGCCGCTCGGCGAGCGAAGCGGTGAAGCGCTCGGGCATGTGCTGAACGATCACTATCCCGGGGATCACCCGCGGCAGGCGGGTGAGCAGCGATTCGATCGCCTGGGTGCCGCCAGTCGAGGCGCCGATCGCGATCACCATGTGGGTGGTCTTCGCAAGCGGGCTTGCACCCGTCCCGGGCAGCGCACCCGCCCTGGGCAGCGCGCCCGTCCCGGCAGCGGTCGCCCTGGCCGGTCCGGCGGCGGGTACGGACAGCCGTGGACGGCTGGCGGCCGCGGCCTTCAATGCGGACGCGATCTCGCGCGCCGCGGACCCGAGGAAGTCCTTCAGCCCGAGCCTGGGCTTGGTGACGAAACTCACCGCGCCCGCCGACAGCGCGGCCATGGTCGTCGCCGCCCCCTTCTCGGTCAGCGTCGAGCAGATCACCACCGGCGTCGGGCGCTCGGCCATCAGTTGCCTGAGGAAGGAGATGCCGTCCATGCGCGGCATCTCGACATCGAGCAGGATCACGTCTGGCCAGTCGCGTTCCATCCGCTGGCGGGCGAAGATCGGGTCGGCCGCCGCGCCGATCACCTCGATCTGCGGGTCCTGCGACAGCGCCCGCGTCATCACTTCCCGCACCACTGCGGAATCATCGACGATCAGGACGCGGACCTTCCGTGCGGCGCCGTTCACAGGCTTTCCTTTCCGGTCGCACCGGCCCACGCGAGGGAGACGCTCGGTGAGCGACAGACCGATGCAACGCCGGTGTCGAGGTCGAACGACAGGCGGCGGTAATCGTCGCCGCCCACCTGTTCGGCGGCGAACCGCACCCCGTTCGACAGGGCCCAGTCCCGGGCGCACTGGAGGTTGCGGCCGCCGATGTCCAGCGCTGGCGGGCCATCGGTCGCGCCGAGCACGCCGCCACCGCCGAACAGCTTGAACTGGAAGCCGGCGAGGTCCAGTCCGGCGGTCCTGATCGAAGCGACCAGCAAGGCGAGGGCCTGGTCGCCATAGCGTCCGTCCAGACGCGCCGTCGCGGCGGCCTGCCGTGGGTACAGGAAATGGCACAGCCCGCCGGCGCGTGCCACCGGGTGCCAGGCAGTGACCGACACGCATGCACCGAGCAGCGTGGTGAGGCGTGCCGGCGCCCCACCGAAGAACAGTTCGCCGGGCATCAGCGGTACTTCGCCGCCCGGGCTCGCAACCTGGCGCAGGGTCTCGAGCGTCATCGCCCTTGGGCAGCCGCCACCGACCTCGACCGGCCAGAGCGTGCCGGCCGGCTCGGGGATGCGCAGCGCGCAACCGGTCGTGGCGATGGCCGTCTTCCTGCGCGGTGGCATCGGGGTCAGGCGGCGGCGCCGAGGGCTTCGCCGAGGTGGGCGAGTTCATCGACCGACAGCACCTGCGCCAGGTTCAGGATGATCACGAACCTGCCTTCGACCTTGCCCATCCCCTGCAGGAATTCGGCGCGGATGCGCGAACCGAACGAGGGGGCCGGTTCGATGTCGGAAGCCGGGATCTCGAGCACCGCGGACACCGCGTCGACCATGATGCCGATGTCCTGCACGCCCTCGTCGGCCGGCACTTCGACGATCACGATGCAGCTTCTGCGGGACACCGCCGAGGCCTCCCGGCCGAACCGGGCGTTCAGGTCGATCACCGGCACCACCGCGCCGCGCAGGTTGATCACGCCGCGGATGAAGCTCGGCATCATCGGCACCTCGGTCGGCTGGCCGAACTCGATGATCTCCTTGATCCGGTCGATCGCCACCGCGAACATCTCCGCGTTGAGGGCGAAGGTCAGGAACTGCGTGGGTTCGCCCGCCGGTGAACGGGCGGGGTCGAGGTCGCCCTGTTCGAGCACCGGCGGTTGCGGCTGGCGGGCCGAGGAAGTCTGCGGGGATGCGCTGGCGTTCATGTCGATTCTCCGGGATCGGTTCGGTGCCGGGGCAGGCGCGGGTCAGGCCGCGCGTGCGCTGTTGGAGGACATCCGGAAGAAGCCCATCAGCTCCTGCAGGCTGGACGCCTGGGCGGACATCTCCTCGGCGGTTGCGGCGAGTTCCTCGGAGCCCGAGGCGTTCTGCTGCGTCACCTGCGAGAGCTGGCCCAGGGCGCTGTTGATCTGGACCACGCCGCCGGTCTGCTCCTTCGATGCCGCGGTGATCTCCTGCACGAGGTCGGAGGTGCGCCGGATCGAGGGCACCATCGTGGACAGGAGGGTGCCGGCGCGCTCGGCGAGCGCGACGCTGCCGCTGGCCAGTTCGCCGATCTCCTGCGCCGCGACCTGGCTGCGCTCGGCAAGCTTGCGCACCTCGGCGGCCACCACCGCGAAGCCCTTGCCGTGCTCGCCCGCGCGGGCGGCCTCGATCGCCGCATTGAGCGCCAGCAGGTTGGTCTGGTAGGCGATGTCGTCGATGATGCCGATGCGGCTGGCGATGCTCTTCATCGCCTCCACCGTTCGGCCGACCGCCTCGCCGCCTTCGGTCGCCTCGGCCGACGCGGTCGAGGCGATGGTGTCGGTGACCTTGGCGTTCTCCGCGTTCTGGGCGATCGACGCGGACATCTGCTCCATCGCCGAACTCGTCTGCTCCACGCTGGCCGCCTGCTCGGTGGCCGCCTGGCTGATCGACTGCGCCGTGGAGCTGATCTGCGAGGAGGCCGAGGAGAGGGAGTCGGCCGCCGAGCGCACGTCCCCGATGATGCCGCGCAGCCGGTCCACGGTCGCGTTCGAATCGTCCTTCAGGCGGTCGAAGGTGCCCCGGTACTGCGCGCTGATCCGCTGGTCGAGGTCGCCCTTCGCCAGCGCGCCGAGCACACGGGACACGTCGGCCAGGCCGGTGTCGGCCGTCTCCATCAGCGTGTTGAGCGACTCGACCATCGTCCGGAAGCTGTACTGGTAGCGCGAGGCATCGCCGCGCTTGCTGAAGTCGCCCTCGGCCGCCGCGGAGACGAGCGTGGACAGGTCGGCGTTGATCGCCTGCAGGCTCGCCTTCACCTCGTCGATCGCCTTGGTGATCTTCGCCTTCTGGCCGGGCAGCCGGTCCATGTCGGGCGACAGGTCGCCGATCGCGTAGCGGCCCACCACCTCGACGACGCGCATCTTCACCGCGATGTGGCTGGCGACCAGTGCGTTCAGGGAGTCGGCCATCTCCCCGTAGGTGCCCGGGAACACCTCGGCCGGCATCCGGTGGTCGATCATGCCGGCCTCGTGCTGGCGCGCCATCTCGGCCTGGGCGTCGACGAACGCGCGCAGCTGGTGCTGCATCGCGTTCATCGCGTTCAGCAGCTGGCCCGTCTCCTCGGTGGTGTGGACCTTCGCCGGCTCGCCCAGCTCGCCGTTTGCCAGTGCCTGCGCCATCGACACCGCCTTGGACAGGGGACGGTTGACGCTGCGCACGATCAGGGTACCCAGCAGGATGGACAGCAGGATCGCGCCCAGCGCTGCGCCGATCATCAGGTTGCGGGCGGCGCCGTGGTCGGCCTTCGCCTTCACGGTTGCCTGCTCCATCAGCGCCGCCTGCGCCTCGACGAATCGACCCACCTCCTCGGCGACCGCGGCGAGCATCGGCCTGGCCTTGCCACCGATGAGTTCCTGCGCCTCGGCGCGGCGGTTCGTGCGCAGCAGCCGGACGATCTCGTCGTTGATCGGCGCGAGCGTCGCCTGCAGCGCCTTGAGGCGCGCGATCGAGGCCTTGCCCGCCTCGGAGGCCACCGTCTCGTCCAGCTTGCGGTACAGCTCGAGCGTCTGGGCGCGGCTGGCCAGGAAGGCGTCGACCGCCGTGCGCACCGCCTCCTCGCCCGTGGCCATCGTGGCGTCGCGAAGGATGATCGCGCGCTGGTTGTACTGTTCGCGAAGCTCGTACGCATCGCGAAGCTTCACGACCCGGTCGTGCACGATCAGGTCGATCGCGCTGCCAGCGGCCGTGAGCTGGCTGAGGCCGATGAACACGAGGAAGAGCATCAGCACCAGCAGCGCGGCATAGCCGATGGCGAGTTTCCAGGCGAATCGGAGGTTGGCAAGCATGGTGAAGCTCCTGCTTCGGTGGGACGACCGGTGGGAGGACCGGCGGGAGGATTCGAGCGCGACCGCCTGGGCAGCCTCAGGAAGCGGCCGCGTCTTCGGCGGCCATCGGGGTCGTCGATTCGCGCGGGCCGGCGAGGGTGGCCGGCTCGCGCACGGACGGCGGGGCGCCCGCGGCGCGCCCCGCGGCGGCGACCAGGGCGGGCACGTCCAGGATCAGCGCCACTTCGCCGCTGCCCAGGATGGTCGAGCCGCCGATCCCCTTGAGGTTGGAGAACAGGCGTCCCAGCGGCTTGATGACCGTCTGGAACTCGCCGAGCAGGCGGTCCACGATCAGCCCGGCGCGCTGCTCGCCGAAGCGCACGACGACCACGCTGCGCCGGGAGGGCTTGCCCTGCGGGCGGCCGAACCATGCGGCCAGGTGCACCACGGGCAGCACTTCGCCATGCAGGTCGATGCAGCCGACCGTGGCATCGCCGATCTGCCGGGCGCAGTCCGGGCGAAGGTCGACGCACTCGCGCACCAGGTCCAGCGGCAGCACGTAGGAGCCGCCCGCGACGTCCACCAGGAAGCCGTCGATGATCGCCAGCGTGAGCGGCAGCCGGATCGTCACCCGCGTGCCTTCGCCGACCCGGCTCGCCAGGGAGACGCTGCCGCGCAGCGCCTCTATGTTGCGGCGGACCACGTCCATGCCGACGCCGCGGCCGGACAGGTCGGTCACCTTGTCCGCCGTGGAGAAGCCCGGCTCGAACACCAGGTTCATCACCTCGGCCTCGCCCAGGCTGGCGTCCGGTTCGACCAGGCCGCGCTCGATCGCCTTGCGCAGGATGCGGTCGCGGTCCAGGCCTCGCCCGTCGTCGATCACCTCGATGACGATGCTGCCCGAGTCGTGGAACGCGTTGAGCGTCACCCGAGCAACGTCGGGCTTGCCGGCCGCGGCGCGTTCGTCCGGGGTCTCGATGCCGTGGTCCAGCGCGTTGCGCACGAGGTGCATCAGCGGGTCGCCGATCCGCTCGACCACCGACTTGTCCAGTTCCGTCTCGGCGCCCCGGATCGTCAGCTCGATGTGCTTGCCGAGCGACTGCGACACGTCATGCACCACCCTGCGGAAGCGGTTGAACGTCTCGCTGATCTGGACCATGCGCAGCTGGAGCGCGCTGTTGCGGATGTCCTCGACCAGGCGCAGCACGGTCTGGGTGGCCTCGGTCAGGGGCCGGTCGTTGGCGCGGCGCGCCAGCAGGTTGGCGCCCGCGCCGGCGATCACCAGTTCGCCGACCAGGTTGATCAGGCCGTCCAGCTTGTCGGCGCTGATGCGCAGCAGCCGGGATTCCTCGGCGCGCGTCTCGCGGGTCTTCACCTGCCTGACCGCGGCTGCCTCGACGACCTGCGCCGGTATCCCGGTCTGGCTGGCCAGCACTGCGCCGATCGGCATCGCCGCGGCGCCGGCTGCCCGCGTTCGTGCCTGCGTTTCGAGCGCATGGTCGAGCTCCGCGCGGGTGACGGCGCCGCAGGCGACCAGGATCCCGCCGATGCGCGGATCGGCCTCCGGCAACGCCTCGATCAGCGCGAGGTAGGCATCGATGCGGCTGTCCGGGGGCACCAGCCGCAGTTCGCAGTCTTCGCGGACGAAGGAGAAGGCTTCCTCGATCGCATCGCGGGTGGCGCTCGTCGAAAGGCGCATCTCGAAGCCCAGGTAGCAGGTTTCCGGGTCGAAATCGTCCTGCGCGGGTATCGCATCGTCCAGGGTCACGATCGGCTCGAGTTCGCCGAGCGTCGAGAGGTAGCGGATGAAGGCGAGCGGATCCATGCCGTTGCGGAACATCTCGCGCCCGAAGCGGACCGAGATGTGCCAGGTCCCATGCGGCCCCGGAGCGCCCGCAGGCGGCGTCCCGGACGACGGGCCGGTGGACAGGTCACCGAGGGCACCGACCGCCTGGCCGAGCGTCGCCTGCAGCGCCGTGCGCAGTGCCGTTTCTTCCGCGTCCCGGGCGGCATCCCCGCCGGCATCGGCCGGGGGCGATTCGACCTGCGCGATCAACCGCCCGATCATGTCGGCCGAGCGCAACAGCAGGGCGACCAGCGGTGCATCCAGTCCGACGGCGCCGTCGCGGACCCGGTCGAGCACCGTCTCGACCTCATGCGTGAAGGAGACCACCTGGTCGAAGCCGAACAGCCCGGCGGACCCCTTGACGGTGTGGGCGGAGCGGAACAGCGCGTCGAGCGTGTCCCGGTCGTGCGGATCGGTCTCCAGGCGCAGGAGGCAGTCTTCCATCTGCACGAGCATCTCGCGCGCCTCTGCGAAGAAGGTGCCCGCTGCCTGGTCGAGGATGCTCATTGCGTGCCCTCCGGCATGCCATCGAAAGACAGGCCCAGCAGCACCAGGGCCGACTGCAACTCGGTGCTCGCATGGCGCAGCGAAAAGCCGCGTTCCCATGCGGCTGCGTGGCGCCGACCCGCGAGCAGGAGCTGGATCCCGGCGGCGTCCACTTCGGTCACCGCGGACGCGTCCAGGTCCAGGTCTCCGCCCTCGGCGAGCCGGGCGGCGAACAGTGCGCCGGTCGCCGCTGCGTTGTAGATCGTGAGTTCGGCGGGCAACTCGATCGCCGGCGTCATGGCAGCACCAGCTTGGATACCGCGTCGAGGATCTGTGCCGGCTTGAACGGCTTGACCATCCAGGCCTTGGCGCCCGCGGCTCGGCCTTCGTTCATCTTCGATTCCTGGCTTTCAGTGGTCAACATGATCACCGGGGTGAACTTGTAGCCGGCGCTCTTCTTCACTTCCTTGAGGAAGGTGATGCCATCCATGTTCGGCATGTTCACGTCGCTGATGATCAGGTGCACCTTGCGCCCGTCGAGCTTGGCGAGGGCATCGCGGCCATCGCTGCCCTCGATCACGTCGTAGCCCGCAGTCTTCAGTGCGATGCCCACGACCTGCCGCATGCTGGACGAGTCGTCCACGATCATGATCGTCTTGGCCAAGGTCCGGTCTCCGTTCCGTTCAGAAGAAGGTGAGGCTGCTGGCCGTGCCTGCACCCGACCGGGTGCCGCTGACCGCGTCATGGTTGGCGTGCTGTTCGCTCATCGCGTATCCGGCGCGCATGGATTCGAGCCATCGCCGCGGTTCGATGGCTGCCGCGGCTCCCGGCTCGATCGCCCCGACCAGTCCGTTCAGGTCTTCCGTGACCTTGGACAGCATCTGGCTGGTCCGGTCCTGGAACTGGAACCCGACCAGCAGTTCCGAGATGCGCATGCCGATCTCGCTCCGGTCGGCCCGCAACTGGGCCGAGCTCTCGGCAAGGCTGCCGACTGCCTGCGACAACCGGGCCAGCGCCGACTCGATCGTCGCGCGCGTCTCGGCGACCGACTGGCGGTCGATGTCCGCGTTCTGCTGCGCGGACTCGAGGAGGGCCAGCATCGTGCCGCTGACGGTGTCCAGCTTTGCGGTGATGCGCTTGCCGGTTTCGCCGGACTGGTTGGACAGCTTGCGCACCTGGTCCGCGACGACGGCGAAGCCGCGCCCATGTTCGCCCGCCCTGGCGGCCTCGATCGCGGCGTTCAGCGCGAGCAGGTTGGTCTGGCTGGCGATATCCGCCACGTCGCCGGCGAGCGACTTCAGTTCGCTCGAGAACGACGCGAGCTTGGCTACCTCGCCGACCAGCACATCGCGCGACTCGACGAACGACTGCAGGGTGCCGACGACCGGGCGCAGCGTGCGCTCGGAATCGTTGATCGCCGAGGTGGCCTCGGCCTCGTCGGTGCCGGCACGGCGCGCATCCAGCCGCTCGACCAGCGCGGACAGGCTGCCGGTGAGGGATTCGGTGGCCTCTCGTGTCTGCATGCGCGCGGTTTCGACATGGCGTGCCCAGATCGGAGCCGCTGCCCGGGTCACCTCGATCGCGTTGGCCTGCGCTTCGCTCAGGCGGGCCGCGGTGCCTTCGGCGTCCGCCTCCGCCTCGCGCCAACGCTGCATCTGCGCAGCGCCGGCGCGCTCCAGCCAGTGCGCCGCCAGCATCATGCCTGCGCCACAACCGGCTGCGGCACCGGCGGCAGCGGCCAGCGCCGGCCAGGCGCCCCAGGCGGCAGCGGCGGCAGCAGCCGCGGCGGAAGCGCAGCCGAGCGTCAGGGCCAGGCGGGCGGCAAGCGACGGCTGGGGCGAGGGCATGGAATCGGCCATCGAAGGATCCTCGAGCGGGTCTGGATCCCGGCAGCCGGAGGCGGCGCCGGAGATCGTGGCGGCCGGCGGTGTGGGGCCGGCCACTGAAAACAGGGTCGCGAAAGGGGCGACACTCAGGGTATCGGCAGCGCCGGCCAGACCTTTAGGTCATCCGGAGCCGGACAGGATCGGGCATGCCGTGCGCGCCGGAAAACAGGGGCGGGCGCGGCTGCGTACGCTCGCGCGGCGGGCAGGCAGCCGCGGTGCCTGGATCGTCCCGGGCGCCAGGGTAGCCCCCGGCCCCCCGGTCAGTCGTCTGCGCGGTTCAGCCGCTCTTCGGCAGCGATGTACTCGTTCGCGACGTCGCGCAGCTTGCGGCGCTGGCTGCGCGCTTCGCTGCGCAGGTAGTTGAATGCGGCGTTGCGGGACATGCGGTGGCGCTCCATCATGATGCCGACGGCGACGCTGATTTCCTGCTGGCCCTCGAGGGCACCGCGCAGCCGCTCCTGTTCGTCCTCGATCTGGGCGACGTCGCGCGCGCGCACCATTGCCGCTTCGATCGCCGGGACGATATGCCGGATCAGCGCCGGCTTGACCAGGTATCCGTAGGCGCCCTGCGTCGCCGCTTCGCGCACCAGTTCGAGGTCGTCGTAGGCGGACAGGAAGACGACCGCCACCGGTGCGCGGTCGAGCAGTGTCTCGGCGAGTTCCAGCCCGCTCATTCCGGGCATGCGCATGTCGATCAGCGCGGCATCGGGCATGGCGTCCCGGGTGAGCTCGAGCGCTTCTTCGGCCGAGCCTGCCGACCATACGTCGTATCCGGCCCGCTGCAGGCCGTCGCGCATCGTGGTGAGGATCAACGGGTCGTCGTCGACGATCATCACCGTCTTGGGCGTTTCATCTTCCATGGCTTCGTCGGTGTTGGGCGAGGTCATCTTTTTCCCGATGCGCTGGATGTGGCTGGCACGCGGATTCTACCCGTTTAGAACGTCGGTACGCATTCCCTCAGGGTGCGAAGACGCGGCTGTCCCGTGAGGTACCCCGGAAAGGACGGGCGACGAGAGGTCGAGGCAGACTTCGACCTGGCTGCCGATCGATTGGATCTGCAGCCGGGCGCCCCGGGCGGGCAGCATCGCGCGCACCAGCTGCAAGCCGGTGCGCGCGCCGGTCCCGGCCTCGAAGTCGAACCCGGGCGGCAGTGTCCCCTCGTTGCGGATGCGCAGGCTGCAGCCGTCCGCGTGGGGGCCGCATGCCACGCGCACCGGCGGCATGCCCGGCTGCGCGCCCCCGTGCTTGATCGCGTTCATCATCAGCTCGTTGACCACCAGGGCGATCGCCACGCAATGCTGCTCGGAGATGCGGCATCGGGCAAGGTCTTCCGGGAAATCGGTCGATATGCCATTGGCGGCGATGCCGGCCAGTCCGTCGGTGACCGCCTGCGCGATCTCGCCGAGTGCGAGGTCCGAACGACCGGACCGGGCAAGCAGCCCGTACACCGTTCCGATCGAATGCAGCTGGCTGCCGATCGCATCCAGGGCTTCGCCCAGGCCTGGATAGTCGCTGCGGTAGCGTTCGATCAGCCCGGTCATGCCCTGCAGGTGGTTCTTGATCCGATGGTGGATCTCGCGCACCAGTGAATCGCGATCGAGCCCGGTATCGGGCTGCAGGGGGCCGGTGGCTGGCGCTGCCAGGGGGCGTGGCGGGGGCGGCGGGACCGGCGTTTCGATCGCCTCCACCACGCCGACCACCTCGTTGCCCGGGTTGCGGGCGCGGAACGCGGTCAGCCGGAGACTGAGCTGGGGGCGTGCCGGATCGGTGCCCTGCAGGTCGAGTTCGAACCGATCGATCTCCCCGCCGAGGATGCGCTCCATCTGCTTCATCAGGCGCGGATAGTCCTGCGGCGGCGCGTGCGCGAGCCAGGCGCCCAGCGGCACGCAGCATGGGGCGTCACCGAAACCCATGAGGTGGGAAGCCGTCCGCGACAGCGAAAGCCCCTGTTCTATGTTCTCCAGCGACCACCAGCCCAGCCCGGCGGCGTCGAAATCGATGGCGACCGCGTGTTCGGGCGCTTCGCCCGCCGGCGATGCCTGCGCAGAGGCCGAGGGCCAGCGCCGGAAGACGATGCCGGCCCATGCCCCGGTGCCGGAAGGGTCGCGCTGCCGGCCGATCACCAGGTCGACCTGGTGCCGGTGCCCCGCCGCCGCGGGGATGGATATGCAGTCCACGCGCAGGCTGCCGTCCTGCCCCGAAGACCGCAGCAACCGGACCGCTTCCAGCACTGCGCGCCGGGCGCCGGCGCCGCTCATGCGCAGGATGGAGCGCCAGCAGGTGACGGCCGGCCCGAACGGACTGTGTCCGCCGACCGTCGTCACCCGCCCCGTCGACGGGTCGATGTGCCAGAGCCAGCAGTCCAGGGTGCGGAAAACGTCCGTGCTGTTCATTCGTCGAGATCGGTGAGGATGTTTCGCAGGGTGGCAAGCCGGCGCGGCAAGGGTGGCGCGAAAGCGCCGCAATCGAGACGCCAACCGCTACAATCTGACTGGAGCGCGATACGCCAGTCGCGGGATGTCCGGACATCCGCAAACGATTGCCGCTCCGTGACGACATCGACCCGACCCGGGCTGCGGTCCCGAGAAGACACGGCGACGTTGCAATCCGAAGCTTAACGTCTGGAGGACAAACTGGATGACACACCCTGTTAGCGGCAGACTTGCGCTGGCCTCGTTCGCCATCGCCGCATCGCTGAGCATGCACGCTTCTGCCCAGGGCAAGGCCGGTGAGGCAGCTGATTTCCCCAGCCGGTCGGTCCGCATCATCGTGGGCTTCCCGCCCGGCGGCGCGACCGACATCCTCGCTCGGGTGGCCGGACAGCACCTGAGCGAGCGCTGGGGGCAGACATTCGTCATAGACAACCGGCCCGGTGCCGGCGGCAACATCGGGGCCGAACTCGCGGCGCGCGCGAATGCGGACGGCTACACGATGATGATGACCACGGCCGGCGTGTCGGGCATCAACCCCACGCTCTACAAGAAGCTCGCCTGGAGCCCGAAGAATTTCGAGGCGGTGGTGGCGGTCGGCCAGACGCCGAACGTGTTCGTGGTCAATGCCAGTTCGCCGCACCGGACGCTGAAGGAACTCATCTCGGCCGCGAAGGCCAGCCCGGGCAAGGTCGTGTTCGGCGCGCCCGGCATCGGCACCACCGGCCACCTGTCCGGAGAACTGTTCAAGACCATGGCCGGCGTCGACCTCACCTTCGCCGCGTTCAAGGGCAGCGCGATGGTGCTGTCCGACCTGCTGACCGCCACCGGCATCACGATCGCGATCGACAACCTGCCGCCGTACGTGCCGCAGATCAGGGCCGGCAAGCTGCGCGCCCTCGCGGTGGGCACGCCGAAGCGCACCAGCATCCTGGCCGACGTCCCGACGGTGGAAGAGGCCGGCCTGCCGGGCTACCTGTCCTACGCCTGGTTCGGACTGCTCACGCCGCGCGGCACGCCGAAGGCGGTGATCGACAAGGTCAATGCCGAGACGAACAGGATGCTGGCGATGCCGGCCACGCAGGCGCGGCTGGCCGACCTCAGCATAGAGCCGATGGGCGGCTCGCCGGCGGACTTCAACAAGCTGATCGATTCCGAGCTGAAGCGCTGGAGCGAAGTCGTGCGCAGGTCCGGCGCCAATGCAGACTGACCACCGATGATCCAGGACGCCGAAACGCTGGGGTTGCTGCTCGAATCGATCCGCCGCTTCGTCCGCGAGCGGCTGATCCCGGCCGAGGCCGAAGTCACCGATACCGATGCGATGCCCGAGGCCATCGTGCGCGAGATGCGCGAGATGGGCCTGTTCGGCTATGCGCTGCCGAGGGAATACGGCGGCCTCGGGCTGACCACCGAAGAGCAGATGTTCGTATCGTTCGAGCTCTGCTACGCGTCGCCGGTGTTCCGTTCGTATGTCGGCACCAACAACGGCATCGGCGGCATGGGCATCGTGATCGACGGCACGCCCGCCCAGAAAGACCGCTACCTGCGGCGGCTGGCCGAGGGCGAGATCATCGGCAGCTTCGCCCTCACCGAGCCCGACAACGGGTCCGATGCGGGCGGCCTGAAGACCTTCGCGCGGCGCGACGGCGACCATTACGTGATCAATGGCACCAAGCGATACATCACGAATGCGCCCGAGGCGTCGATCTTCACCCTCATGGCGCGCACCGATGCCGCGCAGAAGGGCGCGTCCGGGGTCAGCGCATTCATCATCGAGCGCGGCACGCCCGGGCTCACCACGGCGGCGCCCGACCGCAAGATGGGCCAGCGCGGCTCGCACACCTCCGACGTGATCCTGCAGGACGTGCGGGTGCCGGCCAGCGCGCTGATCGGCGGCGTCGAAGGGCAGGGCTTCAAGACTGCGATGAAGGTGCTCGACCGGGCGCGGCTCAACATCGCCGCGGTCTGCGTCGGCGTCGCGCAACGCATGCTCGACGAGACGCTGGCCTATGCGATGGACCGCCAGCAGTTCGGCCAGCCGATCGCCGAATTCCAGCTGGTGCAGGCGATGCTCGCCGATTCGAAGACCGAGATCTATGCCGCGCGCTGCATGACGCTCGATGCGGCGCGCCAGGCCGACGATGGCGCGAACATCGCCACCGAGGCTTCCTGCGCGAAGCTGTTCGCCTCCGAGATGTGCTCGCGCGTGGCCGACCGCTGCGTGCAGGTGCATGGCGGCGCGGGCTACATGCAGGAGTATCCGATCGAACGGCTGTATCGCGACGTGCGGCTGTTCCGCATCTTCGAAGGCACCAGCCAGATCCAGCAACTGGTGATCGCGCGCAACATGATCCGCGCGGCGCGCCGCTGAGCGCCATCCACGCCACCCACTAGATCCGTACCACCATCCCCCGGGGAAAACTCTCGATGAACGTGAAGTCGACCGTACGCAACTCTCGCATCGCTCGCCGCGCCGCGCTGGCGGCACTGGCCGGCGCGCTGCCGCTGGCCGCCGCCCTGCCGGTGGCCGCACAGCAGTACCCGTCCAAGCCGATCCGCATCATCGTGCCGTTCGGGGCCGGCGGATCCGCCGACACCATGGCGCGGCTGGTCGGACAGCGCTTCACCGAGAGCTGGGGGCAGGGCGTGGTGGTCGAGAACCGCACCGGTGCCGCCGGGATGATCGGTGCCGAGGCCGTCGCCCGCGCACAGCCCGACGGCTACACGTTGATGGTCACCTCGGGCGCGTTCTCGTCGACCCCGGCGCTGAACACGAAGGTCTCGGTCGACGTGTTCAAGGACTTCACCCCGGTGGTGAACATCTCGAACACGGCGACCATCATCAATGTGCATCCGTCGCTGCCGGTGAAGAGCATCAAGGAACTGGTCGCGTTCACGAAGAAGCGCCCGAACCAGGTCGGCTATGCCACCGCCGGCGTGGGCAGCACCGGCCACCTCGCCACCGAACTGTTCCTGGCGATGACCGAGACCCAGATGGTGCACGTGCCGTACAAGGCAAACCCGATCGCGGTGATCGACGTGATCTCGGGCAACGTGCCGGTGATGTTCGACCTGGTGCTGACCGGGGCGCCGCATGTGCGCTCGGGCAAGCTGCGCGCGCTGGCAGTCACCTCGGCCCAGCGCCTGCCGCTGCTGCCCGACGTGCCGACGATCACCGAGGCCGGCCTGCCGGCGTTCGACGCGAACGTCTGGCTGGGCATGCTCGGGCCGGCCGGCCTGCCGCGTGACATCGTGATGCGCCTGAACACCGAAGTGAACCGCATCGTGAAGCTGCCCGAGATCGTCAAGCGCTTCAACGAACTGGGCGTCGAGCCGGCCGGCGGCACGCCGGAGGCGTTCGCCACCCTGCACCGGAACGACTTCCTGAAGTGGCAGAAGGTGGTCAGGGATGCGAAGATCAAGCTCGACTGACCACTGACGGAGCAGGCGATGGATATGCGCATCGGATGGCAGCGCACCACGCTGGCGCTGGTCGCGGCGGCGTCGGTCGCAGTGCCCGTCCAGGCCCAGGCCCAGAAGGCCTGGCCCGATCGCCCGGTGCGGATGGTGGTTGCATTCGGGGCCGGCGGCTCGTCGGATACCGTCGCACGCACCCTCGCCCTGAAGCTCGGCGAGAGCTGGGGGCAGTCGGTGGTGGTCGAGAACCGCTCCGGCGCCACCGGCACCATCGCCGCCGACATCGTGGCGCGTGCACCGGGTGATGGCCACACGATGCTGTTCACCTCGGCGCTGTCGACCGCGGCCGCGCTGTACACGAAGCTGCCGTTCGACTGGCAGCGGGACATCGCCCCGATCGTGCAGACCACCGCCGTGTCGCAGGTGCTGTACGTGCACCCGTCGTTGCCGGTGAAGACGGTGAAGGACCTGGTCGCGTTCGCGCAGAAGCGTCCGGGCGAACTCGGTTACGCCAGCTCCGGCATCGGCTCGGTCGCGCATCTCTCGGGCGCGAGCCTGGGCATCGCCAGCGGCCTGCAGCTGATCCACGTGCCGTACAAGTCGAACGGACTGGGCTCGATCGACGTGATGGCGGGCCATGTGCCGATCATGTTCGACCAGATCTCGACGGCCGTGCCGCACATCAAGGCGGGCAAGGTGCGTGCATTGGCGGTCACCTCGGCCAGCCGGGCACCCAACCTGCCCGACGTGCCGACGATGGTCGAGGCGGGCTACAAGGATTTCGTGACCACCGTCTGGCACGGCCTGATGGGGCCGGGCAGCCTGCAGAAGGACGCGTTGTTGCGGATCAATGCCGAGGTCAACCGGGTGCTGAAGCTCGCCGACGTGCGCGAACGGCTCACCGGCCTCGGCCTGGAGATCATCGGCGGCTCGCCCGAAGCGTTCGCCGCCGAGATGAAGAGAGACCATGCCTGGGCGTCGCGCACCATCAAGGCGGCCGGCATCAAGGCGGAGTGAGGCATCGATGAGATCGACCGCGGGTGCAACGACCGTTCCGGTTTTCTCCATCATCGCGGCGGCCGCTGCGCTCGGCACCCTGGCGAGCCAGCCGGTGCAGGCACAGAAAGCGTGGCCCGAGAAGCCGGTGCGCATCATCGTGCCGTTCGGCGCAGGCGGTGCCGCCGACACCATGGCGCGGCTGCTCGTGCCGACGCTGCAGGAAGGCCTCGGCCAGCCGATCATCGTCGAGGTCCGCTCCGGTGCCACCGGCGCGATCGGCGCCGAACATGTCGCGCGCTCTGCACCGGACGGCTACACGCTGCTGCTGACCTCGGGCGCGTTTGCCACCTCGCCGGCGCTGAATGCCAGCCTGCCCTACGATATCTTCCGCGACTTCACGCCGATCGTCGGCGCATCCAATGCGCCGCAGGTGCTGGTGGTGCACCCGTCGCTGCCGGTGAAGTCGGTGAAGGACCTCGTCGCCTTCGCCAAGGCCCGGCCGGGCGAAGTGGGCTGGGCGACCGCCGGCGTCGCATCCGCCGGACACATCTTCGGCGCGTACTTCGCCTCGCTCGTCGGCATCTCGTTGAACCATGTGCCGTACAAGTCGAACCCGGCGGCCGCGGCCGACGTCATGGGCGGCCATGTGCCGATGATGTTCGACCCGCTGTCGACGTCTTCATCGCATATCCGCGCCGGCAAGGTACGCGCACTGGCCATCACCTCGCCCAGGCGCCACCCGCTGCTGCCCGAAGTGCCGACGATGGCCGAGGTGGGCTTCCCGGCGTTCACCACCAGCATCTGGCTGGGCCTGCTCGGCCCGGCGAAGCTGCCGCGCGAGATCGTCGACCGGGTCAATGCCGAAGTGAACCGCTACCTCGCCACCCCGGCTGCGAAAGAGCGCTTCACCCAGCTCGGCGTCGAGGCCTTCGGCGGTTCGCCCGAGGCACTGACGGCGCGGATGAAGGCAGACCTGGCCGTGGCGCAGAAGACCGTGCAGGTGGCGGGCATCAAGCTGCAATGACGTAACAGGTGAAGTGAGCCCAGGCATGGGCGCCGCGAGCCATCGAGGCGCCGGCATCAATCGGAGTGAGAGACAGATGAGATCCAGCGCAGCAGATTCGAAGACACGTTCAATCCTCGCAGCGGCCGCAGGCACGTTCGCAGCCCTGGGCACCCTGGCCAGCCAGCCGGTGCAGGCGCAGAAGGCCTGGCCCGAGAAGCCGCTGCGCATCGTGGTGCCGTTCGGTGCCGGTGGCTCGGCCGACACCATGGCGCGGCTGATCATCCCGACGCTGCAGGAAGGCCTCGGCCAGCCGGTCATCGTCGAGATCCGCTCCGGCGCCACCGGCTCGATCGGCGCCGACTATGTCGCGCGCTCGGCTCCGGACGGCTACACGCTGCTGCTGACCTCGGGCGCGTTCGCGATGTCCCCGGCACTGGCCACCAAGCTGCCCTATGACATCTTCCGCGACTTCACGCCGATCGTCGGTGCATCCAATGCGCCGCAGGTGCTGGTGGTGCATCCGTCGGTGCCGGTGAAGACGGTGAAGGATCTCGTCGCGTTCGCGAAGCAGCGCCCGGGCGAACTGGGCTGGGCGACGGCCGGCATCGGATCGACCGGCCACATGGCGGGTGCCTACTTCGCCGGGCTGATGGGCATCTCGCTCAACCATGTGCCGTACAAGTCGAACCCGGCCGCCGGCGCCGACGTGATCGGCGGCCATGTGCCGATCATGTTCGACCAGCTCGCGCCGGCAAGTTCCGTGCGCTGGCGATCACCTCGCCCAAGCGCCATCCGCTGCTGCCGGAAGTGCCGACGATGGGGGAAGTCGGCTTCCCCGCGTTCACCACCAGCATCTGGCTCGGCCTGCTCGGCCCGGCGAAGCTGCCGCGCGACATCGTCGACCGCATCAACGGCGAAGTGAACCGCTACCTGGCCACCCCGGCCGCGAAGGAGCGTTTCACCCAGCTCGGCCTGGACATCTTCGGCGGCTCGCCCGAGGCACTGGGCGCGCGCATGAAGTCGGACCTGGCGGCGGCACAGAAGACGGTGCAGATCGCGGGCATCAAGCCGCAGTAACGTATCGCAAGGGACGGTTCCGGCCGGCGACCCGCCGCACCGTCCCTTCCATCATTGCCCCGTCGCCGCGTTTTGCGGCGCGTGTCCAACGGGGTGATGCATGTGGAAGTCCGTCCTGCGCGGGTGGCGCCGTCTTCGCCGGCCGCTCGATGAGCCGCCGGCGTCGGCGCCGCTGAACGCGTTCGAGCGTGCGCGGGTCGAGTGGTTCGAGCGCTATGGCTGCGCGGTGGTGGATCGCAACCGGCTGTTCGTCGGCTGGGTGTTGACCACCCTCGCCCTGCTGGCGGCCTGCATCGCGCTGGCGGTGCTGATGCCGCTGAAGACGGTGGAGCCCTACGTCGTGCGCGTCGCGGACAACGGACTCGCGATCGCCGATCGCGCGGCGGCGCAGCGCTACCGGCCCGGCCGCGCCGAGCGGACCTACTTCGTCTCGCGCTGGGTGCAGCAACTGCTCACCGTCGATCCCTACCTCACCGAGCGGCAACTGGCCGAGGCTTACCGGATGACCTCCGGCCTCGCTACCCAGCAGATGCTCGACTGGATGAAGGCCGACCGGCCGATCGAGCGGTTGCGCAAGGATCCAGGCCTCAGCCGCTCGGTGGCGATCGTGACGGTCGCGCCGCTGGACGATGCAGTGATGCAGGTGCGGGTGCGCGCGGAGACGCGGTCGCTCGGCGCAGCCGTTCAGTCGCGCATGCTGCAGGTCACGGTGCATTACGCGATCGTGCCACCGAAGACCGAGGCCGAGATCATCCAGAATCCGATCGGGCTCTATGTGACGCGCTTCAATGTCGCCGAGGAGCTGTCGTGACCGGCGCCGCGGCGTACCGGCTCGCCTGCGCGATCGCGGCTGTCCTTGCGCTCATGGGCTCCGGTGCCGGGCTGGCGGGCGCCCAGCAGGCGCCGGTGCCGATGCCGCAGGACACCCGGCTGGTCGTGTTTCGCTACGACCCGAACGAATCCTACCTCCTGCTCACTCGCCCGGGAGCGGTGACGCATATCGCCCTCGAGCCGGAAGAGTCGGTGCTGGTCCTGGCGCTTGGCGACACCGTCCAGTGGATCGTGCAGGACAAGGGGCCGAACGTGTTCGTGAAGCCGATCCGGCCGGACCTCTACACGAGTGGCACCCTGGTCACCAACCGCCGCACCTACCAGCTCGGGTTGCGCAGTTCCCCCGAAGGCGGTGCCTGGTACCAGCGGGTGAGCTGGACCTTCCCGGAAATGATTGCGCTGGCGCGCGATGCGCGGCCCGTCGATGGTCGGGGGCGCGAGGCACGCGAGGCGCAGCCTGGCGCACGAGCGCGGCCGGGCGACAGGGAGCACGAAGAGCGCGATCCGATCGGCGGCATCCGGCTCGAGCGCCTGAACTTCGACTACCGCATCCACGGCCAGGCGGCCTTCCGCCCGACGCAGGTGTTCGACGACGGACGGTTCACCTATATCCAGATGCCGGCCACGCTGCAGGAAATGCCTGCACTGTTCGTCGCCGGCGAAGCGGGCGAGGGTGAACTCGTCAACTACACCGTGCGCGGGCGGTTCCTCGTCGTCCAGCGGCTTGCCGACCGGTTCCTGCTGCGTCTCGGATCTTCACGGATGGAGCTGGAGCGCGGGCAACCGCTGGATCCGTCCGGGCGAAGGCGGGTCATCGCCGCGGATGGCCTGCACGAGGCCTCGCAATGAGCCTGCCGGGCGGCACGGACGACCGCGGCCGGTTCGGCATCGAGTCACTGCAGGACCCGGATGTGCAGCCCGTGCCCCGGGCCGCGAAGGTGCGGCAGGCTGCGGCCGGGGCGACTGCGTGGCCGTCCGATGGCCGGCCGGTACGCAGGGACCTGCACTGGTGGTTCGGTGGCGCCATGCTGGCCATCGCGCTGCCGATGCTCGTCTGGCAGGCGATGGGCCAGGATGCCGCCGGGCAATCGACAACGTCTTCCGGCCAGGGTCGTCGCGAGGGCGCACCGGTCCGCCCGCCTGAAACCATCGGCGCGCTCGAGCGTACGATCGAGGACCAGGCGCGTCTCCCGCAACCGCCCGCGCTGCCGCCACTGCCACCACTGCCACCGCTGCCGCCCGGCGCAGCGGGCACATCGGGTCCGCGTGCGTCGATCCCGCACCGGCCGGGTGCCTCCGGTGCAGGCGAACAGCGGCCGCACGATCTCCTGGCGGCTGCGATGCCTTCGGGCGAATCGCAGTCTCTGCGCGCGGAACGGCTCGCCGCAGAGCAGGAACGTCGGGACGCCGATGCGCGATCCAGCCCCCTGCTCGCGATAGGCCAGTCCGGTGCCGCCGCCGTGTTCGCGACGCCACGTGCGGACCGTAACTGGACCGAACCGATGCGCAACCCCGTCGCGGGCGATGCAGCGTCCGCGCCTGGCTTCGCGACCGGCACTGTCTCTGGATCCGCGGCGGGCGTTGCGTCTTCACCCGTGTTGCGTCCGCCGCCGGGCGGCCCGGCCGTGCTCGAGGGCACCGTGATTCCCGCGGTGCTGCTGACCGAGATCAACAGCGAACTGCCCGGCACACTGGTCGCGCTGGTCACGCAGGACATCTGGGACTCCGTCCACGGCAGGTACCTGCTGATCCCGAAGGGTTCGCGGCTGGTCGGCGACTACAACTCGGATGTGCGGCCGGGGCAGGAGCGCGTGCTGGCGGCGTTCCGGCGGCTCATCTTCCCTGATGGTTCGAGCATCGATCTGCTGGGAACGCAGGCCACGGACGCTCAGGGGCGAAGCGGCCTTCAGGATCGTGTCGACCGTCACTTCTGGACCATGTTCGGGGCAAGTTTCATCGTGGCCGGAATCGCCTCGCTGGTCCAGCGCCAGGAAGCCCAGCCGTCAACCGTGATCGTCGTTCCCGGGGCGGCATCCGGCGCGTCCTCTGGGCTGGCCTCGGCCGCAGGTTCGGTGCTGGTCGAGACCTCGCGCGCAATCCTCGGCCGCACGCGGAACATCCCGCCGACGGTGGTCATCCGGCAGGGGCACCGCTTCTCTCTCACAGTTCAGCGTCATTTTTTGCTCGATCCCGCAGACGCTGGCACGATCCGGGACGGTTCTCGTTGAATGCGAAAACATATGCACTTCCTGGCTGCGTTTTCGGATCGCATGCATGGCGCCGTGTTGGCGCTGGGCGCGGTGCTTGCCATGTGGGCCGTCGCCGGACCGGGCGGATCCGCCGCGATGGCCGCCCCACCGGTGGTGAACGATCCGCGCAGCCTGCCGCTGGATTTTTCCTACCGGGTGCAAGGTGGCGGCCCGGAGATCGGGGTTGTCTTCGACGACGGTCGCGACGTGTTCCTGCAGCCGGTGCGACCATTGCAGGCCGCGTCGCTGCGGGCGGACGGCTTCGCACATGCGGTGCAGGGGCCTTACCTGGTGATACGCGGGCTGGCCAATCGCATCGAAGTGACCGCCGGTTCGACATCCGGCTCGACCGTCGTCGAGTACCGCGGAAAGACGCGCGAGGAAACGGCGGTCCGCGAGTGCGTGCCGGGCGCTGGGGACGAACAGCGCGCGACGATTCCATTCGGCTCCGGCGCGCTGCAGACCGAGCCGGGCGGGCTCGACCATCTGGCGAAGGTGATCGCGATGGTGCGGGGTTCCGATCGCGTCACCATCGTGTCCCAGGGCGATCGCCCACAGTCGCCGATCGCCCTCCGGCGCGCAGCACGCGTGCGGGAGTTGCTGGTCGCGTCGGGCGTAGCTCCTGCGCTGATCGTCGAGCAGGTCAGGCCACCCGCCGCCTCGGCGGTGCATGTGGTGGCCCTGCGGGCGGGCACGGGCTGCGTGCGTCATCGCATGGTCGATCCGGTGCGCGCGCACCCGCACCCGAGCCCGCCCTTGCCGGACGTACCGGGCACGGTCAACCGTGCCGGCCACGCCGTGCCAGCGGTCGGCCCGTCCAGTGCGGATCGTCCCGGCATCGATGCGCCGGTCGCTGCTTCCTCGCCATTGGTGCGGCGATCGGACGAGGGATCTCCGTCCTCGCCAGCCGTGGATTCACCCCCCGCCGACCTGCGCCTCACGTTCCACCCGAACAGCAGCGTGCAGGCCACCCTGCGCAGCTACCTGCGCGCGCACGGGATGGCGGTCGAGTTCAAGGGCATGCCGGTGCTGATGGTCGAGGAGTTCGCGCAGGTCTCCGGCGCCGACCTGCGAGAGGTCCTGCGGCAGGCCCTGTCCCGCCTCGGTTTGCGCGGCGAAATCCAGGGCAACCAGCTGCTGGTGGTTGAACTGGCCCGATGAAGGCAAGTACTTGAACGGACTGCAGATGCCCGCTCGATTGAACAGCACTGGCTCCCGCATGGTGGTCGCCCTGGCCATTTCGTCCCTGCTTGCTGGATGTGCCAGCACGTTCTCGCAGCGCCGCGCGGACGTCGCCGGCGAGTCCCGCCGACTGGTGGCTGAGGCGGTCGAGCCCCGCGCCGATCCAAGGCCATCGCTGACCGAACGACCGGATGTCCCGATCCGGGTACGCGCGCTGGTGGCCACGCCCGAGTCGGGCGATGTGTCGGTGGCCGCTTCGGGCGTCCCGTTCGGGTCGCTGCTTGCGAACCTCGCACGCGACCATCAGTACAGCGTGCTGTTCATGGAAGGCGTCCAGGTGAACCGGCCGGTCACCGTCGACCTGCGCAACCTGACCCCCGAGGCGGCCATGCGCCGGCTCGCCCTGGCGGCCGGCTTCGCATTGGTGGTGGACCGCACCGGACGCACGGTGACGGTGACCGACGTCGCTTCCTACACGTTCCGGCTGCCGCTGCATGTGATGCAGCGGCTGGTCGCGCAGTATTCGGTGGGCGGATCGCCCACCGTGCAGGGCGGTGGCAGTGCCGCGTCGGTATCGGGTGCCGGCACGGCTTCGCCCGGCGGTTTCGCCGCAGGGCCGTCCCCGGGCGCGGCGGGCCAGGGCTTGCCGGCGGGTGCCACCGGGTTGCAGGCACAGTTCACGGTGACCGGCCGGTTCCAGACCGATGCGACCGGGCTCGGTCAGTTCCTGCGCGACCTGGCAGGCGCGAACGCGGAAGTGCACGTCATGCAAGAGATGGGCTACATCACCGTGCGGTCGAACGGCGCGGCCCTCGGGCGGGTGTCCCAGTTCCTCAATCGCTTCTCCGCGGTGGCGATGCGCCGGGTGGACATCGAGGCGTCGATCGTGGAGGTCACCCTCACCGACGAGTTCCGCTACGGCATCGACTGGTCGCGCGTACTCTCCGGATCCACCACGGGCACCGTGTCACTGCTCGGCGCAGGCGGCGTGGCCTTGCCCGGCCTGAATCCGGTGGCCAGTGCCAACGTCACGCGCGGATCGATCTCCGTCGTCCTCCGGGCCCTGCAGCAGTACACCAACGTGCGCGTGATCTCGCAGCCCAGGGTGCTTGCGATGAACAACACGCCGTCGGTGATCTTCGACGGGCAGCAGTTGCCCTACGTGCCCAACGTGGCATCGACCATCGTCGCCGGTGCCGGCGGCGGGACCACCACGACCAGTGCCGCGGCGGCGTTCGCGGTGGACGGCGTCACGTTGTCGCTGCAGCCGGACATCCTGTCCGACAACGAGGTGCAGCTCACCATAGTGCCGGTGCTCAACCGGGTGCAGGAGTTCCAGACGTTCGAGATCGGCTCTGGCGCGCGCGTCACGGCCCCGGTCCAGCGCACCAACCAGTCGCTGATGCAGGTGGTTGCCCAGTCGGGCAACACGCTGATCCTCGGGGGCATCCGCAGTTCGGTCGGCGATGAAACGCGCGCGGGCGTGCCTGGCCTGATCGACGTGCCGGTGGCTGGCGAAGCGCTGAGCCGGCGCAACCAGCGCACCGTCGCGCGCGAGGTGGTGCTGCTGCTTCGAGCGACCGTCATCCCGGGTGGTGCATACGATGCGCTGTTCTCCGAGGCGCTGTAGCCCATGAGGGTCGCTGAACCCGTCTGCCTCGCCACGTTCCTGACCAGCCGTACCCTGGCGTACTGGCAGGTCAGCGCGGAGGGAGCCATCCCGATGCCCCGCTCGGGTGCCGTGCGCGTGATTTCCTTCCACCCGGAGGAGCGCCGGGTGGCCAGCGGGCCGAAGTCGATCGAGGCGGCGAAGTCGCACGTGGTGCGCGAGGGGCTTTCGGCGGAGCACGTGCGCGTGGTCAACCGCTCGAAGCAGGATGGCGTGATCTACGCCGCGCCGGTGGGCTACCTCGACGCCCTCGCCGGCGAGGACGCGCTGGGCCCGTCCCGTGCGCAGGACGAGGCGTGGCCCCCCGCACCCGCGATCAGCGCAGTGGCGCCAGGGCTGATGCTGGTCGACCGGCTGCTCGACCGTGCCGGGCAGGCTTCGGCCGCGCGCAGCGCTCGGCCGTTCGCGGTGCTGATCGACCTGTGCTCTCCAGCCGACGAGGCCTCGGTCGCGCGCTTGCCGCGCGAACGGCTGGTGATCGGCGTCGTGATGCCGGACCCTGCGCTGCAGCCGGCGGTGGTGTGCAGTGTCACCGACGAGCCGGTGCGCGACGTGGCGCGGCTCGTGCTGTACGAACAGAAGCTCCCCGAGGACGCGCCGTGGGTGCTGTTCAACGCGGCCGACGTCATCGCTGCAGCCGGCATGGTCGCCTTCTATCCGTCCGAAGCCGAGTGGTCCGGCGTCGCGATCCGGCACATCCGGCACGCGATGCTCGCAGCGAGCGTGCTGCTGGCCGCGGGCGGCGCGGCCAGCCTGTTCGAGACAGCCTACCGGATAGGCGACGCCGAGGCGCGCGCCGCCCAGGCCCGGCAGGACATCGACCGCATGCAGCGCGAACTCGGCGCCCTGATGCTCGGGCGACCTACGGCCCTTGCGCATGAGCTGGGCATGGATCCGCTCGCGATGCTCGACCGGGCGGGTGAGCTATGGCGTGCCGGCGCGAGGGTCGCGATCGACGCCCGCGGACGCGTGGCCGAGTACACCGTCACGGTGCCGTTCAGCCAGCCACGCATGACCTTCCAGAACCGTCCGAGCGTGCACTCGGTCACCGAGCGGGCGCGGATCGCTTCCGTGCTCGCAATCGATCCTCCCCAGGGCTGCGTACGCAGCAGCCTGAACGCCACCGGAGCGCTCAATGAGATCACGCTCGTCGTACGTTGCGACCATCCTGATTCCGCTCTTGCTGGCATGCTGCCTCGCTAGCCTCCTCGCCGCGCGCGGGCAGAAGCCACGAGCCGCGTCCGCAGAGGCCGACGCCCATCGCGTGCAGGCCGAGGCGCTCGCGCTCGATGCGTTGTCGGCGCGGGTGCGTGCAGTCGCCGGCTCTCGATCCGTCGATCCCCATGCGGGAAAGCCCATCGAGCGCGCGCTGGCCGAAGCGGTCTCCGCCGCGATGGAGCGCCGGGTGAACGACGCCATCACCATCGAATCGCTCGCCGTCACGACGGGCGGAGGCGTGACCCGAATCTCGCCGCTGGCCGAGATGGCGCGGCCTGTCCCGTTCTCCGGAGGGCAGCTGCGCGCAGTGTCGATCCGCATCAAGGGTGCATACGGCCATTACCAGGGGTTGCGCGACTTCGCCTCGAGCTTCGGTTCGTTGCCGGTCGCGGTGACCGGGTTCACCGCGACCGGCCGCAGTTTCGAGTTGACCCTGACCGTGTTCGGAGGCTGAAATGGACCTGCGTGGACGCTGGTTCGCAGGATCGGACGCGCTCGCCGCGGCTGATTCCGGGGGCGCCGGTCCGGTCGACCCGGCCGGCAGGCCGACCGGCCATCGCGCGGATGGACAACCGCGGCTGGGCGAGGTACTGGTCGCCGATGCCGCGATCACGCGCGCGGCCCTCAAGGCAGCACTCGAGGTGCAGGCCCGTGCGCATGCGCCGCTCGGCGACCTGCTGGTCGCGCTCGGCTACTGCACGGGCGACGCCATCGAAGCGGCGCTCGCCCGGCAGCGGGACGGCCGGCCATTGAACGAATCCGAGTGGCTCGTCACCGCGCAGGTGGGCATGGACCAGCGCCTGCGCAAGCTCGGCGTGCGGGAGTCGCATATCCGGGCGGCCCTGCAGTTCGCCGCCGCCACGGGTACGTCGCTCACCCGGGTGGTGCTCGACCTGGGCCTGATCAGCGCGGAAACCATGGCGCAGGCGCTGGCCGAAGAGAACGGCCGCCAGTACTTCTCGCACGACCGGGTCGAGCGGATCGATCCGTCCGACCTAGATTCGGTGACGGTCGGGGCATTCGCCGGGTACGTCCCGGCGGGCCGCATGGACGGCCGGCTGCTGGTGGCCGTCGCCGAACCGGAGAAGATCCTGGAGGCGCAGACCTCATGGCAGGCGCAGCGGGTCGAAGTGGTGATCGCCTCCCCGCGCACCATCGAAACCATCTTCCGCCGATATTTTGCGCGCACCGAGCATGCCTTTCGCCAGTCCGTGAGCCAGTGGGAGGAACGCCAGCGACAGCCGCGTGGCCCGGATGCCACCGACGGCAACGAGGTCGAGTGGATCTACGGACGGCTCATCAGGTATGCGTGCTACCTCGGCGCCAACGACATCTTCCTGCACAAGACGCTGGCCGGCGTCGGCAAGATCAAGCTGCATGTCAACGGCGCAGGCCATCTGTTCGCAGCGGTAAAGGAAGACCTGTTCGACAAGATGCTGAACAAGCTGGTGTCCGAGAACTCGAATGCCGATGCCCTTGCGCGTGCACCCCAGGAGGCCAATGTCGGGATCATCGGCGGCCTGAAGGAAGAGTTCTCGGACATCACCGACCGCTACAGCTTCCGCCTGCAGCTGACCCAGGGCCGCAGCCATGCAGAGCGCGAGGCCGTCGTGCGGATCCTCGACCGGCAGGCTGACCAGGCCGACTTCCATGCGCTGGGCTTCGACGAACAGGTCGAGCGCCAGCTGCTGAACTACAGCCGCTCGAGCACGGGCCTCGTCGTCGTGTGCGGGCCGACCGGGTCCGGGAAGACGACTTCGCTGTACGCGATGATGAAGAAGATCGATCCGATCGAGCGTTCCATACGCACGATCGAGAAGCCGATCGAGTACCGCCATTCCATGTGGCATCAGATGGAGGTTCCGGCGGACGTCCCGGAAGGCGAGGGCGTGCGAATCATGCTCAATGCCGCCCTGCGCATGGCGCCGCACGTGATCCTCATGGGCGAGATCCGCGAGGACCTCGATGTCGCGAACCGGGTGATATCCGCCGCCTTCACGGGCCACCTTGTCTATACGACGCTGCACGTGACCGAAGCTGCGCTGGCGATCACCCGCCTGCGGCATATCGGCGTCAGTTCCGAGAACCTCGCCGCGGCGTTGCGCGGCGTGCTGGCCCAGAGGCTGGTCCAGGTGCTGTGCCCGGACTGCCGCGCACCCGATGCCAGCGAGGACACCCAGGCCGAGCGGCGCCGGTCGGCCTGGCTCGCCGACACCGAGTGGACCCCGATGCGCGAAGTCGGGTGTGCACGCTGCGGTTGGAGCGGGTTCCGCGGACGCCGAATCATCTATGAGCTGCTCGACATCGACCGCGAGGTCCGCGACCTCGTCGAGCGCGGCGCGACCGCGCGCGAGATCGCCCGAGCCGGCGTGCCGCCCGGGCGCTCGATCTGGGCCTGCGGATTGAGGCTGGTCGCGCGGGGCATCACCTCCATCGACGAGCTGCGCCGGGTCGCCGACCCGCCCTCGTAGCGCCTGGCGGATTCCGTGTTTCGAGTCCGAATTTCGAGTCCGAACGTGCCCGTTTCAAGCGAGCCCCTGAACCGAACGTCGTTGAACATTGCGCCGATCATGGTCCTTGCCTTCCAATATAGTGGTTACGACACCGCCAACGCGCCGGTGCGCGGGGTCGTGTACGCGGTGAGCCGCGACTTTGCCTATTCGAGGCTGAAGACCAATCGAATCCGCGCGACATGGCTGCGCATCGATCCTGCCGCGACCCTTCGCAACTGGATATCGAGCGGCTTCGAACTGCGCGACCTGGAGCGCTTCTACCGCTCGTTCGGGCAGCGGCTGGCCAATGGAACGCCGGCGCCGAAGGCGCTCGAGAGCTGCCGAAGCATCCTGCGCGACCCGCGGCTCCGGCAGGCGACCCAAGCCATGCAGCAGCAATGCCTCGGCGGTGCCGAGCTGCACGCTGCGATGGCCTTCGCAGGTTTTTCCAGGCGCGACGCGATGCTGGTGCGCGCGGCAGAGGTGTCCGGAAACACGCCCGACACGCTCAAGCGGCTGGCCGACGACGTGCGTTCACAGCGCACCCTGAAGTCCTCGCTGTCGAAGGTTCTGGCAGTGCCGGTCGCGACCCTCGTCTTCCTGTATGTGTTCCTGTTCCTGGTGGTGACGGTCGCGGCGCCGAAGACGCTCGATTTCTTCGCCAAGACCGGTGCGACGCTGCCGCCGTTCGCGGTCAACTATTTCGAGTTCACGCGGCTGGTGAACGCCAACCCGACGTTTGCCACGCTGCTGTTCGTCGCGCTGCCGGTGCTGCTGGTCATGTTCATGCGCACTGCCGCCTGCCGACGGTTGGTCGAGTCGATCCCGCTGGTGCGTGACCTTTCGGTGAAGGCCGAACTGGCAGGCCTTTGGAACGGATTCGCGCAGCTGCTGCGTGCCCGCATTCCCCCGGCGACCGCCGCGGGGGTCGTCCGCGACGCTGCGCGGCGTACCGACACCCGGGGCTGGTTCACCCGGTTCGGACACCTGCTCGAGACCGGCGTGTTCATGCGCGAGGCGGCGGCACGTGCCGGGTTTCCGGCGCTGGTCGCGGCCGACGTGGCCGCGGCAGACGAGTCCGGGCGGTTGCCCGATGAACTCGAGCGCATGGTGCGCGAGTTCGAGGAAGACGTCGTCGGGCTTTCGGCGAGGCTGGCCGATGTCCTGTTCTTCGCGTCGATGCTGGTCCTGGGTGCCGGCATCGTGGTCGCTTTTTTCCTTTCGTACGGTCCGATCATGGCGATCGGGCTGCGCAACGTGTGATCCGCATGCGGATCCTTCCCGCGGGCGAAACCCGCGTCCTTTCAGGCAATCGGAAATGGAGGGCATCGTGAGCAGAAATACCCGGTTCAAGCGTCACGAAGGAGGCTTCACCCTGGTCGAACTCGGCGTCGTGGTCGCGGTGCTGCTGGTGCTCGCGGTCGGCGTCGGCTACTTCTTCGGCGTCGGTGGACAGAGCCGGAACGCCGCCCTGCTGGCCTTCCAGCGCACGGTCGGCGATGCCGCGCTGCGGATGAACGCGAACACGAACTGCATCCCCCGCCAGGTACGCGGCCTGTTCGACAACGTCGCAAACCAGGCGGCAAACACCTACTGCGGCATCGACGTGCCCGTGGGTATCTGGAAGCAGCCATACATGCAGCCGACGGACTTCAACGCGAACGGCGATGCAGTGATCAACAACATCATGTCAGGTGTCGTGGTCTCCATCCAGCGCGAAGCAGGCGGCATCGGGCAGCGGTACTTCACGCGCTCGACCGGGGTGCCCAATGCACAGATCCTCGAGATGCTGCAGGAGTGCAACGGCAGCAACGACACCACGGTCGGCTTCGACCGCTTCCGCTGCCGCGGCGCGCCCGGCGGCGGTGCCGCCACCACGGGGTCCTTCGACATGCTGTTCCACAGCGCGCAGGGTTGAGGGAGCGCCCGATGCCTCGGCCCGAGTCCGGCCATGCGGTGCTGGCGATGGTCGCCGTTGTGGTGACCCTTTCGGGGGCGATCGTCACCGGCTGGGCGACACTCGCCACGCGCGTGCAGTCCGATGCGCTCGCCCAGGTGCAGCAGGCCTACCTGGAAGAGGTCCGTGCCGCACTGCTCGGCTGGTATGCCCGGGAGATCGGGCGCATCGACCGCACGACCGAGGCGCCCGATGCGGCCAGCCTGTTGCGCGAGGCCGGCATCGCCGCGCGTTGGGGCCTGCGGATCGCGGCGAGCGATCGCCTCGCGCGTGATGGCATCTCGTATCGGGTGATCGTTGCCTGGCTGCCGGGCGAAGCCGATGCGTCGACGCTCGACCCATCGACCGGGCGTTTCACGGCCGTGGGCGGTCCGCGCTGGATCAGCGTTTCCGGCTTCGATCTCCAGGCGGGTGCGGTCAGCGAGACGCGCGCGCGACTCGATCGACTCGCGCGGCACCTCGAGTCGGCCTACCGGGCGCGGCTGCTGTCCGATCCTTCGCGCGACGTGACGGTCAACCGGTTCCGCGCGCGGCGCTGTGCAGCGCCGGCAGCGGGCGAGCTGCCATGCATCGACGATTACATGCCGGTGGATGCATCCGGCCTGGGGCAGGCCGCCGGGCTCGATCCACTGCTCGGGACCAACGCCTGGGGCGGGCCGATCGAGGCCAGCAACGGGGTCGATGCTTCGCAGGCGATCCCCTTCTCCATGGCGCTGCGTACCTCGACGCCGTGGGGTGGCACGCTGGCGGTGTTCGCGGTCGCGGCGCCATGAACGGAGCCCGTCGATGAACGGTTCACTGGAGCAGGTCGTGGCCCGACTGCTCGCCGCGCACTGTGACCTGACCGACCTGCACCTCGCCACGGGAGAACCGGTGCGGGGGCGGCGCTGCGGTGAGCTGTCGGTCGAAGACGCAGCGCTCGTCGACGAACCAGCGTTGTTCGCCCTGTTGCGGTGCCTCGTGCCGCTTGAAGGGTCGGCCGGCACGCAGGTCGAGGCACTGCGCCGATGGCTGCATGTGCGAGACGGGGGAGCGCTCGATTTCTCCGCGGAGCTGGGTGGCCATCGATTGCGCGGCAACGTGCACCTGCGCGCGGGCGGAGCCCTCGGCCTCGTGCTGCGGCGATTGCGGGACGCCATACCCGACCTGGATGCGCTGGGGCTGCCGGTGCTGCTTCGTCGGCTGGTCGATCGATCGCGCGGATTGCTGCTGGTGACGGGTGCCACCGGCAGTGGCAAGAGCACGACATTGGCAGCGCTGGTGCACCATCTCGTGTGCAGCAGGGCGCTGCACGTGCTGACGGTTGAGGATCCGATCGAGTACCGGATCGACCGTGCAGTGTGTCCCGGCGGTGGCGCGCTGCTCGGCCGGGTGAGCGCCCGCGAAGTCGGAACCGATTCACCCGACTTCGCCGGCGCCGTCCGGGCCGCGATGCGCCAGGACCCGGACGTCATCGTGATCGGCGAGATCCGCGACCGGGCGACGATGCATGCCGCGCTGGCTGCGGGCGAGAGCGGTCACCTCGTGCTGGCGACGCTGCATACGCCGAACGCCTCCGAGGCGGTCGAGCGAGTGCTTTCGTTCTTCCCGCCCGACGAGATGGCCTGGGCGCGCAGCGTGTTCGCGAACGCACTGGTCGCGGTGCTGTCGCAGGCGCTGGTTCGGCGGCGCGAGGACCCTGGCCAGGCGCTCGTCTGCGAATTGATGGTGAGCACGCCGGCCGTGCGGCAGCAGATCCTGCAGGGGACGACAGGCCAGCTGCGGGGCATCATGGCGCAGGGACGCCGCGACGGTCATCAGCAGATGACCGCGCAGCTCGCCGACCGTGTACGGCGCGGGGAGATCGCCGAGGAGGATGCACGATACGTCGCGCACCCGGCCGAAGAGTTCACCTGGCTGATGCAGTCCGCCGGCGCGGGGCGGTCTCCGTGAAGCGCCGACACTGGCCCCGCTGTGCGCGCGGGTTCACGCTGACCGAACTCGCCATCGTGCTCGCCGTGATGGTGCCGCTGGTGCTGTTCGTGCTGGACGTACTCGGCCCCATGCTCGCCTTCCAGGGAGGGCTGGACAACCGGCGCCAGCTCGCGGAGGTCCGGCAGGCGTTCCTGTCCGCCTACCGCGACAACCCGGTCACCGTGGACGGCGAGGCCGGCGCCCGGTTCGTCATCCCGGGCGGCGCGATCGAAGCAGTGGTGCCCGACCCGGTCAGCGGCCGCTGCGGCAGCGGACCGACGACGCTTGCACCGCTGGCGCGCTATCTGCCGCAGTCTGCATCGAGAGCGTTCCGAGACGGCTTCGCCGCACCGATGTGCCTGCTGATGACCGGCCGGCTGGCGCGCAGCATCGCCGGCGTCGATGCCTTCTACCGGGTGATCGCGATCGTCGCCCCGGGACCGAACGGACGGCTCGATACCGTCGCCAACTGCACGACCGGCCTGTCTCCCGTGGGCGAACTCACCCTGTGCGGCGACGACGAAGGCGTGCTGGTCGACGGCTTCAACATCGCCGCCGACCTGCTGCGCCAGACGCTGGCCCGGATGCAGCTGGTGGCGGCTGCATACCAGTCCTACTTCCAGTCCCGCGCGCTGGCCGATCCGAGCCGGGATGCCTCCATCAACTACTTCGCGAGCGGCGGATCGCCTGCCGAACGATGGGATGCCGGCGGCCCGATGCCGCTGTCCGCCTGCGGTGCACCGTCACCCCTGCTGGTTCAGGCCGGCCCGGGCCCGGCGGCGATACTGGGCCTGTCCAATGTCGACGTGACCGACCTCTACGGGCAGGTGATGCAGTACGACAACTGCAGCAACGACGTACGCAACCCGCAGAACACCGATGTCGCCCGGCAGGTGCCGCCATACACCGCGTCGATCGTCACCACGCTACCCGGCGGCAACGTGCTGCGGGTGAATGCCGTGGGTGCCTTGTGACCCCTTGACCCTGTGACCCACTGCCCCAGTGCCCTTTCCTGCCCCTTCCGGAGATGCCGATGAATGCGTTCCTGCCTGCCCTGCTGTCGCTCGTGATCGTCGTCGTTGCGCCGGCCCAGGCGGCCGCCCCGGGCGCGCGGCCTCCGGTGCCGGCATCCGGGACTACTGCCGCTGCACCGGGGGTGAACCCCCTGACCGGCCAGCCGCTCGCGTTCGAATCCGTGCAAAGAAGGCTCGAGCAGATGCGCCTCGAAACCCAGTTGCTGGAGGAGGAGGCAAAGCAGGCTGCGATCCGGAACAACCTGTCGCTGGCGCCCATCCGGCGCGGCAACGAAGAGCGCAGGCTGCAGGCCGAGATGTTCGGACCCGTGGGTTTCGGGGGTGGTGCGCTGCCCATGAGCGCTGCACCTGCCGGCGCCACCGGGGGTGGTCCCGGTACGCGCGCCGTCCAGCGCCCCGCACCGGCGATGGCGCCGGTGCAACCGGCGGTGCCTCCGGCAGTGCCTGTGGCCCTGCCGGCCATACCTTCCCCGGCGCTCGCGCAGGGACCCCAGGTGCTCGCCATCCTGCGCAACGGCGACCAGCGGCGCGCGATCGTCCAGTCAGGCGGGGCAAGTGCTTCGGTGTCCGAAGGCGACGAATGGATGGGCCGGCGCATCGGTGCGATCACCGACGGATCGGTGACCATCGACGGGAAGACCGTCGAGCTGCCGCGCAATCCGGCAGTGATCGTCGCCAGCGACCGACGGCCGCCGCCTGGCCAGCCGACGCTCGTCCAGCAGTCCACGGTTCAGCCGCCAGCGACGACCGGTCTGGCACGGACGCCGGCGGCCAGCGCTCCGGGCGCTGCGGCCGCGCAGCCGTTTCCACCCCTGCCGCCACTACCCGCTGTCCCGGTGATCGGTCCGGTCGATCCGCGTAACCCGTTGAGTGCGCTCGGACCACAGCCGGCCGGATTCTCACCGATGCCGCCCCGACCCGTGCCATTGCCGACCGTGCCGGCGAGCGACCTGCCGCGCTGAGCCTGGCGTGGCAGCACGCCTTGTCCGCTGCTTGCTGGTCGTTGCCGCGAGCATCGCCAGTCCGGTCCAGGCCATCGGCAGTGACGACACAGCCATCGTCGGTTCGTCCGCACCCGCGACCTGTTGGGAACAGGCGGCGCGCCGCCACCGGGTCAACCCGCACCTGCTGGTGGCCATCGCCGAGGTCGAGAGCGGTCTGCGTCCCGGCGCGATCGGACGCAACACCAACGGTTCGGTGGACATCGGCCTGATGCAGATCAACAGCCTATGGCTACCAGAGCTCCAGCGCCACGGCATCTCGCCGCGCGACCTGCTGGACCCGTGCGTATCCGTGCATGTCGGGGCCTGGGTGCTCGCGCAGAAGATGCGCAGGCACGGCAACACGTGGACCGCGGTGGGCGCATACAACGCCGGCAGTGACGTGCTGCGCGAGCGGTATGCGAGGAAGGTGATGGAAGCGCTGGCGAGGCGGGGGAGTCGGGGCGGGCAGTGAATCCGTCAGGACTGCAAGAGCAGGCACCGCGACTTCGGCACCGGCGGTGCTGGTTGATGGATGGGTGGGC
>LNFM01000671.1_pt1 | contig 100166 bp, 109 predicted proteins | sample 596031 | NCBI WGS metagenome assembly LNFM01 (sample SAMN04254537, study PRJNA301005) | activated carbon metagenome | isolation source: dual media filters at the Ann Arbor, Michigan drinking water treatment plant | place: USA: Ann Arbor
GAGGGCAGGGTGAACTTGAAATGCAGGATGCGGCGGACTTTCTTCTCGTCGGGCATTGTTGTCTCCTTTTGGGGCGTCCGCTGTCACGGAGCGCCCAGAAATCCTCTCAGGCGTTGCGCCACCAGCTTCGCGGCCGTCTTGTCCAGCCGGCCGGCGCGGCGCTGGATGCGCGAGGGGTCAATGCAGGCCAGCTTGGCGATGCGCACCACCGACGGCGCCGGCAGGCCGGCGCGCTTCAGGTCGGCGATCGTCACGTCGCTCGGCCAGGTCTCGTTGTCGGCGCTGGTAATCATCGCAACCCACGCAAGGCCATGCGCGGCGAGCTTGCGATTGGACACGACAAGGGCAGGGCGGCGTTTTTCGGCCAGGCGGTCGGCATAGGGAAACGGTACGACGACAATATCGAAGGCGGCAAATCGCTCTGCCTCAGAGGCTGCCATAAGCCTTCTCGTCGGCTTCGCTGGTCCATTCCGAAAACGCCGCGAAGGGATCGTCGCTCTCTGTCGCGGGCGCCTTGTCCACCAGCACGCCGTCGTCGGTCAGGCGGTAGCGCAGCGTATCTCCCGGCTTCACGCCGAGCGCGGCGCGCACCTCGCGCGGGATCACGGTCTGGCTTTTGACCGACACCCTGGAGAAGGTGGCGGGGGCGGGGATGCGGCGGTTCATGGCCTGTAAGATAACTTACCGTCTTACCATTGGCGAGTCCGGTTTTTCCTTGACTTAATTCCTATAAGACTATATCCCCATTCTGTCCTGCTTGCGAGGGGCGTCTTCCGGAGACGTTCTGAAGATGGAGCGGGATGCGGCGCCCTGCGGGCGGGTCGTGACGTACGATCCGCACCCGGGTGGCCCCGGGGCTCCGCCCTACGGGCATTACGACCCGTGCGCGAGGAGCTCGCTGAAGCGGTGCAGGCGCAAATGCCCGCATACGTAAGCGCGGCCCGGGGTTGGCGGAGGTTGCGGCCTTCGCCGAGAACGCCGCAGACGGTGCGCCGAGAGGCGGCTGCGCCCGGCAACGGACGCAGCACGAAGGACTGGCCTGCGCCTTTCGGCGCGCCGTCCCCCTCACGCGCGCATGTCGGGCCTGCCCGATATGCGCCACCTAAAAAAGCAGCCCGGGCGCGATCGCGCCGCGGGGATGATGACGCGCGCGCCGGTTCGACTTTGTCGTCCCCGCGAAGGCGCGGACCCATGTTCCGGAGCGGCGATCCTGAGGGCGCGCTTGCGCGCACGACCTGCTGGAGGCAACATATTCATTCGAATGCATTTCACCGCAAAACGCTGTGCCATGCGGCCTTAATGGTAAATTCGCACGCCACCATGCGCCGGAGGAATACGAAAACACCACTTGACCGCCACTTGGCGGGCGCGCGCAACATGCCGACACAAAGCGTGACCGCACATCACATTGTGGTCGCATCATCGCCCGATTTCGCCGCGAGAAGCCCCGTCAATCCAATCACATGGAAGGGGACACCATGATTCGTGCCATCACGATTCGCATCTCGTCATTGCTCGCCTCGGTCGCGCTCGCCGTCTGTGCGCTCGCGCTCTCGACCATCCTGCTCGCGCCGCAGAGCGCGCAGGTGAAAGCCAATGACGGCACGCCGTACTTTGGCTTCCCGTCATTCCCCGGTCCGCAGGCCGGCGTCAGCGGCAAGGCCGCGGCCAATGCCGCGCGCCGCGCCGCGCGCGCGCAGGAAGGCGCCGCCTATCAGTCGCTGGTCGCGCAACATGCCGCCGCCAACGGCCTGCCGGTCGAACTCGTGCATCGCGTGATCATGCGCGAGAGCCGCTACAATCCGCGCGCGATCTCGAAAGGCAATTACGGCATGATGCAGATCCGCCTCGGCACCGCGCGCGCCATGGGCTACCAGGGCGGCGTCGAAGGCCTGCTCGATGCCAATACCAACATGACCTATGCGGTGAAATATCTCGCCGGCGCCTATCGCGCGGCCGGCGGCAATCACGACCGCGCGGTGATGAATTATGCGCGCGGCTATTATTACCAGGCCAAGGCGCAGGGCTTCTCGCCCTATGCCGCGCCGGACACGGTGTCGGCCGCGGCGCGCTCGTCCTATGCGCTGGCCGATGCGCCGGCCTCCGGTGTTGCCACCGCGCACCAGGAGGCGTCCGCGGCGCCCGCCATTCAGTAACCGGTCGCGGGTTCAGCCCGCGATTCTTGCGACTCCTCCCGGCCGGTTCTGCCCTCCGCATGTGTATTGCGGTGCGGCAGAGCCGGCCTTTTTTGCGCGCCGGGCCGGATCGTGAGGCGGAGGAGGGGTTTGCCGGTCGGGAGAATCCCCCTAACATGGCGGTGCGTGACGGACGTTGCGCCGCGGGCCGCACCGGCTTTGCGGGGCATAGCCGTTGCGGTCAGACATTTTGCTCTGCCTGTTCCGCGTGACGTCATTTGCAACAACAACAGGGGGCTTTGCTATGAAGAAGCTCGTTCTCTCCCTCGCTCTGGCGGCCGGTGTTGCGCTGGCCGCGCCGTCCACGCCCGCGCGCGCCGATGGCGGCGCCACCGCCGCGATCGTCGGTGCGATCGTGATCGGCGGCGCCATGGTCAACCATGCCGCCTGCGGATCGCCGGTCTGCTGGTGGCTGGCCCCGCGCCCGGTCGCCGTGACCCCGGCCTATTACTACGGTCCCTGGCCCTGGTGGCCCTGGTACCAGCCGGCCGTCACCGTGAAGGCCAAAGGCAAAAAGAAGAAGTAACCCCGGCGCCTTGCCGGCCAACGCCCCGCCCGGTGCGGGGCGTTTTTCGTTCGCGGCGGGAGGCCACCCCCCGCATGGCGCTTGCGGGCCGGCATTGCTAAACAGGGGCCGCGCCCGCCCCCCGCGGGCCGGGGGCCTGTAGCTCAATGGTTAGAGCCGACCGCTCATAACGGTCTGGTTGCAGGTTCGAGTCCTGCCGGGCCCACCAGTTTTTTCAATGGGTTGCTCGAGTGGCCGTCGGCGCGTGTCCCTGTTTACCAGCGTTTCCACCAATGATTGCCGCCGGTAGCCGATCAGCCGTGCTGCTGACTTCAAATGATCGGGGTGATGGTGTCCGTAGACACGGTCCAGCATCTCGACGCTCATTCCTAAGAAGCCGGCGGATTCCCACTTGTCGACACCGGCTTGCAAATAGCCAGCAGGCGGTGTTGCCATTGCTGATGCTGGCGACGCCCGCGCTGCGGATTCAACCGATGATCTAACTCTTGTCATCGGTGCTGGTGATGGTCGGGCTCCTGATCAGCCGCTATGAGTTCATTATCGGCGGCCAGCTCGTTCCGCTATTCAAAGGCAGCTGGGCGCCGCCGCTGATCTCTTTCACCCCGTCTCCAACCGAATGGGCGCTCCTGGTGATGGGCATCGGCGTCGCCAACGTCGTCTATGCCGGCGCCAATTGGTGGCTAGGCACCGAAGATTGAGATGATGTGCCGGCGCCGCGAATAAGTTGCAAGTACGTTGTTCGCAGCGTCGGTGCACTAGCTGCAAAGGACGAGCATGACCAAAAGTCTCGGAGAACGTTACGCATCCAAGCGCGATCTCTGGCTGTGCCTGGCACGGGCTTTTGCCCCTCCGGCCGGCGGAGACTATCACGCGGCATTCGTGCAGGATCTGCCGGACGACTTGGCGGCGATTGGCGAAGAGATCGGACTGAACATTGTCTCCGAACTCGACAATTTTGCCGGAGCGGCACGCCAGCTACCCGACGGGCTCGAAATCCAGCGAAGCTATGCGGCGCTCTTTGTGACGCCGCCTGCTCCCGTCTTCATGAACACGGCCATCTACCTCGATGGGGTTTTCCTGGGGCAGAACGAAATTGATCTCAACACATTGTATGCCCGACATGGTTACGAGCAGCATGCCGAGTTCCACGACCTGAACGATCATGCGGCCGTTCAGTTCGAGTTCGTCGCGCTGCTCTTCAACAAGGCGGCGACCGCGGCTCTTGCAAACGAGGACATGGAGGCATTGGCCTATGCCGCCGAAGCCGAACGTTTCCTGAATGCGTTTCCAAAGCACTGGATGACGGCGTTTCTGCAGGGGCTTGCGCAGGCGGTCTTGCGCCATGACAGAGGCGGGGTCTACTTGCATCTTGCCAAGATAGCGTGGCTTGCGATCGAGCAATCGCTCGCGGAAAGTCCGGCACAGTCTGAGCTCGCTGCCGTGACGACGTTCCCGGACGGGTCGAGCCGCGGTCTGGGGCCGCTCACTGCCGAAGATCTCGCTGAAATTGCCCTGCGTCTTTAGGCGGCCGGCCTCGACTACGCCCATGTCAAGGTGCTTCCAGAATAGCGCGAAGACGCGCTGGCAGCCCGTCGCCTGCAAACGGCCAGCGATCTGCGGCCTGCACAGAGAAGCGCACTGTGTCATTCGATGACGGATGGACGAGATCGGATGGCGCGGCAAGCTAGCCACCCCTGACGAGCAGCGCCGGTCTTGCTCAATCAAGGTTGCCTGATCTTTTGCTCGCCTTCCCTGCTCTTGTTGTGGAATTCCCTGTTTTTAGGTTTAGGGAAATGGCCGCTAACACTCTGCGAAGAGATCTTCGGTCCCGTGCTGTCAATCATGGGCTATGACACCGAGGACGAGGCGATCGACATCGCCAATGACACGCCGTTCGGGCTGGCGGGTTTTGTGCGGTCCAGGGACCTGAGCCGCGCCCGCAAGATCGCCAACCGCATCCGGGCCGGGCGCGTCTATCTCAACGGCGCTTCGGCGGCTACAAGCAGTCCGGCAACGGGCGTGAGTTTGGAATCTTCGGATTTGAAGAATATCTTGAGATAAGGCGCTGCTCGGATTCCGAGATTAGCGTGCTCCGGGACCATCGACGAAACCGACGGCAGGTCGTCGAAAACATCAATAAAATCAATATTTCAGGCGACCGATGACGGTCGTCAAAGTCCGACTAGATTTTCCTCAAGGCTGAACAGAGGATTCCTGGAAGCGCCAGGCGCGGTGTGTGGCAGGCACGCCGTCCCGTCTCCATTTATAGTGCGGTTGATTCGGCCCATGGGCGTCCTGCGATGAAAACGTTAATCCGTCTGTCGATGATCGCGGCCTGGCTGGCCGGCGCAACGGCATATGCCGTTGCCCAAAGCCAGAGTCTGGCCGGCTTCGGCGTGGTGCTGCTGCACGGCAAGGGCGGCACGCCGACCAGCATGATCGAAGGCCTGAGCGAGGCGCTCAAGAAGGAAGGCGCTGTCGTCGAGGCGCCCGAACTGCCCTGGTCGCATCGCCGCATGTATGACGCGACCTACGATCAGGCGATGGCCGAGATTGATCTCGCGGTGCAGAAACTGAAATGGGCGGGCGCCACCAGGATTGTCGTGGCCGGGCACAGTCTCGGCGGCAATGCCGCCATCGGCTATGGCGCGCGGCGCGAGGATCTCGCGGCCGTCATCGCCATGGCGCCCGGTCATATGCCGGAAGCCTGGGCCTTGCGGATCCGCACCAAGGGCGCGATCGCCAAGGCGAAACAGCTTGTGGCCGACGGCAAGGGCGATGTCCGGATGTCATTCCCCGATCTTGCGCAGGGGATTCCGTTTCAGGTGAAGGCGACGCCCAACGTCTATCTCAGCATGTTCGATCCGGAGGGGCCAGCGATCATTCCGAAGAACGCCGCGGCGATGGGGACGGTGCCGTTTCTCTGGGTCGTGGGCGTCGGCGATCCGATCTTCTTTCACGGGCGCGACTACGGTTTCGATCCCGGCGCCAAACATCCCAAAAGCAAGTATCTGGTCATTCCCGGCCTGCACCTGACCACGCCGTTCCAGGCGCGCAGCTCGATCATCGACTGGCTGAAATCGCTCTGAAGCCGGACGGCTTTATTTGAGATTATTGATCCTTGCAATCCAGTCCCGCACGTCGGGCAGGATCTGCGGCAGCAACTCGCGCACCTGCTCGGCGCTCATGCCTGCCTTGATGCGCGGATCGTAGAGAATGTTCAGCAGATACTGGTCGTAGATGTCGAAGAAGCCCTTCTGGACGTCGTCGTTGAACATCGTCCACGGCACGGTTGCATCGTCATTGATCGGTCCGAGCGACTGCAGGATCTCCTCGTAGGCGCAATCGTAGAAAATGAAGTCGCCCACGTCGCTGACGATGATGACGTCCGATTTCACGATGCGGAAGAAATCGTCCTTGCGAAAGCCGGACAGGCATTGCGGCTCCAGCGATTGCAGGATCGTCCTGGCTCGCGCGCGGCCATAGAATGAACGGATCGTCTTTTCCAGATCGCGGTCGCGCACCAGCGTGAGCGACACATTGGCGTCCTTGCGGCTGTCCACCACGGCAATGTCGAGACCCCTGATCTTGCTGCGGATGTCCGCGATCACGCTTGCGATCTGCGAGCGGCGGTCCGGCTTGGCCCGGTTGTCGACATAGATGCGGACCGGCACATCGTATTTCCGGATCCGGTCGGTGCGGCCGGCGACATGGAATTCGGCGCCAAAGACGATCTTGAAAAATCCGTCGATGATCTGCTGATCGGTGAAATTCTTCCGTTCCGCGCTTTTGTTTTTTGCAATTTGCGGGATGTCGGCCCGCGCCGGCTGCGCCGCCGCCGGGAGCGCAATCAGCGAAGCCGCGATCAGGCCCGCGGCCTTGAGCCGGACAGGGGTTCGTTGCGCATGTCTCTTGCGACGCAGGATACTTTTGAAAATCTCGAACATGTCACTGAAAATCCGGCCCCGGTGCATCATCGTCGCGCAGCGGGGGGACCGCAAGCATGACGTGTCGCGGGATTGTCTAGGTGGTCGGCGTCAGGCGCGACGCGCGGCTTTGCAGTGCGCGCATGCGGTCGGCGAGATTGCTCTGGCTTTCCGGGGAAGAGGCCGCTTTTGGCCTGGCCGCGTCGGCTTTCGCGGACGGACCGTTGGCGGCGGCGCGGGACGGCGGCGCATCGGCCGCCAAGATCGTTTCGATCGGCGAATTGGGGCCTTCCAGCACCACGGTGAGCTTTGCGACCTCGGCCGCGACGTCGTTGATGCGTTCGCGCAGCAGCGCGTTCTCCACGCGCTCCGCCGCCCAGTTGGATTCGGCATCGCGTTTCATCGCGGCGATGTCATGCTCCAGCTTGGTGCGCTCCGCCCTGGTTTGCTCCAGTTCCTTTTCAAGCAGGTCCTTGGCCTTGCGCAGGCTTGCGGTCGATTCATTATGGTGCTCGCGCGACGACACGATCTCGGCCCGCAGGTCGGTCTCGGTCTGCTGGAGGGACTGCAATTTTCCGCGCAGTTTCTCGCATTCAAAATCGCGCTCGGTCAGGATCCGGCCCTGATCGGCGACGCGCGCCTGCAGCTCCTGCACGCGGCGGGCGAAGCTCTCCGACTCCTCCGTTTGCCTGGCGAGCTGCTGCTCGAGTTGCGCGACGCGTGCGCCGAGATTTTGCACGCGTCCGCGCTCGTCATTCAGGTCCCGCGTGGCGCCGGCGACTTCGACGCGTTCGCGCTCAAGGCGTTGTTCGGTCGTCTTGATCTCGCGTTCGTAATCCTCGATGCGCAGCTTCAGCGCGTCGATCTGGGTCCGCAGCGCGATAAGCTCGACCCGCTGGCCGTCATTCGCCGCGCTTTTTTCGCCAAGCTCGGCGGTGAGCCGGGCGGCTTCGGCTTCCTTGTCCGCGAGCGAGCGTTCGGTCTCGCGCAAAGCCGCGGTCTTGACGGCATATTCTTCTTCCGTCGTGCGGTTCTGGTCCTTGAGCGCCTTTTCGCGCGCTTCGAGCGCAAAAATCGTGGCGGTCTTGTCGCCGAGTTCGACCTTGAGGCGGTTGATGGCATCGGTCTTCTTGCCGAGCTCCGCCAGCTGGCTGGTGGTCTTGGCCTTCATCTGCTCGACGCTCATTTCGAGACGGCGCGTCGACATGGCGAACTCGGCCCGCAATTGATCCTTGTCGGCCTGGATCTCCGCCATCGACAGGGGCGTGGAGGCTTCGAGCCGGCGCATGGTCAGCCGGACGGCGCGCGCATGGACCAGAGGAATGAAAATGATGCCCAGCAGGCTGGCGAACAGAAAGCCGATGCCGAGATACATGGCCGGCTCGATCATGGTCTCACTCCAACCCCACTGAAAACGCCTTCATGACAGGGTCATGAAGGAAAAAGCCTTTACCCGCGTCCCCTCGACACCCTAGACCGGGAGCCGGGGGCGGGTGAAGCTCATTTCTCTTTTGGCAAAACCAAGGGCGGGCCCTTCAGAACGGGTTCCAGGTCGGCTTCGGGGTGAATTTCAGATAGCCGATATTGGCCCCCAGCCTCAGGCCGACGCCGGAGCGGATCGGTACCAGCACCACGTTATTGGCGGTCAGTGCGGTCATGCCGAAGCCGCCGATAAAGTAGGCGGACCCGTCGATCCCGGCAAAGCGCTCGTAGATCGCCTCGGTGGCGGGCAGATTGTAGACCAGCATCATGGTGCGCGCGCCTTCACCGCCGGCGTCGAAGCCGAGCGAAGGCCCCTGCCAGAACACCCGCAGGTCGCCGGCATTCTTGGTGAAAAGCGTGCCCTCGCCGTAGCGCAACCCGGCGACAAAGGCGCCGCCGGCTTCCTCGCCGAGGATGTAGCCGTTCGGCAATCCCCATTGGCTGAAGGCCTTTTCGACCACCTGGGCCAGTCCGCGCGACACGCCGCCGAAGAAACGGTGACCGGCGTCCAGAATTTCATTGGACGAGTATTGGGCCTGCTGCGCCGCGACCGGCTGGGCCGCCAGCCAGAGCAGAATGGCGGCGAGTCCAAAACACCGAGTTACCGCACGCATGAAGTGCTCCATCGATTGCGATCAGAAAAGGGTCCGCTTAACCCGATACTCACGGTAGGGCTGCTAGAGCCAGAGCATCCGAATCGGAACACTTATGGACCGAATCATGACCGCACTGCGCCGTCAACGGACGAAGCTGTTGACCGGACCGGGTCCATGGCTGGTGGTCGTGATGGTGTGCCTGATTTTGGCGAGTCCCGGGCCCGGCGCGGCCTCCACCACCGAGCGCGTCGTGACCGACCCGTTGACCGGTCTTGCGATCAACGGCTTCGATCCGGTGGCGTATTTTACCGATGGTGCGGCAAGGCCGGGAAGCGCCGACCTGGAATACCGGGCGGGCGGCGTGATCTGGCGCTTTCGCAACGAGGGGAACCGCGCGGCCTTTGCGGCGGCTCCGCATATCTACCGCCCCCGTTTCGGAGGATATGATCCGGTCGCGGTCGCCCGCGGCGTCGGGACGGCCGGCCATCCGGACATCTGGATGATCTCCGGAAACCAGCTTTATCTCTTTTACAATGTACAGGCGCGCGCGGCGTTCGCCGCCGATCCGCTGGGTATCGCCCGCAATGCCGATCAGAGATGGCCCGAGGTCTTGCTGACGCTCGCGCCCTGACTGTTACGTCCGGGAGATTGCGGCAGTATCGCGTCGACCCCAGGCAATGAAGGCGGGAATCCGCAAACCGGTTTCGATCCGGCCGTAGACCAGAGGTTTGCCTTCCGGTGTCGTCACCGCGCCGCCGGCCGCCGTCAACACCGCGTCACCGGCAGCGACGTCCCATTCCATCGTGGGCGCGAGGCGCGGGTAAATGTCGGCGGCGCCTTCGGCAACGCGGCAGAATTTCAGCGCCGATCCGATGGACAGCAATTCAAGCCCGGATTTGTCGGACAGCCACGCCGCGGTCGCTTCATCCATATGCGAGCGGCTGACCACCGCACGCAAATGCTCTCGGTCGGGGACCGCCGTGTTGAGTGCGGTCTTGTCGCGCGCCGCCTTTGTCGCGGCGCCCGGCGCCAGATGCAGCCGTTCGGCGCCACGGCTGACCACGCCGCGCCAGATGCCATGCAATGCCGGCGCCGACACCACGCCCAAAACGGGCCTTGTGCCGACAACGATGGCCAGGTTGATCGTGAATTCGTCCCGTCCGGCGATGAACTCGCGGGTGCCGTCGAGCGGATCCACCAAGATGAATGTCGAGGACAAGGATTGCGGCGCGCTTTGCGCGGAGGCTTCTTCCGAGACAACCATGATTCCGGGCAACAGGCGGCTCAGTCCCTGCATGATGATCTCTTCCGAAGCGTGGTCGGCTGCCGTCACCGGGCTCGCATCGGATTTCAGTCGGACTGCAACCGTGGATGCGCGGATATCCATGACCGCTGCCGCCGCCCGCGACACCAGCGAGGTGAGTTCGTCGGCCAGGAACGGGTCCAGGAAATCCCTGTCGGACGTCACTCGTTCCGCCTCCCCCTTGTGTTCATGGTGCCCGCAAGTCTTGGCGTGTCGGCGGCTGCAGTGTATCAGACTGACGATTCCCCACGTTCATCTGATTCGTTTGTCCGCGTCACCGCCTCCGGAGACAGGTTCATGACCACCGCGACCACCCTTGAGTCTCTCGACCTTGCCGCGTTGCTGTGTTCGCGGGTCTGTCACGATCTGATCAGCCCGGTCGGCGCCATCGTCAATGGTCTCGAGGTGATGGAAGACGACAACGATCAGGAGACCAAGGATTTCGCGCTTGAGCTGATCAAGAAGAGCGTTAAAACCGCCTCGGCCCGGCTGCAATTCTGCCGGCTGGCCTTCGGTGCCGCTGGCTCCGCCGGAGCGCAGATCGACGTTGGCGACGCCGAGAAGGTTGCGCGCGGCTTTCTGGAAGACGACAAGACCAAGCTGACCTGGTCGCTTCCGCGCGTTCTGCTCGCGAAGAATCGGGTGAAACTTCTGCTGAATATGCTGGTTATCGCCGGCCAGACCATTCCGCGTGGCGGCGTGCTGACAGTGGATCCGATCGGCAGCGGCGACGACATGAGCTTCAAGGTGACGGCAACCGGGACCAACGCGAAGATCCAGCCGGCCATTCCGGTGCTGCTCGCGGGCGGTTCGCATGACGGCGGCGCGATCGACGCCCATGCCATCCAGCCCTATTATACCGGCCTGCTGGCCCGGCAATGCGGGCTGTCCGTTGCCGCTGCGCCGGAAGGCGACGCGGTGGTCCTGACGGCGAGCTGACGCCATTCACGCCCCATCCTGCGCGCCTGGGCTCCCGGTCGGCCGAATTTGGCCGGTTCGTTAACCGAGCGTTAATCGGCTATTTTGACCTTCGGCTTACCCAAAATTTAATCGTTACCGAACACACTCCATCCCGCCGATCGGTGGAGGCCGCTGGGACCATTCCTGGCGCGTCAAAGGCGTGTGTTTATGGACGAATTGTTACGCGAGTTCCTGACCGAGACGAATGAAAGCCTCGACGTGGTTGACGTCGAGCTTGTTCGTTTGGAGCAGGAGCCCAACAACGCCGACATCATCGCCAACGTCTTTCGCCTGGTTCATACCATCAAGGGAACGTGCGGCTTTCTGAGTCTGCCGCGGCTTGCCACGCTCGCGCATGCCGCCGAGTCGATGATGGGAAAATTCCGCGACGGCATGCCGGTCACGGCCGAAGCGGTGACGCTGATTCTTTCGACCATCGACCGAATCAAGGACATTCTCGATACGCTTGAGAAGGAACAGCGCGAGCCCGAAGGCGACGATGCCGACCTGATCAGCAAACTCGACGATCTTGCGAACAGAGGCACCCAGCCGGTTGCGGCCGGACATACCGCCGGCTCGCTGGTCTATCAGGTGCTGGAGCGGCCGCTGCGGGCCGGCGAAGTGTCGCTCGATGAGCTTGAGCGCGTGTTCCGCGAGACGCCGGGTCCGTCAGCCATTCCGGCGAAGGAGCCGGCCGCCAGGGACGACGACAAGTCCGATACCAGGGTCGCCAACCAGTCGATCCGCGTGAATGTCGGAACGCTCGAACACCTGATGACAATGGTGTCCGAGCTGGTCTTGACCCGCAACCAGTTGCTCGAACTGGCGCGCCGGCAATCCGAATCCGAATTCAAGGTGCCGCTGCAGCGGCTTTCGCATGTAACGGCCGAGCTGCAGGAAAGCGTCATGAAGACGCGCATGCAGCCGATCGGAAACGCCTGGCAGAAATTGCCGCGGATCGTGCGCGATCTGTCCGCCGAACTCGGCAAGCATATCGATCTCGAGATGCACGGCGCCGATACCGAACTCGATCGCCAGGTGCTGGACCGGATCAAGGATCCGCTCACGCACATGATCCGCAATTCGGCGGATCACGGCATCGAATTCCCGCAGGAGCGCGTTGCTGCCGGCAAGCCGGAAAAAGGCACCATTCGCCTCACCGCCTATCACGAGGGCGGTCACATTATCATTGAAGTCGCCGATGACGGCCAGGGGCTGAACACCGCCCGGATCCGGGCCAAGGCGATCGCGAAAGGTCTCGCCAGCGAAAGCGAGATCGCGAAAATGTCGGAGGCGCAGATCCAGCGCTTCATCTTCGCGCCGGGATTTTCCACGGCGGCTGAAGTCACCAGCATTTCGGGGCGCGGCGTCGGCATGGACGTCGTGCAGAACAATATCGATCAGATCGGCGGCGCCATCGACGTTCAGTCTGTCAGCGGCGAAGGCTCATCCTTCGTCATCAAGATTCCCTTGACGCTGGCGATCATCTCGGCGCTGATCATCGATGCGGGCGGCGAGCGCTTTGCCGTGCCGCAGCTCGCCGTGGTCGAGCTCGTGCGCGTCAAAAAGGGCGCGGAATACAAGATCGAACGCATCAAGGATACGCCGGTCCTCAGGCTGCGCAACAAGCTGCTTCCGCTGATCTATCTCAGCAAGCTACTGCGTCTCGGCGATAATCCCGATGTGGAATCCGAGAACGGGTTTGTCGTCGTCATGCAAGTCGGCACCCAGACCTTCGGCATGGTTGTGGATGCGGTGTTTCATACCGAGGAAATCGTCGTCAAGCCGATGGCGACCAAGCTTCGTCACATCACCACCTTCTCCGGCAACACCATTCTGGGCGACGGCTCGGTGATCATGATCCTTGATCCGAACGGTGTCGCGAACGCCCTGGGCTCGGCGGCCTCCCAGACGATGAAGGCCGACGGCGCTTTCACGGAGTCGCACGCCGATATCGGGCAGGAGAAGACGTCCCTGCTGGTGTTCAGGGCCGGCTCCGTGGCACCCAAGGCGGTGCCGCTGTCGCTGGTCACGCGGCTGGAGGAAATCGACGTCAAGAAGATCGAGATCGCGAATTCCCGGCATCTGATTCAGTATCGCGGCCACCTGATGCCGCTGATTCAGGTGAACAGCGATGTCCGCATCCGGGATGACGGCACGCAGCCTCTCCTGGTTTTCTCCGACGGCGCCCGCTCGATGGCGCTGGTGGTCGACGAGATCGTCGATATCGTCGAGGACACGCTCGATATCGAAGTGGCCAGCGACCGCCCGGGGATTCTCGGCTCCGCCATTGTGAAGGGCGAGGCGACCGAAATCCTGGATCTCGAGCATTTCCTGCCGCTGGCTTTTGCCGACTGGTTCCGCCGCAAGGATCCACATGCCGCTGCCGAGGCGCGCAGAAGCCTTCTGTTCGTCGAAGACTCGGCATTCTTCCGCAATATGCTGGTGCCGGTCCTGAAGGCCGCCGGCTACAACGTCACCGACGCGGGCGGCGGCGAGGAAGCGCTGAAAATCCTGAAAGGCGGCGCGCGCTTTGACGCGATCGTCACCGATCTCGAAATGCCGGACATGGACGGCATCGCGCTCGCGGCGGCCATCAAGGCCGACCGGCAGACCGCATCGATCCCTCTGATCGCCTTGTCGTCGATCACGACCGAGGACGCGATTGCGCGGGTGCGCGACGCCGGGTTCCACGATTTTGTCGCCAAGTTCGATCGTCAAGGACTGATTGCCGCCCTGAAAGAGCAGATTTTCAACGTTCACAGGGCCGCGTGAGTGCAGATCATGACAGCCTCGGAAACCCAGACAGAGAACATCCTGGAGTATGTGACGGTGACAATCGGCAGCCAGCTATTCGGATTGCCGATTTCGCGCGTCCAGGACGTGTTCGTTCCGGGCCGCCTGACGCCGGTGCCGCTGGCCTCCGACGAGATTGCGGGCGTGCTGAATCTGCGCGGCCGGATCGTGACGGCAGTCGATATGCGATGCCGTCTCGGCCTGCCGGCGCGCGACAAGCTGGCACCGGCGATGGCTGTCGGCATCGACCTGAACGGTGAGTCTTATGGCCTGGTCATCGACAGCGTCGGCGAGGTTCTGAAGCTGCGTGAAAACAGCCGCGAGGCTGTGCCGATCAACCTGGACAGCCGGCTGGCGCGCGTCGCGTCCGCTGTCCACCGCCTTGATGGCGAACTTCTCGTGGTGCTCGATGTCGAGCGGCTGCTCGACATGAAGCCGCACGAACTGGCTGCGTGATGCACGCTTGACGTGCCGAGTGATGGACAAGAGCGGAGCGCAAGATGGCTTCGCGAAAGTGAGGATGTAATGAAGACCTGTCTCGTCGTCGATGACTCCAGCGTCATCCGCAAGGTGGCGAGGCGTATCCTGGAGGGCCTCGATTTCCAGATCGTCGAGGCCGAAGACGGCCAACAGGCGCTTGAAGCCTGCCAGCGCACGCTCCCGGACGCGATCCTGCTCGACTGGAACATGCCGAAAATGGACGGCTATGACTTTCTGAAGGCGTTGCGCCGCTTGCCCGGCGGCGACGGTCCGAAGGTCGTTTTCTGCACGACTGAGAACGACGTCGCGCATATCGCGCGTGCGCTGCATGCCGGCGCCAATGAATACATCATGAAGCCGTTCGACAAGGAAATCGTCGAAGCAAAACTGCAGGAAGTCGGCCTGATCTGATCCCGGCGTTTTTTGCTCTGTTCCGTGTTGTGTCCAGTGTTGAGTATCGCGTATCGTGACAATCGCAATTTCAGCTGATGCGTCAGTATCGCCCGTTCTCCTTGGACCCATCCGGGTCATGGTGGTCGACGATTCCGCGGTCGCGCGCGGACTTGTGCGCCGCTGGGTCGAGCAGGAACCCAATCTCGAGATTGTCGCGTCGCTGAGAACCGGCCGCGAGGCCGTCGATTATCTCGATCGCACCTCTCCCGATGTGGTCGTTCTCGACGTGGACATGCCCGACATGGACGGCATTTCCGCGTTGCCGTTGCTGTTGAAAAAGCGCCCCGACCTCGCCGTGATCATGGCGTCGACGCTGACGCGCCGGAACGCCGAGATCACGCTCAAGGCGCTGGCGCTCGGCGCGCTCGACTATGTGCAGAAGCCGGAAGCCAACGGTGTTGTCACCAGCCCGGAATTCCGCCGCGATCTGATCGCCAAGGTTCGCGAGTTCGGCGCGCGTGCGCGCCGGGTCGCCTTGCGGCGGGAGGCGCCGCCGGCTGTCGAAGCCAGGCGCATTCCGGAATTCAACGATCCGTCCATCATTCCTTTCAGTCCGGCCAAGAAGCCGGACATCAGGCTGCGGCCGTTCTCGAAGATGGTGCCGCGCGTACTTGTGATCGGCTCCTCCACAGGCGGACCGCAGGCGCTGACCCAGCTCTGTGCCGGCATCGGACCGGTGATGGAGCATGCGCCGGTGCTGATCACCCAGCATATGCCGCCGACCTTCACCACCATTCTCGCCGAGCATCTGTCGCGGTCGACCGGGCGCCCGGTGCGCGAGGCCGAGCATGGCGAGCATGTCCGCTCGGGCTGCATCTATATCGCGCCCGGCGCCCGCCACATGCGCGTGACCCGCAAGGACAATCAGGCGGTCGTCGTCATCGACGACAGCCCACCGGTGAATTTCTGCAAGCCGGCGGTGGATGTCCTGTTTTCGTCGGCGGCGGAGGTCTGGGGCACCTGGGTGCTGGGGGTGATCCTGACCGGCATGGGCGCCGACGGCACGCGTGGCGCGGCCGATATTGTCGCCGCCGGCGGATCCATCATCGCCCAGGATGAGGCCAGCAGCGTGGTCTGGGGTATGCCCGGATCCGCGGCCAATGCCGGGCTGTGTTCGGCCGTGATGCCGATCGATCAGATCGCGCCCAAGCTCGTGCGCATGTTCGCAACGGGGGATCATCCGTGACCCCCACCGACTATGATTTCCTGCGCAAGCTGCTGAAGGACCGCTCGGGCCTGACCCTGTCGGCCGAAAAGCATTATCTCGTGGAAAGCCGGCTTCTGCCGGTGGCGCGCAAGTCCGGCTTCGCCGGGCTGACCGAACTGGTGCAGAAGCTGAAAGGCTTCAATGCGGAAGGGCTCACGACCGAAGTCGTCGAGGCCATGACCACCAACGAAACCTTCTTCTTCCGCGACAAGATTCCGTTCGAGCATTTCCGCGACCACATCATGCCGTCGCTTCTGGCGGCGCGCGCCCAGCATCAGCGCATCCGGATCTGGTGCGCGGCCGCATCGACCGGCCAGGAGCCCTATTCGCTGGCGATGGCGCTGAAGGAAATGGAAGGCCGGCTCGACGGGTTCCGGGTCGAGATTCTGGCGACCGACATTTCCACCGAAGTGCTGGAGAAGGCGAAAGCCGGCATCTACAGCCAGTTCGAGGTGCAGCGCGGCCTGCCGATCCAGCTGCTGGTGAAGTATTTCACCAAGGTCGGCGAGATGTGGCAGATCTCGCCCGACATCCGCGCCATGGTCCAGTTCCGGCCGTTCAACCTGCTGCACGATTTTTCGCGCTTCGGGACGTTCGATTTCGTCATGTGCCGCAATGTGCTCATCTATCTCGATCAGGCGACCAAGATCGATATCCTCGATCGCATCGCGCGCGTCACCGCGTCCGATGGCTATCTGGTGCTGGGCGCCGCCGAAACCGTGATCGGATTGACGCAGTCTTTCAAGTCGGTCGGGGATAAGCGCGGGCTGTATGCGCCGCATTCTCCCGCCGACGCGCCGGAAGAGGGCGTGCTGCTGAAATTCCCGGCGCCGCGCGCCGTGGCGATGGCCGGCGGCGGCTGACGCCGTCCAGAACGCTGCTCGCCTTGATTCCGCGTCGCCGGCCGTGCTCGACCTAGAGCAGCTTCGCCGCGCGTGTCAGCCCGCCTCTCGCGAAGAATGACGGCGGCTTGTCCAGCCGGAACACCACCACCATGCGATCGATCTCGCCGCGTTTGAAGGCCGCCAGGAACTTGTCATAGTCCTTGATGGAGACGCAGCCATTCGACTGACCGTTCGGACCCAGCAGGTAGGGATGGGCGAGAATGCCGTTGCGGCTGAACATGGCCTCCTTGTTTTCCGGCGTCATGCGGATGGCCTCGGTGCCGTGAAACAAGGCTTCGCGCATCGTCAGCCTGTAGGTGTTGGGCGGCGTCACGCCGCGCATCCGCAACCGCACATAGCGTGGATCGTCCATGAATTCCCCGAAGCCCGAATGGGCTTCGAGCTTCTCGCCATTGGGCATGTAGACGGTTTGGGCTGCGATGTCGTAGACCGCCGTTCTGGATTCCGGCGCAGTCCCGTCCAGCCGGATGCCGAGGTCGGGCGGCGTCAGCGCCGCGAATTGCGGCCGTATGCGTGGCAGCGGCAAGGGGGCGTCCGCCCTGGCCGCATTGTCGAGCCCGGCCGACGGCACCCGGCGGGCGGTGTTGAAGCGTTCGCCGCCATTGCCGATGGAGCCGGTAAAGACCATGTCGTCGGCTGCGAGAGAGCCGGAGGCGGCCGCCAGCACCAGGCGCGATCCGCCGGCCGGCAGCGCGCCGGAATGCAGCGCGGGTGCGGCCGCGATCCGCTGCGGGATCATTGTGGTATCCGGCTCTGAGAACCACGCCAGCCTGCCGGAGGGCCTTGCAAGACCGACAAGAGACCGTGCCTCCGCATGTGCGTCGATCGACAGCGCCAGAACGTGCCCCGCCGCGGCCATGGTCGTTCCGACGACCGCGCAGGCGATCGCCGCCGCGGCCCCGCCGCGCGCGAGCGATGCGGTCCACCGATAACCGGATAATGATGTGTGGCGTGTCCGCGTCCTGCCGTCCCGGACAGGCGCGGTCTCCCCCGATATCCAACGCATTACGCAACTTCACTCGGCATGGACTGGCTCCCTGCACCATCCCCGAGCGGTGTTAATCGCGCGTTAAGGGCGTCAAGAGGGAGCAGGCAGGACGGAACCGTGTCAGGCCGGAGACAAGAATGGACACAAACAAAAAACCCGCCGTTTCCGGCGGGTTTTTTGTTTTGTTAATGCGGCGATCAGGCCGGGATGCGGGCCTCGTCGTCGGTCGGCTCGCGCAGCACATAGCCGCGACCCCAAACGGTCTCGATATAGTTCTTGCCGCTGGAGGCGTTCGCCAGCTTCTTGCGCAGCTTGCAGATGAACACGTCGATGATCTTGAGTTCGGGCTCGTCCATGCCGCCATAGAGATGGTTGAGGAACATCTCCTTGGATCTGGTATTCCTTGCCGGTCAGATGCACGCGGGCGCCGTTCACTTCCACCGTCTTCTGGTCGAGATTGACCACCAGGTCGCCGGTGTTGATGACCGACTGGGCATGGCCCTTGGAGCGGCGGACGATCGCGTGGATGCGGGCGATCAGCTCGTCCTTGTGGAAGGGCTTGGTCATGTAGTCGTCGGCGCCGAAGCCCAGGCCCCGCACCTTGTCCTCGATCCCGGCCAGGCCGGAGAGGATCAGGATCGGCGTCTTCACCTTCGAGACCCGAAGGGAGCGCAGAACCTCGAAACCCGACATGTCGGGCAGGTTCAGATCCAGCAGAATGATGTCGTAGTCGTAGAGCTTTCCGAGGTCCACGCCTTCCTCACCGAGGTCGGTGGTGTAGACGTTGAAGCTCTCGGATTTGAGCATCAACTCGATCGACTGCGCTGTGGCGCTGTCATCCTCAATCAGCAAAACGCGCATGCCAGTCCCCTTCTTCGCCGCTGCGGGGCTTAAGGTCGGCACGCCTCAAAGCGGCGGCCCTCGAAACGCCTTTGCAACGCTACGATTCGGGAACACTAATCCGGCATGGTTAACAAAACCTGATTCCCGTTCGCAAGCATTACTAGGCAGAAAATGTCGAATCGGCCTAAAATCTTTTCCGGAAAGCAGTTTTTCGCCACGCGTCAGTTCATGATCCACTTTAAGAGTCGGGCTTAACCGACTCTCCGGACTCGCTGCTTCCCGAGGGACTCAGCGAGTCCGCGCACCGCCACAAGAACGATGACGCAATGATTAACGACGCGGGTAAACAGGCGGTTAAAATTGCAAGGACCGGAAACCTTTTATGAAGGCTCTGGCGGAACAGGTGCAGGAACTCGACGGCGTAGAGATCTACGGCCGGGTCGTGGGCGTGCGCGGCCTGATGGTGGAGGTCGCCGGCCCGATTCATGCGATGTCCGTGGGTGCCAGGGTCCTGGTGGAGACCGGCCCGGAACGGCCGATCCCCTGCGAGGTGGTGGGATTTTCCGGCGCGCATGCGCTGCTGATGCCCTTTGCCAATCTGGAGGGGGTGCGGCGCGGTTGCCGCGCGCTGGTGACCGGGGTTCCCGGTGCCGTGCGCCCGACGTCCGGCTGGCTCGGCCGGGTGGTCAACGCCATGGGCGAGCCGATCGACGACAAGGGGCCGCTGCCGTCCGGGCCTGAGCCGTTTGCCTTCCGCAACGCGCCGCCGCCGGCGCATGCCCGCAAGCGGGTGGGGGACCCGCTCGATCTCGGGGTGCGGGCGCTCAACACCTTCACCACCTGCTGCCGCGGCCAGCGCATGGGCATTTTCGCCGGCTCCGGCGTCGGCAAGTCGGTGCTGCTCTCGATGATGGCACGCAACGTGAAGGCGGACGTGTCGGTCATTGGCCTGGTCGGCGAACGCGGCCGCGAGGTGCAGGAATTTCTGCAGGAGGATCTGGGCGAGGAGGGGCTTGCGCGTTCGGTGGTGGTGGTCGCGACCTCGGACGAGCCGGCCCTGATGCGCCGCCAGGCGGCGTATCTGACGCTCGCGATCGCGGAATATTTCCGCGACGAGAAAAAGGACGTGCTGGTGATGATGGACTCGGTCACGCGCTTCGCAATGGCGCAGCGCGAGATCGGGCTGTCGGCCGGTGAACCACCCACCGCCAAGGGCTATACCCCGACCGTGTTCACCGAATTGCCGCGCCTGCTCGAGCGCGCCGGTCCCGGCACCGCCGAACAGGGCTCGATCACCGGCATCTTCACGGTTCTGGTCGACGGCGACGATCACAATGAGCCAGTGGCCGACGCCGTGCGCGGCATTCTCGACGGGCACATCGTGATGGAGCGCGCCATCGCCGAGCGCGGCCGCTATCCCGCCATCAACATTCTCAAATCGATCTCGCGCACCATGCCGCGCGCCGCCAATCCGCAATTTTTACCGTTCGTTAACCAGGCCAAGCAGGTCATGGCGACCTACGCCGACATGGAAGAACTGATCCGGCTGGGCGCCTATCGCCCGGGTTCCAGCGCGGACGTGGACGAAGCCATCCGGCTGCACAAGCCGCTGGAGGCCTTTCTCGGCCAGGCCAAGGACGAAGCAACCGGGCTCCTCGAAGGATATCAGCGGCTTGCCGAAATCTTACCGGTCTTGGATACGGAAAAATAACGTTAGCCGACCACAATCTCGCCGATTGTGTAGTTGGCCGTGCCGTCATGTTGGCGGCACGGGCCTCGCTTGTTGTGGGGCTTCGGGGAGTATGAGTCGATGAAGTCACGTGAAACGCTGATCCGGCTGCGGAAATTCCAGGTGGACGAGAAGCGCCGCCGCGTCGCCCAGATCGAAGGCATGATTGCGGAGTTCGAGCGCATGGGCGCCGATCTCGACCGCGAGATCAAATCGGAACAGGAAAAGGTCGGCATTTCCGATCCCGCCCATTTTGCCTATCCGACCTATGCCAAGGCCGCCAACCAGCGCCGCGAGAACCTGAAGCGCTCGTGTGACGACCTCAGGCTGCAGCTCGACGAGGCCAAGGCCGAACTCGGCGAGGCTTTCGAAGAGCTGAAGAAGGTCGAGTTGCTCGACGAGCGCGACCAGATGCGCGAGCGCGCCGAGCAGAACGCGCAGGAGCAGCGCGAGCTCGACTCGATCGGCATCATGCGCATCCGGGATGCGGCGCGGGCGTAAGCTTCTACGCGCCGGCTTTTTTGATTTGTCATTCCGGGGCGCGCCGAAAGCGCGAACCCGGAATCCACCAGTTCAGAACCGGGCGTTCAGACCGGCGCGGAAGATGTGCATGTCGACGTCGCCGGTATCCAGCGTCATCGACGACGATACAAGTCCGCCGAATGCCAGTGCGACTGCATTCATCGTCACCGAGCCGTGGCCGAGGTTGACGTAAAGATATTCGCTCTTGAACGTGATGTTCTGCCACAGCGTCCATTCCACGCCGCCACCGAGCGTCCAGCCGAGCTGGATCTGCGAGGAATTGCCCGCAAAACAGACGTTGCCGCCGCCGGCGCAACTGAACGAATAGGTGGCGAAGAGTGCGTCGACGGCAAGGTCGGTCCTGAAGTCCGCGGCGTGATCGACGCGGCCATAGGCTAGGCCGCCGGTGCCGTAGAGCAGAATATTTTCGGTCGGAAGAAAGCCGATGCGTCCGCGCAGCGTTCCGAACCACTTGACGTTTTCGCTGAAGTTGACGACGCCGGGCACGCCGCCGCCGGACGTGATGAGCGGCAGTGACGGGGTTCCACCGATCTTGCCGAACTGGAAATCGGCTTCGACGCCTGCGAGCCATTGCGGCGCGTATTGCCAATTGTAGCCGGCCTGGAATCCAGCAAAGCCGCCGTCGATCTCGTGCGGGACGCTCAGGCCGCCGACCAGGCTGATGCCGTTGATTGCGGCCGGGTCGTTCATGCCGAGCGCGACCGGGCGATCCTGCCAGGCATAGCCGCCGTTCAGGCCGAGATAATATCCCGTCCAGGGCGGCGCGGCTGCGGCGATGGGAGCCTTGAACGGGATGGCGATGTCCGCGCCCGATGCGCCGCCGGCCACACTGAAAACGAATGCCGTCACCAGTACGGCGCATGTGCGGAAACGCATCCCCGACCCCCAATGAAACGACACCGCTGTCGCCGTTTCATTGAAAAGCGGTAACCTTAATAAGCCGTCAATCCGACGGCTTTGGATGCGTTGCCGGCTCCTTTCCGGATTTCCGGAGCGTGCGCTCAGGACAAAACCTTCAGCACCGTCAGCGATCGCCAGCCGCCGCTCGGCGTCTGCCATTCGATCGACTGGCTGACCGACAGGCCGATCAGTGCCGCGCCGACGGGAGTCAGCACGGAGATCCTTCCTTCGCTGACGTCGGCCTCGGGCGGATAGACCAGTGTCACGGTGCGTTCCTGGCCGCTGACATCGTCGCGGAAGCTCACCCGCGATCCCATCTTCACCAGACCGGGACGCGTCTCGACATCGTCGATCAACTGCGCGCGCTCGACCTCGCGTGCCAGAAAATCGGCGGTGCGCGGAAATTTCTCCGCCGCGGCATTTGCGATGCGCGCAAGCTGTTCGGAATCTGTGCGGGTCAGGGCGATCGGCGGCAGATCCGGCTGCGGGTAACTGGTCATGATGCTCTCCTTTCGTCGAAGCTTGCAAAGCGCCGGCGCCTGATGGCGCGGCGTATGCCGGCGCATCGCTGCATCGGCATGTCGGATTCTCTATTCGGGATTTAGCGGATGAATGTCAGCCCGGAAGGCTGACACGCGCAGCCGTCCGGGTCAGTGGCCTGCGTGCAGGCGACCGGCGCGAAAAAAGGAACGGTTCTGGTTCGCGAGACAAATCATTGAATGGACATAGGAAGTGGGAGAGGAAAGTCAAGTTTCCGGCATTTTCGCTCGACGGACACAAAACGGAACAGATATCGTTATAATTGATCCGATATCCCGCCCCCCGGAACCCCCGCCCGCATGCTCACCCCCGCCGATCTTGTCGACCTCCTGGCCGCCACCGCGAAGGGCGATCAGGCCGCCTTCGAGCGGCTTTACGAGGCCACCCGGGCGAAACTGTATGGGGTGGTGCTCCGTATCTTGAGGCGCCACGACCTCGCAGACGAAGTCGTGCAGGAGACCTATCTGAAGATCTGGGGCAGCGCCGGGCAATACAATGCCGCGGTGGCGTCCCCGATCACCTGGATGGCGACCATTGCGCGCAACCGCGCCATCGATCTGGTCCGCAAACGCAGCGAGGCCTCGATCGAGGAGGAGCCCGAGGCCATGGACGTGGCGGCCGAACTTCCCAACCCGCTCGCCGCACGCGAGATGAGCGAGGATTTGCAGCGCCTGATGCGCTGCGTGGACAAGCTGGAGCCCGACCGCCAGCAGCTGGTGATGCTCGCCTATTATAACGGACTGTCGCGCGAGCAGCTCGCCGCCAAGCTGGCCAAGCCGGTCAACACCATCAAGACCTGGCTGCGCCGCAGCCTGATCGAAATCCGGGAGTGCCTCGGGACATGATCAGCGAAGACCAGGAATTGCTGGCCGCCGAATATGCGCTCGGCACGCTCGACGCCGGCGAGCGCGCGCAGGCGGCCGCGCTCGCCTTGTCGGATTCGGAATTCGCCGCGCGCGTGCGTTACTGGGACAATTATCTCGGCGCGCTGATCGCGGCGGTGGAGCCGGTCGAGCCGCGCGCCGACCTGTTCGCGCGCATCAAGGAAAAGATCGCCAACGACCGCAGGAATGGCGGCGGCGCCGAGGTGATCGATCTGACGCGTCGGCTGAATCGCTGGCGCGGTGCGACCTTCGTCGCGTCGGCGCTTGCGGCTTCGCTGCTGCTGTTCGTGAGCGTGAAGGAATTCGCGCCGCAATATCTGCCGGACGCGTTGCGGCCGGGCGGCGAACGCCTTGTCGCGGTGATCCAGCAGGGCAAGGACGCGCCGGCCTTCCTGCTGACGGTCGATACCCGCACCAAGGGCTTCACCGTGCGCAAGGTCGGTGCCGAAGTGCCGCCCGGACGTTCCTACGAGCTGTGGCTGGTGCATGACAAGTTCCCGGCGCCGCGTTCGCTCGGCGTGATCGGCGAACATGAATTCACCAGGCCGCCGGCCTTTGCCGAATACGATCCCAGGATCATCAACGAGGCGACCTACGCGGTGTCGGTCGAGCCGCCGGGCGGCTCTCCCACCGGTCAGGCGACCGGGCCGATCGTGTTCACCGGCAAGCTGATCGAAGCGGACAAGTGAGTCTCGCGCCGACGTGCTGACATACTCCATCGCGGAAAAATAACGCGCCCTGCGGGGGGACAGGGCGCGTCAGTCTTGGGGTTCAACGTGGGATCACTTCGGTAGAAATCGTTTCGTCATCATCAACGGATGGTCGCGGTGCCTCCGGCGGTCACGGTCGGCTTGCCGGCGCGGATCACCGGGCCGGTGGCTTCCATGCGGGTATTCGAGAGACCGCCGCTATTGAAGGTCGGGCTCGCGGCAATGCCGATGCCGATCACCAGAATGCCGGCGATCAAGGACACCGCCACCACCTTCAGGTGAGTGGCCGAGTCAGCGCTGGTGAGCGACGAATTGTTCATGGCACCTGTCCTTCCGGACGTTCCTGTCTGTCGTTGGTCGGACGCCGCGACCTTGCGGTTCAAGGCGCTCGCGGGGTGCAAAAGCCCGTTCCTCGACAGGGCTTTACCCGTCTCGGCGCCGCGCTCGGCACTCCATTGACACGTCAGTAACGTAGGAGCCCGGCATTCGGTTCCAAGGGGGTCTGGGAGGGTTCACGCGGCCTTGATGGCGCGTGAGCAGGCGTGAAGCCGGGGCCGGCGCCGCCTAGATGCTTCCCACCGTCTTCAGCCGCACCCGGGGGTGGATTTCCGACTGCGACAGCACGGTGGTCTGCGCCCGGAAGCGCTCGGCGATGCCGCGCACGAACGGGCGGATGCCGGCCGAGGTGACCAGCACCGGGTTTTCGCCCTGGCGGGCGGCGTCCTCGAAGCGGTCGCGCACGAGGGTAATGAATTCCGACAGCCGCGAGGGCTGCATGGCGAGACTGCGGTCGTCGCCCTGGCCGACGATGGAATCGGCAAACGCCTGTTCCCATTTCGGCGACAGCCCGATCAGCGGCAGATAGCCGGCGGGCGTCGAATATTGCGCGCAGATCTGCCGCGACAGCCGGGTGCGCACATGTTCGGCGATGCTGGTCGGATTGCGGGTGAAGGAGAGCGCGTCGGCGATGCCTTCCAGGATGGTGGACAGATCGCGGATCGACACGCGCTCGGTGAGCAGGATCTGCAGCACGCGCTGCACGCCCGACATGGTGATCTGGCCGGGGATGATGTCCTTGACCAGTTCGGCCTGCTCCTTCGGCAGTTCCTTGATCAGTTTGCCGACCTCGCCATAGGAGAGCAGGTCGGCGGTGTTGTTCTTGAGCAGTTCGGTCAGATGGGTGGAGAGCACGGTGGCGGCGTCGACCACCGTGTAGCCCTTCACCGCCGCTTCTTCCTTCTGCGAGATATCGACCCAGGTGGCGGGCAGGCCAAAGGTCGGCTCGGTGGTGTGGATGCCCGGCAGGTTCACCTGGCCGCCCATCGGATCCATGACCATGAACTGGCCGGGCCAGATGCGGCCGGAACCGGCCTCCACTTCCTTGATCTTGATGACATACATGTTCGCTTCGAGCTGCACATTGTCGAGAATGCGCACGGCGGGCATGACAAAACCCATCTCGATGGCGAGCGCGCGGCGCAGCGCCTTGATCTGCTCGGTCAGGCGGTCGCCGCCTTCCTGCGAATTGACCAGCGGCAGCAGCGCATAGCCGAGCTCGATCTTGAGATCGTCGATCTTGAGCGCGGAGGAGATCGGCTCCTCCACGGGCTCCGCGGTGGCGGCCGCCGTGACGGAGGCGGTCTCGGCATCGGCCGTCACTTTCAGGCGTTTGGCGCTGTACCAGGCGAGCGCCGAGGCGCCGCCGCCGAGGATCAGGAAGGGCAGCATCGGAATGCCCGGCAATATGCCGAGCAGCAGCATGACCGCGCCCGACATGCCGAGCGCCTTCGGATAGCCGGAGAGCTGCTTCACCAGCGCCTTGTCGGCGGCGCCTGTGACGCCGGCCTTGGACACCAAAAGGCCGGCGGCGGTCGACACGATCAGCGCCGGGACCTGCGTGACCAGGCCGTCGCCGACGGTGAGCAGGGTGTAGACCTTGGCGGCGTCGGTGAAGGTCATGTTCTGCTGCGCGACGCCGATGATGATGCCGCCGATGACGTTGATGAACACCACCAGCAGGCCGGCGACGGCGTCGCCGCGCACGAATTTGGAGGCGCCGTCCATGGCGCCGAAGAAGCTGCTCTCGTCCTCGAGGTCCTTGCGGCGCTTGCGGGCGTCGTCCTCGCTGATCAGTCCGGCCGACAGGTCGGCGTCGATCGCCATCTGCTTGCCGGGCATCGCGTCGAGGTGGAAGCGGGCGGCCACTTCCGCGATGCGGCCGGAGCCCTTGGTGATGACCACGAAGTTCACGATCACCAGGATCGTGAACACGATGATGCCGATGACGAAATTGCCGGCCATGACGAAATGGCCGAACGCTTCGATCACATGGCCGGCGGCGGCGGTGCCTTCATGTCCGTGCGACAGGATCAGCCGGGTGGAGGCGAGGTTGAGCGACAGCCGCAGCATGGTCGCGATCAGCAGCACGGTCGGGAACGACGAGAATTCCAGGGGCGCCTGGATGAACAAAGCGGTCATCAGGATCAGCACGGAAATGGTGATCGACACCGCCAGGAAGATGTCGAGCACCATCGGCGGCAGCGGCAGGATGAGGACCACCAGGATGGTCAACACGCCGATGGCGAGCATCAGGTCGCCGCGCTTGGCGAGACCCGTCAGGTCGCCGAGCACGGGCCACCTGAACCTGGTGCCCGGTTGTCCTGCGGTGATGTCGGTCATGCGATTCTGAACAATGACTCTTGGTGATCAGCGGCAATCACTGAAGCAACCCACATGCAATGAGCAGCCGGCCGGATGGCTGGTGCCAGAGTCTCGAATCGCGATGTGCGACGGACCCGTCCCCTGGGTAAAATTTGCCTCCCTTATGGTTAGCGGGAGGTTAACGGCGGTACTTATGGAGGCGCCGTGGCCGAAAGGTCACAGCATGGGCCCGAAGGCCACCTGGTGAGGCGGATGCATCTGCAAACGGATCGGGGCGGGATTCCGCCTCGATCTGCAAACGGATCGGGGCGGGATTCCGCCTCGATCCACGGTGGGCCTGTGCGAGAGATCAGGCGCTCAATGCGGCGATGCGACGCCTCACCCCGTCACCGACGGTCTCCATGAAGGCGCGCACGCGCGCGGTGTCCTTCAGCGACCGATGGGTGACGATCCACATTTCGGTGGTGAGATCCTTGAGCTGCAGCACGCGCACGATCCTGTCGTCGCCGGCCGCGAGATAGACCGGCAGCAAGGCGACGCCGAGTCCATCCATCGCCGCGATATACTGGTTGAGCAGGGTGCTGGAGCGGAACGCGATGGCGGAGGAGGGCACGTGCTTGTCCAGCCAGCGCCCGGCCCTGGTCTGCGGCGCGGAGTCCGTCCAGCCGATCACGGCATGCCGTGCGAGGTCCTCGAGGCGCTTCGGCGCCGGCTGCTCTTTCAGATAGCGGGGTGAGGCGAACAGCCCCCAGCGGATGTCGGCGAGCTTGCGGCCGAACAGATCGCCTTCGCTCGGACGGGTGGCGCGCAAGGCGACGTCGGCCTCCCGCCGCGACAGGTCGATCACCTTGTTCTCGACCGACAGGTCGATGGTGATGCCGGGATGGGTCTTCCGGAAGCGCGCGATCTCGCCGGTGAGAATCTTGAACCCCAGAGTCTCCGAACAGGTCACGCGCAACTGTCCGCTCAGTCGTGTGTCTCGCCCGGTCAGGTCGCGGTCGAGCGCCAGCGCCTCGGTTTCCATGCGCTCGGCCGCTTCCGCCAGCCGCCGCCCGCTCTCGGTCGGGCGATAACCGCTCGCCAGCCGCTCGAACAGCTTGGAGCCGAGCGCGGCCTCCAATGCATTCAGGCGCCTGAACAGGGTGGAGTGATTGACGCCGAGATTCTGGGCCGCGGACGCGAGCGTGCCGGTGCGCGCGATCGCGAGCACATAGCGCAGGTCGTCCCAGGCAAAAGGCTGATTTTGCATTTTTGCAAATTTGATTGGTAATAACGCTGATAGCATTGCGAATTGGCAAAAGCTAGATATCGGCCATCGAACTCGTCCGGCTTCGGCCGAACCCACCAAGGAGATCTGTGATGGCTGCAAATCATCTGTCCCAGGCGACCGACCCCCGCGACCTCGCCGCCTTCATCCTTCGCGTATCGCTCGGCGCGCTGTTCCTGGCGCACGGCCTGCTCAAGCTCTTCGTCTTCACCCTGCCGGGCACGGCCGGCTTCTTCGCCGCGCAGGGCTTTCCGGCCTGGACCGCCTATCCGGTGGTCTTCGGCGAGCTTGCGATCGGCGTCGGGTTGATCCTCGGCATCCTGGTGCGGACTGTGTCGGTCGCCAGCCTGCCGATCCTGATCGGCGCGCTCGTCGTGCATGCGCCGAACGGCTGGGTGTTTTCCGCGCCGAGCGGAGGCTGGGAATTCCCCGCCTTTCTGATCGTCGTGGCGGTCGTGCAGGCGCTGCTCGGCGCCGGCGCCTATGCAGTCAAGCTGCCTTACCTGCGCAGCCGCCTCGCGCACGCCTGAGCGCGGCGCGAGGACAGGGAGAAGCCGGGGCGCAAGCTCCGGCTTCTTTTTTGTCGTTCCGCCGCGACGCGTTCCCCGCTTGACAGAATCCGTTTCTAGGAATAAATTCAAATTGCTTCCGTGCCTCCGGTCGATATCAGCCGGGCGGACGGAAACGGTGGAGCGCCGGGAGGCGCAGCCCCCTTATCGCGCTGACGAGGGGGCGCGCGCCTCGCGGGTGGGACTCGCAACCCCGCCTGCGTGTGATTGCCGCAAGGCAATCTGCGGCGCGCGGAACGGGCCCTCGCAAGGCCCGTGATGGGGCCTCGCAAGCCCCTGGCGCCTCCCGGCGCTCCATTCCTGCTGCGGCAGGGAGAGGAAAAAGGGGACAGGCGTTCCCTGCGCCTTCAAGAACAAGGGCGGCGGAGCGTTGGCTAGGTCGAACTACATATTGCGCGGGACAATTTCATGCGAGATCGGGAAAAACGTGGCGCCTGTCCGCGCCGAGCGGCAAATGTTCGGCGCGGGTGACGTGCCTGAGGTCGAGAACATCATAGAGATGCGGGAACAGCGCGCCGCCGCGCGAGGGCTCCCATTTCAGCTTGTCGCCGAGCGCCGCGCTGTCGACCCACAGCAGCATGAGATCGCCCTGGCCGGCAAAATGTTTGGCCGCGGTCTCGCGCGCCTGTCCGGCGGTGGAGAAATGGATATAGCCGTCGGCGAGGTCGACCGGCGCGCCCTTGAACACGCCAAGCCGTCTGGCTTCCTCCCACAGATGCGCCGGGCAGATCTTGTAGATGGTCGGCATGCTTCTCCTTGCCGCAAAGAAAAAGCCAGGGCAACCGGCCCCGGCTTTCGCCCGTCGCCTGACTTGACTCAGCCTGCAAACCGCATCTCGCCGCCGCCGGGCGGCGGCACCGGAATGCCGTCGCCGGAATATTCGTTCAGCTTGTTGCGCAGGGTGCGAATCGAGATGCCGAGGATGTTGGCCGCGTGCGTGCGGTTGCCGAGGCAATGCTTGAGCGTCTCGAGAATGAGCTCGCGCTCGACATCGGCGACGGTGCGGCCGACCAGGGCGCGGGTGACCTGTTCGGCGGCCTGGGTCGCGTGCGCGACCGCCGGGGAGTCTGCCGGCTGGTTGAACTGTCCGCCGTCCGGCGTCATCAGGGCTTCCGCGCCGATCGCGTCGCCCGAGGTGAGCAGCACCGCGCGGTGCAGGGTGTTTTCCAGTTCGCGCACATTGCCCGGCCATTTGTTGGCCGACAGCGCCTTGCGCGCCTCCGCCGACAGCGGCCGGATCGGAAAACCGTTGGCCCTGGAATATTTCTCGATGAAATGATCGGCCAGCGCGATCACGTCCTGCGGACGTTCGCGCAGGGGCGGGATTTTCAGGTTCACGACATTGAGCCGGAACAGCAGGTCCTCGCGGAAACCGCCGCCGCGGGCATATTCCGCCAGATTGCGGTTGGAGGTGGCGATGATGCGGATGTCCACCGGCACCGGCTTGGTGCCGCCGACGCGGTCGATCACCCGCTCCTGGATGGCGCGCAGCAGCTTGGACTGCAGGCGAATGTCCATTTCGGAAATTTCGTCGAGCAGCAGCGTGCCGCCATTGGCTTCCTCGAACTTGCCGATGCGGCGCGCGACCGCGCCGGTGAAGGAGCCCTTTTCATGCCCGAACAATTCGGATTCCATCAGCGATTCCGGGATCGCCGCGCAATTCACGCAGATGAAGGGCTTCTTGGCGCGGGTGGAGCGGGTGTGCACGTAGCGCGCCAGCACCTCCTTGCCGGTACCGGATTCGCCGGTGATCAGCACCGAGGCGTCCGAGCCCGCGATCTGCTGCGCCAGTTTCATCACATGGCCCATCGACTCGTCGCGCCAGATCAGGTCGCGGCTGTCCTCGGCGACGGCGGCCAGCACCGCGCCGATCAGTTCCGGATCGGGCGGCAGCGGGATGTATTCCTTGGCGCCGGCATGGATGGCGGCGACCGCGGCGCGGGCGTTGTTCTCGGTGCCGCAGGCTACCACCGGCGCATGGATGCGTTCGCTGGCGAGCTGGGCGACCAGGCTTGCGATGTCGATGGCGACATCGACCATCAGGAGGTCCGCGCCCTTGCCGGAGCGCAGCACCGCCATGGCCTGCTCGATATCGGTCGCATGCGTAACCGAGGCGCCTTTCTCGATGGCGAATTTGGTGGCGAGCGTCAGCTGGCCCTTGAGCGTTCCGACGATCAGAAGGCGCATGGTGTGGCTCCGTTTCGTGTGATCATGCCCGGTCCGCCTTGATGATTTCCGTCATGGTCACGCCGAGCTTTTCCTCGACCAGCACGACTTCGCCGCGCGCGACCAGACGGTTGTTGACGTAGATGTCGATGGCTTCGCCGACTTTGCGGTCGAGTTCCAGCACCGTGCCGGGCCCGAGCCGGAGCAGGTCGCCGACATCGATCTTGCAGCGGCCGAGCACCGCCGACACCTGCACCGGCACGTCGAACATCGCTTCGAGATCGGCCGCCGACTTGTCGGGCGCATCCGCGTCGCCCGGCGCCAGCGGGCTTTCGTCGTCGATGGCGGGCATGTCGGCACCGGCTTCCAGATCCGGAAGCGGAACCTTGGTGTCATCCTCGTCACTCATGTGTCAGTGCCTTTCACGGGAGTCTCTGCGACCGCGCGGCGCGCGGCGACAAAACGTCCGACATTCTCGCTGATCACCGCTTCGGTCTTGTTGCTGTCGCGGATGATGCCGCCATCCGCCCATTCGATCCGGCAATCGCCGTCGCGGATGTCCGGCTCGGCCAGCACGACCAGCCGGCCCTGGAATCCGGATTCGCTGGCCAGACCTTCGAGCTTTTCGAGAATATGCGGATACAATCCGTCGCTGACCCGCACCACGACATGCGGGGTGGCCGACAATTGCCGGAAGCAGTCGCGCACCAGCGTCTCGATCTCGACCAGCGGCTCGCGCGCGACCAGTTCGCTTGTAAGTTTTCTTGCCACCGCAAGCGCGACCTCGACCGCTTCCGCCTCGAGCCGCGCCTCCACCTTGGAGACCGAGCCGACAATTCCGGTCAAGGTCTGGCCGATGCGGTCGAGCGCCTGGCTGAGCTTCCGCGCAATCTGCGCTTCCGCCTCCTGCTGGCCGGCGGTGAATCCGCTGCGGTAGCCGCGGGTTTCGGCCTCGCTGAGTTGCGCCTGGTGGTCGGCGAGCGAAATCGTGGTCGGCGCTTTCGGCGCCGCGAAATCCAGATCGAAGAGATATTTGGAGGGCGAGGTCATGGCTTAATACACCAGCTCCTCGTCGCCGCGCTGTTTGGCGATGACGATTTCGCCCTTGGCGGCCAGATCCTTGGCGAGGTTGACCAGCAGCACCTGCGCCTCGTCCACGTCGCGCAGCCGCACCGGGCCCATGGCCTGCATGTCATCGGCCAGCATCTTGGCGGCGCGCGAGGACATGTTGCTGAGGAAGAACTTGCGCACCGCCTCGCCCGCACCCTTGAGCGCAATGGCGAGCTTGTCCTTGTCGATGTGGCGCATCAGCGTCTGCGCCGAGCCGGCATCGAGCTTGATCAGGTCGTCGAAGGTGAACATCAGCGTCTTGATGCGCTCGGCGGCCTCGCGGCTTTCCTCTTCCAGCGCGGTGATGAAGCGAGTTTCGGTCTGGCGGTCGAAATTGTTGAAGATTTCCGCCATCACCTCGTGCGCGTCGCGGCGCCGCGTCTGCGCGATATTCGACATGAATTCGGTGCGCAGCGTCATCTCGACGCGGTCGATGACCTCCTTCTGCACCGCTTCCATCTTCAGCATGCGGTAGACGACGTCAAAGGCGATGTCTTCCGGCAGGATCGCAAGCACGCGGGCGGCGTGTTCCGGCCGCAGCTTGGAAAGAACGACCGCGATGGTCTGCGGATATTCGTTCTTCAGGTAATTGGCCAGCACCTCTTCCTGGACGTTGGAGAGCTTCTCCCACATGTTGCGGCCGGCGGGGCCGCGGATCTCGTCCATGATGCCGCCGACGCGCTCTGGCGGCAGGAATTGCTGCAGCAGGCGCTCGGTGGCCTCGTAATTGCCCATCAGCGCGCCGGAAGCAGACAGCCGCCCGACGAATTCCAGCAGCAGGTCCTCGACCGAACGGGAATCGATGGTGCCCAGCGTCGACATGGTGATCGACAATTCGCGCAGTTCGTCGTCGTCGAGCATGTTCCAGATCTTGCCGCCATACTGGTCGCCGAGCGACAGCATCAGCACCGCGGCGCGTTCCGGCCCGGTCAGTTGCTTGGGCGGCGGCGCGGTGTCGTCCTTCGGACGGTTCGCCAGCGAAGCCACGATATTCGCAATATCCTGTTGCGACTTTTCCGCGGCGTTGGGATCGACTTCGGCCATGCGTCAGTTTCTCAATCTCATTTACGGCGTGTCGTGGAGCCACTGGCGGATGATCGCGACCGTTTCGTGCGGGTTCTTCTCGGCGAGTTCGCCCACCTTCTGCACCGACTGCGCGTGCACCTGTCCCTGCACCTGCGCGATATCGATCATCGCCGAGGTGTGATTGGAGATCGCGACCGCCTGTTCGGAGCCCACCAGCGCCACGTTCGGGCCCGCCGCCACGAGGCCGGTGGCGGCGGCCACTTCCGCGACCTTTTCCGGCGTGATGATGCGGCGGACCAGCGGGCGGACCACGAAGAACAGCACCACCAGGCCGAGCAGCAGCATCACCAGCATCTCGACGCCGCGCATGATGTCGTCCTTGGTGAGCGCCAGACGCTCCAGCAGGTCGTTTGGCGGGGCCAGGGTGGCGCCCGGCGCTTCGGCCAGCCGCAGATTGACCACTTCCACCTGGTCGCCGCGCTTCTGGTCGAAGCCGATGGCGGAGCGCACCAGGGCGGCGATGCGGTCGATCTCCGCATTGTCGCGCGGCGCATAGACGACCTGCCCCTGGTCGTTGCGGGTGTAATTGCCGTCCACCAGCACCGCGACCGAGATGCGGTTGACCCGGCCGCCCTCGATCACCTCGGTCTTTGTGGTGCGGGAAATCTCGTAATTGACGATTTCTTCCGACTTCTTGCTCTGGTCCTGCTTTTGATTCTGGTTGTCGCCCGGCTGCTGACGGGCGTTCGGCAATTCGTTGCCGACGGTGACCTGGTTGTCGCGTCCATCGGAACTGGCGGAGCTTTCCTCCCGGTTCTGGCTGGAGCGGACGACGCGGCCTTCCGGGTCGAAGCGGTCGGAAGTCTGGGTGATGCGGTTGAAATCGAAGTCGGCCGTCAACTGCACGCGGGCGCGGCCCGGACCGACCACCGAGGAGACGATCTGCTCCACCTGGTCGCGCATCCGGCGCTCGAAGGCGACCTTGCGTTCGTCGGCGCCGAGCGAGAAGCCCTGCACCTGGTCGTCGGCGCCGTCGGCCAGAAGGCGGCCGGTCTCGTCCACGACCGACACCCGGTTCGGCTTCAGGCCGTTCACGGCAGAGGCCACGAGATGGCGGATGGCGCGCACCTGCTGGGTGTCGAGGGAGCCGCGCAGCTTCAGCACGATCGACGCGGAGGGTTCCGGCTTGTCGCGGGAAAACAGCGGACGTTCCGGCAGCACCAGATGCACGCGCGCGGTCTGCACGCGGTCGAGGGCGCGGATGGTGCGGGACAGCTCGCCTTCCAGCGCGCGCAGATGATTGATGTTCTGGACGAAGCTGGTGGCGCCGAGGGCATCCGACTTGTCGAAGATCTCGTAACCGACGCCGCCGCCCTTGGGCAGGTTCGATTCGGCCATCTTCATCCGCAGCCGGGTGACCTGCTCCTTGGGCACCATGATGAGGGTGCCGTCGTTGCGGGCGACATAGGGTATCGCCTGCCGCTCCAGTTCCTTCATGATGGCGGAGGCGTCCTCGATCGCGAGGTCCGAATACAGCACCGTCATCTGCGGCGCGGTGACGCGCAGAATGATGAAGGCGAAGAATCCGATCAGGGCCACAGCGACAGCGGCCATGGCCGCGATGCGCGTCACGCCCAGTGTTTTCACAAACTCGACAAGGCCCTGCACGAAAGTCCCCCCAAGGGATTCGAACACCACATGTTCACCCGGCAAAAAATGCCCGGTTCATGGTTTCCATCTGGTTAATGCGGGGGCCCGCGATGCGGGTTGGGCAAAGAAAAAGGCGGGCTTTGGGGCCCGCCGGGATCAAAAACGCTTCTGATGGAGAATTTTGAGTTGCCCGATTGCAACGATCTCTAGTTGCAATAGTCGTGGCGGCCATAGCCGATATCGGTGACGCAGGGCGCGCGATAGCGAAGGACGGCCTTGGCCGACTTCTTCACATAGACCCGCTTCACGACCGGAGCGCCCTCGAGCGGCAGCCGGCGCAGGTAATAGCCGCGCACATAGACATATTTGTAGCCCTTGGGCGTGGCGTAGATCGGCTCGCGGAAAGGATAGCCGAAGCTGGTATCGGCCGGCGTCCAGGCCTGACCGATCGGCGGAATGAACACCGGGACCGCCTCATAGCCGGGCGGCACCTCGTAGCCCGCGGCCGCCCCAATCGCCAGGCGGCGTCCGGCAAAGGCGTCGCCGGCCGACAGCACCGTAAACGCCAGGGCGAAGATCAGCAGAATGGGCCGCGTCATGTGAATCTCCCGTCACGCCCGGATCTCTGCTTATAAGGCAAAATCGCGCCGAGGAAACCCAGGCGATCGCAGGCCTGCGGCAAAAGTCCGGCACAGGTGGGGAGAAAGGCAACGCCAGCCTTGCGGCTGGTGCGTCATTATCTCGGAGAACCGCCGGGAAACGGCTTACTGCCGGTATTGTTGAATGCGGGTGGTGCGCAGTCCGGCGAGTCCGTGCTGGTCGATGGAATACTGCCAGGACAGGAATTCCTCCGTCGTCAGCGTGTAGCGGTTACAGGCTTCCTCAAGCGAGAGGAGCCCGCCGCGTACGGCTGCGACGACCTCCGCCTTGCGGCGGATCACCCAACGTTTCGTGCTCGGAGGCGGAAGATCCGCAATCGTCAGCGGAGAACCGTCCGGCCCGATGACGTATTTCACCCTCGGGCGATGGGCATCTGTCATTGGTATACTCACACACTCGACCGACAAACTCCCCGGAATGTAATCGCCGCCGCTTAAGATTTGCCTAAGCGTCGCATTCAATTGGGAAAGGACGGGCACAGGCATGAGCATGCGCGAGGTCTTAACTGCTTCTTAATGCGGCGATTAAAATTGAAAACAGATTACGAGCCGCTGCTTTCTGCCGGCGCTTGGTAGCGCACAACGCGCTTGATCTTGTCGATCGTATAATCCTTGCCGCCGACATTCAGGACGGGCGGAGACTTCGAGACGTCGACTGAATCCACGACGCCTTGTGTTTCCGTCGACACCGCGACGGTCTGTCCGCTCGCATCGGTCGCGGTGATCGACATGGTGTATTCGCCGTCGGGCATCGCATTGCCGCTGTTGTTCTTGCCGTCCCAGACGAAATTCTGCGTGCCCGCCTGCAGCGAGAAGGTTCCGGTATAGACGGTGGAACCGGCTGCGTTCTGGATGTTGATGGTCGCAGTCGAAGGCTTGGTCGCGTTGAAGCTCCAGCCGGCTCTGCCGTTGGCGAGCGTCGTGGTCCTGCCTTCGATGGCCACGATATGGCCGACATAACCGAGAGCCTGCGTCGTCTGCATCGATTGCTGCACGGATAACAGCGCGGCGAGTTGATCGTTCGATTTCAGTTGCTGCTCGACCTGCGCGAACTGTACAAGCTGCTGCGTGAACTGGTTGGTGTCGAGCGGGTCGAGCGGATTCTGGTTCTTCAGCTGCGTGGTGAGCAGCGTGAGAAAGGTCTGGAAATTGTCCGCCAGCGTGACGGTCGTCGGCTTTGTGCCGCTTCCGGTGACCGCGGATGTGACGCTGGTTGTGACGCCGTCGACAGCCATGACGCGCTCCTAGATTCTGATATCGACGCCGCTGCCCAGGCCGAGCACACGGTTGTAACCGCTGACGGCTTCGGCCGGCAGCACATCGGCATCCGGGATGATCCCGCGTTCCGGATTGCGCTGGTTCTGATCGCGCGCCTCGCGCTGGGCGTTGCCCTGATCGCGCAGGCTGAATTCCATGGCGTTGTCCGATGTCTTGAGGCCGGCCTGCTGCAGCGCGCGTTCCAGCGTGGACGCATCGCGGCGCAGGAGGTCGTAGGTGTCCGAACGCTCGATCACCAGACGCGATTTGACGTTACCTTCGCGGTCGACGTCGAGACGCACATCAATGCGGCCGAGCTCGGGCGGATCAAGGCGGATTTCGAAGCGGTTGTTGCCGGCGCGCGCTTGGGCCGCGATTTCGACCGCGATGCCGGAGACCGGCACGGCGGTGGCGGCCATCAGCGGCGTGCGCAGATTATTGACCGCAAGGGACGCTGCGTCCGGCACCGCGACTGTCGGGGTTGGGAGAGCAGGATTGGTGGTGTCGAAATTCTGCGCCGCCGGCACGGAGGCTGGCTTTTGTTGCGCGGGCTCGGCTGCATTGACCGCGTCGGCGCGCGACTTGCCGTCGACCGGCTGCTGCGAGGCGTCCTCGTCCTGGATCGGCGGGCGTGTCTCCGGCGCGGTCCTGGCCTGCTGCGGGAGTTCGGGCTGCTTGCCCGACTCCACAGGCGCGTCGGGAGTCTCGAGCGTCACATCGCCCGCTTTCAATTCGGTCTTGCCTTTGCTGTCCGGCGTGTCCTTGCCGTCCTTGGACGTTCCGGGTTTGGCGACAACCGGCAGCACGGGAGCGGCGATCCCCGGCGCGAGTTCCGGCGTGCCGGAGGTATCTGGCGCGGTGGCGGCGGCGGGTGCGGAAACCTGTCCGGCCGGTGTCACGGTCAATGCGGGATCAGCTTCGCCCTCGGCGCCGGCCGCAACGGTCGGATCAAGCGCGGCCGTTGCCGGCACCACCGCGGCTTGCGGAGTGACGGCGGGTTGCGGCGGGGCGATCTCGACTTCCGCGTCTGCCAAGGCGACATCCGTAGCTGCTGGGTCGGAATCCTTTGCCGTTTCCTCGGCGCCCGGAATCTCCGGCACGATCTCGCCGACGACTGGGGTCTCACCCGGAGCCGCGACGTCTTCGGCCGGGGCCGCCTCGGCGGCGGGCGTGTCGTCCGCGTTGTCAGAGCTTTTGGCGCCGGTTCTGGTGTCCGGGCTGTCTGAAGCGGCGGTTTTCTTTGAATCGCCAGGGGGCGGCGCCGAATCCCGCGTCTGGGTCGCTGGCTCGGACGGCTCCGGCCGGCGAGGTCCATGATCGGGGGGCGGCGCGCCGGTCTCCAGCAGCATCTCAAAAGGCGTATCCGCCTCGGACGCCAGGCCCGAGGACCTGCGGTTCTGCAGGGCGGCGTAGTGGCTCGACAGGGCGATTGTTTCGGACGCGACGCTCGGCACGGCAAAACCTCGGGCAAAAGATGTCTCTGGACAGACCTTTGCAATCGCCACGCCAGCCGGACCGGATTCTTAAAAATCTTTTATATTCAATATCTTGTAAAAAAACGCGCGGAGAGAGGCCGGCCCGCCGGCCGGCTTCGCTCGGCAAGAAATGCCGTCCGGCAGTCCCTATATGCCGTGTCGGTGGCCACGCGGCGCCCTCGTTGCACAGCTAGGCGCGCGCCTATACTAAGAAGATCGGCTGGGGGACTGCCGGACCGAGGCTCATCGGGGCGCATATAAAAAGAGGAGTGCGGCGGCGGCCGCGACCCGGAATGCTGAACAGTCTCGATCTCAAGGGTGAGCCGAAGAACACGCGCGTGGTGGTGGCCATGTCGGGCGGGGTGGATTCCTCGGTCACGGCCGCGATCCTGGCGTCCGAAGGCTATGACGTGGTCGGCGTCACCCTGCAGCTTTACGATCATGGCGCCGCGATCCATCGCAAGGGCGCCTGCTGCGCCGGCCGCGACATCCATGATGCGCGCGCGGTGGCCGAGAAGCTCGGGATCCCGCATTACGTTCTGGATTACGAAAGCCGCTTCAAGGAAGCGGTGATCGACCGGTTCGCCGAGAGCTATGCTGGCGGCGAGACGCCGGTGCCGTGCATCTCCTGCAACCAGTCCATCAAGTTCCGCGACCTGCTCGAGACCGCGAAGGAACTGGGCGCCGACGTGATGGCGACCGGACATTACATCGCTTCGCGCGCCTTGCCGTCCGGCGAGCGCGGTCTGTTTCGCGCGCGCGAGGACGAGCGTGACCAGAGCTATTTCCTGTTCGCCACCACCCGCGACCAGCTCGCCATGCTGCGCTTTCCGCTGGGCGACCTGACCAAGACACAGACGCGCGAACTGGCGCGCCGCTACGGCCTGTCGGTCGCCGACAAGGAGGACAGCCAGGACATCTGTTTCGTGCCGCAAGGTAAATATACCGACGTGATCGAGCGCCTGATGCCGGGCGCCGCCGACAAGGGCGACATTGTCGACCTTGAGGGAAACGTGCTCGGCCATCACGACGGCATCATCCGTTTCACCGTCGGCCAGCGCAAAGGCCTGGGCATCGCCGCCGGCGCGCCGCTCTATGTAATCAAGCTCGACGCCGCCAATCGCCGCGTCATCGTCGGTCCGCGCGAGGCCTTGCGAACGCGCCGCATCCTGCTGCGCGACATCAACTGGATCGGCGACGGCTCGATCGAGAATGCCGTCGCTGCGGGCCGCCGCGAGGTCTTCGTGAAAGTGCGCTCCACGCGTGCGCCGCAGCCGGGCTGGCTGACGCGCGGCGAGGGCGATTACGAGGTCGAACTGATCGGCGGCGAGGACGGCGTATCGCCCGGCCAGGCTTGCGTGTTCTATGACGCGATCGATGGCCAGTCGCGCGTCCTGGGCGGCGGCTTCATCCGCGGCACCGTGGCGATGACCGAGCCGGTCGCCGCCCGCAGCTCCGACGGGCTTTCCGTGATGCCGTTGCGCGCATAACGAAGGCCGCAGGCATGGGGGACATCGATAAGGCGACGGTGACGAAGGCCTATGCGCGCTGGGCGCCAGTCTATGATCTGGTGTTCGGCCGCGTGTTCGAGCAGGGCCGCAAGTCGTCGATTGCGGCGGCCGAGCGCATCGGCGGCCGCATCCTGGAAGTCGGCGTGGGTACCGGCATTTCGCTGCCCGACTATTCGCGCAAGAACAGACTGGTCGGCATCGACATTTCCGAGCCCATGCTGCGCAAGGCGAAGGAGCGCGTCGCGCAGTTCAATCTGACCAATGTCGAGGCGCTTTCGGTGATGGACGTCTCGCATCTCGGTTTTCCGGACAACAGCTTCGACGTGGTGGTGGCGCAATATGTCATTACCGCGGTGCCGGACCCGGAAGCCGCGCTTGCGGAGTTCGCCCGCGTGCTGAAGCCGGGCGGCGAGATGATCCTGGTCAATCACATCAGCGCCGAGAGTGGTCCGCGCCGCGCCTTCGAACTGGGTTTTGCGCCGATTGCGCGCCGGCTCGGCTGGCGGCCGGAATTCGAATGGGCGCGGCTGCAGCGCTGGATCGACAGTCGTCCCGACATGCGGGTGATCGACCGCACGCCGATGCCGCCGCTCGGGCATTTCTCCATGATCCGCTTCGGCAAGGCCGCGCGCGCCTGACGCGGCTGCGGAACCAGATCCCCGCCGCCGCCGTTATCCTGTCTGACGCGGGAGAACGATCATGCGGACCTGGATGCTGGCTTCGGTGACCCTGCTGCTGATCTTGAGCGGCGGGGCGCTTGCGCAGATGAAGGCGCCCGACCTTCCCGTCGGCATCACGCCGCCGGCGGCCGATCCGAAAGCCTGCGCCGAACACAATATGCAGGGGCGGGGCAGCCCGGCCGAAACACAGGGCCGCGGCGGCACGGACAGCGGATTAAGCGAGAAACTGGCGCAATCGGGCGGCGTGATATGCCCGCCGCACAGTCCCGATTCCGAGATCCGGACGCCCGCGCCGGGTGGCGGCGAAACGCCGGTCATTCCCCCGCCCGATGCCGGACGCCGGGCCCCGTCCCGATAACGCTGTTTCGGTGTTTTTCGTGCAGACGCCGGGCCGAACTTGACAGGTTTTCGGGCGGCTCCCTATATGCAGCCTCGCTTGCAGGCATATCGGTCCCGGCCCGGCCATTTGGGAGGGTGCCGCCTGCAACCTGGCGGCGGGGTAGCTCAGTTGGTTAGAGCAGAGGAATCATAATCCTTGTGTCGGCGGTTCGAATCCGTCCCTCGCTACCAAATCTTTTCAGCCGGTCTGTTCTGCCTGAAAATCGTGACCACCGGACGCCGGGATGCCTCGCGACCTGGTTTTGTGAATTTTCACCTGAAGGCCCGCAGGGCCGGTCCCCGAGTTCCGCGGCTGGCTATTTTCCTTGGCGCCTGGAAGTCGGATTTCCTCAGTAACAGATCCGCAAGTGTATAGCGGTCGAGCGTGGCCACGAAGCTATTGAGCGCTTCGTTCAGGATAGACGGCAGCTTGCAGCATCCCGTGACGATGCATTGGTTGCCGGTGGCAAAACACTCGACAAGCGCAAAGTCCGGCTCGGTGACGCGGATGACATCGCCGATATTGATGCGTTCCGGCGATCTGGCCAGGGTGAATCCGCCGGAACGGCCGCGCACGCCCTTGAGATGGCCGCTGCGGATGAGGATATTCACCACCTTCATCAGATGCGCTCGCGAAATGTCGTAGGTCCGCGAGGTTTCCTCGATGGTTATCAGGCGGTCTCCGGCCGCTGCGGCGTACATCAGCACGCGCAGGGCGTAATCTGAAAGTGTTGTCAGGCGCATGCGATAGCCCGTTTGGTCCCCACAAGATTTTCCTCTGGCAAACCCGAATTTGCCTACACCAGGAAAATCACTGCGACCGCGCCAATAAACGACCATGCGAAGGAATTGATCAGCATCCGGAGCAGGTCGCGATTGTTCGCTTTTTCGACCCCCAGCACATTGCACACGATGTCTCCCGGCAAGAGAAAAAAAGAAGTCAATGTGCCGGTAAAGGATGCAGCGTGTCCCATTGGGTGTCTCCGGAATATCAGGAAGTGCCAGTATCTTGACAGTAAAGAATTACGCGCTAAAAGCAATATATTATATATATCTTAAAGGGCAACATGCAGGGCTCGGTGGACGGCAGTGAGCGGCGGTCGCTTATCATTCAGGACATCAGGGATCGCACCGGCATCGATGAGGCGATGATCGAGGCGCTGGTGACCGCTTTCTACGCGCAGGTCCGCCAGGACCCGCTGATCGGGCCCATTTTCGAGGAGAAGGTGCGGGACTGGGATCTCCATCTGCAAAAACTGTGCGCCTTCTGGTCGTCGGTTGCGCTGATGAGCGGCCGTTATCACGGGCAGCCCATGCAGGCTCATGTCTCATTGCCGGTCGGGAAGGAGCATTTCGACCGCTGGTTGGAGTTGTTCGAGACAACGGCCAAGGCGGTCTGCCCGCCAGCCGCTGCTGCGCATTTTATTGAACGCGCGTACCGTATTGCCGACAGTCTGGAACTCGGGATCGCCAGCCGGCGAGGCGAAATCAGGACACCACGCTGGGAACCGGGCCTCTCCATGCGTTGAGCCCAGGCGTCGTTTCCGAGTGCAGCGCAAGCCACTTCAATCAGCGCCGACCTGCGCCATCAGGAGATCGTAACGCTCACGATCGATTGCCGGACCACGGAGCTCAGGCTTGCTCCCGACTCCGCTCCCTGACTACACTGCCGGCCTTCTTGCAACGAACGACAAGATCGCGAATCAAGCGGCCATGAGCGAAATCAGAAAATCGACCAAAGAGCCGGCTTCGCGCTTCTTCACCTCCGCCTATCAAGCCGTGAATCGGCTCCTGCCGGGGATGGTGGTCGCCATCCTCGTGGCGATGAGCGCGATGCTGGTGACCGAGCATCATGGCGGGCCGGTGATGCTGATGGCCCTGCTGATGGGCATGGCGGTCGGGTTTCTCCGTGACGATGCGCGCCTGAGGCCGGGCTTTGCCTTCTCCGCGCAGACTGTGCTCCGCCTGGGCGTGGCGCTGCTCGGGGCCAGGATCACCGTGCAATATCTCACCGATCTCGGCTGGGCTGCGCTGGTATTCGTGATCGGCAGCGTACTGGCGACAATCCTCGCCGGAGTCGTACTGTCGCGCCTGCTCGGCCGTTCGTCCTGGTTCGGAATGCTGGCCGGAGGCGCGGTCGGCATTTGCGGAGCCTCCGCCGCCGCGGCGCTCGCCGCCGTGCTTCCGCGCCACACCAAGAGCGACGCCGACATGGCGATGACGATCATCGGCGTGACGGTGCTGAGCACCATGGCGATGATCGCCTATCCCATCCTCGGCCAGGCCGCGGGTCTCGACGAGCGCGGCATCGGGCTTTTTCTTGGCGTGACGATCCATGACGTCGCGCAAGTGGTCGGCGCCGGTTATTCGGTGTCCGACGAGGCGGGCAATGTCGCCGTCGTGGTGAAGCTGTTTCGTGTGCTACTGCTGTTGCCGGTGGTGCTGGGCGTGACGCTCGCGGTGAGCCTGGTGCAGAAGCAGGCCGGGTCGGCGCGGCTGCGCGTGCCGGCTTTCGTGGTCGGGTTCGCCATACTGGTGGCGCTCGGAAGTTTTGGGGTCATTCCGGCGGAGGTCTCCACCCAGCTCTCGTCCTTGTCGCGCTGGTGTTTGGTGATCGCCATGGCGGCCATCGGCATCAACACATCGCTCGGCGAGATCCGCAATCTCGGCTATCGCCCCGCCGTCGTGCTGATCGGCTGCACGGCTTTTATTGCCATTCTCGGGCTGGCAGGCGCGTTGCTTCTCATGCCGGCGAGGTGATCGGGACCGCGTTAGCGGCCCTCATCCGGAATCCGCATTGCGGGCAGGAAAAGTGCACCTTGTGCGGCCGCAGCATGGCGCGCGCGAGATTGAAGAACAGCGTTACGCCAACCTGCGACCGCACGCCTGCGTTTCGTGAGGTTGCGGAGTGTATCCTGCAGCTTCGTCACAAGATCAAAGCCCCTCGTTTCGCCGCCCCGCCGCTGCCGGAGCGCAGGTGTCAGCGTCGGTCGCGTGGATCGAACCCCGCCGGGCCGAGCGCGGGGTTGAGGATGCATTCGCCTTCGCGGCCGACATTGGCCGAGTCCAGGCACTGCTTCATCGTGGCGAACATGCAGTTCACCGAGGCCGTCTGGCGCTGCACCAGGCAATACCGGTTGTTCGGTGGTATCACGCCTGACCGGTCGCCCTGCGCGGAACTGGGGCCGGCGCATGCAGCCGACGCGATCAGGGACAGAAGCATCACGCGCAGCATGGGCGCCTCCCGCATTGCAGTTCTGCCCGTCGGTGCGCAAGCCCGGACGAACGGTCCTCAAGTATACATCGTCTGCCGCAATTTCCAGCGATCAGAAGCGCAACAGCCACAGGCTGAGGATGGGGAAGGTCATCAACAGTATGGTCACCAGGACCATGCAGACCACGAATGGAATGGCGCCGATGAAGATGGTGGAGAGCGAGGCGTAGTTTTTCGGCAGCACGCCCTTCACCACATAGACCGACAGCCCGAAGGGCGGGGTGAGCAGGCCGATCTCGATCGCCACCACGGTGACAATACCGAACCAGATCTTGTTGCCGTCGAGCACGTCGAGAATCGGCATCATGATTGGCAGCATGATCAGCATGATCGAGACCGAGTCGAGGATCATGCCAAGGAACAGCAGGATGATGAAATAGACGGCGAGGAAGCCCGACATGTCGAGGCCGGCCGCCATCACCCAGTCCGCCACCTTGCCGGGAATGCCGGTGAGCGCAACCTGCCGGGTGTAGAGATTGGCGGCCACGATCAGGAACAGGATCGCGGCGGAGACAAAGCCGGTTTCCACGATGATCGACTTGAACGACGTCCAGTCGATGCGCTTTTTCACCAGTGCGATCACAAAGGCGAACGCGGCGCCCACGGCGGCGGCCTCGGTTGGGGTGAAGATGCCGCCATAGATGCCGCCGACCACGGCGACCACCAGGAGGACGATCGGCGCCAGTTTGGTCAGGATTTCAGACCATGACGCGGGTTCAATATCCTCGGCGGCGCGCGTGCTGCCGATCAGCTTGGGCGTGAGCCAGGTCATGCCGTAGATCATCAGCGCGAAGGACATCGACAGGATGAGTCCGGGAATGACCGCGGCGATGAACAGCCGGCCAACCGAGACTTCGGCGACCAGTCCGTAAATGATGAGCAGCAGGCTCGGCGGGATCAGCATGCCCAGCACGGAGGAGCCCGCGACGCAACCGAGCGCAAATCCCTTGGTATAGCCATGCGTCACCATCGCGGGTGCGGCGATGCGGCTGAACACGGCGGCGGAGGCGACCGAACTGCCGACGATGCAGGCGAAGATCGCATTGGCGAAAACCGTGGCCATGCCGAGGCCGCCGCGCACCTTGCGCAACAGGCTGGCGGCCACCGCAAACGCGTCGCGACCGACATCGGCCTTCTCAAGCACCAGCCCCATCATAATGAAGAGCGGGATCACGCCGAATTCGTACGACGCCACGCCGCTGGAGGCGGCGAGCCCGAGCGTGTTGATCGCCATGAACTCTCCGCTGCGGATGATCCAGATGCCGAGATAGGACAGGCTCATCAGAACAAAGGCGATCGGCATCCCGAGCAGCACCAGCACCAGCATCGAGGCGAGCGAATAGATGCCGACTTCGACCGGCCGCAGATTGCCGTAGAACATGAAGGCGATGAAGCCGAGCGCGGCGGCGATGAAGATGGCGGCGATCAGGATGCCGACGCTGGGGCTAACATCCTTGGCGCCGGCCGCGGCCGGTTCGCCCCGCACGATGGTTGCGGCGTTGAATACGGCCAGCTTGACCAGTTGCAGCAGCGCGAAGGCCGTGCCGATAATCAGCGTGAGCTTGAACGGCCAGACCGGAATCGTGTAGGCCCCCTGCATTCCCGCATATTCGCCGCTCTGGAATGCCTTGACGAAATCCGGCCAGGCCCAGACCAGAATTTTCCAGAACAGCACGGCGCCGACGATCGTGAAGACAAAATTGAAAATGGCAGCGACGCGCGGCCGGCTGGTCTCGAGCGGAGCGATGACCAGTTCGGCGCGCACCAGGCGGCGCTCGCAAACGGCGTTGGGCATTTGCAGGAAGACGATGACGGGTACCGACAATGCGATGAACTCGACCACGCCGGAGATCGGCGCATTGAACAGGTTGCGCATCAGAATGTCGGCGCAGATCACCACCATGATGGCGAAGATCCAGACCGAACTCACAGCCGACAACAGGAAGTTGAAGGCGCCGTCGGCGCGTCCGATCAGGCTGCGGGCCGGCGCCGGCGTGTCCGACTGCGCTGTCGTCGTATGCATCGTGTCCCCACTGCGCCGGCTGTCGCGCCCGATCGGCGTCGCAGTCTAGCTTTTCTTGGTTGGCCTGAAGATAGCAGACAAGGTGGCGTGTCTGCATCCGGAATGATCTGCGCGCGACGCGGGAGCATGCACGACGGGCGGAAAGAATACGGCCGGGCGTCGGAGGACGCCCGGCCGTAGATCGGTCAGAAGATCAGAGACCCTTGTCCCAGTCGCGGGCCGGCTTGGCGCCGGCCGCACGCATGGCGGCCATGTAGTCGGTCATGATCTGCTTGGCCGGGATACCCTTCTTTTCGTTGGCCTCGACCCAGGCCTTCGCAGTGTTCGGCATCGCTTCCGCCCAGCGCTTGCGCTCGGCTTCCGGCAGGGTGGAGATCTTGGCGCCTTCGCTCTTCATGCGCTCCAGCCCCTTCTTCTCGCGATCGAGCACGATGTTGATGTTCTCCATCGTGTATTCGCGAGCGATCGGCGCCAGCACGTCGCGCACTTCCTGCGGCAGGCTGTCCCATTTCTTCTTGTTGGCGGCGAAGCCGCCGAAGGCCACCGCACCCATGTTGACGTAGGTCACGTAGGGAGCGACCTCGTGCAGCTTGATCGGCACGGCGCCGGACGGGATCAGGATCACGCCATCGCCCACGCCGGTCTGCAGTGCGTTGTAGAAAGTCGGGATGCCGGCATTCACGAAGCTGGCGCCAAGACCTTCAGCCCAGGCACCGACCGCGCCGGCGGCCAGAATCTTCTTGCCCTTCAGGTCTTCCAGCTTGGTGACCGGGAACTTGGTGAAGAGCTGATAGGAATCCGACACCGTCGCGCCGAAATAGACCGCGTTCTGGCTGGCCCATTCCTTCTGGAAGTTCGGATTCTTCTCCATCAACGACAGCATGACGTTGGCGGAGAGTTTCGGATCGTCGGTGGTGAAAGGCGTGGCGAACATGATGTTCTGCAGCGGCATTTTCGCCGGCTCCCAGAGCGTGCCCACCCAGCCGAAATCGGTGATGCCCTGTTCGATCGCCTCGATGGTGTTTTCGAAATTGTACAGAACGCCGCCATAGGCTTCGTTCCATTCGATGCGATACTTCGAGCCCTTGGCTTCCAGCGCCTTGTTCGCCTTGGCGACGACGGTGTTCTTCATCGCCAGCACCCACGGAATGACCGGCGGATGGCTCGAAGCGATGGTAAGACGGATCGTTTCCGTCTGGGCCGACGCGGCCGAAGCCGACAGGGCGACGGCGCCTGCCAGCAAAGCGGTGATCAACTTCATCTGAATTCCTCCCTCAAGCACCTGGATTTGTCTGAAATACGAGCCGGTAGGGCAAGTGGTTCATGCATCCGGGGTGGAGATTGGCCGATTTTTCCGAAAAACGATAGGGACGCAAATGTCTCAGGGTATGGGAGCGGGCAGGTACACTAACGAATTTCATCTGTTGAAATGTTCGGCAGATCGACGATTTGCCGCAAAATTAATCGGGCTTGACCTGCTGCGTGGGACTGTTTCCGATGCACCCACTCGAAGCCGAATGGGCCGGCCTACTTTTGCCGACCGCATGGTGGGACAGGATGTGGTTAATACGGACATACATATGACGTCTCCGAACGGGGTGAGGATATTGTCCCCACAGGGCGCGATCACGCCGACCGGCCCCTGGAGTCTGGGCACGCGCGCCGGCGATTTCGTCTTCGTGGCGGGCATGCGCGGAATCGACCCGGCAACCAACGCTCTGGTGGCGGGCGAGGCGGCGCGCATTCGCCAGGCCTTCGTCAATATGAAGCTGATTGCGGCCGCGGAAGGCGCCGGCCTGCGCGATGCGGTGCGCATTGTGGCCTATGTCACCGACATGAACCGGCTGCGTCCGCTGGTGAACAAGGTGCAGGAAGAGCTGTGGGGCGGCGCACCTTATCCGCCGCGCACCATTCTGGAAGTCAGCCGGCTTAACCAGGATGATATCTTCGAAGTGGACGGGACCTTCTACGCGCCCGTCGCACCGGCGCGTTGACGATGCGCCTCGCATGGCGCTACGTGACGTTTCTGCCGCTGGTTGTGACGTGGCTGTCGCTGGTCAGTGTGAACGCGGCCGCCGCGCAGACCGCCAAAGCCGCGAAACCGTCCGCGCCGTCCTGCGATCGCGCGTCATTCCGTGTGCTGTTGGATGTCGGTCATACCGCCGAAGACCCCGGCGCGATCTCCGTGCGCAGCGTGACGGAATACGATTTCAATCTCAATCTCGCAAAACGGATCGAGCGCAACCTGATCGACGCGGGTTTCGCGAAGACCATGCTGCTGGTGACGTCCGGCCCGGCCTTGCCCGCGCTGATCAGGCGCGTCGTGAATGCCAATGCCGCAAAAGTCGATCTGCTGGTCTCCGTGCATCACGATTCGGTGCCGGAATCCCTGCTGCAGCACATGGACGGGGAGGGCGGACCCAAGCGCTTCAGCGACCGGTTCCAGGGACATTCCATGTTCGTCTCCCATGAGAACAGCGATCGCGTCGGCAGCCTGCAATTCGCAAAAATGCTGGGCCAGCGGCTGAAAGAGCGTGGCCTGCAATTCACCCGGCATTACACGGAAAAAATCATGGGCGGGCGACGACGCCAACTGCTTGATGCGGAGACCGGCGTCTATCGCTTCGACAAATTGTACGTGCTGCGCGCCGCGCGCATGCCGGCGGTGCTGTTCGAGGCCGGGCTGATCATCAATCCCGCTGAGGAAAAAATCCTGGCAGGGGAAGAACGGCAGACGGTCATCGCGGCGGCGGCGGCGGACGCGGTTGAGGCGTTTTGCAGCGCGCGCATGGCGGCAACGCCGAAAACCATCGCGCGGTCCGCCCGCCGGTAGTAGCGGATCACTTCACGCTCTGGCGCAGGACGGTGCCGCTCCGGCCCGAGCAGAAGAAATCGACATCGTCGGTCAGCTTCGGCGTCCCGACGTAAGCGACGCCGGAATTCAGGAAACCGCGCACCCGAAGGGAATTCGTGCCGGAGGAATGCGTGAAATCCACCGCGCCGGCAGCCTGCGCCGTGACATAGACGTCGATGTCGCAGGCCGCGACCCAGTCGCCCACTTCACCCAGCACGATACCCTTGCAGGGCTGCGCGCCCTCCAGCGGCCCGTCGAGCCGTGCCTTCATGACGATTTCGGTGGTGCGGATCACCACATTGCGGCCGTTGCCGGCGGCGAAGAAGCGGCAGGCATCGAAGGTCGACCCCTGGCCGAGCGCATAGACATTGGCGTTGAACGCGCCCTCGAACTGGCAGCCGATGAAATCGTTGCCGCCCGATCTGTCGTACAGTCCGAAACGATGCCGGGCCTTGCGGTTGGCCCGCGCCCAGGAATGGCAGGTGACGAAGCGTGAGGTGGCGCGCCGCTCGAGATGGAAGGAATCCCATTCGCCCTGGCCGGATTGCGAGGCGTCGACCACGAACACGCTGGTGATTACGGAATCATGCGGGCCGCCATACCAGAAGCCATGCTTGCCGCAGGTCTCGACATAAAGATTGGTAATGACGCCTTCCATGCCGAAGCGCGGGCCGCCGGTGCCCCATTCGCTGTGCCATGCATGTTCGGCGACATTGCCGATGAAGAGATTTTTCACGATCGGCTTGAAGCCGTAGACCCAGACGCCGTTGCCGGCAGTGTTGTTGGCGCGGTTGCCGTCGATCTCGATGTTCACCAGCGACCAGTTTTCCACGCCCTCGGCCGAACCACTGCCCCAGAGCGTCTCAACATTGGCCGGGCCGTAGATCATGGTTCGGTTGGCGCCGTCCTTCAGTTTCAGCAGTGCGGCGCGCGGCGCCTCGCCCTGCAACGTGACATGCGAGCGAAGTTGCAGGCCGCCAATGCCGTTCGGCTCAGCGCCGATCAGATAGACGCCTTTCGGGAAATAGACGCAGCCGCCACCGGCATTGGCGGCAGCGTGGATCGCGGCCTGGATGGCGGCGCGGTCGTCGCTGCGACCGTCGCCCTTGGCATTGAAGGGCGGCGCCGTGACATTGATGTGAGGGGGCTTGACCATGCGCTCTCTTGCTCTTGTCCCGCCGCGCGATCACTAGTGGCTCGGGGGCGGTGGCGGCAGCCAATGCGTGTCGGCGGGAATCGACAGGCCGGGTGCGCGGGTGGGGCGCCGTTGCAGGCGCGGATTGGTGCTGCAGGTGCCGCCGACGCCGCTGACCGCCGCGCGGCAACTCTGCATGGTCGGGAAGCCGCAATTGTTGGAGCCGTCGGAATAGACGGCGCAATATTGCGACTGATTGCCGGAACCAGGGGTCGACGAAAGCGGCGCCAGACCGGAATCCGGCGGCGGCGCTATCGGAATGGGCGCGAAAGCCGGACCGGTGCCCTGCATCAGACGCTGCATGAAACCGGGTGGTGGCGGCGGGCTGTTGCGCGACCGGGGATTGACGTTGCAGGAGCCGCCCACGCCGCTAATGGATGCGAGGCAGCTTTGCAACGAGGGGTAGCTGCAATCCATGCCGCCGTCGCCGCTGAAGGTCGCGCAATAGGGCGAATAGCGCTGCGCCGCAGCCGGGCCGGCAGCCGCAAGGATCAGTGCAACGGCGAAAACTGCAATTCCCGAAATGCGAGTCATGTGGCGCTCCTCGCGACACCACACGCTAGTTGAACGCCATGTTCAAGAGCCTTCCTCCCGCAATGGCGCCGTCAGGCGAGGCCGAACAGCGTTGCGGCGTTGCCGCCGATGATTTTCTCTTGGTCGGCTGCGGTGAGGCTGGCGGTTTGCATGATGAATTCGACCGGCTTCATTTCGCCGACCGGGTAATCCGAACCCAGTAGCACCCGCTCCGCGCCAACGGCGGCGACCAGCGCCTGCAGGGTGACCGGATCATAGACGCAGGTGTCGTAGAACAGCATCCGCAGATAGTCGTCCGGCGGTTTCGTCATATTGACGCGGGTGGTGGGCTTTTCGAGATAATTGCGTGCGATACGGCCCATATAGAAGGGCATATAGCCGCCGCCATGCGAAACGCAGATTTTCAGTTTCGGATAGGCGTCGAGGATGCCTTCATACATGAGCGAGGCAATCGCCATCGCTTCTTCGAAATTCTGGCCGATGCTGTTCCAGAGGAAGTATTTCCTGAAGCGCGCATCGGGATTGCCGGCCGGATGGATGAACACCACGGCGTCCAGTTCTTCGGCTTTCTCCCAGAATGGCCGCAGGCTTTTGTCGCCGATCTCGGTATCGCGAACGCGCGTCGAGATTGTGACTCCACTAAGCCCGAGATTCGTCATGCAACGGATCAGTTCCTGAACCGCGAGGGCGGGCGATTGCAGCGGCAGACTGCCGAGGCCTCTCAGCCGCGCCGGATGCGCCGCGACCATCGCCGCAATGCGGCCGTTGGACTTTTGGTCGAGCGCGAGCGCCACCTGCGGCTCGGCCTCATATGTGCATTGATGCACCAGGCTCGCCGACAGCACCTGCACGTCGACGCCCATGGCGTCCATCGCCCTGATGCGCTGGTCGGCGTCGGCCATGCGTGCGACAACGCTGTCGCTGCGCTCCTTCGCCGTCCTGCGGGCCTCGTCGCTCAGGCCGGGATAATTGCTCGATTGCGCGAACACGCTCCAGCGCGCGGTCTGCTCATAGACCTCCGGCACCACGACATGGGCATGGACATCGATGGCGAGGCGCCTGCTCATGGCGGCGGTCCGTCACGGCGCTCCACCCGCCGCGCCAGCGGGAACAGCTCCCAGCCAAAACGGTCGGCGACATAGCCCCAGATGCCCTTCGGCGCTTTCAGCATCACCCCGATAGCGACGATGCCGAGCATGAGCAGGTAAAGTGCGCCGAGGTCGGCGAGGGTCTCGCGCAGCAGGAAGAACACGATGGTGCCGATGATCGGACCTTCCAGACGGCCGACGCCCCCGATCACCACGATGAAGATGACGAAGGCGGTCCATTCGTTGACGCTGAAGGCGACATCGGGCGAGATGCGCAGCTTCTGCAGGAAGATGAGTGCGCCGATCATGGCCGTGCCGGCGGCGGTGATGACATAGACCACGAGCTTGGTGCGGGTGACGTTGACGCCGTTCGACAGCGCGGCGGTCTCGTTGTCGCGAATCGCGGTGAGCGCAAGTCCGTAGCGCGAGCGCAAGAGCATCACGATCAGCCCGAGAATGACGACCAGAAGTGCGAGTGCGATCCAGTAGATCAGGAATTCGCGCATCTGCCGCGTCTCGGCGATGGCGGTGACAGTCGCGACGGGGAGCGAGATGCCGGAGCCGCCGCCGAGCGGGCCGATCTGCGCGGCGAGCAGGCGAAAGACCTCCGCCACCACCCAGGTGCCGATGGCAAAGTAATGCCCGCGCAGGCGGAAGATCAGGAAGGCGACCGGGATCGCGATGACGGCGGAGATCAGTCCGGCAATCGGAATGGTCCAGACCGGATTGATGCCGGCAAAGATCGCAAGCCCGAAGAGAATGTAGGCACCGAGCCCCACATAGGCCTGCTGGCCGACCGAGACCAGGCCGGCATAGCCTGCGAGCAGGTTCCACAGGCTGGCGAGCGCGACATAGGTGAAGATCTCGACCAGGAGCCGCAGGTCGGAGCGCTCGGCCCAGAACGGGGCGGCTGCCAGCATCACAAAAAGCAGCGCAAAGCCCGCGACGCCGATCCGGCTGGAGCGGGTAGAGTGCACGACCCGGATGGCGGCGGCGCCCATCACTGCACCTTCGGGAACAGGCCCTGCGGCCTGATGGCAAGGATAAAGAGAAAGACGAGGTGTCCCGCGAGCAATTGCCAGCCGGGGTCAATCTTGGCGCCGATCGCCTGCGAGACGCCGAGAATGATGCCGCCTGCGAGCGTTCCCCACATCGAGCCAAGCCCGCCGATGATCACCGCCTCGAAGCCGAAAATCAGCCGGGCCGGGCCGATGGAGGGATCGAAATTGGCGCGCACGGCGAGCAGCACGCCGGCGATGGCGACGATGGCGAGCGAGAGCGCCATCGCGAGCGCGAAGACGTGGCGGTTATCGAGACCCATGAGCTGCGACACCGGCTGGTCGTCGGAGGTGGCGCGAAAGGCGCGGCCGGTGGCGGTGCGGTAGAATAGGAACTGCATGGCCGCGATCACCGCAACGGCAAGCACGAATTGCAGCAGCGGCAGGACGCCGAGCGAAATACCGGGAAGCACCTCGATGCTTGCAGTTTCGATTGGGCCGGCATTGAGCTTGCGGCTGTCAGCAGTGAATATCTCCAGCAGCGCGTTCTGGATGATGATCGACAGTCCGAAGGTCACGAGCAAGGGCGGCAGCAGGTCGTCGCCGAGCGTGCGGTTCAGGATCGTGCGCTGCAGGACATAGCCGGCGATCGCCATGATCGGCACCACGAAGGCGAGCGAGACCAGCGGATTGATGCCGAGCGTTTCGGTGACGACCAGTGCGACATAGGCCGCGAGCACGATCAGGTCGCCATGGGCGATGTTGACCAGCCGCATCACGCCGAAGATCAGCGACAGCCCGGCGGCGAACATGGCATAGAGCCCGCCGGTCAGAATGCCCTGCACGATGGTGTTGACCCACTCCACGCTTACACCCCGAAATAGGCGGCCGACACCGCCTTGCGCGTGATGTCACCGGTCCGGCCCTGCAGCACGATACGGCCTTCCTGCATGCAATAGACGTGGTCGGCGGCTTTCAGCGCCTGCGCCACGTCCTGTTCCACGATGACGAGCGTGATGCCGGCGGCGGCGATCTGCGGCAGCCGCGCATAGATGTCGCGCACGATGATGGGTGCGAGGCCAAGACTGATCTCGTCGCACATCATCAGGCGGGGATTGGCCATCAACGCGCGGCCGATGGCGCACATCTGCTGCTGCCCGCCGGAGAGTGCGGTGGCGGATGTGTTGCGGCGCTCGAACAGCACCGGGAACAGCTCATAGACGCGCGCCAGCGACCATGGCCCCGCGCGGCCGAGCTGGCCGCCGATCATGAGATTTTCTTCCACCGACAGCGACGGAAACAGGCGCCGGCCTTCCGGAACCAATGCGATGCCACGTTTCGCAACGTCATAGGCGGGCTTGTCGCCGATCGCTTCGCCGTCGAACGTGATGGCGTCCGCCTTGGCGGGCATCAGCCCGGCGATACTTTTCAGCAGCGTGCTCTTGCCCGCGCCATTTGCGCCGACGAAAGACACGACGGAATTGGCCGGAACAGCCAGAGAAATGCCGAACAAGGCCTGGAAATCGCCGTAGAAGGCGTCGAGCGCGCGGATGTCGAGCAGCGGCTCAGGCATCGGCGGGGATTCCCATATAGATTTCATTCACTTGCGGCGAGCGGATCACCTCTTGCGGATCGCCCTGCGCGATGAAGGCGCCGCCATGCAGCACCACCAGCCGGTCGATCACGGCCAGCAGCGCATGCACGATGTGCTCGATCCAGACGATGGTGATGCCGGTCTTGCGGATGTCCCTGATCAAGTCGACCAGCGCCTCGCATTCATGCTCGGTCAGGCCGCCTGCCACTTCGTCGAGCAGGAGCAGTTGAGGCGCGGTCGCGAGCGCACGCGCCAGTTCCAGCCGCTTGCGGTCGAGCAGGGTGAGCGAGCTCGCCGGCCGGTTGGCCTTGGCCGCGAGTCCGCAGCGCTCGAGAATGTCATGGCTCTGCGCATAGACGTCGTGTTCGCTGCGGCCCTGGCCGAATGCGGCGGCCACGACCAGATTCTCGAACACCGTCATGCCGCCGAACGGCTGGGGAATTTGGAAGGAGCGCGCGATGCCCATGCGGCAGCGCTGGTCGGGCGGAAGCCGCGTCACGTCGCGGCCGTCGAACGTCACGCATCCCGAATCCGGTGGCACGGTGCCGGTGATGACGCCAAAGAGGGTGGTCTTGCCGGCGCCGTTAGGTCCGATGATGCCGAGCGCCTCGCCTTTCTTCACAGCGAGATCGACATCGTTTGCGATCACGATGGCGCCGAAGCGCTTGGAGATGCCGTCTAGTGTGAGAATGGAGGCCATTGTGAACCCGTCACGCGGAAGAAGAGTCGGGAGCGCGGACTGGCCGCGCTCCCGGCTGACGAGGCTACGACAGCAATTCCATCTTGCCGCCGACCGGAATCTGCGGCGCCGGCTTGTTGGCGGTGATGACCAGATCGAGATTGGCGCCCTTGCGCTGCCACTGTCCGGCCACAAGCGGAGTCTTGGTCACGTTCTTCACCGGCTGGCCGGTCCATTTCACCGGGCCGACGATCGACTGATAGTCGGTCGCCGCGATGGCGTCGCGGATCGCCTTGGGATCGAGCGACTTCGCGCGCTTGAGCGTGTCGATGGCGACCTCGAACAAGGCGTGCTGGAAGCCGATCGGCTGCGTCCAGGGACGGTTCGCCGCCTTCACATAGGCGTCGGCGAGTTCCTTCGAGGACTGGCCGGTGAGGCCGGACTTGAAGGGATGATTCGGCGACCACCAGATTTCCGTGGTGAGGCCGTTGCCGCGCTCGCCCAGCGCGTTGACCGCGGAGGGGAAGAGCAGGGCTTTCGCCACTGTGACGATCTTCGGCTTGAAGCCCTGCTGCGCCGCCTGCGACCAGAAGGTTGCGAAATCCGGTGGGATGAACACGCCGGTGACGATCTCGACATTCGCCGCCTTGAACGCGGAAATCTGCGCGGTGAAGTCGTTGTTCATCAGCTGGAAGCGGCCGGGGTCGACCAGCTTGTAGCCGGCCTTCGGCAAGGCGGCGGGGAAGCCGAGGTTGGCGTCGCCGAAGGCGTTGCCGTCGGCGTCGTTGGAGAACATGCCGCCCACCACCTTGTTGGTCGGCGCGCTGTCCCACAGCGCGGTGAACGAGGCGATGATGTCCTCAAGGCCCCAGAAGAAGTGGTAGGTCCAGTTGAAGCCCTTCTTCGGGTCGCCCTTGCGGCCGAAAAAGTAAGGCTGCCAAGGGCAGTTGGTGGTGATGCAGGGAACTTCGTTGACTTCGGCCTGATCGGCCACCGGGTTGGTGGTGTCGGGCGTGCCGGAGGCGAGGATCAGGTCGACCTTGTCGCGCAGGATCAGTTCGGCGGCGACTTCGGCGCCGCGGCTGGCATTGGACTGGCTGTCCTTGGAGATGATCTCGACCGAATACGTCTTGCCGCCGCTCTGGATGCCCTTGGCGAGAATGCCTTTCACCTGGTCGATGATGAAAGGGTCGGCCTCGCCGAAGCCGGCAAGCGGGCCGGTGCGCGGGCTGACATTGCCGATCTTGATCACCTTGCTCTGCGCATTGGCGGGAATGACCCGCAGCACCGCCGGCGCGGCCACAAGGCCGACACCGGCCTGAATGACGGTGCGGCGCGAAACACCGCTGCGGAGCTGGTCTTTGGAAGTGCCGTTGTCTTCTGTCATGATCGTCCTCCCTGTGATTTTCGGAAATGATCAGGCGTCTTGTGCGCGCGCCTTTTTAAGATGTTGCGTCACCCGCGAGCGTAACGCGGCCTGTTGCTCCGGCGTCCACTTGCGGAAGCCTTCGCCGGATTTCATGCCCAGCTTACCATCGGCCACCAGCTTCTCCAGATAGGGCGAGGGGCCGGGACGGCTTTCGATCTCGGGCAGCACCGTCCTGTGGATGGCGAGCGTCAGGTCGGTGCCGACTAGGTCGGCATTCTCCAGCGGACCCAGCACCGCGAGGCGGCGGCCGAAACTCGCCTTGATCACAGTGTCCACGGTCTCGGCGTCGCAGATGCCGTGCTCGACCAAAGCGACGGCCTCGCGCCAGAGCGCGTGCTGCAACCTGTTGCCGACAAATCCCGCGACGTCCTTCTTCACATGCACCGGCGTTTTGCCGATCGCCTGGTGCAGGGCCATCGTCCAGTCGATCGCCGCCTGCGAGGTCCAGGGCGTGCCGATCACTTCCACCAGCGGCACCAGATAGGGCGGGTTCCACCAATGGGTGCCGAGCGCGCGCTCGCGCCTGCTCAATCCTTCCATGATCCTTGTGATCGGAATCACCGACGTATTGCTGGCGAGGACGGTGTCGGGGCGCACATGCCGCTCGATCTCGGCAAAGAGCTTCTGCTTGAGCGGCAGATCCTCCAGCACCGCCTCGACCACATAATCGGAATCGCGCACGGCCGCCGCGAGATCTGATTGCGGCGTCACGCGTTCGACCGCTTTCGGGTCGTCGCCGAGATCGCGCAGATTGACGGAGATGCGGTCCTTCAGCGTTTTCAGATTGGCGTCGAAGGAGTCGTAGACCGTAATGGCGTGCCCGTGCAGGGCGAAGACCTGTGCGATGCCGTGGCCCATCAGGCCGGCGCCGATGACAGTGACAGCCATGCCTGCCATGGGTGCCATCTCAGCCCGCCGTGTAGCCGCCGTCGGCATACAGGATATGTCCCGTATAGAAATCCGAGGCGGAGGAGGCGAGGAACAACAGCGGACCGGCGAGATCGGACGGCTCGCCGAGGCGGCCCTTCGGCACGCGTGACAGGAAGCCCTTGCGCACGTCCTTGGCCTTGTCGGTGTCGTCGTACATCCATGCGGTCAGCGCCGAGCGGAACACGGTCGGCGCGATCGCGTTCACGGTAATGCCGGTGTCGCCCCATTCGCAGCCGAGCGCCTTGGTGATGCCGTCGACGGCGGATTTCGAGGCGCAATAGGCGGTGTAGCCGGCGGGATGGCCGAGCAGGCCGCGGGCGGAGGACATCAGCACGACCTTGCCGCCAGGTTTGCCGTCCTGGCCCTGTTTCAGCATCTGCTTGCCGGCGGCGCGCGCCATCAGCCAGGACTGCGTGACATTGGCGTCCATGACGTCGAGAAAACGGTCCGGCGTCATGTCCACGATCTTGGCGACATCGTTCTTGCCCGAGCCGACGACCAGGATGTCCACGCGGCCGAACTTGTCGACCGCCGCCTGCACGATCCTGTCGCAATTGGCTTCCGAACTCGGGCGGATCGCCACGCTCTCCACCTTGGCGCCGAGCTTCTCGCATTCGGCGGCGGTCTTCTTCAATTCGTCGGCCTTGCCGGCGGCAATGACCAGATTGGCGCCGGCGCCCGCCAGCACCTGCGCGGCCAGCGCGCCGAACGCGCCGGAGGCGCCGGTGACGATGGCGGTCCTGCCGCGGATATCGAACAGCGAATGCGGGTTCTTGAGCCAGGCTTCGGTCATGACATTCCCTCCCTCGTCATGCCCGGCCATGTGTCGGGCATCCACGTTTTATTTTTTGGCAAAGACGCGGATGGCCGGGCCAGGCCCGGCCATCACGTCTTGCATCACGCCTGCGGGTTGTTCATCGCCACGATCATCGTCACCACTTCGTTGGTGCGGTTGATGATCTCGCGCTTCTCGTTCGGGCCGATGTAGCAGGAATCGCTCGGGCCGAGGATCGTCTCCTTGCCGTCGACAATCAGGGTGAGACGACCCGACAGCACTACATAGACCTTTTCGGTCGGCGAGGAATCCGGACCCGCGCCGCCGCCGGGAAGAAAATGCGACAGCCCGACCACGAACTTGGTCGGCCCACCGGCATCCATGCCGAACAGACGCAGCGAGGAATAGGCGCGGTGATTGGGTGCTTCGTACGACTTGGCGTCGTTGAGCTTGCGAACGATCATTTGAAAGCCTTTCCGCGTTCGATGCGATAGCCGCCGGTCGGATCGATCATCGCGACCAGGCGAATGATGCAGCCGTCGCCGCGATCCCAGTTCCACGGGAAGAAGGCAAAGGTGCAGCGCTTGCCGGTGACCTTGTCGAGATCGCCGCCGATATTCTCGATGCCGAGAATGCCGTTGCTGAACAGCTTGCGATGGACCGGCTCCCATTCCGGGAAGTCGTCCTTCCAGTCGCGGCCGCCGGACCATTCCTTGTATTCGTCGGCGAGATGCGGATGCAGCGGGCCGTTGCGCTGCGGGCCGATGGCGGTGGCGAGCGGATGATCGTTGGCCTGCGTGTCGTGGCCGACGACCTTCACTTTCTTCTCCACGAACCAGTCGCCAGCCGAGGGCACGAAACCCGGCGCGCGACAGAAATAGTCCTCGCTGTCCTCGTATTGGTGGTGCCAGCCGGTATTGACGATGACGACGTCATGCGGGCGCACGACCTTGCCGGCGGCCTTTTCGAGATCGTCATAGGTGATCTGTTCCCATTTCTTTTTCGGGATCGACACCACGATGCCGGTGCCGAAGAAATGCGGCAGCGGCACCTCGTCGATGAAGGGCGTGCCCTGGATGACATGCGCCGGCGCGTCGATATGCGTGGTGTTGTGCATGGAGGTCGTGATGCGCTGCGACAACACGCCCGACTTCGCCATGTAGTGAATGCGCTCGATCTTGACGTCCTCGAAATAGGGCCAGTTTGGCGACTGGTAACCGAAACGATGCGACAGGTTGTAGAATTCCAGTCCCATCTCGTTCTTCAGGTTCTCCTGGAACGATATTCCGCGAATCTTCTTCGCCATATCCGAGCCTCCCTTTCGTCCGCGCGAACCCGCGCTTGCCGGTGTCGTGTTGAGTAGAACTGTGATTGCCGTGCTATTTCATGGCGGCGTTGATGTGCTCCTCGAGCTCCGCCTTGGTGCGCAACAGGCGCTCCGCGATGTCCTTCTGCTGCTCCTTGAAACGCTGGCTGGGCACCGGCACTGAAACGGCGACCGTGTTGCCGTGGAAATCGCGCAGGGCGACGCCCGCCGCGCAGATGCCGAGCGTGTGTTCCTCGCGGTCGAAGGCGACCCCGTGCCGGCGGATCGACTTCAGTTCGTCCAGCAGCGCATCCAGCGTGGTGATGGTTTTCGGCGTGCGCGCCTCGTAGGAACGGCCGATCAGCGCTTCGACTTCCTCGTCGCCGAGCTGTGCCAGATAAGCCTTGCCGTTGGCGGTGCAATGGAGCGGGAAGGCGTCGCCGACGGCGGACACCGTGCGCAGCCGCTGCGACCCGATCACCTGGTCGATGAAGACCATGTGGTCGTTCTTCACCGTCGCCAGATCGACGGTTTCATGCAGATCGCTCGACAGCTTGCCGATGAACGGCTTGGCGATGGTGACGAAATCGGTGCGCACCGAGGCCGCGAGCCGCAGGATGGTGGGGCCAAGCCGCACGCGGCCGTTGGGTGAGGCGGCGATCACCAGCTTCTCGGTTTCCAGCGCCGACACGATGCGCTGCACGGTGGAGCGGGCGAGATTCACCCGTTGCGCGATCTGGCCGAGGCTCAGTCCCGGCGTGGCGTCTTCCAGCGCGCGCAGGATGGAGGCGGCGCGGGCGATGACCTGCACCTGGCTTTTGTCCGGCGTGCCGGCGGGCCGGGCGATGGTGTGCTTGTTCATCGGTGACTCTCGCTGATGCCTTGTGAATCAGTCTGGCAGTCGCAGAAGTTTTTTCGCGTTGTTGTAGCTGATGTCGTCGCGCACGCGCTCGTCGAGCGGCACGCTGTCCATGAAATGCCCGGCTTCCTCGGTGGATTCGAAGGGGTAATCCGCGGAGAACATCACATGCTCGTGGCCGAGCGCGGCGATCGCGCAATTGAGCGGCTCGGCCGAGAACATGCCGGACAGGGTCACGACCATGTTGCTCTTGATGTAGTCGGAGGGCTGGCGGTTCAGCTTCACGCCATAGAGCTTGGCGCGGCTGTCGAAGCGCCAGAGCAGATAGGGCAGGGTCTCGCCGAGATGGCCGAGCGCCAGCGTCGCCTTCGGAAACCGGTCGAACAGGCCACCGAACACCATGCGCAGCGCATGCGAGCCGGTTTCCAGCGTCCATTCCCAGGTCGCGCGCTTCAGGCCCTTGTAGCCCTCGAGCACCGCGAAGGGCGAGACCGGGTCGGCCGGGTGCAGATAGACGATGGTCCCGAGCGCTTCCGCGCGTTCCCAGAACGGATAGAGCGCGGGATCGTCGAGATATTGCCCGTGGGTGTGGCCGTTGATCATGCAGCCGGCAAAGCCGAGCTGTTTCACGCAGCGCTCGAGCTCGTTGGCGGCGGCGGCGGGATCCTGCAGGGCGATATGGGCGAAACCGGAATAGCGGTCCGGCCGCTTCTGGATTTCGCGCGCCAGGAAATCGTTGGCCTCGATGGCCTTGCGGACTGCCTTTTTGGCATCGTGTTCCGCCTGCACGCCGGGACCGGCGAGCGAGAGCACCGAACGCGCGATGCCGGCCTTGTCCATGGCCGCGAGCCGCTGCTCGCCGAAATCCTTCAGCCGCGCCAGCACCTGGCCGTAGAGCTTGGGATCGACGTCCTCGACCGTCTTCAGCCAGTATTCTTCGAAGGCGGGATCGAGAAAATGCTCTTCGAGCGCGATCTTCCTGACAACCCTGGACACGCAGACCTCCCGACGCGACTTTTGTTGCGGCTTCTTATGGACCGCTATGCAGTACACTTGTATCGACATATGGATATCGCAACCCGGCCTGTGTGGCAAGCGGGCGCGGCCGTCTGCGACGGCGCATGATGCCGCAGCGGGATCGTGGATGATGTCGCGCTGATACTGGGGCGTCGCAGGCGTCTGCAGATGCAAAGAGGCGCGGCAACGCCCCGCGCGGCTAGAGGTAGGACAGGACGAGATAGGCCGCGAGCATCACCGTGGTCCAGAACGCCATGATTCCGGTCGGCCAGGTCCGCGCCAGAATCCCTCCGGGGCCGTGATAGGTATGCAGGCGAAAGACGATCTTGCTGACCGCGTGCCGCACCAAGCGGTCGACCGCCTCCCAGAAGGTCTGCGCGCCATCTGCGAACCGGACCGCCAGTGCATAGCCGGCGCGCCGGTAGAACCAATCCGTATCCAGATTGGTTGAGCGCAGTTCCGGGGGATAGAGACCGGTCCGCATCAACACGGTAAAGGCAAGTGCCGAATACATCAAAAGCTGCAATTGCGTAACGACATGCTCTGTGGTGTACGGCTTGAAGTCGACAGCATAAGGAAGCAGGTCGTAGAGTGGCTTTGGCCAGACGCCGATCAGCACGCAGAGCGAGGCCGTAATACCCATCGCAACAAGCATGTTGCCGGGCGCCTCCGCGCAACGTTTCCCAGAATCGTGTGCAAAAAATGCAAAATAGGGAATTTTGATTCCGGAATGGTGGAACACGCCGGCGCTTGCAAAAAGCAGGATCAGCCAAGTCCAGAAATACCCTTCATTCATCGCTGCTGTAATGATCAGCGCCTTGCTGATGAATCCGGAGAAAAGCGGGAAGGCGGAAATCGAAGCCGCGCCGACGATGCAGAATCCGGTCGTCCATGGCATCGACTTGTAAAGACCGCCAAGCTCCGAGCCTTTGATCGTTCCGACCCGGAACAGCACCGCGCCCATCGACATGAACAACAGCGCCTTATAGAGGATGTGGCAGAAAGCGTGCGCGGCAGTGCCGTTCAGAGAAAGTTCGGTTCCGATGCCGATGCCCACCACCATGAAACCCAGCTGATTGTTCAGGCTGTAGGCAAGTACGCGGCGCAGGTCATTCTCGATCACCGCATAGAAGATTGGGAAAGCCGTCATCGCTGCGCCGATGGGCACCAGGATTTCCGTGCCGGCGAAGCCCCGCGCGAGAGCATAGACCGCGAGCTTGGTGGTGAAGGCAGAGAGTATCACGGTGCCGGTGACGGTTGCTTCCGGATAGGAATCCTGCAGCCAGTTGTGCAACAGCGGGAATGCACACTTGATTCCGAAGGCGAGGAATATCAGCCAGCTCGCTGGCGATCCGACGCCCATATGCTCGAACGCGATCGAGCCGGTCGCATGGTAGTGGAGCAGCGTTCCGGCCAGCAGCAACACGCCGGAACCGACTTGGATGATCAGGTAGCGCATGCCGGCGAAATAGGATGACGGTGTGCGGCTGGCCCATATCAGGAACACCGACGCGATGGCGGTGCCCTCCCAGTAGAGAAACAGCGTAACCAGATCGCCAGCAAAAACGGCGCCAACTGCGCTGCCCGCATAGACCAGCGCTGCGACGTGCTGGAGTGTATCGTCGACATGCAGCGCATAGATGATGCCGAGAAAGGCGGCGATCAGGAAGATATAGCCGAAAATCAGGCTCAGCCTGTCGACGCGAAGCGTCACCAGTGTCATGTCCAGAAAATGGATCTGGCCGAACTCGCCTTCTGGCAAGCCGAGCACTTGCCAGAAGGCAAGGAGGGGCAGAGCCAGCATATAGGCCTGACGCAGGCGGCCGTGCAGCAGCGGTACCAGCAAGGCACCAAGGATAAGAACGAGCCCCGGAGAGATGTCATTCATTATAATAATTCTCCGGGCGCATCAGGACGACGCGCATCGCTCGTGCGGCCAGCACCAGAGCAACGCAGCCGACAAAACCGAAAATGCCGTAGAAGCCAAATAGATGTTCGATGGCATAGGGGCCATGCTTGTGTATGAAGACGTCGGCAAGCAAGAGCCCGGCGCAGACTGCGTAAAGTGCCCAGACGATGCGGCCGACATTCCGGGGGTCGTCAAGCCAATAGCGTTTTTCGCCGCCGGGTTCCTGCATCGTGTCTTTGCTGGCGGGCATGCGGGACTCCTCCTGAGGCTAGCGGCTGGCAAACATCGTCGTCAGCAGGTTTTCAACCTGGCCGGCGCCAAAAAACAATACGACGCAGAGTCCGGCGGTCGCCGAAAGCGGAATGACGCAGGCCAGCGGCGCCTCGCGAATGGCGGAGGCGGCGCCGGGCTCGGGCGCGAAGAAGAAGGCCCGCCCGACTATCGACAAGAGATACGCAATGTTGAGCAGCGAACTGATCATGAGTGCGCCCAGTGCGACCAGATAGCCGCTGTCCGCTGCCGCCAGCGCGAGCGTCCATTTGCTCCAAGTGCCGCCGAAAGGTGGCAGCCCGATGATGCTGAGGGAGCCGATCAGGAATGCGGCCATCGTCACTGGCATGGTCCGGCCGAGGCCATCGAGCTCTTTCACTTCAGTCTTGTGGGTTGCGACATAGATCGCGCCGGCGCAGAAAAACAGGGTGATTTTGCCGACCGCATGCGTGGCCATTTGCATGCCGCTGCCCATGATTCCCAGCGGGGTCGCGATGGCCGCGCCCAGCACCACATAGGCCAGTTGGCTCACTGTCGAATAGGCGAGGCGGGCCTTGAGATTGCCGCGGGTGAGCGCGATCAGCGAGGCTAGCACGATGCAGCCTGAGGCCAGATAGACCAGCCAGACATTGGCGCCTGCGGCAGTCAAGGTGTCGAGCCCGAAGATATAGACAACGACCTTGACGATGCTGAACACGCCGGCCTTCACCACCGCGACCGCGTGCAGCAGCGCGGAGACCGGCGTGGGCGCCACCATCGCCGCCGGCAGCCAGAAATGGATCGGCATCACCGCCGCCTTGCCGATGCCGAAGACGTAGAGCGCCAGCAGGACAGCCATCGCGCCGCTGCCGAGCTTGCCGCCGAGAATGCCGCCGGGCGTGAAGTCGAGCGTGCCGGCCATCACATAGGTCGCGATGATCGCCGGCAGGAAGAGCAGCATCGAGGTGCCGATCAGCAGCGCCAGATAGATGCGCGCCCCGCGCCGCGCCTCGACACTGTGCTTGTGCGCCACCAGCGGATAGGTCGAGAGCGTCAGCACTTCGTACAACAGGAACAGCGTGAACAGGTTCTTTGCGAAGGCGAGGCCGATGGTGGCCCCGAGTGCGATCGCGAAACAGGCATAGAAGCCGGTTTGCCGCGGCTCGTCATTGCCGCGCATGTAGCCGATCGAATAGACCGAATTGACGATCCACAGCGACGACGCGATCAGCGCGAACAGCATGCCGAGCGGCTCGACCTGGAAGGCGAGGGTAAGTCCGGGCGCAACGCTGAATCCCGCCCATTCCGGCCGTGCGCCGCCGAGTACCGGCCCGAGCAGTTGCAGGACGAAAAAGAGAAGCACCGCAGCGGTGACGAGCGTCACCGTCTCGCGGAGATTCGGCCATCTGCCGAAAACCGGGATCAGCGCAGCGCCGATGAACGGTGCGATCAGAGCAAGCAGCAGAGCGTCATTGGGGGCAAGCATCGTCATCGGGCGAGCCCCTGCACAAGCGCCTGCGACGCCTTGCCGGCAATGCCGGCGGTCCATTCGGTGTCGAAGCCGAAATAGACGGTGGCGGCGGCGAGAACCAGCATCGGCAGCAGCATGGAGAGCGGCGGATCGCTGGCGCGTGCGGTTTCAGCCGAGGGTTCGCGCAGATAGGCCATTTCCAGCACGCGACCGACATAGACGAAGGCGATCATCGAACTCGCCATGATGGCGGGGACCAGTATCCACCAGCCCCTGTCCAGCGCGCCGATGGCGAGAAACCATTTGGAGATGAAGCCGGAGGTTCCCGGCGTGCCGATCAGTCCAAGTCCGGCGACCGCGAAGGCCGCCATGGTGAGCGGCATCTTGCGTCCGATGCCGGCGAGGTCCCCGAGCCGCGCGCTGCCGATGCGGTAGACGATCGCGCCGAGCGCCAGGAACAGCGCGGCCTTCATGAAGGCGTGGTTGACGATATGCACCAGTCCGCCGGTCAGGCCGGCCTGGTTGGCGAGGCCGATGCCGAGCGTGATGTAGCCGATCTGGGCGACCGAGGAATAGGCCAGCATGCGCTTGAGATTGGTCTCGAACACCGCGACGAAGGACGCGATGAACATCGCCGCCAGCGAAAGCGCGATGATGATTTCGCCGACCGGCAGGGCCTGCAGGTTCACGGCGACGCCGAAGATCGAGAACAGGTAGCGCACCAGCAGGTAGATCGCGACCTTGGTCGCGGTCGCGGCCAGAAACACCGTGACCCAAGACGGCGCGTAGGCGTAGGCATTCGGCAGCCAGACATGCAGCGGAAACAATGCCAGTTTCAGGCTGACGCCGACGGTGATGAAGGCCAGCGCCGTGATCACCGTGCGCATCTGGTCGGGCTCCACCGCCGCAAGACGCTGGGCGACGTCGACCATGTTGAGGCTGCCGGTCAGCAGATAGAGAAAGCCCACGCCGATCACGTAGAGGGTCGCGCCGATGGTGCCGATGATCAGATACTGAAAGGCCGCGAGCAACGCGCGCCGGTCGCGGCCCATGGCGATCAGCACGTAGGTCGCGAGCGACGACACTTCCAGAAAGACGAAGGCGTTGAAGGCGTCGCCGGTGATCGTGATGCCGAGCAGTCCGGTCAAGCACAGCAGATACATGCAGTAGAACCAGGCCTGCTTGCTGGCGTCGATCTCGGAGGCCACGCTGCGGTGCGCGAACGGGATGATGACGACGCCCACCACCGAAATCAGCATGAGGACGAAGGCGCTCAGCAGGTCGACGCGATACTCGATGCCGATCGGCGGCGCCCAGCCGCCCATGGCGTAGGAGATCGGTCCGCCAGTCAGAACCTGCCACAGCAGGGCGCCCGATATGAACGGCAGGATGGCGCTGACCGCCAGCGTGAGCGTGAAGGCAAAATTGCCGCGCCGCAGGAAGGCTGCGAGTATTGCGCCGATCAGCGGAACGACGACCTGCAGCGCGGGAAGATGCGGCAGGACCGCGTTCATTGCTCGCGGTCCTTTTTGAAAATTTCGTCTTCCTCGATGCTGCCATAGGCTTCGTTGATGCGCACGACCAGCGCCAGCCCGAGCGCCAGCGTCGCCACGCCGACGACGATGGCGGTCAGGATCAGCACATGCGGAAGCGGGTTCGAATAGACCGTGAAGGCCTTGTCGATAATCGGAGGGGTTCCACCCAGAATCTTTCCCGGCTCCAGATACAGCAGATAGACCGAGGTCTGGAAGATCGAAAGACCGATCAGCTTCTTCACCATGTTGCTGCGCGCAACCATGATGTAGAGCCCCGTGATCATCAGGAAGATGGTGATCACATAATTGTAGTGCGCGATGAAGTTGTTCAGCGCCTGCATCAGCGGCCCCGCTCGACGAATGCGTAGAACAGCGCCGTCATCGTTCCCGCCACGGTGATCAGCACGCCGAGTTCCACGATGAGGATGCCGAGCTCGTGGCCTGTGGCGGAATTCGCCGAGAAGACGGAATAGTCGAGATAATTCTTGCCCATCAGCAGGCCGGCGACGCCGGCGCCGGCAAAGATAAGCACGCCGAGCGGCACCATGAACTCGACCAGCCAGTTCGGAGCGATGCGTTTGGCGGCCGCCAGACCGAAGGTGATGGCGACCAGGAAGACCGTGCCGGCGGCGATCACGCCGCCCTGGAAGCCGCCGCCCGGCCGGTAGTCGCCGTGGAAATGGATGTAGAAGGCGAAGACCAGGACGAACGGCAGGATCAGCTTGGTTCCGATGCGCAGGATCAGGTCGAACTTCACGACGCGTCCTCCGCCTTGTCATCTTCGCTGCGGCGGCGTTTGCCGCCGCGCAGCAGCATCATGACGCCGATGCCGGCGGTGAAGATGACGACCGTCTCGCCCAGCGTGTCATAGCCGCGATAGTCGGCCAGAACCGCCGAGACGATATTCGGCACATTGGTTTCCCGCAGGGCGTTCTCGATATAGTAGGGCGCGACATGGCGATGAATCGGCGCATCGGGCGTGCCGAAGGGCGGCAGCGTCAGCGTACCCCAGACCAGCGCGCCGCCGACGCCGAGCGAAACGAAGATCGGCAGCCAACTGGCGCGAGTGTGGGCCGCCTCGGTGGTCTTGATGAGATGCAGCGTCGCCAGCAGGATCACGACCGACACGCCGGCGCCGACCGACGCTTCGGTCAGGGCAACGTCGATGGCGTCCAGCACGATCATCACGCTGGCAATCAGGAAGCTGTAAATGCCGCTGAGCAGCACCACGCCGAACAGGCTGCGCTGTCGCACGATCGCAATCGCGACCGCCGCCAGCAGGGTCAGCAGCACCATGTTGATCAGGGCTTCTATGGCTGCCTCCCTGACGCCGCCTGATCCTTGCCGTCGCCCGATGTGCGATCCTCGGACAGCAGCGGCTTCACGCCCTCATGCAGCGCCGCCTGCGCCAGCGCATGCGCGGCCACCGGCAGCGTAAAGAAGAAGACCGCCAGAACGAAAACCAGTTTTACCGTCACCAGACTGGCGCCGGCCTGCAGCATCAGGCCGGTGAGCAGAAATCCGGCGCCGGCGGTATCGATCACGCTGGCGCCATGCACGCGGGTATAGACGTCGGGCAGGCGCAGCATGGCGATGGCGCCGGCAACAATGAAAAAGCAGCCGAGGGCGATCAGGATCCCGCTCGCAATGTCGATGACGAATGACATCACGGCTTGGAGTCCTCTTCGGCGTCGTAGGCGAGGTCGCCGTGACGGAAGAATTTCAGCACCGCGAGGGTGGCGATCAGGTTGAGCAGGCCATAGGTCAGAGCGACATCGAGGAATTGCGGACGCCCGGTGAGAAATCCGATTACCGCCAGCAGCAGGATCGCGAGCATTCCGACGGAATTGCCGGCCAGGACGCGGTCGAACACCGTCGGTCCCTTGATGGCGCGGATCACCACCATCGAAAGCGCCACGAGAATGGCCATGGCAGCGGCCGCGAACATCATGCCGTGCCCTCGAACTGGCTGACCCGGCGATCCATGCCGCCCGACTCCAGATCAAGCGCGCCGTCTTTTACCAGCGCATGGATTGTCAGGGTGTGGCCGCTCACGCCGGTGGTCAGCGTGCCCGGCGTCAGGGTGATGGAGTTGGCATAGGTGGCGATTCCCGAGGGTGTTTTCTGGCTCGCCTTCACGACGGTCATGGTCGGCGAGATCGGCAGCCGCGGATGCAGCACGACCTTGGTCACGTTCCACGCCGACTTGATGATCTCCACCACCAGCCACGGCCAATAGGTGAGTGCGCCGCGCAGCAATTCCAGCGGCTGCGCTTCGCGGTCCACCATATTGAGCCGCCAGACCGCGGCGGTGGCCAGCAGGCAGGCGACCACGCCCAGCGAGATCAGCAGCGGAGCAAAAAGCCCGGACAGCGCCAGCCAGAACAAGAACAAACCGCCGAACAGCCCGACCAGCCGCATCCGCCATCCCCCCGGGATTGCCCGCCGTGGTGCGAGCATTCCGCCGTTTGTAGCGCGGCGCCGTTGCCCCAGCCAAGGGACAAAGGGCCGCAAACGCGCCTGTGGAGAGGCTATTGACCGATGAAATCGCCGATGGCGGCGAGAAACTGCCTTGGCTGCTCCAGCGGCGGGCAATGGCCGCAGCCTTTCATCTCGACGGCGCGGGCGCCCGGTACCTTCGCGGCGATGAGCGTGTTGAGGGCCGGCGGCGTGGCCTGGTCGAGTTCGCCGTAAACCACAAGCGTGGGCGCCTTCACCTTCGGAAGGTCGGGGACGAGATCGGCATCGACCAGGGTCTGGCAGGCGGCGCGGAACGCCACCGGATCGATCTTCAGCAGGACGGCGCGGCGTTCGTCGATCGCCTGCGGATGGGCCGCCAGATAGGCCTGATGGAAGACGCGGTTGGAGGCGATGTCGGCGATGGCGCCAAGCCCGGCCGCTGCCACTTTCTCCGACATGACCCTGAAGGCCTGCTTTCCGGCATCCGGAAAGCCGGCCGCAACATCGACCAGGACCAACTTTCCGACGCGATCGGGATGCGCAATGGCGAAGGCGAGCGCAACCGTGCCGCCATAGCCGTTGCCCATCAGGATAGTGTCGCGCGCAATGCCGAATTCATCGAAGGCGCGCTGCACGAAGGCGACCACGTCCGCGATTGTTCCGTCCACCGGCTGCGAGCCGTGAAACCCGGGCAGGTTGACCAGCGTGACGCGGAATTTCGCCGCCAGATGCGGCAGGACCGGATCGAAGGCGTGCCGGTCGGTGAGCAGCGAATGAAGAATGACCAGATCCCGACCGATCCCGATCCGCGCAGCCGTGATGCGGCCGTCCACGCTGTGCAGATTGCTGATTGTCATGTTGATGGCCCCCGACGGGGGGCAACCTAGCGCATTGCCGTAGCGAGGCAAGATGTTCTCGCGAGATCGCGCCGACCCGACGGGCCGGTCGGCGCGATCTCGCGATAGACGATTATTTCCGCCACGCGCTGCGGCGGGTCGTTGTTTTCTTGCGGGAGGCGGCGCGGCGAACCTTGGGAGCGGAGCGGCGCGTGGCGGATGGCTTGCGCTTGCGCCGCGTTCCCGGGCCTGCGCCGACGGCGGCCTGCGCCTTGTGCTTGAGCGCGGCGATCAATTCGCTGGTGTCGAAGCTCGCCAGAAATGAGCCGATAGTGTCGGTCGCCTGCCGGCTGCCACTGCTGACATATTTGCGGCCGGACGAGACATAGCCTCCGATTGCGGATTGCGCATCGCCCAGCGAGCGCGTGAGCGGGTTGCCGCGGCGCGCGACGCGACGCTTGCGAGTAGGTTTGGCCATCTTCGTGTCTCCTCGATCGGGATCAGGAAAGGGCGGCAAAAAAATGATTCAATCGGATTCCCGCCTGTGCGACCGCGTCAACGCGCCAGACGTGAAATGGCTCCCGGCCCATCTTGAAAATCGGCGGATCGTTGCGACATCGCTGCGGCGAATGGCTGCGTTGCATCCCGCGCGAACCGGCATTGCATAAAATTATCGCCAGCTATCAGTGACTTACGCCGATTAAGGACGTCGTCACGACAGCGCGGGTTGACCCTAAAGTGGGGTGGCTCGGGGCTTGCAGCGGTGGAACAATGCGATCGAGGCCGCATTCTAGTCCTGTCGGCGGATCGTCGTCTCGCTCACACGCGTGGAGTTCAGGAATGCCTACCGCAACGTCCTTACGCAAGGACGAGACCGGACATCTCCCGCCATTGGCGAAAGCCTCCTGGCAGCGGCAGCGCGCCTATTGGAGCGATGCCTTCCGCCGCGTGCGCGGCGAGACCGAAGCGCGCGCCGGGCGCCTCTCGCCGGAAGATCAGGTCGTGCAGTCCATGCCGGATACCAGCCCGACCAAATGGCACCGCGCGCATGTCACGTGGTTCTTCGAAACCTTCCTGCTGGCGCCGCACGCGCCCGGCTACAAGATCTATGACGCGCGTTTTCCGTTCCTGTTCAATTCCTATTATGTGGCCGCCGGACCGCGCCATGCGCGCCCGAAGCGCGGACTTATTACGCGGCCGAATGCGGAAGAGGTCGGCGCCTATCGCGCGCATGTCGACGCGGCGGTGACCGCGCTGATCGAGCAGGCGGACGAAGAAACCTGTGCAAAAATCTTTCCGATCGTCGAGATCGGCCTGCATCACGAGCAGCAGCACCAGGAATTGCTGCTGACCGACATCCTGCACGTCTTCGCGCAGAATCCGACGAACCCGGCCTACGACCCGGACTGGACCATGCCGCAAGCGCAGCCGGACAAGGACGCGTTCGGGAATTTGCCGTCCGGCATTCACAATATCGGACATGTCGGCGACGGCTTTCATTTCGACAACGAGAAGCCGGTGCATCCGGTCCTGTTGCAGCCGGCGCGCATCGAACGGCACCTTGTCACCAACATGCTGTGGCTGGAGTTCATGGCCGACGGCGGCTACACCACGCCCGCGCTCTGGCTGTCCGACGGCTGGACGCAGGTGCAAGCCGAAGGCTGGGACGGGCCCGGCTACTGGCAGCAGATCGACGGGCAGTGGTTTGCGATGACGCTCGCCGGATTGCAGCCGGTCGATCTGGCTTCGCCGGTGTGCCATGTCAGCTATTACGAAGCCGATGCATTCGCCCGCTGGGCCGGCAAGCATCTGCCGACCGAAATGGAATGGGAAGTGGCGGCGCGCGCGGGGCTGATGGACGACGCCTTCGGCCTGGTCTGGCAATGGACCCGCAGCGCCTATGCGCCCTATCCGGGCTATCGCGCCGCGCCGGGCGCGCTCGGCGAATATAACGGCAAGTTCATGATCAACCAGATGGTGCTGCGCGGTTCCTCGCTGGCGACGCCGGAGGGCCATGCGCGCGAGAGCTATCGCAACTTCTTCTATCCGCAGGCGCGCTGGCAATTTACCGGCCTGCGGCTGGTCGACTACCCGTGAGACAAGTGTGAGAGCATCATGGTTGCGCTAGCAAAGTCGCGTTCTCTGTTCGACACGGACTCGCCGGACATCGCCGTTTTTGCGGCGGATGCCGTCGCCGGTCTGAGCGCGACACCCAAGCACATTGCGCCAAAATATTTCTACGACCATGAAGGCTCGCGCCTGTTCGAGACCATCACCCGGCAGCCGGAATATTACCCGACCCGCTGCGAGTTGGAGATACTGCACGCGCATGCCGGCGACATGGCCAAGCTGATGCCGGACAATGCGGCGCTGGTCGAGTTCGGCAGCGGGTCCGCCGTCAAGGCGAAAATCCTGATCGCGGCGGCTGGGGAAAAACTCGCCGCTTACATTCCGGTCGATATCTCGGGCGAATTCGTGGATCAGGAAGTCGCCGACCTGCGCAAGGAGTTTCCGGCGCTTCCGATCGAGCCGGTCACGGCCGATTTCATGCAGCCGTTCCAGCTTCCGGCGATCGCGGCGGGAAAGACCAAGGTGGGTTTTTTCCCCGGCTCGACCATCGGCAATCTGGAGCCGCATGAAGCCTCGGCGTTTCTGCGCCATGCCGGCGCCATCCTGGGCGAGAACGCGCTGCTGATCATCGGGGTCGATCTGGTGAAGGACGCCGAGATCCTGAATGCGGCCTATAACGACAAGGCCGGCGTGACCGAGGCGTTCAATCTCAACCTGCTGACGCGCATGAACCGCGAACTGGCCGCCGATTTCAAGCCGGAAACCTTCGAGCACCACGCCTTCTACAATCGCGAGCGGCGGCGCATCGAGATGCATCTCGCCTCGCTCAAGCGGCAGAAGGTGAAGGTGGCCGGTAGCGTGATCGATTTCCGCGCCGGCGACACCATCCATACCGAGAACAGCTACAAATACACGCCGGGCTCATTCAGTGCGCTGGCGCGCGGTGCGCGCTGGACTCCGGTGGAAATGTGGACCGACAGCGAGCAGCTGTTTTCGGTGCACGCGCTGGTCCATAAGTAACCGGCGCGCCTTTTACAGGGATCGCGGACGGCTCTTTCTTTGCCGCGACGGATGATTCGCCGCGATGCGCTGCAGCGCCTCGCGGCTGAGCGCCGCCGTGGTCTGGAAATGTGCGTTCAGCAAATTCACGGCCGCATCCGCATCCCGCCTGACGGCTGCCTCCATGATCCCGCGATGCTCTTCATCGCGCCGGCGTGCGCCGGCCTGCGGCGCCATGCGCGAGATGTGGCGATAGCGGTCGGCCAGATCGAACAACTGGGTGCAGAAGCCGACCAGCCATCGCGAGCCGCAGGCATTGATCAGCTGAAGGTGGAAGGCGGCATGCGCGTTTTCCCAAGCCGCGTCGGTATCCGGCGGCGAGCCGTCGATGCGCGCCTCGACCCGCGACAGCCGGTGATAGGCGACCACCACGCGTTCTTCCCAGGCGGCGTCGCCATGGGCGATCGATTCCCGCAGCGCCTTTTCGTTCGCCCAGAGCCGCGCCTTGGTGAGTTCGGAGAGATCGGTTTCGGTCGCCGGCGCCACCGAGAATCCGCGCAGGTCGCTCTGCTGCACCAGTCCGTCGCGCAGCAGCCGGTTCAGCGCCTCGCGGATGGGGGAGAGGCCGGTGCCGAATTTCTCCGCCAGTTGGCGCACCCGCAATTTCTCGCCCGGCGCGAAATCGCCGGTGATGACGGCCCGCCGCAGCGCGTCGAAGACGGCCGAGGTCAGTGTCTCGCCTTGCTTTTGTCCGAGGTCGGTGACGGTCACGATCAGAATGCATCCAAACGTTCGATCAATTCCATAGCAGACAGGAAATGTTCGATCAAATATTGACACTCTATCGCCGCGCGGCTTTAGTCCGGCGCGCAAGGCGGAGACAATAAGAAGAATGACGGACGTGAAAGATGTGATTGCGGAGGGCGCAAAGGTGCGCCGCCTTGGCGCGGATTTCCGCTGGCCGGGCGGGCGCAAGGTCGCGGTGGTCATGAATATTGCCTTCGAGGGCTGGTCGGACGGCAAGGCGCCGGGCCTCGGACCCATGGGCAATCCGCTGCCGGCCGGCACCTTCGACACCAATGCTTTGATGTGGGGCCATTACGGATCGGTTCGGGGCATCGACCGGCTGCTGGGTGCGATGAAGCGCGCCGGCACGCGCGCGAGCGTGATGACCAGCGGCGTGTTCGGCGAGCGGATTCCGCACGTCGTGAAACGCATCGCCGACGAGGGCCACGAGATCGTCGCGCATGGCTACGGCCAGGAGATCATTCCCGCCAAGCTCACGCCGGATGAAGACAAGGCCAACATCCAGAAGACCACCGACCTGCTGACGCAGGCTTCCGGCATGCGTCCGCGCGGCTGGATCAGCCCGCGCGGCACGCCGGCCGCGACCACGGCCAAGCTGCTGCTGGATGCCGGCTATGCCTGGCAGGGCGACGTGTTCGACGACGACCGCCCCTACGTGCAGGATTTCGGGTCCGGCAAGCTGGTGGCGATCCCGCTCACCATGGAGGTCAACGATCTGCCGCATGCCATGCGCTTCGGCCGTTCGCCGCGGCAATTCGTCGAACTGTATGACGATTTCGTCGCGCATGCGTTGCAGAACGACGACGCCATCATGATCGACGTGACCGCGCACACGCATTGCTATGGCCGGCCCTACGGCGCCTGGGCGTTCGAGGAAATCGCGCGCAAGGCAAGGAGCGACGGCAAGATCTGGGTCGCGACCCGCAACGAGATCGCAGATCATGTGCTGTCGGTGACCTGATTTTTTGAATCTGTGAGAAGGAAAAAGAAACAATGAAACTCGTCGGTTTCGAAGCGGATAAGAAATTGCATCTCGGTCTGGTGCAGGGCGACACCGTGATCGACCTGCAGGCGGTTGATCCGAAGCTGCCCTATGACCTCGCAGAAATTCTCGCATCCACCAACGGCGACCTCTCCTCGCTCGCCGATCTCGCCAAGAAGGCGCCGGCTTCCGCGCATCGTCCGCTGAAGGGCCTGAAATTCGCGCTGCCGGTGGCCAAGCCCGGCAAGATCGTGTGCCTGGGCCTGAACTACATGGAGCACGTCAAGGAAGGCCGCTATGCCGACAACGTGCCAAAGTTCCCGACCTACTTCCTGCGGGTGATTTCCTCGCTCACCCCGCACAACGCGCCGATGATCCGGCCGCAGGCTTCCGACACCTTCGATTACGAAGCCGAGCTTGCGCTGATTGTCGGCAAGCGCGCCAAGCATCTCACCCTGCAGAATGCCTATTCCTGCATCGCCGGCTGGTCGTCCTTCAACGACGGATCGGTGCGCGAATGGCAGAAGCGCACCACGCAATGGGACATCGGCAAGAATTTCGACAAGACCGGCGGTTTCGGTCCGTATTTCGTCTCGGCCGATGACGTGCCGGCCGGCGGCAAGGGCCTGAAGATCGAGTGCCGTCTCAACGGCCAGGTCATGCAGTCCGACAACACCGACAACATGATGTTCCCGGTCGCCGAAACGCTGGTCGACCTCACCAAGGCGATCACGCTCGAGCCGGGCGACCTGATCATCACCGGCACGCCGTCGGGTGTCGGCCAGGCGCGCAAGCCGCCCGTATTCATGAAGAACGGCGATACCTGCGAGATCGAGATCGAGGGCGTCGGGCTTCTCAGCAACCCGATCGTCGACGAGAAAATCTGACCGATGACGCGAACCGGGCGCCTGCCGCTTCTGGCACTGGCCACAGCCCTGTTGGCCGTGGCGGCGACGCCTGCTGTCGCGCAACAGCCCTTGCGGATCGGCATGGGCAATGGTCTTGCCTTTCTGCCGATCTATGTCGCAACCGACCTGCAGCTGTTCGAAAAGCACGCCAAGGCGGCGGGTCTTTCTGTGAAGCCGGTCTTCCGCCGGATGACGGGTGCGGCCGCCATGCGGGACGCGCTGCTGTCAGGCGGAGTCGACGTCGCGCCCTTCGGCGTGTCGGCCTTCCTGCTGACGCGCGAAAAGACCCAAAACACGCCGCAGGAAATGGTTGCGGTCTCCGGCCTGACCACTATGCCGTTGACGCTCGTCAGCAACCGCGCCGACGTAAACTCGATTGCCGATTTCAAGCCCAAGGACCGCATCGCGATGCCGCTTCTGGCGGCGCCGCAGATGTATTTTCTTCGGATGCAGTCGGAGAAGGCTTTTGGTGCCGGCCAGGCCGACAAACTGCGCGGGCAGGTGGTGGCGCTGCCGCATGCCGAGGCCATGGAGGCGCTCGGCGAGGGCCGCAACGGCGTTGCCGGCTATTTTGCATCGCCGCCTTTCGTGCAGGCCGTCCTGAAAAACCAGAAAGTCCGCAAGGTCCTGTCATCCGCCGAGATCGTGGGCGGCAAGGCTTCTTTCCTTGTGCTGGCAGCGATGAAACGCAGCGTCGAGGCGCAGCCGAAGCTCGCGCAGGCCATGATCAAGGCGCTGGACGAGGCCGCCGACATCATCCGCAAGGAGCCGCGCCGCGCCGCGCAGATCTATCTGAAATTCGAGCCGTCGCGCAGCCTCGATGTCCGTGCGCTGGAAGCGATCTTGCGCGACCTGAAGGACGATTTCGGCAGCGAGGTGCATGGTCTGGATTATTATGCCGGCTTCATGGGGCGCGACGGCAAGCTGAAGCAGCCGCCCAAGAGCTGGAGGGATGTCGTGATCCCCGCGCTGGCTGCGATGCCGGGGTCCTGACGCATGCCGACCATCGACTCCATCGTGCTGGAAAATTTCGTGGCCGATATCTTTGTCCGTGTCGGCTGTTCGCAGCCGGAGGGCGCGCGCATCGGAAAATATCTGGTCGGCGCCAACCTGACCGGACATGACAGCCACGGCGTTGCCCGCGTGCCGCGCTATGTGAAATGGAAGCAGGACGGTCTGCTGATCGCCGATCAGGTGGTGAAGCGCGTGGTCGATACGCCTGCACTCACCATCCTCGACGGCCAATTCGGTTTCGGTCAGACCATTGCCCCGCAGGCGGTCGAGATCGGCATCGAGAAGTGCCGCGCCATGGGCCTCTCGGCGGTCGGCCTGCGCCATTCCGGGCATGTCGGCCGGGTTGGCGAATGGGCGGAGATGGCGGCGGCGGCCAATGTGGTGTCGATTCATTTCGTCAATGTCGCGGGCAGCGTGCTGGTGGCGCCGTTCGGCGGCGTCGATCGCCGGTTCTCGACCGCGCCGGTCTGCATCGGCATTCCGCGTCCGGCGCAGGAGCCGGTCATTCTGGACTTCGCAACCTCGCTGGTCGCCGAAGGCAAGGCGCTGGTGGCGAGCCAGGGCGGCAAGCCCTTGCCCGCCGACGCCCTGATCGGCCCCGATGGCCGCATGAGCGGCGATCCGAAATTGCTCTACGGCGACTACGGCACGACTCTCGCGCGCGACAACACCAAGGGCATAGGCGCGATCCGCGCCTTTGGCGAACACAAAGGCTCGGGCCTTGCGCTGATGTGCGAATTGCTTGGCGGCGCCCTGACCGGCAATGGCGGCTCCACATTCGAGAAGCGCTGGTCGCAGGGCATGTTCTCGATCTATGTCGATCCCGTGCAGGCTGATCCGGAGCAGTTCTTTCCGGCCGAAGTCGTGCGCTTTCTGGCGTTCGTCAAAAGCGCAAAGCCGGCCCATGCCGATGCGCCGGTTCTCGTTCCCGGCGAGCCGGAATCGCGGACACGGAAATCACGTCGCGATGACGGCATTCCGCTGCCCGACGACACGCTGGCGGCGCTGATTGCGACCGCTCGATCGGTCGGCCTGGAGCGCATTCCCATGTGACCGATTGCCCGTGTGACAGGGATTGTGACAAGTCATGTGACACATAATGTGATTGAAGGAGCCATCGTTCTTGCCGGCAATGACATCGTGTCTGCAAGCATGCAAGCCACTACAACAGCAAGAAAATATCCGTCACCCCAAGGAGTGTATCAAATGAAACTCAGATCGATCATGTTCTCGGCCGTGGCTGTATTTGCCTTTGCGGCAGCCGGCGCGGCTCCGGCGGTCGCGCAGGAATGGCCGACGCGCACCGTCAAATTCCTCGTGCCTTACGGCCCCGGCGGCGGCACCGACATCGTGTCCCGCATTATCGCCCAGCATCTGCAGGAGTTGCTGGGACAATCCTTCGTGGTCGAGAACAAGCCCGGCGCAGGTTCGACGCTCGGCGCCGACACGGTCGCGAAATCCGACAAGGACGGCTACACCGTGCTCGTGCTGAGCAACGCGCATGCAGTGGCGGGCGCGCTGTATAAAAAGCTGCCCTACGACTCGGTGAAGGATTTCCAGATGATCTCGCAGATCGGCACCGTGCCGCTGCTGCTGGTCACGGCACCCGCCTTTCCGCCGAAGGATGTCAAGGAATTGCTTGCGGTCTTCAAGAAGGAGCCCGGCAAATACAATTATGGCGCCGCCGGCGGCGTCGGAACCACACAGCATTTCGCCGGCGAGTTGTTCCGCGTTCTTGCCAATGTTGACGTCAAGCACATTCCTTACAAGACGACTCCGGCTGTGCTCACCTCGATGCTGCAGAACGACGTGCAAATGACGTTCGAACTGCTTCCGGCGGTGCGCGGGCAGGTGGCCGGCGGACAGCTCAAGGCCCTGGCGGTGACCTCGCCGGAGCGCAATCCGGCGCTGCCGGATGTGCCGACCCTGATGGAGGCGGGTGTGCCGGGCTACAACGTCACGAGCTGGTATGGCTTCGCGGTGCCGGCCGGCACGCCGAAGCCGGTGGTCGAGAAGTTCACCAAGGCCGTGCACCAGGTTCTCGCCAAGGACGAGGTGAAGCAGGCGATTGCGAAAACCGGTATCGTTGTTAAGACGTCGAGCAATGACGAACTGGCCAAGCACGTGGCCTCCGAGGTCGCCAAGTGGAGCGATCTCATGAAGAAGGCCGGCATCGAGCAGCAATAAGCCGCTATGGCTGGAAAACGCGGGCTGACGGAATTTATCGTCTCCGTCGGCCCGTAACTTTCTGTCCGGGTGACAGCGGCGGCGAGGCTCGCTAAGACCGTGCCTGTGCCACCCCGGCGAAAACGATGCGACCAGAAGGATGTCGGCGATGTCAAAAGTGCTCTCGATCTGCGGTTCGCTGCGCAAGGGATCGTTCAACCGGATGCTGGTCAATGCGCTGCCGGCGCTGGCTCCGGCCGGCATGACGATTACGCCGGCCCCCTCGATCGAGATGCCGCTCTACAATTCCGATCTGCAGGCGCAGGGCTTCCCGGCGGCGGCGACCGCGCTGTCGGACGCGATTCGCGCGGCGGACGGCGTCATTATCGTGTCTCCGGAATATAACTGGACGATTCCCGGCGGGCTGAAGAACGCGATCGACTGGGTGTCTCGGATGAAGGATCAGCCCTTCGCCAACAAGCCGGTGGCTCTGCAATCCTGCTCGATGGGCATTCTTGGCGGCGCGCGTATGCAGTATCACATGCGTCAGTCGATGGTGTACCTCGACGCCTTCGTGTTCAACCGGCCGGAAGTGATCGTTGCACAGGTGCAGAACAAGTTCGACGACAAGACCGGCGAGCTGAAGGACGAGGCCACCCGCAATGTGGTCAAGCAGCAGCTCGAGGCATTCGCGAAATACGTTTCGTTGTTCGGCGGCAAGGCCTGACCGGACGATCCGGGGCGCTTCACAGCGCCCCGGACTCAAGAATTAGGCCGGCTTCGCGCGGTTCGGAAACACTTGCGGCCGCATCGTGGGATGCGCCGGCATCGTCTTCGGCGCATAGGGTGTCTCCGCACCCAGTTCCTCGGCGGCATGCCAAGCCCAGCGCGGGTCCCACATTGCCGCGCGGCCGATGCAGATGAAATCCGCCTTGCCGGACGCAATGATATCCTCGGCCTCCTGCGCCTTGGTGATAAAGCCGACCGTCATGGTGGGAATGCCGGTCTCGCGCCGCACCCGCTCCGAGAACGGAGCGTTATAGGCCGGTGCGAACGGGATCTTCTGGCGCGCATCGAGTTGCCCGCTGGAAATGTCCGCGTAATCGCAGCCGAGCTTCTTCAACTCCTTGGCGAAGGCGACGGTATCCTCGATCGCGGTGCCGCCCTCGACCCAGTCCACCGCCGAGATGCGGATGCCGAGCGGTTTGTCGGCGGGCCAGGCCGCGCGCACGGCGGCGAAGATTTCGAGCGGATAACGCATCCGGTTTTCCAGCGAGCCGCCATACTCGTCCTTGCGCTGGTTGGAGAGCGGCGACAGAAACTGGTGCACCAGATAGCCGTGACCGCCATGCAGTTCGAGCAGGTCATATCCGACCCGTTCGGCGCGCTTGGTGAAGCTCACATAATCGTCGAGCGTGCTCTTCATCTCCGCCTTGGTCATCTCGCGCGGGATGTGCCAGCCCTCGCCGAACGGAATCGCGGACGGTGCCAGCGTCTCCCAGGCGCCTTCCTCAGGATTCAGAGGCTTGCCGCCGGCGGCGGGAACATGGGTCGAGCCCTTGCGGCCGGCATGGCCGATCTGCAGGCCGTGCTTGGCCACCCCGTATTTCTTGCAGAAATCGATCACTCGCTTGAGTGCGGCCTCGTTGGCGTCCGAGTAGAGGCCCGCGCATTTCAGCGAGATGCGGCCGACCGCGTTCACGTTGGTCATCTCGGTCATCACCAGACCGGCGCAGCCGAGCGAGAAGCTGCCGAGATGCTGCAGATGCCAGTCGGTGGCCGAGCCGTCGACTGATTCATACTGGCACATCGGCGACACGACGACGCGATTGGCGAGCGTCAGCCCACGCAAGGTGATCGGCGAGAACAGAGTTGAAGCCATTTGATTGTCCTTTAGGTCAGTGAGTCAGGAGAGCGTTTTCCAGGCATGCATGGCGACGACGATGCAGCAGATGCTCCAGAACAGCGGATATTCATAGCCGCCGATATTCCACAGCCATTTGCCGCCCGTCAGTCGGTGAACGGAGACGCAGATCACGATCAGGTGGATCGCCGCCAGAATCGCCGCCCAGAAGGTGTAAATTCCAAAAATCAGCCCGATCGCCAGTACCACCTCCACCGCGCCGGCCACATACATCCAGGTCGCCGGCGGGTTGAATTTCGCGGCCTGAAAGAAGCCGAGCGCCTCAGGTACCATGAATTTCGCATAGATATGCGGAATGAAGAATGCGCCGCAGATGATGCGCAGGATATTCCACTCATTGAGCAGATTGAATTTGTCGGCAATCGACATGGTTCCCCCGCGACGTGTTTTGACGTTATCGCGGGGGCATTCCATGCGATCGGATGGAACCGCGCAAGGGCCATGCCGGGTCCGGGTCCTTGCGGATGCGAGGGGGGCTGCGGTCCGGTCAGAGCGGATTGCCCGTGAGCCAGGCCTTGCCCCGCGTGTAAAGTGCCTCGAGCTCCGGACCGTCGAGACCCGGCATGTCCTTCTTCACGTTGTAGCCGATGCGCGCCTGCATATAGGCGAGATGGCGATAGCCTTCAGGAAACTGCATCAGCAGGGTCTGGTCGAGTTTCAGCGTGGCGGACGGATCGATCGGATCGAGGCGGTCTTTCTCGTAGATCGGTTGCCGCAGCACGATGCCCCAGCGGCCGTCCTTTTTCTCCAGGAAATCGTAGAAGCGGCCAGTGCACACCACGTCGCAGATCACGCCTTCGACCGCCCCGCGCTGCGAGATCGTCATCTTGGTCTGCGAGATCGCGCGGTTGCCCGCAATGTCGATGCTCATGCCGCCGAGGAAATGCAGGATGCGCACACCCTTGTCATATCCCTCCTGGCTGACCTTGATGAACTCGTCGGCCGTGCCCTGGAACCAGGTGGCCATCATGCGGCCTTCGCCCTGCCAGACGGTGCGGAAGCGGTCCCACAACCTTGCGTCGCGCCAGACCGCCCAGTTCTCGATGACGTCGCGGATCGCCAGGCGGTCCAAAGTCTCACTGTTCATGGGAGCGCTTTCATCCTGTGTTGAGCCATGCATAAATCCCGGCCGTCGTTCTAAACAACGCAAGGCATATGACAAGGGCGGATATGGCAAGACTTTCAGGGCGAGCGGCGATCGTGACCGGCGGGGCCAAGGGCATCGGCCGGCATTATTCGGAGGCGCTGGCGGCGGCCGGAGCCGACGTGATGATCGCCGACATCGCCGATGGTGAAAAGTTGGCGGAGGCGATCGCCGGCAAGCATGGCGCGCGCGCGGCGAGCATGACCTTCGATGTCAGCGACGAAGCGCAGGTGAAGGGCCTGATTGCGAAGACGCGCGAGCGTTTCGGACGCATCGATATCATCGTCAACAACGCCGCCGTCTATTCCACCTTGCCGCCGGTCAAGTGCACCGACATCGAGGTCGCGCTCTGGGACAAGGTGATGGCGGTGAATGTGCGCGGCCCCTTCCTGATGGTGAAGCACGTGGCCCCGCACATGATCGCCCAGAAGAGCGGCAAGATCATCAATATCGCCTCCGGCACCGCCTACAAGGGGCTGCCGGACTTCCTGCATTATGTGACATCGAAAGGCGCCATGGTGTCCTTCACCCGGGCGCTGGCGCGGGAGCTCGGCGCGCACAATATCTGTGTCAATACGCTTGCGCCGGGGCTGATCCTGAGCGAGACCGGGCTGGAGAATACAGCCCATCTCGACCAGTCGCGGGCGGGCGTCCTCGCCAGCCGGGCGCTCAAGCGGGACGGCTATCCGGAGGACCTGTTGGGGGCGCTGGTCTTTCTGGCCTCCCCCGACAGCGACTTCATCACCGGCCAGACGCTCGCCGTCGATGGCGGCTCGGTGAATACCTGATATGCCGCAGGCCCCTGTTTTCTGCCCGCGTAAAAGACTATTATAGTTGCAATAGTAACAATTCCCCGAGGAGGAAGCGATGGACGCCGCATCAGCCACCGCGCAAAAGCAGTTCGATAAAAAGGCAAGGATCTACGAAGGCAGCAAGGATCCCAAGCGCGCCACCTATTACGAGAAGATTTCCCAGCGCGATATGGCGCCGCTGTGGGAGGTGTTGAAGGACCTCGTGGCCAAGAACCCGAAGTCGATCGCGGCCCCCGCCATCTGGCATTTCGACCAGGTGAAGCCGATGGTGGAAGAAGCCGGCGGCCTGCTCACCGCCGAGGAGGCCGAGCGCCGCGTGCTGGTGCTGGAAAATCCCGCCCTGCGCGGCCAGTCGCGCATCACGTCATCGCTCTATGCCGGCTTGCAGCTCATCCTGCCGGGCGAGATCGCCGGCGCCCATCGCCATACCGCCGGCGCGATCCGCCTGATCCTTGACGGCGACGGCGCCTATACGCAGGTCGATGGCGAAAAGACCATCATGAAATACGGCGACTTCGTCCTGACCCCGAGTTGGACGGCGCACGATCACGGCAACGAGTCCACAAAGCCGATGATCTGGCTTGACGTGCTTGATGTGCCGACCATCAATTTCTTTGAGACCGCCTTCTCCGAACATCTCGAAGACACGGTGCAGAATACAAAGTTCACCGACAACGACTCGCTGTGGCGCTACGGCTCGGGCGTGCTGCCGGATGGCACGAACACCGAGAAGACCTCGCCGATCATCAACTATGCGTATGATCGCGTGCGGCCGATCCTCGACCGTATGGCCAAGACCGACGAGATCAACAAGTATCACGGCTTCCGGCTACGCTACGCCAATCCGTTCAACGGCGGCTGGTCGACGCCCACCATGGGTGCGCATCTGTCGCTGCTGCCGAAGGGATTCAAGGGCCAGCCCTATCGCTCGACCGACGGCACGATCTTCGCCTGTCTCGAAGGCAAGGGCCAGACAACGATCGACGGCGAGGTCTTCGAATGGAAGCCGCGCGACGTGTTCGTGATTCCGTCCTGGAAATCCTATTCGCACAAGGCCGACGATCAGAGCGTGCTGTTCTCGATCTCGGATCGCCCCATGCAGGAATCGCTCGGCATCTGGCGCGAGATCAATTGACCCCGCAGCACGGTCCGTTCGTCATGCAGAATTTCATCCACGACGCGCCTCAGCAGCGCGTCGTGTTTGCATCCGGCGCCGTGTCGCGCGTAGTGGACGAAGCGAAGCGGCTTGGCCTCATGCGCGCGCTGGTGATCGCCACGCCCGGCAGCGGCGCGCGGCTCGGGCAGCAGGTGCTGGATCAACTGGGCAGCATCGGCGCCGGCTTGCATGCGGAAGCCGTCATCCATGTGCCGAAGGACGTGGCCGAAGGCGGGCGGAAGGTGACACGCGACACCAACGCCGACGGTTTGGTCGCGGTCGGCGGCGGCTCCGCCATCGGGCTTGCGAAAGCCATCGCCCTGTCGACCGGCCTGCCGATCGTTGCGGTGCCCACTACCTATTCCGGTTCGGAAGCGACCCCGATCTACGGCACCAGCGAAGGCGACCGCAAGATCACCGGCCGCGACAACAAGGTGGTGCCGCGCACCATCGTCTACGATCCCGACCTCACGCTCGGCCTGCCGGCGGCGACCAGCGCCGCCAGCGCCATGAACGCGATCGCGCATTGCGTCGAAGGACTGTGGATCGCCGAGCGCACGCCGGTCACCGTCGCTTATGCGACCGAGGCGATGCGGCGCTTCGGCGACTATCTGCCGCGCGTGATCGCGAACGGCAAAGATACGGAGGCGCGTGCACAATGCCTGGTCGGTGCCTGGCTCGCCGGCATCGTGCTGACGGCCGGCACCGCGTTGCATCACAAGCTGGCGCATGTGCTGGGCGGGCTCGGCCTGCCGCACGCGGAAACGCATGCGATCATCCTGCCGCATGTCACGCGCTTCAACATCGCGGCGGCGCCCGACGCCAGGGCGCGGCTCACCGACGCGCTGGGCGGAGATCCCGCAGATGTGCTGGAAAAGATGCTGCGCAGTTTTCCGATTCCGCAGCGTCTGCGCGATGTTGGCCTTCCTGAAGATCGTATCGACTTTGTGGCGCAGGAAGCCGGCAAGCTCGGCCTCACGGTGCCGCGCCCGGCGCCGGTCGATGATGTCCGGACGATCCTGAAGGCCGCCTATTAAGGCGCGACCGTAAATCCGGCCTCGCCCTCGAGTGTCAGGCGGCCTTGCGCGGCATGTGCCGCCCAGCGCGCCGTGGCGCCGATGCCGCCGAACGAGAAAAAATGCGCCGCCACATCGCCCAGCGTGCCGCGCACCGTCGTCTCGCTCAGCGCGCAGACAAGCCCGTCGGGCGCGGTGACGCCGAACAGATGCTTCACCAGTCCGGCATGGCGCGCAAAGCCGCCGGCCGATGCCTTTACGCCGCAGCGCTGTGCATAGCGCAGCAAGGTCGTGAGATTGGTCGGTCCGGCCATGCCGATCCGCACCGGGGTTTCGATACCGTAGTCCCGCAGCCGTCTCACCCAGGCGATGATCGCGTCGCCGTCGAAGCTGAACTGCGTGACGATATCAGCTGCCAGCCCGCTTTCCTCGGCGGCTTCGATCTTCGTGCGCAAGGCGCGGTCGAGCATGTCGGTGGAGACGCGCGGATGGCCTTCCGGGTGGCCGGCCAGTCCGACATGCGTAATGCCATGGCGTTGCAACAAGCCGCTCTCGATCAGATCGAGCGAGGTAGCGAAGGGACCGGCGGCATCGCCGCGGTCGCCGCCGATCACCAGCAGGTGTTTGGCCTCCGCCTCGTCGCGCAGCCGCTCCAGCAGCGCGACAACCTGTTCGCGGCTGTCCAGATTGCGGACCGCGACATGCGGCACCGGCTCAAGTCCCGCGGCGCGGATCAGAACGGCTTGGTCGGCGAGTTCGCCCAGCGGGCGGTTCGGCAAGGCGCTCAGATAGACGCGCGTTCCGGCCGGGGCGGATTGTTTCAGCGCCTCGACGTCGCCCGCCTTCGGGCGCGTCGCCTCGACCGAGAAGCCGCGCAGGAAATCGCCGATGCGCTGCGTCGTGGTCGACGTATCGTCCGTGGACGCAGCAAGGACGTCCGTCATGGCAAGCCTCACTGGCCGCACGGTGTCAGTCGCGGCGGCGCGATATGACGTAGGATTCGTCATTGAACCAAAGCCCGTTGTTCTTGCGCAGGACTTCGCGGGTGGAGTCGAGATAGCGGCTATCCTTGACGACCTCGTTCAGGCGCTCGTCTTCCACCTGCGCGACATAGATCGCCGCGTTCCAGGCTGCGAGCGTGGTCGAGGTGCCGATCGAGCCCGTCACCTCGCTCGGCAGCGTGTGCATGTCGTAGCGGAAGATCGAGCGGTTGTCGGCATAGGTATTGAAGTTCAGATCGCGCGCCGCCGGTCCGAGGATGCGTTTGACTTCACGCAGGATCGCATGGCGGTCGGTCTGGAACGGATTGTCGCCCGGCCAGACTTTCTGGATGATCTCCATGCCGGGATCGCCGCCGGCGGAATGAATCGCGATCAGGCGTCCGCCCGGTCCGAGCGCGCGCGCCAGCGGCGCGATTACCTTGCCGGCCTTGAACTCGGCCGAGGCGCGGGCACGATAGGGCTGCGAGGCGATGATCAGGTCGAAATCGGCATTGGCCTGGCCACGCTTCGGGATGATCGGATCGAGCAGGAATTTGTGATCCTGCCGGTAGATCACAAGCACGACCGGGCGTTCGTAAACCGGATTGCCGGTCTTGCTGCTGACGCCGGCGCGCCAGTTTTCCGCGAGGAAATCCTGCATGCCGGTAATCTGTTCCTCGAAATCATGCGAGGAATTTCCGGTCAGTGCAACTTCGTGCCAGACAAGGCTGTTGGCGGCCGCCGGCGACTTCACGGTCAGCCAGGGCGCTTCCGAATAATACATGTTGGTGAGCACGAGCACGGTGGAAGGATGCTCGTAGAGCCGGTCCGGCATTTTCTCGAGCGTCAGCCGGATGTCTTCCAGGCTGATTTCCTTGCCGGAGATATAGAACGGCATGTTCGGATATTTGTGATGCATCGCGCGCATCACGCGCGTCAGCACCGTGCCGTCGCCGAGTCCGGCGTCGAACAGGCGCACCGCCGGCGGACGGGGATGGATATTCGCAAGTTCAAGCGAGACGCGGTTCGCCACCACCCATTTTTCGCTGCAGGTGTTCACGAACAGCAGATATTTCTGCCGGTTGTCGAAGAAGCGGAAATTCTGCTGCGGATCGTCGTTGTCGGCCGGCGGAATCGTCGGCGCCGGAGGGACGAAAGCGGGCGTGGACGGGCGTCCGCTGCGCTCGATGACCATGGGGCGGGCACCCTCCCTGTCGATATGGATTGTCATGAAGGACCGGATGCGATCGAGCGTCTCGGTCGTGATGCGGCCGCCATTGCGCAGGCGGCTGGTCAGCTTGCCGTCATTGACGGCGCGGCGGCCGAAGGTGGATTCGGCGAGCCCGGTTTTCCGGCAATAGTCGGAAATTTCCTGCAACAGTTCTGCTGCGTTCATCGCACTGCTCCCGGTCGTTTCCTGCGCGTGTAATTTTTCTTGGATCGAACCAATCCGCATGGAAAGGGTCAACCACAAAGCATCCCACAAGATAAGTGGGCAATTTAATGGGCAATAGCCCAATTTCAGATGTATTTGAAATAATGGATATTTGTTGCCTGCCCACCATTCCTAACGGAACGTTAAGATGAGGCTCTGGCGCGGTGGCCCAAAATTATGGGCAATGGCCCACTAACCGGTGTCCGGCGAAAATACCAACCGTCATTTCAAGCTGTTTTCCGGACGGACGCGCCCTTACCGGGCGGCCGGCGTCAGGTCGGCAGGGGAAATCAGCACGCTGAAGCGCTCGCACCAGATAATGACGCTGGGGAAATCCTTGAGATTGACCCCCGCCGGGATGGCATACCGCTGGCTGCCCTTGAAGGCGCGCAGGCGGCCGAGATCCACGAACATCACATTCTTCATGTCCGCTTCGCTGCGGATGCCGGACTTGGGCACCAGATAGACATGATAGGCAGGTCCCGGCCCGACCTCGAAATCAGGTTCCAGGAACACCGCCCGTTCGTACACGGTGACTTTTCCGCGGCCCCAGTGAATCGGGTCGGAGGGTGTGGCGTGAATGAAAGTTCCCGTCGCAAACAAGGCCGCACGATCGGAATCGAGAAGTGTTTCGGCTGCGGGTGGTGGCGGAAACACGAACGGGAACAGAAAAAATCCGAGCGCGACGCCAAGCCCGGTTCCGAGCATGCCGCCGAACAGAAAGATGGCAAGTCCTCGCCACAATCGGCGCATCGAAAATTTACCGTCTATTAACGCTGCAACGCTCGCACATCGAGTTCCTTCGACATCGTACTACCATCTCACCGTCATGAGTTCCATTCACGCACAATAAATGTTGCGTGAGAGACACATGCCGCCGCGATTACACAATAAGGCGGGATGGTGACGAATTATGAGGAACTTTCGCCCTAATTGGTTCTTAGCACGGCACTGGGACGACAGCGGATTCCTTTCGCTCGCAACCTAACACCCAAACAATGGGGGACACTGATGCGTAAAGTAACACTCTCTCTTCTGACGGCTGCCGGCCTTGCTCTTGGCGTGCAGTCCGCTTCGGCAGCCGATATGGGCCGTCCGGTTTACAAGGCGCCGCCTCCGCAGGTTGTCGCCGCCTATAACTGGAGCGGTTTCTACCTCGGCGGCCATATCGGTTACGGTTGGAGCAGCGAAGAAGCGACCGACATCGTCACCGGTTTGCGCAGCTCGACGGATCCGGACGGATTCATCGGCGGCGTGCAGGCTGGTTACAACTGGCAAGCGGATCGCTGGGTGTTCGGCGTCGAAGGCGACTGGTCCTGGACCGGCGCTGACGGCGGCACCTCGCTGGCCGGTCGTTCGCTGACGTCGGATCATGGCTGGTACGCCACGCTGACCGGTCGCGTCGGTTACGCTTGGGACAGCTGGCTCTGGTACGTGAAGGGCGGCGCGGCTTGGGCCGACACCGAATACACCTATGGCGGTCTCGGAACGGCGAGCGACACGCGCGTCGGCTGGACGCTCGGCACCGGCGTCGAATGGGCGCTCGGTCCGCAATGGTCGGCGAAGCTCGAGTATAATTATCTCGACTTCGGCAAGGACACCTTCACTTTCGGCGCCTTCCCGGTCGACGTCGATACGCAGGTTCATCTCGTGAAGCTCGGCCTGAACTATCGCTTCGGCGGTTACGGCAAGGCCCCGGTCGTCGCCAGGTACTGATCGATCGACGATCTCGCACATCAAAAGCCCCGGCTTCGGCCGGGGCTTTTTTCATTTTGCGGGGACGATCGCCGCGGCGAGAATCCCGTCGAGCGTTGTCTTGTCGGCGGGAAAGTCCGCTGCCATCCAGGCGTCCTCGGCGGCACGCAAGGCAACGCCCAGAAGCGGACCTTTCGGCACGCCGCGCGTCATGAAATCGGCGGCGCTGAGCGGAAAATCCGGCGGCGTCCAGTGCCGCGGCAAGGCCGCGAGATCGTGCCAGCGAGCGTCCGACAGGCTCTCGTGCGAGCGGCTCCAGGCCAGCAGCACGCGGTCGATATAGGCATCGCCACGCACGCGGTAGAGCAGGGCGCGCATGTCCTGCATCGGCGATTCCGCCGACAGCCGCCACCAGTGGTCGCTCATCGAAACGAGGCGGTCATGTTCGGCATTGGCCAGCCGCAGTCGTTGCGTCAGGCGTTCGGCGTCTTCGTGCAGGATGACGCCCAGCGCGCCGAGCCGCCGGATTGCGTCGGGCGCGACGCCGATGGCGGCTTCCGCCTTCATCAGGTTGCTCAGCGAGGCGAGCAGCGGAACGCCGCCAAGCAGCGGAACCAGCAGGCCATTTTCCGACATCACCGCCAGCGCCGGCACCGCGTGCGCCGCCAGCAGCAGCTTGAGCAATTCCATCCGCACGCGTTCGCGCGACAGGCCGGCAAGTCCCTCGCGCCCGGCGACGCAGGCAGCCAGTCCGTTGCGATCCGGAAAGTCATGGCTGTAGGCGGCGTGAAAACGGAAGAAGCGCAGAATGCGCAAATAATCCTCGGCGATCCGGCTGGCGGGATCGCCGATGAAACGGACATGACGCGCCGCGAGGTCGGCGAGGCCGCCGACATAGTCGTGCACCACGCCGTCGCGCGACACCGACAGCGCGTTCATGGTGAAGTCGCGGCGCTCGGCGTCCTTCTTCCAGTCGCGGCCGAACGCCACCTTGGCCTTGCGGCCGAAGGTCTCGACATCCTCGCGCAGGCTGGTGACTTCGAACGGCTTGCCTTCGACGATGACCGTCACGGTGCCGTGCTCGATGCCGGTCGGAACCGTCTTGAAGCCGGCCTTGTTGGCGCGGCTGATGGTTTCGTGCGGTTCCGCCGTGGTCGCGACATCGAATTCATGGATGTCCTGGCCAAGCAGCGCATTACGCACCGCGCCCCCGACCACGCGCGCCTCTTCGCCGTCGCGGTCAAGCACCTCCAGAAGACGCGGGAGCGGCCCGCGCTGCAGCCAGGCGACGCCGTCCAGGCGCGCAGTCATCGCTTGATGTGTCCCGGCACGAGTTTGCCGTCTTCCATGTGCGGCGGCACGTAATCCGAACCTGCCGGCGCGCCGGAAAAATGCGCGAGGATCAGGAAGCTGCCGATCATAAGAAGAAAGGCGGCCGCCGTCAGCCAGATCAGGACGCGGGGCGACCACGAGGCGGGATCGAGGACGCCCGCGCGCGTCGCCAGCAGGAATGCGGCGTAAATCACGAACGGCGTCAGGAACAACGCGATTTCGGTCAGGATCGGCCGGATCATTCGCGATAAATCCTCTCATACAGATTCCGCAGGATACCCGCAGTCACGCCCCAGATGTAGCGCTCGCCAAATGGTATCGCATAATAAGTGCGGGTGATCCCCTGCCATTCGCGGCTGTGACGCTGATGATTGGCCGCCTGCATGAGAAAGGCGAGCGGCACCTCGAACGTGTCGTCGACCTCGGACCTGTTCAGCGTCAGCGCAAAGCCCGGATGCACCCGCGCCAGGGTCGGCACGATGCGATAGCCGAGCGTGGTCATGTAAAGATCCAGATAACCGAGCGGCTGGATGAACTCCGCCGCGAGACCGATCTCCTCGTCCGCCTCCCGCAAGGCCGCCGCCAGCGGGCTCGCGTCGTCCGCGTCGATCTTGCCGCCCGGGAAGGCGATCTGCCCGGCATGATCGGGCAGATGCACGGCGCGCTGGGTGAGCAGCACCATCGGCTCGTCGCGCTCCACGACCGGAACCAGAACTGCCGCCGGCTTGATGGGCCGCACCGCCGCGACCGCGGAGAAGGCCGGATCGAGATCGTGATCGCCGCGCCTGGGGATCACGTCGGGGTCGGTGAGACCGGCAGGCACATCGAGCGTGAGTTGCTCTTGAGCGCGCCGGAAAAAGTCGGCGGCCGACTGGATCGCGATCTCGCCGTCCATCACGCAAAATCCTTCAGGGCGCTCGCATCCGCCATCGCAAAAAAGGTTGCGCCGGACGCCACGCCGAACATGCGCCGTCCTTCAATCTCGCGCTCCTCGCCGCGCGCGACAAGATCGTAGAACAGGGCGCGCGTCACTTTCGCCCACAGATTGCGCCGCACATGCAGGTAGGGTTTCAGCCCGCCGGTTTCCGGCTCCCGCTCGAACCGCAAAGGATGATCGGCCTCGCAGGTCACGTGATCGTCGACATTGGTGCGGAATTGCAGAACGGGGCGCTCCACCGATTGCGACACGCTCATCTCGACCGCAAGGAAAGGGGCGTCCTCCACCGTGATCCCGACCTTCTCGACCGGCGTCACCAGGAAATAGGCGTCTCCCTCGCGCTTCAGAACCGAGGCGAACAGTTTCACCAGCGCGGGCCGTCCGATCGGCGTGCCGAGATAGAACCAGGTGCCGTCGGTGGTGATTCGCAGGTCGAGGTCGCCGCAGAAGGGCGGATCCCACAGGTGGACCGGCGGCGGGCCCTTCTCGCCCTCGCGGCGGGCGGCACCGGCGATCCCCTCGAAAAGGGCCGAATTTTCTTGCCTTTCCTTCGCCATTGTTTCTCTAAAGGCTGCTTTCGATGACATTTTTCAGTTTGCGGCTCAGTGCGCGTAAATGTGATCGTCAGGTCACCCCCTGCGCGCTCGCTAAAATAGCGTAAGCTGCCGATGTGTAACGAACCAGCGGGAGATTCGCCTTCGGTTCCGCTGGCGCGCTTGTTGCATGACGTCTGTGCAAGCGGGGCGGAACAAGGAGCGGAATATGGCGGTATCCGGTGGCGAAAGCCTCGATAAACTCGAAGACATGATCGTGCGTGCGGCGGAATCGACCGCCACGCACGCACAGGCAGCCAAGGATGCGATCGGCGGCGTCATTTTCGGCCAGGAACAGGTGGTCGAGCAGGCGCTGATCACGATCCTGTCAGGCGGACATGCGCTTCTGGTCGGTGTACCGGGCCTCGCCAAGACGAAACTTGTGGACACCATGGGCACGGTGCTGGGCCTCGATGCCCGCCGCATCCAGTTCACGCCCGACCTGATGCCCTCCGACATTCTCGGATCGGAAGTGCTGGAGGAGAGCGCGGGCGGCAAACGCAGCTTCCGCTTCATTCCCGGTCCGGTCTTTGCGCAATTGCTGATGGCCGACGAGATCAACCGCGCCAGCCCGCGCACCCAATCGGCGTTGCTGCAGGCCATGCAGGAACAGCATGTCACCGTTGCAGGCGCTCGGCATGATGTGCCGAAGCCATTCCATGTTCTGGCGACACAAAACCCACTGGAACAGGAAGGCACCTATCCGCTGCCGGAAGCGCAGCTCGACCGCTTCCTCATGCAGATCGACGTGCATTATCCCGATCGCGAGGCCGAGCGCCGCATGCTGTTCGACACCACGGGCGCCGAGGAATCCAAGCCGAAGGCCGCCATGTCAGCGGAGGAACTTATTTCCGCGCAGCGGCTGGTGCGCCGGCTGCCGGTCGGAGAATCGGTGGTCGACGCCATTCTCGCCCTGGTGCGCTCGGCGCGTCCAGGCGAAGCGGCGGGCGAGGTGTCCCAGCTGATCGCCTGGGGACCGGGACCGCGCGCCAGCCAGGCGCTGATGCTCGCGGTACGAGCGCGCGCCTTGCTGGACGGACGCCTTGCGCCGTCGATCGACGACGTACTCGAACTGGCCGAACCCGTGCTCAAGCACCGAATGGCTCTGACCTTTGCCGCGCGCGCCGAAGGCGAAACCATCGAAGCCGTCATCGCGCGTCTTAAGAGCCGTATCGGCTAGGCAATGGCGGTCGAGCCCGGTCCTCACAGCATCGAAACCGAGGCGGTTCGCCGGGCCAGCGGGCAGGCGCGCACGCTCGCGGCCGGCATGCCGCGCCTGATGCTGGAGGCGCGCCGCATCGCCGCCACCGTGATTCACGGACTGCATGGCCGCCGGCGCTCGGGCTCGGGCGAGAATTTCTGGCAATATCGCCGCTTCCTGTCCGGCGAGCCGGCGCGGCGCGTCGACTGGCGGCGGTCTGCGCGCGATGATCATCTCTATGTGCGCGAGCAGGAATGGGAAGCCGCGCACACGGTTTGGATCTGGCCGGACCGCTCGCCGTCGATGGTGTTCGCGTCTCCCTTGGTCTGGGAAACGAAGCTCGATCGCACATTGGTCGTGACGCTGGCGCTGGCCGAAATTCTGGTCGAAGGCGGCGAGCGTGTCGGCATTCCCGGCGTCATGCGTCCGACCGCCAGCCGGCAGGTGATCGACAAGATCGCGCAGGCGCTTGTGCATGACACCGGCGAACGCTCGAGCCTGCCGCCGGCATTCTCGCCGTCGCCGCTGTCGGAAATCGTGATGCTGTCCGATTTCTGGAGTCCGATCTCCGATTTCCAGGAGAAGATCGCCTATCTGTCGGGATCGCGCGCGCATGGTCATGTCGTGCAGATCGTCGATCCAGCGGAAGAGACATTTCCCTATTCCGGCCGCATCGAATTTCTGGACCCGGAGGGCGCGGAGAGCGTGACTGCCGGCCGCGCCGAGACCTGGCGCGATGATTATCTCGCGCGTCTGACCGATCATCGCGCGCAGATGCGCGCGGAGACCGAGCGGCTCGGCTGGAGTTTTGCCGTTCACCGCACCGACCGGCCGGCCAGCGAGCTGGTGCTGGCGCTGCATGCGCGGATGGGGCAGAGCGGGGTCCTGTCGCCCGTGACGCGCAATCCCGCGGCGCAATCGGAGACCGCGGCATGATCGGCGGCCTCCCGCTCGGCTTCGCACAGCCTCTGGTGCTGCTCGGCCTGCTCAGCCTTCCGGTTCTGTGGTGGTTACTCCGGCTGATTCCGCCGCGCCCGCGCCGCATCGCCTTTCCGCCGGCGCGCCTGCTGTTCGATATTGTCCCGAAGGAAGAAACGCCGGCCCGCACGCCGTGGTGGCTGACTTTGCTGCGGCTCGCGCTGACGGCGCTGGTCATCATCGCGGCGGCCGGGCCGCAATGGAATCCTTCGGTTGCGACGTCCGGCGGCAATGCGCCGATCGCGTTGCTGATCGACGACGGTTGGGCGGCGGCGTCCACCTGGGAGGCCCGCATCCGCACCGGCGACGATGTGATCGCGCGCGCGCAAGCCGACAATCGTGGAGTCTACATTATTCCGATGTCGGAAGCCCAGCGCGCCATCGCGCTGCAGACGCCGGCGGCAGCGCGCGTGCAGATGGGACAGTTGCAGCCCAAGCCGCATGCGGTCGAGCGTGCCGAGGCCTTGCCGGCGCTCACCCGCTTTGTCGCCGCGACACCGGAGGTTGACCTGATCTGGCTGTCGGACGGCGTGGATGCCGGCCGCGCGGCGGACTTCGTCGCGGCGTTGTCGGGCTTGCTCGGCGGTCGGTCGATCACGGTGGTGGAAGGCGGCGTGGCGTCGCCGCGGGCGTTGACGGCGGCCAACAATGCCGCCGGGTCGCTGACGGTCAAGGTTCTGCGCGCCAATGCCGGCGGCGCCGATCAGGGCGTGGTGCGTGCGCTCGATCTCAAGGGCCTGCCGCTCGGCGAGGCGCCGTATCAATGCAAGAGCGGCGAGCGTGAGGCTGACGCCGAAATCACATTGCCGGTCGAAATCCGCAATGACATCGCCCGGCTCGAAATCGTGAACGAGCGGTCGGCCGGCGCCGTGCAATTGCTCGACAAGCGATGGCGCCGCCGCGCCGTCGGCGTGATCACCGGCGCCACCGCCGACACCGCGCAGCCTTTGCTGGCGTCGACATTCTATCTGTCGCGCGCGCTCGGGCCGTTTGCGGATGTGCGCATGGGTGAGCGGGTGTCGCCATCCGACGCGGTGGTGCGCTTTCTCGACCAGAATATCCCGATGCTGATCCTGGCGGATGTCGGCAATGTGGTGGGCGACGCGCGCGAGCGGCTGACCAAATGGATCGAGGATGGCGGTGTTCTTGTGCGCTTCGCCGGGCCGCGTCTGGCCGCGTCCGATGACGATCTTGTACCGGTGCGGCTGCGCCGCGGCGGCCGCACGCTCGGCGGCAGCCTGAGCTGGGAGAAGCCGCAGGCCCTGGCGGCGTTCTCGCGCGAAAGTCCGTTCGCCGGCATGCCGGTGCCGAACGACGTCACAGTGACGCGGCAGGTCCTGGCCGAGCCCGAAGCCGGTATTTCCGAACGCAGCTGGGCGACGCTGGCCGATGGCACGCCGTTGGTGACCGGTGCGCGCCGCGGCAAGGGACTGGTGGTGCTGTTCCATGTCACCGCCGACACGCGCTGGTCGGATCTGCCGCTGTCGGGCGCCTTCGTCGACATGCTGAAGCGCATTGTCGCGCTGTCGGGGTCCAATGTCGCGAGCGAGCAGGGCGCCAACGCCGCGCGCGAGCGCGAAACGCTGGCGGCCGCGCGCGTCCTCGACGGTTTCGGCGCGTTCACCGCACCGCTCGCCAGTGTAAAACCGGTGATTGCGAATTTCGGCGGGCGGGCGACCGCCGACCACCCGCCCGGCTTTTACGGGCCGCCGGAGGGATTGCTGGCCGTGAATACACTGATGCCCGCCGACCGGCTGCAGCCGATGGATTATTCCGGACTGAATGCGCGCCGCGAGGCCTATCGGCTGACCGAGCCGCTCGATCTGCGCGGCCCGATCCTGCTGGCGGCACTCGGCATGCTGCTGGTCGACGCGATGATCGTGTTCTGGCTGTCGGGCGGGATCGGCCGTCTGATACGCCGACGCCGTCCGGCGGTCGCGGCGCTGCTGGCGGCCGTGATCGCTGTCGCGACCCTCGCCGCGCCGACGCAATCTGTCGCGCAGGGCAGGCCGAAACCCGCGCCGTCTTCGCCGGCCGCGACGCCCGCACCGCCGCCCGCGCCATCCCCGGTGCAGGCGGAAGATTTCGCGATGAAGGCGGCGCTGGAAACGAGGCTCGCCTATGTCATCACCGGCGACGCGGAAACCGACGCCGTCAGCAAGGCCGGATTGAGCGGCCTGACATTGTTCATGGCGCAGCGCACCGCGCTGGAAGCCGGCGAGCCGATCGGCCTCGACATCGGCCGCGACGAACTCAGCTTCTTTCCGCTGATCTATTGGCCGATCGTGCCGGGCGCGACTGCGCCGACGCCGCAGGCGCTGGCGCGGGTCGACGCCTATATGAAACAGGGTGGCACCGTGTTGTTCGATACGCGCGACGCCATCATGGCGCCCCCGGGTCCGGGCGGAGAAACCCGCAGCCCCGGCATGACCGCCCTGCGGCAGATCCTGAGTTCGCTGGATATCCCGGAACTGGAGACCGTCTCCAAGGATCACGTGCTGACCAAGACGTTTTTCCTGCTGAAGGATTTCCCCGGACGCTTCAGCACCGGCCAGCTCTGGGTGGAAGCGCTGCCTTCGACCGACGAGATCGACGATGAGTCCGAAAACAAGCGCCCGGCGCGCGCCGGCGACGGCGTTTCGTCGATCATGATCACGTCCAACGATCTCGCCGGCGCTTGGGCGATGCGGCCGGATGGACAATCCATGCTGCCGATGGTGGCGGCCGAGCCGCGTCAGCGCGAGATGGCTTTTCGCGCCGGCGTCAACATCGTCATGTACACCCTGACCGGCAACTACAAGGCCGATCAGGTCCATATTCCGGCTTTGCTGGAACGGCTCGGCCAATAGGGGCGAAATCAGGAAAAGTGGAAACCGGTTTTCCGTTCGATTTCGCGACAAGAAAATAGGAGCGCCTTGTGGGTTTGGGTATCGCCTTCGCGCCTCTGGTCCCCGCCTATGTCCTGTGGTCGGCGGCCGCCGTCGTGGCGGCTGTGACGGCGCTGCTGCTGCTGGCGCGCAGTCGCGGCGCGCTGGTGCGTGCGGTGGCGCTCGCGCTGGTGGTGCTGGCGCTTGCCAATCCGTCCTTCACCAAGGAGGATCGCGATCCGATTCCGTCGGTCGCTGTTGTCGTGATCGACAAAAGCCCGAGCCAGAATTTCGGGGAGCGTGCAAAACAGACCGAGGAGGCACGGGCCGCGCTCAACGAGCGGCTGGCGCGCATTCCGGGTCTCGAGGTGCGCGTGGTCGAGGCCGGGCAGGCCGACGGCGAGACCGACGGCACAAGACTGTTCAATGCGCTGGGCGCGGCTTTGGCCGACGTGCCGCCGGATCGCATCGCCGGCGCCTTCCTGATCACCGACGGTCGCGTGCACGATGTGCCGGCGGACGCGACCTCGCTCGGATTCGCCGCGCCGCTGCACGCGCTGGTGACCGGCAAGCGCGAGGAGCGCGACCGTCGCGTGGTGCTGACTTCGGCGCCGCGTTTCGGCATTGTCGGGCAGTCGCAGACCATCGCCTTCCGCGTCGAGGACCAGGGCGTGCGCCCCGGCGCCGCGCGCGTCACCGTGCGGCGGAACGGCGAGGCGATCGAGACCCGCAACGTCAACACCAATGTCGGGCTGCGGGTGAACGTGCCGATCCCGCATGCCGGGCCGAACATCGTCGAGATCGAAGCCTCGCCGCTCGAAGATGAACTCACGCCGGTCAACAACCGCGCCGTCGTGTCGATCGACGGCGTGCGCGACAAGCTGCGCGTGCTGCTGGTCTCCGGCGAACCGCATGCCGGCGAGCGCACCTGGCGCAATCTGCTGAAGTCCGATGCGTCTGTGGATCTCGTGCATTTCACCATCCTGCGGCCGCCGGAGAAGCAGGACGGCACGCCGATCAACGAACTCTCGCTGATCGCGTTTCCGACCCGCGAACTGTTCCAGCAAAAGATCGGCGAGTTCCATCTCATCATCTTCGACCGCTATGCGCGCCAGGGCGTGCTGCCGATCATCTATTTCGACAATATCGCGCGCTATGTGCGCGAGGGCGGGGCGGTGCTGGTCGCCGCCGGTCCCGATTACGCCAGCCCGACGTCGCTCTGGCGCACGCCGCTCGACGCCATCCTGCCGGCCGAGCCGGCGGGTACCATGACCGAGCGCGCCTTCCATGCGCGGCTGACCGATCTCGGCAAGCGCCATCCGGTCACGCGCGAACTCGACGGATCGCAGAACGATCCGCCGCACTGGAGCCGCTGGTTCCGCGTGGTGGACACCAAGATCGCGCAAGGTTCGTCGGTCATGGAAGGCCCGGACGGCAAGCCCTTGCTCGTGCTGTCGCGCGAGGGCGAGGGCCGCGTCGCGCTTCTGCTCTCCGACCATATCTGGCTGTGGGCGCGCGGTTTTGAGGGCGGCGGGCCGCATCTCGATCTCCTGCGCAAGCTCTCGCACTGGCTGATGAAGCAGCCCGATCTCGAGGAGGAGGCGTTGCGCCTCGTGGCGCGCGGGCGCGAGCTCGCGATCGAGCGGCAGAGCATGGCCGAAAGCGTCGAACCGGTGACGGTGACCACGCCGTCGGGCGAGACGCGCAATATTGTCCTGCAGGTGGCCGAGCCCGGCCTGTGGCGCGGTGTGACGCCCGCCAGTGAACTCGGCCTGTGGCGTGCGAGCGACGGCAAGCTGACCACGCTGGTGAATGTCGGGCCGGTCAATCCGCGCGAATTCTCCGAAGTCACGTCTTCCATCGATATGCTGAAGCCGCTGACCGACGCGACCGGCGGCGATGCGCGCCGGCTCGACGACAACGGAAGTGTGCGCATGCCGCGCGTGGTGGGCGTGCGCTCGAGCGAGACCTTCAGGGGCGAGGACTGGCTGGGGGTGAGGATGCGCGACGCCAGCGTGGTGCGCGGGATCGGCGTGCTGCCGGTCTTTGCCGGATTGCTCGGCCTCTTGCTGCTGGTCGGGTCTCTCGCCGCGACCTGGGCGCGCGAAGGACGCTGAGTCAGACCGTCTCCCAGTCCGGCAGCACGTTGCCGGACACGCCCGCGAAGGCGCCGGGGGCAAGTTCGGCCACCAGCAATCGCGCGGGATCGACCGGGCCCGGCATCTTCACCTGGCCTTTCGGGATGCGGACAAAGCCGAGCGGGCCGTAATAGGGCTCATCACCCACGAGCAGCACCAGCTTGTGCCCCTTCGCCTTTGCCTCCTCGCAGGCGCGCGCGACCAAGGCTTTCGCGATGCCGCGGCCGCGAAACGGCGGCTCGACCGTGAGCGGGCCGAGCAGCAAGGCCCGGGTCTCCCCGATGGTGACCGGAGACAGCCGCACCGAGCCGACCAAAAGGGTGCCGATGCGGGCGGTGAAGGACAATGCGAAATCGTGGCCGACGCCCTCGCGGATGCGATAGGCGGTGCGCGCGAAGCGGCCGGGGCCGAAGGTGCGCTCATGCAGCCGGTCGATCGCCACGGCGTCGTCGGGCGTCTCCGGCAGGATGGTGAGCGAGAGGTCTGACATGCGGTCCGCGCTTAGCATTTGCCGCCTGGAAAATCCATCGCGGCCCCGTTTCGTGATCGGCACATTTATCATTGCTCTGGCCGCCCCGTCGCCTAGATAGAGCGCGGGACAACGGAGAACAGCATGGGCGTTTTCGTCGACGGCGTGTGGCACGACCAGTGGTACGATACCGGCAAGAGCAAGGGCGCCTTCGAGCGCGAGCCGACCCGCTTCCGCAACTGGATCACGCCCGACGGCGCCGCCGGCCCGAGCGGCAAGGGCGGTTTTCCCGCCGCGGCCGGCCGCTATCATCTCTATGTCTGCCTCGCCTGTCCCTGGGCGCACCGCACGCTGATTTTTCGCAAGCTGAAGCAGCTCGACGGACTGATCTCCGTGTCCACCGTCTCGCCGCTGATGGGCGCGGTCGGCTGGACCTTCGAGGAGAGCGAAGGTTCGAGCGGAGATGCGGTCAATCACGCAAAAACGCTCGGCGAGATCTATCTGAAGGCGGACCAAAAATATTCCGGCCGCGTCACCGTACCGGTGCTGTGGGACAAAAAAACCAACACCATCGTCAGCAACGAATCCTCCGAAATCATCCGCATGTTCAATTCGGCGTTCGACGCGCTGACCGGCGACCGCAGCGACTATTATCCGCTGGCGTTGCGCGGCGCGATCGACCGCGTCAACGACATCGTCTATGCCGGCATCAACAACGGCGTCTACCGCGCCGGTTTCGCCACCACGCAAGAAGCGTACGAGGAGGCCTTCGACAATCTGTTCGCCGCGCTCGACACGGTGGAGGCGATCCTGGCCGGGCATCGCTATCTCGCCGGCAATGCCGTCACCGAAGCCGACTGGCGGCTGTTCACCACGCTGGTGCGCTTCGACGCGGTCTATGTCGGGCATTTCAAGTGCAACAAAAAGCGGATCGCGGATTATCCCAACCTGTCGAACTATCTGCGCGAGCTGTACCAGGTGCCCGGAATCGCCGGCACCGTCGACATGCATCAGATCAAGACGCATTATTACGCCAGCCACCGCAACATCAACCCGACCGGCATCGTGCCAAAAGGGCCGGAGCTGCATTTCGACGCGCCGCATGACCGGGGACGGTTCGGTTGACTTTATCCTCCCCCTTGCGGGGAGGGTG
>LNFM01008723.1_pt1 | contig 100143 bp, 100 predicted proteins | sample 596031 | NCBI WGS metagenome assembly LNFM01 (sample SAMN04254537, study PRJNA301005) | activated carbon metagenome | isolation source: dual media filters at the Ann Arbor, Michigan drinking water treatment plant | place: USA: Ann Arbor
GCGCGGCCTCGGCCACCGCGGCGTACGCCACCCCGTTGCCGGCCATGCTCAGCACGGCCGCGCCCATCAGCAGCAGGGCGGCCACGATCGCGGGCAGCCCCAGCAGCAGCCCGGCGCCCAGCAGCAGCGCCCCGGCCCCGAGGGCCTGGCCGCGCAGCACCGCGATGTGGCTGCCGCGCCGGTCGGAGATGACCCCGGCCGCCACGCGGGCGACCGCCGCCACCAGCAGCGTCGCCGACAGCATCCCGGCAGCGGCGCCCTGCGACCATCCGCGTTCGTCGTGCAGGTACAGCGGCTGGAACCGCAACAGCACGGCCTGCGCGACGATGACGGCCGCGCCCGCGGCGGCCAGCAGCCACACCAGCCGGTCGCCCGCCGGGTGTCCCCGCACCACGCCCCGGGGACCGGGATCCATGTCGGCCGGCGGCCCCGGGACGCCCCAGGACGCGACGGCCCCGACGGCCGCCAGGAGCGCCAGGGCCACCATCGCCCCACCGGTGCCCGCCACGGAGGCCGCCACCGGCAGCACGGCGGCCCCGATGGCCCCGCCGGCCATGGGCGCCGTGTGCCGCAGCCCCAGCGCGCGGCCGCGCTCGGCCACCGGGAACCACCCCACGACCGCCCGGCCGCTGGCCACCGGCGCGCAGGCGCCCAGCGCCGCGGCACCCGCCAGCAGCAGGCCCAGCGCGAGCGCGCCGTCGGCCTGGGCGGCGGCCATCAGCATGGCGGCGCATCCGGCGAGCCCACCCACCAGCACCCGTCGCTCCCCCAGCCGGTCGGCGAGCGCGCCCCACGCGAACATGGTGAGGGCGTAGCCGATGGTGGGCGTGGCCAGCAGCACGCCCAGCCAGGCCAGCGACAGCCCGAACTCGCCCCGCAAGTGCGGGCCCAGCGCCGGCAGCCCCAGCGGCAGGGACGAGGCTCCCGCCTGCGCCACCATCGCGCAGGCCAGCACGCCCCAGCGCCGCCGCTGCGGCGCCTCAGGCGTCGTCGGCCGCCCGCCCCCCGAGATGCTTCGCGAAGAAGCGCTCCATGTCTCCGGCTTCACGAACCCGTGCCCCTCGCCGTCCTTGCAGATGTACTCGACGTCCACCCCGCGCTCCCTGAGCGCGGCGACGATCTGATCGCTCTCCTGCTTGGTCACGCGCGGGTCGTTGGCGCCCTGGATGACCATGAGCGGGGTGGTGATCCGGTCCACGTGGTTGAGCGGCGACCGGCGCTCCATGTCCGCCAGGTCGTCCGGGTCGTCCGGGTCGCCCACGTACCGGAACCACGTGCTGGCCAGCAGCGGCCGCCAGTACGCCGGGAACGACTTGGCGAGCGTGACGAGGCTCGACGGCCCCACGAAGCTGACCGCCGCGGCGAACACGTCCGGCGTGAAGGTGACCCCCACCAGCGCCGCGTACCCGCCGTAGGAGCCCCCGTAGATCCCGACGCGGGCGGGGTCGGCGATGCCCTGGTCCACGGCCCAGTTCACGCCGTCGATGAGGTCGTCGTGCATCTTCCCGGCGAACTCACGCTCGGCGGCGTGCGTGAAGCGCTTGCCGAAGCCGGTGGAGCCCCGGTAGTTGACCTGCAGCACCGCGTACCCGCGGTTGGCCAGGAACTGCGCGATGGGGTCGTATCCCCAGGCGTCGCGCGCCCAGGGGCCGCCGTGCACGTAGAGCACCATCGGCAGCTGGTGGGCGCGCGCGCCCACCGGCAGCGTGAGGTAGCAGGGCAGCGACAGGCCGTCCCGGGAGGTGATGCGCACCGGCTCCATGGGGGCGAGCGCCGCGGGGTCCAGCCACGGGCGCGGCCGGAACAGGAACCGCGACTCACGGGTGCGCCGGTCGAACAGGAACGTGGCTCCGGGATCGCGGTCGTCGTTGAACGACACGATCCAGGTGGTCTCCTCGGCGTCCTGGCCGCCCACGCCCGGGTCGCCGTGGTGGAGGTCGCGCAGCGCCTCCCAGTCGGCCCGGAAGTCGTCGTCGTAGGCCTTCACCAGCGTGCGGTCGCGCAGGTAGAAGGTGGCCAGCAGCTCCCCGGTGCGGTCCGACACCCACGGCCCGGAGAGGTCGGCCTCCTCGTCACCGTCGATGACCCGCTCCGCGCCGGTCGCCGGGTCGAGCTCGACCAGGCGCAGCATGTCCGAGTCCCGGGCCGACCCCACCCACAGCCGCGCGCCGTCGGGCGTGAACCCGAAGACGTAGCCCTTGTCCTCGTTCGAGTAGGCCGCGACGGCGCGGAACTCGCCGCGCTCGTCGTCGCGCACCAGGATCTCGTAGTCGCCCTCGGGGGTCTGGGTGCGGGCCGCGCGCAGGCGCCCCTCCCGGTCGGCCGTCCAGCCGATCACATTGCCCGGGTTGCGGCCCACCATCTCCAGCTTCCCCGTGGAGATCGTGAGGCGGTACACGTCGAACACCGAGGGGTCGCGCAGGTTGAGCGACACCAGCATGTGCCGGGGCGTGGCCCGGGGGGCGGCCACGATGCCGGCGCGGACGCCGTCGAACGGCGTGAGGTCGCGCACGCGGTCGGGCCGGTCGGGGTCCACGGCGTGGATCCGGTAGTTCTCGTTGCCGCCCTGGTCCTGCACGTAGACGATCCAGCGACCGTCACGCGACCAGAAGTAGCTGCGCACGCCGCGGTCGCGGTCGTTGGTGACCGGCCGGTCGCCGCCACCGTTCCGGTGCGACACCCACACGTTGAGGATTCCGTCCCGGGGGGCGATGTAGGAGATCGTCCCGCCGTCGGGCGAGAGGCGCGCGGCGGCCCGCTCCGGGTTGTCGAAGAACTGCCCGATGGGGATGAGGGGTGCGGTCGTCATGGGCCCCGAATCGTAGTGTTAGTGTCCTGCCGAAGCCCGAGGGGAGCCGGATTGAGCGAGATGATCGGCCGTGTCCTCGAGGGGTACCGCATCGAAGCGGAGCTGGGGCGCGGCGGCCAGGCCGTCGTGTACCGGGCGACCCAGCTGGCGCTCCAGCGGCAGGTGGCCCTCAAGATCGTCTCCCACCAGCTCTCAGCGGATCCCTCGTTCCTGGAGCGGTTCAAGCGCGAGGGCATCGCCGCCGCGAACCTGGACCACCCGCACGTCATCCCCGTGTACGAGGCCGGGGAGGCCGAGGGCCTGGCGTTCCTGTCGATGAAGTTCGTCGACGGCCCGAGCCTGGACGACGTCATCCGCGGTGGGACGGGCCTCACCGCCCAGCGCGCCATGGCGATCCTGCGCCAGGTCGCCGAGGCCCTCGACTACGCCCACGGCACCGGCCTGGTGCACCGCGACATCAAGCCCGCGAACATCCTGCTGGGGCCCGGCGATCACGCGTACCTGTCCGACTTCGGCCTCACGCGGGCCATCGAGGGCAGCAAGCTCACCAGCAGCGGCGTGTGGATGGGCACGCTCGAATACGTCGCGCCGGAGCAGATCAAGGGCTCCGCCGTGACCGCCGCGGCCGACCGCTACGCGCTGGCCGTGGTGGCCTACGAGTCGCTCACCGCCCGGTCGATCTTCGACCAGGCGGACCGCACCGCGCTGCTCTACGCCCACCTGCACGAACCCCACGTGCCCCCCACGCAGCGCCGGCCCGAGCTGGGCCCCGGCGTGGACGAGGTGATGGCCCGCGGGCTGGCGAAGGACCCCGCGCAGCGGCAGCCGACCTCGGTGGCGCTCATCGACGAGCTCACGCGCGCCCTGCAGCACGGGCCCGCCTGGAACATGCCGTTCGCGCCCACCGTGACGCTGCAGGCGCCCCCGCCGCCACTCGCGGTCCCGGCAACCGCCGGATCCACCCCGCCCCCGCCGCCCGCGTCGGCCCCGCCGCCGCCCCCGCCGCCGTCGAACCCGCCACCCCCGCCGCCGCCGGCGTCGCCCCCCGCGGGGAGCCCGTCCCCGCCGCCCGGCCCGCCCGCCCCGGCACGGCCCGATGCCACGCCGCCATGGCTGCGCTGGGCCGTGATCGCCGGCGGCGTGGTGGCCGCGATCCTCATCGTGCTGGTGGTGATGAGCCTCGCGGGCGTCTTCGACTCGACGACGACCCAGACGGTGACGACGTTCGTCCCGTGAGCCGACCGGCCCGGGGGATGGCGCGGAACGGCCGATCCCGCGTAGACTCAGCAGTTGACGTGGCAGATATCAAGCACAACCGCGGCAAGATCGCGCTCATGTTCCCCGGCCAGGGGTCGCAGCAGGTCGGCATGGGCGCCGAGCTGTCGCGGGTGTTCCCGGTGGCGCGCAGGACCTTCGAGGAGGCGAACGACACCCTCGGATACGACCTCGCGCGGATCTGCTTCGAGGGCCCGCACGAGACGCTGCTGCGCACCGACCACTGCCAGCCGGCGGTGCTCACCAACTCCGTGGCCGCCTGGCGCGTCGCGGCCGAGCACGGGATCACCGGCGATCTCACCATGGGCCACTCGCTCGGCGAGTACGGCGCCCTGGTGGCCGCCGGGTCGCTGGACTTCTCGGAGGCGCTGCGCCTGGTGCAGGAGCGCGTGAGCGCAACCACCGAGGTGGCCGAGCGCATCCCGGGCCAGATGGCCGCCCTGCTGGGCGCCAGCGACGAGGAGGCCGAGGCGCTGTGCGCCGAGGCGGGCGACGTGTGGCCCGCCAACTACAACTGCCCCGGGCAGATCGTCGCCTCCGGGCTGCACCGCGGGATGGAGCGGCTCACCGAGATCGCCCGCTCCCGCGGCGTGAAGATCCGCCTGCTCGACATCGACGGCGCCTTCCACTCATCGGTCATGGCGCCCGCCGCCGAGCGGCTGCGCGAGGCCCTGGTGGGCGTCCGCGTGAACGCGCCGAACATGCCGTTCCTGTCGGCAACCACCGCCGCCATCGAGGCCGGAACCGAGCGGGTGCGCACCATCCTCACCCAGCAGCTCACCGGGCCGGTGCGGTTCACCCAGTCCGTGCGGACCGCCATGGACATGGGCGTCGACCGCTTCGTGGAGTTCGGTCCGCGCAGCGTGCTGGTGGGCCTGGTCCGCCGCGTCCGCAGCGACGTGCAGGCGCTGCACCTCGGTACGCCCGACGACCTCCCGGGGATCGCCGCGCTCACCAGCCGGTGAGGGGTTGCCGACCGCGATCGTGACCGGCGCCAGCCGGGGCATCGGCGCCGCATGCGCCGTCGCCCTCGCGGAGGCCGGCTGGGATGTCGGGCTCACGTACGCCGCCGATCGGGAGGCGTGTGAGGCCACGGCCGCGCGCGTCGTCGCGACGGGCCGCCGTGCGGCGGTGCACCGCGCCGAGGCCCGCGACCACGCGGACGTCCGGGCCGCCATGGACGCCCTCCAGGACGAGCTCGGTCCCGCGGACGCCCTCGTGGTGAACGCCGGCACCACTCGCGACGGGCTCGCGCTGCGGATGACCGCCGAGGACTGGGGCGCGCCGATCGGCGTGAACCTGGACGGCGCCTTCTCCACCATCCAGGCGGTCGCGGGCGGCATGGCCGAACGCGGCGCCGGGAGCATCGTGGCGCTCACCTCCGTGGTGGGCGTGCACGGCAACGCCGGGCAGGCGAACTACGCGGCCTCGAAGGCCGGCATCATCGGCCTGGTGCGCAGCCTGGCCGATGAGCTCGGGCCGTCCGGGGTGCGCGTGAACGCCGTGGCCCCGGGCTTCATCCGCACACGTCTCACCGACGTGCTGCCGGAGGCCCAGCAGCAGCAGCTGCGCGACCGGACGGCGCTCGCCCGCCTCGGGGAGCCGGAGGACATCGCCGCGCCGGTGGTGTTCCTCTGCTCGGAACGGGCATCGTTCGTCACCGGTACCGTGATGATGGTCGACGGGGGACTGAATCTGTGAGCGGACGACCGCTTGAGCAACGCGTGGCGGTGACCGGCCTGGGCCTGGTGTGCCCGTTGGGGATCGGTCGGGAGGAGACGTGGGCGGCCGCGAAGGCGGGCCGCTCCGGCGCCGGCCCGATCACCCGGTTCGACGCGTCCGCGCACGGGGCGAAGATCGCCTGCGAGGTGAAGGGCTTCGAGCCGCTGGACTTCATCGACAAGCGGGCCGCGCGCCGAATGGACCGTTCGTCCCAGTTCGCGGTGGCCGCGGCCCGCCTGGCCCTCGACGACGCCGGCGTGGTGGTGGGTGAGGACGCCGAGTACATCGGCGCGGTCATCTCCACCGGCAACGGCGGCAACGAGACCTACGAGGAGCAGCACCGGATCTTCCTGGAGCGCGGCCCCAGCCGCGTCTCACCCGTCGCGGTGCCCACGATCATCGCCAACATGGCCGCCGGCCACGTGTCGATCCAGCTGGGCCTGCACGGCCCGCTGTCCTGCGTGCTCACCGCATGCGCGAGCAGCCTGCACGCCATCGGCGAGGCCGCCGACGTGATCCGGCGCGGGGGGGCGGAGATCATGCTCGCCGGCGGCTCCGAGGCCGCCATCTCGCCCTTCGCGCTGGGCATGCTCGACGCGTCCCGGGCGATGTCGCACCGCAACGACGACCCCGAGGGCGCCAGCCGCCCGTTCGACCGCGACCGGGACGGCTTCGTGCTGGGCGAGGCCGGGGCCGTGCTGGTGCTGGAGCGCATGGACCTGGCGATCGCCCGCGGCGCGAACATCATCTGCGAGCTGGCCGGGTACGGCGCCACCTCCGACGCGCACCACATCACCGAGCCGGAGCCGAACGGCATCCACCAGGCGCGCGCGATGCTGCGCGCCATGGAGACCGGCGGCATCGACCCCGGGCAGATCGACCACGTGAACGCCCACGCCACCTCCACCTCCGTGGGGGACATCGCCGAGGTGCGCGGCATCATCGGCGCGCTGGGCGCCGAGCGCGCCGCCCGGGTGGCGGTGTCGGCCACCAAGTCCATGCACGGCCACTGCGTCGGCGGGACGGGCGCCCTGGAGGCGGCGCTCACCGCGCTGGCCATCCGCGAGCGCACCGTGCCGGGCACGATCAACCTGGAGCACCTGGACCCGCTGTGCGAGGGCGTGGACCACGTCACCGCCACCCGCTCGCAGCACGTGCGCGCGGCGCTGTGCAGCGGATTCGGGTTCGGCGGCCACAACGCCGTGCTGGCGATGACCGAGGTGACCGAGTGAGCACGGACCGGCGCAGAGTGGTGGTGACGGGCATCGGCGTGGTCTGCGCGCTGGGCGTGGGCCGGGCCGAGGTGTGGGCGAACGCCCTCGCCGGCCGTCCCGGCGGCGCGGCGATCACCCTGTTCGACACCACCGGCTTCGACGTGCACATGGCGTGCGAGGCGGCCGGGTTCGACCCGGAGCAGTTCGTGGACAAGCGCGTGGCGCGCCGCGCGGACCGCGCGACGCTGCTCGCCCTCGCGGCCGCACAGCTGGCGAGCGCGGACGCCGGCTTCTCGGTGGAGGGCGAGGGCCTGGACGTGGGCTGCGTGTTCGCCACGGGCACCGGCGGGAACTTCGTGCGGGACGAGAACCACCGCACCATGATCGAGCGGTCCCCCGACCGCATCTCCCCGTTCGCGATCCCGCACAGCATGGGCAACGTCCCGGCCGCGCAGATCGCCATGGACATGGGGATCCGGGGACCGGTGTTCGCCACGGTCACCGCGTGCGCCGCCGGGTCGGACGCCATCGGCACCGCCACCGCGGTCATCCGCCGGGGCGACGCCGAGGTGATGATCGCCGGCGGCACCGACGCGATGATCACGCCGTTCTGGCTCGCGGGCTTCGACGCCATGCGCGTGCTGTCGCACCGCAACGACGACCCCGCCCACGCGGCACGGCCGTTCGACGCCGACCGCGACGGCTTCCTCATCGGCGAGGGCTCGGCCGCGCTGATCCTGGAGACCGAGGAGCGGGCCCGGGCGCGCGGCGCCACCATCATCTGCGAGGTCGCCGGCTACGGGGCCAGCGCGGACGCGCACCACATCACCGACCCCGACCCCACCGGGCGCTCGCAGGCCCGCGCCATGCGCTGGGCGATCCGCGACGCCGGCATCGAGCCGTCGGAGATCGGCTACGTGAACGCCCACGGCGGCGCCAGCCGCCCCGGCGATCCCGGCGAGGTCACGGCGATCCGCCTGGCCCTGGGCGACGACGTGGCGGCCCGCACGCCGGTGTCGGCCACCAAGTCGATGCACGGCCACTGCATGGGGGGCACCGGCGCGATCGAGGGGGCGCTCACGGCGATGGCCGTGCTGGAGGGCCGCATCCCGCCCACCATCAACCTCACCGCCGTCGACCCGGCCTGCGAGGGCGTGGACCACGTGCGCGACACCGCCCGCGAGGTCCCGCTGCGCGCGGCGATGTCCTCGAACAACGGCCTGGGCGGGCACAATGCCGCCGTGGTGTTCCGCGCATGGGAGGACACATGACCACGACCGCTCCGCGCAAGCGCATGTCGGACCGCGCAGAGAAGGCCACGCGGCTCAGCGTGGCGTCCATCCTCTGCGCGATCCCCGGCTTCGCCGCGTTGATCACCGAGACCGAGTGGCTCGGCTACCTGTCGATGGGCATCCTGCTCTCGGCGGTCCTGGCCGGCCCGGTCATCGAGCGCATCCGCCACCGGGCGGACTGAGGCTCAGGCCAGCTGGGGCACCGGGATCGGCGTCCCGGCGTCGTCCAGCGCCACGAACACGAACCGGCCCTTCCCGCACAGGCGTCGCTCGCCGGACAGCAGCTCCTCGGAGACCATGCTCACCTGCACGGTCATCGACGTGCGCCCGGTGCCGACCACCCGGGCCAGCACCTCCACGATCTCCCCGTGGCGGACCGGCGCCACGTAGTCGACCTGGTCCACCGCGATGGTGACGGCCTCGCTGCGGCAGTGGCGCGTTGCGGCGACGAAGGCGGCACGGTCCATCATCGACAGCGCCTCGCCGCCGAAGAGGGTGCCGTGGTGGTTGAGCTGCTGGGGGAACACGACCTCGGTGATCCGTGTCTCGGGCGGCGGCACCAGGGCCGGGGCGTGCAGGGCGGTGTCGGCGGCGGTCAACGGGGCTCCAGGTCGATGGCGTGGCGTACCGCTTCCAGCAGGTTCGCCGCGACCGCGTCCGCACCTTGGAGCTCCGCGGCCCCGAAGTGGCCGGTGGTGACCGCCACCACGCGGCATCCGGCCGCGTGGGCGGCCGACACGTCGCGCGGCGTGTCGCCGATGACCACCCCCTCGGCCGGGCCGAGCCCGGCGCGGCGCAGGGCGATGCGGACGACCTCGGCGCGGTCGGCGGCGTCACAGCCGTAGCCGCCCTCCCGGTCGTGGAACACGCCGCCCAGACCGGCCAGCCCGAGCTTGTGGTGGGCGATCGCCCGGATGTTGCCGGTCACCAGCGCCGCCGGAATCCCCGCGGCCGCCAGGGCCTCCATCGCCGGCGCGGCGTCGGGCGCGGCCACCGGCACCGGGTGGTCGCCGGCCACCTCCAGGTACCGCGCCACCGCCCGCTCGGTCCAGGCGGAGAGCCCGGCCATGGCGACCGGCTCCGGCACCCCGGCCGCTTCCAGCATCAGCAGCGCGATCTGCAGGTCGGTGCGCCCGCCGGGAGACGCCGCCAGCAGGTCCGCCTCCCCCACATCGACGCCGTAGACGTCGCGGAGGGCGGCGATGAGGCCCAGGCCGTGGGCGACGGGACGGCCGTGCAGCAGCGTGCCGTCGATGTCGACGAGCGCGATCACGCGCCGGTGGTCATCCACGGGGGCCGCAGCGCCGCGATGCGGGCGTGGGCGGGGCAGTCCTCCCGGTGGGCGCCGGGAAGGTAGCCGAGGGACATCAGGAACTCGCCGGTCACCTCGGGGCCCGTGAAGCGGAAGGTCCGGCGGAAGAGCCGCACCCAGCCGGGATGGTCCAGCGGGTGCATCGCGTCGAGCCACCCGGCGAACCCGCCGTGCGCGGCCGAGAGGTCGATCACCACGGCCGCGTCGTGGACGATGGCCTCCACCTTGCGGCGGTTGCGGATGATGCGCGGGTCGGCGACCAGCCGCTCCACGTCCGCCGCGCCGTACGCGGCGACCACCTCGGGCACGAACCCGCCGAACGCCTCGCGCATCCCCTCGCGGCGGCGCAGCACCAGCTCCCACGAGAGCCCCGCCTGCATGATCTCCATCGCCAGGCGCTCCAGCAGGACGGCGTCGTCACGGGCCGGGAACCCGTACTCCAGGTCGTGGTACGGACCGTGGAGCGGGTGTCCGGGGGCGGTGTCGCAATAGGCGCTCACGGTGCGGGAAACTGCCAGAAGACGCCGGTCTCGTCGGGTGTGTACCTTTCAACTTCGCCGAAACCGCCGAATTCATCCGATGGAGCCGCCGTGATCCGCCAGCACCGCCGCATCACCCTCGCCGTGGCCGCCGCCGCGGTGTGCGGGCTCGGGGTGGCCGGTGCGGCGAACGGGGCGGTCACCGTGAGCTACAGCGGCGCGCCGGGCGGCGGGCTGGCCGTGACGGCCCCGGCCGGCGAGGCGAACAGCGTGTCGGTGCAGCTGGAGTGCGCGGGGGATGCCTGCGGGTTCCGCGTGGTGGAGAGCCTGGCCGTGCTCGCCGTGGCCGGCCCGGGATGCACGCTCGCCTCGGTGCAGCCCGCCACGATCGTCTGCGACGCCGGGCAGGGCGTGCGGTCCGCACGGATCGACCTGGGCGACGAGGACGACCGGCTCACGCTGACCTGCGACCTGCCCCTGCGCGTGGTGGCCGACCTTGGCCCCGGCAACGACGTGTTCCGGGGGTGCAGGGGCAACGCCTCCACCGACGACGTGGCGGCCGGGCCGGGCAACGACATCATCGACGGCGAGGACGGTCCCGACCGGCTCGACGGCGGCCCCGGGCGTGACCGGCTGCGCGGCGGTCAGGGCGCCGACGCCCTGATCGCCCGCGACGGCGAGGAGGACCTCCTGTCGTGCGGCACCGATCCCGGGTCGCGGGGGATCGACGACGTCTCGGTGGAGAGCGCCCTGGCGCTCGCCGCCCACGACCGCGCCACGGTGGACCCCGCCGACGGGCTGCCCCGCGACTGCGAGCGCATCGAGTCCGCCCGTCCCGGCGAGCGCAACGGCGTGATGCCGCGCCCCATCGGCGTCACGCGGGCCGCGGGCAACGGGCAGGTGCTGGTGCGCCTGATCTGCCGCCGGCTCGTGTGCTCCGGCAGGGTGCGCGCCGATCTGTTCGTCCGGCGCCGCGGGGTCGCCGACCGTCCCGGACCCATCGCCTCGACCTTCAACGTCCCCGGGGGAGTCGTGCTGGCGGCGCCCATCACGCTGCCGCGCGCCGACGTCCGCGCGCTGCGCCGTGACGGGGAGCGCACGCGGGTGATGCGCGTCGCGGCCTTCGAGCCGGGACGCGGCGGCTGGCGGATCACCGTGATCGCGGTTCCGGTGCGCGGCTGACCGGACGCCGTGCGGCCGGACGGCCGCTCGGGCGATAGCCTGCGGTCATGGCCACGACCCGACCCGACGCCCGCACCGCCCTGGACGCCGCGCTCAGCGAGCGCGTCGTCATCCTCGACGGCGCGATGGGCACACAGATCCAGGGCTTCGGCCTTGAAGAGGCGGACTTCCGCGGTGCCTGGGGGGCAACAACGACCTCCTGCAGCTCACCCGCCCCGATGTGATCCGCGAGATCCACGACTGGTTCCTCGAGGCCGGCGCGGACATCATCGAGACCAACACGTTCAGCTCCACCGCGGTGGCGCAGGCCGACTACGGCATGCAGCCCGCGGTGTACGACATGAACCTGGCCGGGGCGCGCCTGGCGCGCGAGGCGGCCGACGCCTGGACGGCCCGCACGCCGGACCGCCCGCGGTTCGTGGCCGGGGCCATCGGCCCCATGAACCGCACGCTGTCGATGTCGCCGAAGGTCGAGGACCCCGGGTACCGGGCCGTGAGCTTCGACGAGGTGCGCGAGGCGTACGCCGAGCAGGTGCGCGCGCTCATCGAGGGCGGCGTGGACCTGCTGCTGGTCGAGACGATCTTCGACACGCTGAACGCCAAGGCGGCGCTGCTGGCCATCGATGAGGTGGCCGAGGAGACCGGCGTCCGGCTGCCGGTGATGATCTCGGTCACCATCACCGACGCCTCCGGACGCACCCTGTCGGGCCAGACCGTCGAGGCGTTCTGGGTGAGCGTCTCCCACAGCCGGCCGTGGTCGGTGGGCGTGAACTGCGCCCTGGGCGCGGAGGCCATGCGCCCCCACGTGGAGGCGCTGGCCCGCATCAGCGACTGCTGGGTGAGCTGCTACCCCAACGCCGGGCTTCCCAACGCCTTCGGCGAGTACGACGAGCTGCCCGAGGACACCGCGCGCGTGCTGCGCGACATGGCGGGCGACGGCCTGGTGAACATCCTGGGCGGCTGCTGCGGCACCACGCCCAACCACATCGCCGCGATCGCGCGGGCGATGGACGGCGTGCGGCCGCGGCCGCGGCCCGCGGCGGCCGACCTGGACTCCACCTGGCTCTCGGGCCTGGAGCCCTTCACGATCCGCCCGGACAGCGTCTTCACGATGATCGGCGAGCGCACCAACGTGACCGGGTCGCGGCGCTTCGCGCAGCTCATCCTCGGCGGCGACGAGACCACCGCGCTGGAGGTGGCCGTCGAGCAGGTCCGCAGCGGCGCGAACATCATCGACGTGAACATGGACGAGGGCATGCTCGACTCGGTCGCGGCGATGACCCGGTTCCTCAACCTCGTGGCCGCGGAGCCGGAGATCGCCCGCGTGCCGATCATGATCGACTCCTCCAAGTGGGAGGTCATCGAGGCCGGCCTGAAGTGCTGCCAGGGCAAGTCCGTCGTGAACTCCATCTCCATGAAGGAGGGCGAGGAGGCGTTCCTGCGCCAGGCCCGCCGGGCCCGGGCCTACGGCGCCGCCATGGTGGTGATGGCGTTCGACGAGGCGGGCCAGGCCGACACCGCCGACCGCAAGGTCGAGATCTGCACGCGCGCCTACAAACTGCTCACCGAGCAGGCGGGGGTGCCGCCGCAGGACATCATCTTCGACCCCAACGTGTTCGCGGTCGCCACCGGGCTGGAGGAGCACGCCCGGTACGCCATGGACTTCATCGAGGCGACGCGGCGCATCAAGGAGGCGTGCCCCGGGGTGCGCATCAGCGGCGGCGTGTCGAACCTCAGCTTCTCGTTCCGCGGCAACGACGTGGTGCGCGAGGCCATGCACACGGCGTTCCTGTACCACGCGATCGCCGCGGGCATGGACATGGGCATCGTGAACGCCGGCCAGCTCGGCGTGTACGAGCAGCTGCCGGCGGACCTGCGCGACCTGGTGGAGGACGTGCTGTTCGACCGCCGGCCGGACGCCACCGAGCGGCTGCTCGCGTTCGCCGACACGGTGAAGGGCGAGGGCAAGAAGAAGGAGGTGGACCTCTCCTGGCGCGAGGCCACCGTCGAGCAGCGCCTGGAGCACGCCCTGGTGAACGGCCTGGTGGACTTCATCGAGGAGGACACCGAGGAGGCGCGCCTCAAGTACGGCGTGCCGCTGCAGGTGATCGAGGGCCCGCTGATGGCCGGCATGAGCACGGTGGGCGACCTGTTCGGCGCCGGCAAGATGTTCCTGCCGCAGGTGGTCAAGAGCGCCCGCGTGATGAAGCGCGCCGTGGCCCACCTGGAGCCGTTCATGGCCGAGGAGCGCGCCGCGGCGGAGGCCGCCGGCGAGGGCACTGCGGCCGGCAAGGTGCTGCTGGCCACCGTGAAGGGCGACGTCCACGACATCGGCAAGAACATCGTGGGCGTGGTGCTGGGCTGCAACAGCTACGAGGTCATCGACCTGGGCGTGATGGTCCCAACGCAGACGATCCTGGATGCCGCGGTGGAGCACGGCGTGGACATCGTGGGCGTGTCGGGTCTCATCACCCCGTCGCTGGACGAGATGGTGGGCGTGGCGGCCGAGATGGAGCGCCGCGGCATGGACCTGCCGCTGCTCATCGGCGGCGCGACGACCTCCAAGCAGCACACCGCGGTGAAGATCGCGCCGCGCTACGGCGGGCCGGTGGTGCACGTGCTGGACGCCTCCCGCGCCGTCGGGGTGGTCTCCACCCTGCTGGACGCCGAGCGCCGCGAGGTGCTGCACGCCGAGGTGCTGGAGGACCAGGAGCGGCTGCGCGGCATCCACGAGGGCCGCTCGGAGCGCCCCATGCTCACCCTCGGTGAGGCCCGCGACCGTCGGCCGGCCATCGAGTGGCAGGCGGACGCCGCGCCGCCGCGGCCGGCGTTCACCGGCGTGCGGCACCTCGACGTGCCGCTGGCCGAGCTGGTGCCCTACATCGACTGGACGTTCTTCTTCCACGCGTGGGAGCTGCGCGGGAAGTTCCCCGCCGTCCTGCAGCACCCGGACTACGGCGAGGCGGCGCGCGAGCTGTACGCCAACGCCACGGCGATGCTGGACCGCCTGGTCTCCGAGGGCCGGCTGCGCGCCCGCGGCGTCTACGGCTTCTGGCCCGCCGGGGCGGACGGCGACGACATCGTGCTGTTCACCGACGACGCGCGTTCGGCGGAGCTCACCCGCTTCCCGATGCTGCGCCAGCAGCGGGCGAAGGCCGACAACAAGCCCCAGTACTCGCTGGCCGACTTCGTGGCCCCGCTGGGCTCCGGCCTCCCGGACTGGATCGGCGGCTTCGCGGTGACCGCCGGCATCGGCGCCGAGGAGATCGCCAAGGAGTTCGAGGGCGCCCACGACGACTACTCGGCGATCATGGTGAAGGCCCTCGCCGACCGCCTCGCCGAGGCGTTCGCGGAGATGCTGCACGAGCGCGCCCGCCACGACTGGGGCTACGAGACCGAGCGCCTGAGCGCCGAGGACCTGGTGGAGGAGCGGTACCGGGGCATCCGGCCCGCATTCGGCTACCCCGCCTGCCCGGACCACACGCCCAAGCGCACCCTGTTCCAGCTGCTCGACGCGCCGGGCATCGGCATGTCGCTCACCGAGCACCTGGCGATGCTCCCTGCCGCGTCGGTGAGCGGCATCTACCTGTCACACCCGGAGGCCCGGTACTTCGCCGTGGGCCCGCTGGGCGCCGACCAGGTGGCCGACTACGCGGAGCGCACCGGCATGCCGCTGGACGAGGTGGAGCGGTGGCTCAGCCCCAACCTGGCGTACGAACCGGAGGCCGTGCGGTGAGCTCCAACCCGCTTCCCGAGGTCCAGCCCGCCCGGCTGGGCGGGGATCACGAGGTCCGCCCCATGCGGTTCCACGTGACCTGGCGGGTGTTCGACTCCATCCAGCAGATCGACGACGTCTCACGCATGCAGCGCACCGTCATCGCGGTGATGGAGCGCTGCGCGAGCTCGAACCGGGTGATGGGCCACGGCATGTTCGCCGACTGCCGCGGGGGCTAGCGACTGCTGGAGCTGTTCGCCGGGCTGCAGGACGTGGCCCACCTGGAGGTGCACCCGCTGGCCCGCACCGACCTGGGCCTGCGCCATCTGCGGGGCATGCTGGCCTCGGAGCAGCTGGGCTGATGCCGGGCGCGCTCACCTTCGTGGTGGGCGACCTCACCGCGCAGGCGGTGGACGCGATCGTGAACGCGGCGAACGACCGCCTGGCCCCCGGCGGGGGCGTGTGCGGGGCCATCCTTCGCGCCGGCGGCCCGTCGATCTTCGACGAGGCCGCGCGGTTCGGCGGCTGCCCCACCGGCGACGCGGTGGCCACGGGCGCCGGCGACCTGCCGGCCCGACACGTCATCCACGCCGTGGGCCCCGTCTGGCGCGGCGGATCGAACGACGAGGAGGCCCTGCTGGCCTCCGCCCATCGCCGCGCCCTGGAGGTGGCGGTGGAGCTGGGCTGCCGAACCATCGCGTTCCCGGCCATCTCCACGGGCATCTACGGCTTCCCGGTGGAGCGCGCCGCCCCGATCGCCGTGGCCGCCGCCCGGGCGTTCATCGACCGGCTCGAGGAGATCCGGTTCGTGTTCCTCGACGAGCCCACTCGGGCGCGGTTCGCGACCGCGGCCTAGGCGCCCCCACCTGGCGGTCGCCCGCACGGTCAAGTGCCAGCCGGGACCCGCCGATCAGGGCGCGACGGGGCGCGGGCGCCGCGCGCGACGGGATACGAGCGGAGGCTGGGATGGTTCGACGCTGGCGGCTGGCTGGTGGCGGAACCCTCGGGATGGCGGTGGCGCTGATGGCCACGGCTCCGGCGGTGCCCGCGACGGCCCCGGGACTCGTGCGCATCGTCTCCCCGCCCCACGGCGCCGCGCTCGACCGCGAACGTCCGGTGACCGTCGTCCTGCGGCACCTCGGCGGCACGAGGATCGTCGGCATCGAGCTGAACGGCCGTCCGGCGACCCCGCGCATCCGGCGGATGGGCCCCGGACGCCTCCGGCTCACGTTCCCGGCGGGCCAGGGCCTGCGGACCGGACGCAACACGGTGACGATCCTTTCGCGGCGCGGCCGGTCGGTGGACGGCGATGCCGTCGGAGTCGACCTCGCCCGCAATGCCAGCGGCCTCGTGACGGTGGTCGCGCCGACCCGGAACGCCCGCCTCGCGCCCGGAGCGGTTCGTGCCGTCGTCCGCGTTCCCGACCACCGCACGAGCGTGGAGATCCGGCTGAACGGACGGATCGTCCCGGAGACCGGGTGGGACGAGCGCTGGCGGGCGGGTCGCATCCGGACCCAGCTGAACGCCTCGGACGGCCTGCGCCACGGCGTCAACATCCTCACGGTCACCGCCCTGAACGGCGCGCGGCGCCAAGTGTCCCGTCTGCGATTCCGGATCACCGGATCCGCGCCGCTCCCGGCGCCCGGCCGCGACCATCTCGTCCGTCCGGGTGGCACGGTGCCGCTCGACGGCCGGCGCTCCCTGCGCGCGCCGTCGGGCACCGCCGCGCGGCAGGCCGCCGACGACCTCGCGTACGACTGGCGGATCACCGACGCCCCGGCGGGGAGCACCGCCGCCCTCGCGGATCCCGCCACGGCGACGCCCTCGCTCACCCCGGATGTGCCCGGCAGCTACACCGTCGCCCTGCAGGTCAGCGCCGGTGGACTCACCTCCTCGGCGGCGACGACGACGGTCACCGCCCGCGACCCCGGGCTCATCCCCGTGGCCGTCGACTCCGACGCGCTGGCCATCACGGTCGACGGCGAGCGGCACCTGCCGGACCCGTCGGTCACGGCTCCGGCGCTGCACTACGTGGGGTACGACCGCACCACCGGCGAGGTGCTGTTCGAGGAGACCCTGCCGGCCGGCTCCGCCGCCGCCAAGTACACGGCCATGCTGCCCCAGGCCGGAAACGACCGGCTGATCGTCGCGGCGGTCAACCCGAGCCTCCAGTACACGCCGGACGGCGCGAAGCTGGTCACGGCGGTCGGCGGCCTCTCCGCGGTGACGATCCCGAACGAGGCGCGGTGGGAGTCACAGACGTCCGGCCTCTCGGGATACCTCGTCTCGGGCACGGGCGGCGACCTGACGTTCGCGTTCGGCGACTACCGTCCGTTCACCCTCTTCTCCGGCGACACGGCATCGCCCGCGAACACGATCGTCGTGGACGGCACGCAGTACACCGCGACGCTTCCCCCGACGGCCATCGCCGGCTTCCAGGTGCTCCAGCTCGACCCCGCGGACCTGAGCCTGGTGAGCAACACCACGGTGGTCACCGTCACGCCGAAGGGCGTCGACACCGCGAAGTTCGCCTGGACGCTGCAGGCGCCCGACCTGCGTTCCAACCTCGTCTTCATCGCCAGCCTCGGGCGGGCGCAGGGCTACACCCTCGGCACCGGGGTGATCGAGACGGCCGGCGGCACGCCCGACGCCATCAACCCGCTGCAGGGGGACGACCGGTACGGGCTCGTGTACACACCGCCGTACCTCGACGGTGAGTCGCCCGCCGCGCAGGTCGTCGAGGTGAGCAGCGTCATCGACCGGCACTCCTCACAGCGGATCGGCCTCGGCGGCGTCGCCCCACCGGTGCAGATCTCCGGTCACCTCTCGCGGCGCGCGGATGGGCTGATGCAGCCGGCCGTGGGCGTCCGCGGCCCGGACACCAGCAGCGCAGACCCCGCAAACCCGTTCGAGAGCTTCGAGACCGTGGTCTACCGGCCCGCGACCGCCTGGCCCTCCACGGACACGCCGGGCGGGCTGGCGGCCCTCGCGTGGATCGGCGCCAGGCTGGGCCTGGGGGATGACCCGCGCGCCGCGTACGTGGACGCCGGGTTCGTGCCGAGCGACCGGCGCGTCGACCTCGCCGCCCTCACCTACCCCGCCGATCAGGGCTTCACGCAGAGCGAGTTCAGCCTCGCCCAGGGACAGCTGATGGACGAGTTCGAGGCGGTCGACGAGGTCAGGGCGACGTTGGACGCCGTCCGGGGCACCTTCGGCGCGGCCGATGACCTGAAGCGGTACTCCGACATCCAGGGCACCACGCGCGCCGTGCAGCAGGCGGTGACGCCGCCACCCGTCAGGTCCCACTTCAACATGCTGCGCGCCTTCGGCGGCGCGGCGCTCGCACTGGGCAAGGTCACCTCCGGCCCCACCTCGAAGGCCCTCGGGTTCGTGGGTGAGGTCATGACGGTGGCCGCCGACCTCTCGCACAGCAACCCCGGACGCGACCCGGGCGACCTGGTGGTGAACAGCTCGGACGAACTGCAGACCGAGGTCGCGAACCACATGGTCGACTACCTGGACATGCTGGGTGGCATAGAGGCGGCCATCGTGTCCGATCGCGGGCGGCTCATGGCGGCCAGCGCGCAGATCGGGAACGGGAACTGGACCTGGACCGATCAGACCGCGGCGGCCACGTCCGAGCAGTTCACCCTGGGGATCGGCCGAGAGGCGTGGGTGTCGACGCTGGGAACGGTCTACACCACCTACCGTCTCAACCCGTTCCACGCGATGAAGCGATACCCCAACGGCGGGATCGGCTGCCTGAACTCGGAGGGGGCCGTGGGCTTCTACGACCGGGCCAAGCCGGGGACGATCCAGCGCTGGGAGGACGGGACCACGGACGGCGCCGCACGGGCCATCGCGCGCACCGTCGGACGGCCCGGCATGTACGTCGCGGCGCCGGCCCTGCCGGACACCCTCCGGGACCCGCTGTTCACCGCCATCACCGGGGCGTCGAGCGGGGGACTGCCGCCCATGGGCTTCTACCCGCCCCACCTGGCGACCCAGCTCCCGCAGAAGACCCTCACCTGCGCGCTCGACCCCAAGAAGAGCTCGTCGTACTACAACGGCTACGCGGCGAACCTCACCGACGACTGAACGGTCGATGGAGCCACGGGACGAACCGCTGCCGGCGTCCCTCCGGGGTGACGACCTTCCGCAGACGCCCCGAGGGCGTCAGTCGATCTCGAACTGGATCTTCGCGATGGCCAGGCGGGCCTGGTAGGCCGCCTCGCACAGCACCCGCAGCTTGGCCTCCACCACGTCCCCCGGGAGGGCGTGCAGGCCGGGGGTCGCGACCACCCACAGCTGGGACGGCGGCGTGTCCTGGACGGCCTCCACCACCAGCCGGGCGATGACGTTGGGGTCCTCCACCTCTGCCGAGGTGCCGTCCACGATCGCGACCACGGCGTCGGCGGGGCCCAGCGCGTAGGTGCCGGCGGGCACCGGGCCCGCGGCCTCCAGCAGCTGCGCCCCCGCCTCGGCGAGGGCGACCGCGTCACCGCAGGCGGCCTTCACCACCCGGTGGGGGGCGGCGGCCGCGGCGGCCAGCCAGGTCTCCGGGGTGTCCTCCAGCGCGCCGCTGGCGATCACGTCCACGCCGATCGACACCAGGCGGGCGGCCCAGTCGGGATCGCCCGGCAGGCCACCCAGCACCAGCGTGGGCAGGACGGGGAGCTGGATCCTGAGGGCTTCGAGCTCGGCGCGGCGCATTCCGCGGGGGATCCTGGCACAGCTACGCTCGGGCACGGCTGGCTGCGGCGCGTGGGTCCCTGGGTGGGCATCGGCACCAGCCCCGCCGCGCTCATGGCCGGCGGCGGGGTCGCCGAGGGCGTCGAGGGGTGGGTCCTCGTGGCGGCGATGGTGGCCGGGGTCATCGCCCTCACCTGCCTGGCGGTGGGCCAGGGCATGCTGGGCCAGCGGCTGGGCCTGCCGCTGGCCGGCGTGGTGGCCGGCCCCCTGGGCGCGGAGGGATCCCGCCGCGTGGCCTCCCTGGCGATGCTCGTGATGATGCTCGGCTGGTTCGGCGTGAACGTGGGCGTCGCCGGCACCGCGACCGCCCGGCTCATCGGCATCCCGGACATCGCGGGCATGGTGCTGTTCGCGCTCCTGGCGCTCGCGATGACGTGGCGCGGCATCGGCTCGCTGTCGTGGGCGGCGCTGGCCGCGGGGGTCGCCACCGTCATCCTCGCCGGGTGGGGCATGCACCTCGCCTCCGACGCCCACGGGCTGACGCTCACCTCGGCGCGCACGGCCACCGACCCCATCTCGCCCATCGAGGCCGCATCGCTGATGGTGGGGTACGGCGCCGCGTTCGCCCTGCGCACACCCGACTTCACCATCGACCTGGAACGCCGCCGGCAGGTGCTGTGGTGCGGCCTGGCCGGACTGTCGGCCCCTTTGATCGCATTCGCACTTGCTGGCGCCACCTTGCAGGCGGCCACCGGCACGTGGGATCTCGCGGACGTGATGCAGGCCCTGGGCAGCAGCACCGCCGCCTATCTGTTCATCGCCGTCGGGTTCTTCGGTTCCGTCATGTCGAACCTGTTCAGCGGGTCGCTCGCGCTGCAGGGCGCGGTGCCCATCGGGCACCGCCGGGGGATGCTCGTGGTCCTCGGGATCGGCTTGGTGCTCGCGGGTTCGGGCTTCAGCGACCGCATGCCCGCGTACCTGGTGGCGATGGCCGTCCTGGCCCCCGGCCTGGCCGTGCTGTGCTGGTGGGCGTGGTCGCGTCTCAGCGCACCGCCGGGGGGCTGGGTGCGGTACGGGCTGGCCGCGTGGGGGGTGTCGGTCGCCATCGGGATGGCGTTGCACCTGTCCGGATCGGGATGGGGGGCCCTGGCCGCAGTGACGGTTACGGGATTTGCCGGGTTGCGGTGGCTTCCGGGGGTCGGTCAGACTCCTGGGTCTCGGCAATGAACTCGGAGGGCACATGGCGATCGACGTGGGTGAACGTTCGGCGACCGGTCTCGACGCGCACGGTCTGCGTCCCAGCGGCACCGTGCACTGGAACCTGTCAACGGAGGCGCTGTACGAGCACGCGCTGCGCGCCGGCGATGGCCGTCTCGCAAAGGGCGGACCGCTCGTCGTGTCCACCGGCCGTCACACCGGACGTGCCCCGAAGGACAAGTTCGTGGTCCGCGAGCCCAGCAGCGAGGGTCGCGTGTGGTGGGGAGACGTCAACCAGGAGATCTCCCTCGAGCACAGCGAGCTGCTCGGTTCGGGCCTGCGGGCGCACCTGTCCGCCGCCCCCAACCTGTACGTCCTGGACGCCCGCGTCGGCGCCCACCCCGTGCACGGCATCAACGTCCGGGTGATCTCGGAGAGCGCCTGGCACACCCTCTTCGCGCAGACGATGTTCATCGACATCGGCGCCGAGGCCCGCTCCACGGTGGTCCCGGACGCGATCATCCTGCACGCGCCCAGCTTCGAGGCCGACCCGGCCGCGAGCGGCACGCGCAACACGAACTTCGTGGTCCTCAACCTCGGCAAGGCCGAGGTGCTCATCGGCGGCACCCAGTACGCCGGTGAGATCAAGAAGTCCGCGTTCTCGCTCATGAACGACCGTCTCCCGAGCAACGGCATCATGTCGATGCACTGCCGGGTCGCGATCTTCTTCGGCCTGTCCGGCACCGGCAAGACCACGCTGTCCACCGACACCGAGCGCCCGCTCATCGGCGACGACGAGCACGGCTGGGCGGAGGACGGGGTCTTCAACCTCGAGGGCGGCTGCTACGCCAAGGTCATCGGCCTGTCCGAGAAGGCGGAGCCGGAGATCTACGCCACCACCGGCATGTTCGGCACGGTGCTCGAGAACGTGGTCATGGACGAGCAGACCCGCGTGCTCGACCTGGACGACTCGTCGCTCACCGAGAACACCCGCGGGGCGTACCCGCTCACCTCCATCCCGAACGCCGTCCCGGAGAAGCGCGCCGGGCACCCGTCGGCGATGATCATGCTCACCGCCGACGCGTTCGGCGTGCTGCCGCCCGTGGCCCGCCTCACCCCCGAGGAGGCCATGAAGATGTTCCTCGCCGGGTACACGGCCAAGGTGGCCGGCACCGAGGTGGGCGTGAAGGAGCCGCAGGCGACGTTCAGCGCCTGCTTCGGCGCGGCCTTCCTGCCGCAGCCGCCGAAGGTCTACGGCGAGCTGCTCAAGGAGCTGCTGGAGAAGCACTTCGTGTCGGCGTTCCTGGTGAACACCGGCTGGACCGGCGGCCCGTACGGCGTCGGCCACCGCATGCCGATCGCCGCCGGCGAGCTGGACCACGCCGAGATGCGCGTGGACCCGATCTTCGGGTTCCACGTCCCGGTGCACATCGAGGGCGTGGAGGACTCCCTCCTCGACCCGCGCAGCACCTGGGCCGACCCGTCCGGCTACGACGCGACCGCCCAGAAGCTGGCGGCCGACATCGACGCCGCCGCGGCGAAGGTCAGCGCCTAGTCCGAATGCCGCTCACCCCTCCGGCGGTCCCCAGGGACCGCCGGAGGGCGTGGACGCTCAGGACCAGTCGGGGGCACGCCGCTCGCGGAACGCGGCGAGGCCCTCGGTGAACTCCGGGGATGCGTAGGCGCGCTCGCGCCAGCCGTCCACCACCGCCCGCGCCGCGTCGTCCAGCGGACCGCACAGCGCGTCGATGGCGGCGCGCGTCCCGGCCACCGCCGTGGGACCGGCCAGCGCGATGTCGGCCGCCGCCTGGCGTGCGGCGTCCCACAGCTCCGCTGCGGGCACGACGCGGTCCACCAGGCCGATCTCCAGCGCCCGGGCGGCGTCCGCCGGACGTCCGGTGAGGAACAGCTCGCGGGCCCGCGCGGGGCCGAGGCAGGCCACGAACCGCCGCATGCCCTCGGGGGCGTAGACCACCCCGAGGCGGGCCGCCGGCATGCCGAGCTTCGCGGTGTCGGCGGCGATGCGCCAGTCGCAGGCGATCGCCAGCTCCAGCGCGCCGCCGAAGGCCGCGCCCCCGATGACCGCGATCACCGGCACCGGGCAGGCCGCGATGGCCGCTGTCGCAACGCCCAGCCGCCGCTCACCGGACCGCAGCCGGTCGGCCAGCGCCGCACCCTCCACGTCGCCCAGGTCGAGGCCCGCCGAGAAGTGCCGGTCGCCGTCGCCGCCCAGCAGCACCGCGCGCACACCCGGCGGGGGCGCTTGCACCGCGGCGGTGATGGCGTCCAGGATTCCGTCGTCGACGGCATTGGCGCGCGAGGTGTTGCTGATGCGCAGCACCAGTGCGGGGCCGTCGACCGCGGTGACGAGCGTGGGTCCGGGGGGTGGTTCGGCTGGCATCAATCGTGATGATGGGCGCGGGCGGGGTGGGCTCCTACTACGGGGCCCTGCTGGCGCGCGCGGGCCACGAGGTGACGCTGGTCGCCCGGGGGGAGCATCTGCGTGCGCTGCGGGATCAGGGTCATGTGCGCGTGCGTGAGGCCGGCGGCGAGGTGTGGGAGGTCCCGGTGCGGGCGGTGGCGCGCCCGGAGGGCCCCCCGCCGGACCTCGCGGTGGTGACCGTGAAGTCGCATCAGACCCTACAGGCGGCCCGTGATCTCGCCCCGGCCCTGGGACCGTCCACGGCGGTCCTGTCCCTGCAGAACGGCGTGGAGAACGTCGACCGGCTCAACGGCGCCCTGGGCCGCGACGACGTCCTGGGCGGCCAGTGCTTCGTGGGGCTGCGCGTCAACACCCCCGGCGTCGTGGACCACCAGGCCGAGGGCCGGGTGAGCCTCGGGGATCCCCGCGGCGGGGCGGGCGACCTGGCCCGCCGGGTGTTCGCCATGGTCGACGGCGCGTGGAACGTGACGCTGAGTGAGCACATCGTGCGCGACCAGTGGGACAAGCTGCTGTGGAACGTCGGGTTCAACGCCCTGTGTGCGGTCACCGGCTGCACCAGCGGGGAGTCCATCGCCAACCCCGAGTCGCACGCGCTGGTACGGGAGGCGATGGGGGAGCTGGTGGCGGTCGCCAACGCCAGCGGCATCCCGCTCACCGGCGCGGACGCCGACCGCATGGCGGCCTTCAACCCGCAGCTGCGCGACTACCGGCCCTCCACGGCCCAGGACATCGCGGCCGGCAAGGCGGTGGAACGGGACGCCATCTGCGGGTTCGTGGCGCGGCGCGGCGCGGCCCTGGGCATCCCGGTGCCGGTGAACCGCGTGCTGGACGGCCTGCTGGCCCTGCAGGAGGACCGCGCCACCGGGGCCATCGACGCGCGCCTGCGGGCGCTCGACGCGGCGGCGGGCTGACTACCCGCCCAGGTCCGCCAGGTCGAGGACCCGCCCCACCATCTCGTCGAAGCCCATGCCCGCGGCCTCCACGGCCGCCGGCAGCAGGCTGGTGTCGGTCATGCCGGGGATGGCGTTCAGCTCCAGCACCCACAGCCGCCCCTCGGCGTCCAGCATGAGGTCCACGCGGCCGAAGCCGCGGCACCCCAGCGCCTCGTAGCAGGCCAGCGCGAGACGGCTGGCCTCGGCGGCGGTGTCCGGGTCGATCGGGGCGGGGGCGATGAGCTCGGTCGCGCCCGGCGTGTACCGGGACTCGAAGTCGTAGAAGTCGCCCGTGGGGACGGCCTCCACGGCCGGCAGCGCCTGCGGGGCGTCCGTGCCGATCACCGACACGGCGATCTCCCGGCCGGGCACGAAGGCCTCCAGCAGCACGCGGTCGTCGTAGCTGAGGGCCGTCATGAGGGCCCGCGGGATCTCGCCCGGCTCGTGGGCGACGCTGATCCCCAGGGCGGACCCCTGCTTGGCGGGCTTCACCACCAGCGGCAGGCCCAGCCGCTCCCGGATCTCGGGCAGCGTGTCGGCGGCGCCCATCTCACGGAAGGCGTCCTCGGAGAACGCGTACCACTTCGGCGTCGGGATGCCCTCGGCGGTGAAGATGGCCTTCGCGACCACCTTGTCCATCGACCGCTGGCACGAGAGCACGCCGGAGCCGGTGTACGGGATCCCCAGGATCTCCAGCAGCTCCTGCACCGTGCCGTCCTCGCCGCCCTTGCCGTGCAGGGCGATGAAGGCCACGTCGGGGCGCTGCTCGCGCAGGTTGCGCACCAGGTGCTGGTCCGCGTCCATGGGGAGCACCTCGTGCCCCAGCCGGCGCAGCGCGGCCTCCACGTTCCCCCCGGAGCGCAGGCTCACCTCGCGCTCCAGCGAGCGGCCGCCCTTGAGCACCGCCACCCGCCGGCTCACGCGCCACCCCCCAGCACGCGCTGCAGCTCGATCATCTCGTCGATCGCCGCGCCGATCCGCTCGACACCCTCCGAGATGACCGCCTCGCTGGCGAACGAGTAGTTCATGCGCATGCTGTGGCCTCCGCGGCCGTCCAGGAACGCCCCGCGTCCCGGCACGAACGCCACCTGATGGCGTTCGATCGCCCGGGCCAGCAGCTCCGTGGTGTCGATGTAGCTGGGCAGGTTGGCCCACACGAACAGGCCGCCCTGCGGCCGGGTCCACGTGGCGTCCGCCGGGAACTCCTCCTCCAGGGCCCGCAGCATGGCGTCGCGCCGGCTGCGGTAGATGCCGTTCAGCCGGGCCACGTGCTCGCGCCAGTCGAACCGCTTCAGGTACTCCACCACGAAGCGCTGGTTCAGCGTGCCGGTGCCCAGGTCGGCGGCCTGCTTGCCCAGGTTCATCTTGCGCAGCACCGGCGCGGGGGCGGCCACCCAGCCCACCCGCAGGCCGGGAGCCAGGATCTTCGAGAACGTGGAGAGGTGGATCACCCAGCCCGCCCCGCCGTCCAGCTCCCACAGCGACGGCAGCGGCTCGCCCTCGAAGCGGATCTGCCCGTACGGGTTGTCCTCCACCACCAGGATCTCCCGCTCGTGGGCGATCTGCACCAGGCGGCGGCGGCGCTCCAGCGACATCGTCACCCCGCCGGGGTTGTGGAAGTTCGGGATCGTGTAGATCAGCTTCGGCCGGATGCCCTGGCCCGCGAGCTCCTCGATGCGCTCCTCCAGGAGGTCGACGCGCATGCCGTCGTCGTCCAGCGGGACGTGCACGACGCGGGCCTCGTAGGTGGAGAAGCTGGGGACGGCCCCCGGGTACGTCGGGCCCTCGGCCAGCACCACGTCGCCGGGGTCCACGAACGTGCGCACCGACAGGTCGATCGCCTGCTGGCCGCCCGCCGTCACGATGATCCCGTCCGGGTGCGCCTCGGCGCCGCCCTCGGCCATGATCCCGCAGATGCGCTCCCGCAGCTCCAGCAGGCCCTCGGTGGGCCCGTACTGCAGCGCGGTCGCCCGGTGGTCGCGGCCGATCGCCCGCCAGACCTCGTCGAAGACCTCCGCCGGGAAGGACTCGGTGTCGGGCAGCCCGCCCGCGAGCGTGATGATCTCCGGGCGTTCGGTGAGCGACATGAGATCCCGCATCGCGGACGACTTGATGCCGGCCGCGCGGGCGGCGAATCGGCGGTCGTAACGCGCGGGGTCGCGCGGGGCCAGGCGGTCGGCCGTGGTCGCTCCCTTCACAGGCTCCATGTTCGGCTCACGTCGGTCGTCGGGGCGGACTGCCGCCCGTGCCGCCCGTGCGGGGCGACCCCGCCGGATCCGGTGGAGCGGGACGGCTGGTAACTTTGCACGGTCATGGCCACCGGCCAAGTGCCTCGGACCGCCGACAGACGTCCCCTGAAGTGGCGGGGCGTCCTCCGCGTTCCTCGCGTTCATCGTGCCAGCGCGTCGGACTGGGCGGAGTTGGTGCGGTTCTGTGTCGTCGGCGCATCGGGCTACGTCGTCAACCTTCTGGTCTACGTCGCGCTGCTGAACGGCGTGGGGCTGCACTACATCGAGTCGGCCGTCGGCGCGTTCTGCGTCGCCTGGCTCAACAACTTCGCCCTCAACCGCAGCTGGACCTTCAAGGGCTCGGGCGGGAAGGCCCTGGAGCAGGGCGCGCGCTACCTGGCCGTCAGCCTCGTCGCGCTGGGCATGAACCTGGCCCTCCTGCACGGGCTGGTGGTTGCGGGCATTCCGGAGCTGCCGGCACAGGCAATCGCGATCCTGCTGGTGACGCCGGTCGCCTTCCTCCTCAACCGGCGCTGGGCTTTCCGGTAACCCAGCGCATCCTCGCGGCGCTCGCGGTCCTGCTGATCGCGGCGTGCGCCGTGGCGGGCGCCCAGCCGGACGGTGGCGCCCAGGCGACCACGCCCGGGCAGGCCGCGGACGACGTCCGCGAGCTGGTGGACGCGTTCGCCACCGACGCGCAGCGGCTCCAGCGCGAGGCCGACCGAGCCGCGAACCCGCTCGAGAACGCGCGGTCGCTCACGGACGAGGAGGTCCTGGAGATCGCCGCCGGATCCGGGGAGGTCAACGACTGGATCGCCGACCACCCGGTCACGCGCACCACGCCCTCCTACGACCAGGAGAAGGACGAGCACACCGTCTGGTACGTCCGCAAGAACGCGGACGGCAGCGAGGTGACCGAGGCGCAGGTGTTCATCACCGACGCCACCGGCGAGATCCACGAGGTCCGCACCGGCCCGCAGGTCGCCTGGATGATGGCCCGCGGCTACGAGGGCTCGTTCGGGCGCGCCATCAACAAGCCGGCCATCTGGCTCATCCTGTGCACCCTGTTCCTGGTGCCGCTCATCTCCATCCGGCGCCTCGTGAGCTGGCGCACGCTGGACCTGCTGGTGCTGCTGTCGTTCAGCATCTCGCTCATCTGGTTCAACAGGGGCGAGATCTTCACCTCGGTGCCCCTGGCCTACCCGCCCATGGCGTACCTGACGGCACGGCTCGCATGGGTGGGGTTCACGCGGAACCGGCGGCGCGAGCCGGACGGCCCCGAGCCGTCCGCTCCGAGGCCCGCGCCGCGGCGGCCCGCCTTCACCGGCTGGGCGCCCACCTGGGTGCTCGGCACCGCGCTCACGCTGGCCCTGGCGCTGCGGTACGGCCTGAACGCCTTCAACTCCAACGTCATCGACGTGGGCTACGCCGGGGTCATCGGCGCCGACCGGATCGCCAACGGGCTCACGCCGTACGGAACGTTCCCCAGCGACTGCGGCCAGTGCGACACCTACGGGCCGCTCACCTACATCACCTACGTCCCGTTCGAGCTCGCCCAGCCCTGGCAGGGCCGGTGGGATGCCCTGCCCGCCGCGCACGGCGCGGCCACCACGTTCGACCTGCTGTGCGTCGCCGGCCTGCTCATGCTGGGCTGGCGGCTCGGCGGCATCCGGCTGGGCGCGGCCCTGGCGCTCGCCTGGGCCGCCTTCCCGTTCACCGGCTACAGCCTGGCCAGCAACAGCAACGACGCGCTGGTGCCCGCCATGCTCATCTGGGGCCTGGTGTTCGCCGCCAAGCCGGTCACCCGCGGGCTCATGGCGGGCCTGGCGGTGGCCGCCAAGTTCGGCCCGGCCATCCTGCTGCCGCTGTGGTGGCGCCATCCGTACCCGCGCGGCGGGGGCCGGCGCGGCGCGCTGCGGTTCCTGGCGGGGCTCGGCCTGGCCGGGGTGCTCACCGGGTGGGTGCTGCTGCTCGACGGCACCGACGGCATCACGGCCTTCTGGTCGCGCACCATCGGCTACCAGCTCGACCGCGAGTCGCCCTTCTCGATCTGGGGCCAGTACCCCGGCCTGCGTCCGGTGCAGCTGGGCCTCACCGCGCTCTTCGCGCTGCTGGCCATCGCGCTGCTGCGGTGGCCGCGGCGCATCGACCTGCTGTCGATGACCGCGCTGTCGGGCGTGCTGATGATCGGCACGCAGCTCACGCTCACCCACTGGTTCTACCTGTACATCCCGTGGTTCCTGCCGTTCGTGCTGGTGGCGCTCATCCCCGACTGGCCGCCCGCGGCGCGGCACCGCGCCCCGGGGGCCGCCCCCGAGCCCCGGGTGCGCCACGAGCTGCCCTACCCCGCGGCGCCCGCCGCCACCGGATGAACCGGGTCGCCGCGCCCGTTGGGGCGGCCGTCGCCGCGCTGCTGGTGTGGCTGGTGCCCTTCCGGCTGTTCTCGCTGTGGTCGGACCCGGGGATCACCGACGTCCCGGTCTACGAGCGCATCGCGTCGTCCATCGCCTCGGGGCTTGTGCCCTATAAGGACTTCGACGTCGAGTACCCGCCGCTGGCCACGGCCCTGTTCTGGGTCACCGACCTCATCCCCACCGACTACGACGTCGCGTTCCCCGCGCTCATGTCCTCGTTCATGTGCCTCACCGCGGCGGGCGTCGCCGCCGTGGGGGACGCCCTGGGGCTGTCCCGCGGGCGCCGGGTGGCGGCCGTGGCGGTGGTGGCCTGCGCTCCGCTGTTGCTGGGCAACGTCCTGTCCACCCGCTTCGACCTGGCGCTCTCGGCGACGCTCGTGTGGATGCTGTTCGCCGCGGTCACCGAGCGGTGGCGGCTCATGTGGGCGCTGATGAGCGTGGGGATCCTGCTGAAGCTGATCCCGCTGCTGCTGATCCCGCTGCTGCTGGTGTGGCAGTCCCACCGGGTGGGGCGGCGGCCCGCCGTCACCGGCGCCGCCGCCGCGCTGGGCGCCGCCGCCCTGGTGACGCTGCCCTTCTTCGTCGCGAACCCGTCGGGCACGTGGAACATCGTGGGCTACCACCTCAACCGCCCGCCGCAGATCGAGTCGATGGCGTCCACCTACATGCTGGTGCTGCACGCGCTGGCCGACGTGCCGCTCACGGTCGAGAGCTCGTTCGGCAGCCAGGGCCTGCCCGCCCACGGCCCGGCGATCATCGCCTCCGTCGGCACCGCGCTGATGGTGGCCCTCGTGGGGGCCATCGCCGTCGCGACCGCCGCCGGCATGCGGCGCGCCCGCCGCGGGCTGGACGCCCGCCTGCTGACGGCCGGGTTCGCCACCACGATCGTCGCCCTGCTCGCCACCGGGAAGGTCCTGTCGCCGCAGTTCATGGTGTGGCTGCTGCCGGCGACGTTCCTGGTGTGCGGACGGTACGGCTGGGGGGCGGTGGCGGGCGGCGTGGCCGCCCTGGTCACCACCCAGCTCTACTTCCCGCGCCACTACTTCGACCTGGTGGCCCTGCAGGACGGGCCCATCGCGGTGCTGGCCGCCCGGAACGCCATCCTCATCGCCCTGGTGGCCCTGTGCTGGCCGCGCGCATCGATGGCCGCGCCGCCACCGTCCGCACCCCTGGTGAGCCGCGGGCCGGGCGCGCCCGAGGTGTCGGGACCCGACCGGGCGCTGAAGGCCCGCTACCTCATGGACTGACCCCGCGACGCGCGCGGGCTCGGCCCATGCTCGGCTAGTGTGAAGCGGCCGACCGAAACAGCAAGCGAATCAGGAGCGTGTGCATGGCGACGACGAGCGCGAAGGGGATCGACGGGATCACCGAGATTCTGGGTGACACAGCAGACCATCTGCTCGGGCACACCTGCGGGACCATCTCCGCGGACCGCCTCTCGCTGCCGGGCCCGGACTTCATCGACCGCGTCCTCGCGGACTCGGACCGTCCGATCCCGGTGCTCCGCTCGCTCCAGGCGATCTTCGGACACGGCCGCCTCGCCAACACGGGGTACATGTCGATTCTGCCCGTCGACCAGGGCATCGAGCACTCGGGCGGGGCGTCGTTCGCCAAGAACCCCGACTACTTCGACCCGGTCAACATCGTGGAGCTGGCGATCGAGGGCGGCTGCAACGCGGTCGCGAGCACCCTGGGGGTGCTCGGGATGTGTGCCCGCAAGTACGCGCACAAGATCCCGTTCCTGCTGAAGTTCAACCACAACGAGTTCCTCTCGTACCCCAACGCCTACGACCAGATCGCGTTCGCGTCGATCAAGCAGGCGCAGGAGATGGGGGCCGTCGCGGTCGGCGCGACCATCTACTTCGGCTCGGCCGAGAGCAAGCGGCAGATCGTCGAGGTCTCACGGGCCTTCGAGATGGCGCACGAGCTGGGCATGGCCACGGTGCTGTGGTGCTACCTGCGCAACTCCGACTTCAACCAGACCAAGTCGGGCGGCGTGGACTACCACACGGCCACGGACCTCACGGGCCAGGCCAACCACCTGGGCGTGACGATCCAGGCGGACATCATCAAGCAGAAGCTGCCGGAGACCCCGGCGCCGGGCTTCGACGACCTGAAGTTCGGGAAGTCCGACAAGCGGATGTACTCGGAGCTCATGACCGATCACCCGATCGACATGACCCGGTACCAGATCGCCAACTGCTACATGGGCCGCTCGCCGCTCATCAACTCCGGCGGCGCGTCCGGCGACAACGACCTGCACGACGCGAACAAGCGTGCCGGCGGCGCCGGCCTCATCTCCGGCCGCAAGGCGTTCCAGCGCCCCATGGCCGAGGGCGTGGGCCTGCTGAACGCCATCCAGGACGTGTACCTCTGCCCCGAGGTCACGATCGCCTAGTGCGTCATCCGGCCGGGCCCCGCGTGACGCGGGGCCCGGCCGGTGATCACACCGCCCGCTCGGACTGCGGGGCGTTGATCGCCGCGAGCATCGCGCGCAGCGCCTCCAGGTCGGGGATGTGCCGCCCGAAGTGCTCGTGCACGGCGGCCTCGAACGACGCGCGCGCCCGGTCGAGCAGGGCCACGCCCTCGTCGGTGAGCACCACGAACGCGCCCCGCCGGTCGCTGGGGCAGCTGCGCCGGCACACGTAGCCCTCGGCCTCGAGGCGGTCCACCACGCGGCTGAGCCAGCTGCGCGTGACGACCACGCGTGGCGCGAGCTCGCGCATCCGCAGGCTGCGCTCCGGAGCGGAATGCAGCGCGTAGAGGACGTCGTACCAGCCGAGCTGGGCCGGCAGCCCCTCCAGCTCGAGCTCCGCCTCGATGCGCTCGATCGCCGTGGCCTGGGCCATCTGGAAGGCACGCCAGAGCTGCACCTCACCGTTGTCGCATCCGCTCATGGAGAAATGTTCGCACACACAGGTTGCGCGATCAACGAATGGCGGCTACAGTCCGACCCGTCGATTGGTTCGCACACACCAATCAACCGCTTGGCCATTTCACCCGCAAGCACTCGAACCGCTGGAGAACCCACATGAGCACCGCAGTCACCACGCAGCTCCCCGCAGGCACCTGGGCCCTCGACACCATCCACTCGACGGTCGGGTTCGGCGTGAAGCACCTCGGCATCAACACCTACCGCGGCAGCTTCCCCGGCATCGAGGGTCACCTGGTGACCGATGGAGGCCGGATCACCGAGATCGTCGGCACGGCGACGATCGACAGCCTGGTCACCAAGGACGCCACCCTCACGGGCCACCTCCTGACCCCCGACTTCTTCGACGCCGCGAACCACCCCACCGGGACCTTCCGCTCCAGCAGCGTCGAGCTCGCCGACGACGGCGCCCTGCGCATCGAGGGTGAGCTCACCCTGCGCGGCGTGACCCGCCCGGTGACCCTCACCGGCGAGCTGGGCCTGGGCCAGGACCCCTACGGCAACACCCGCGTGGGCATCGCCGTGACGGGCCAGATCGACCGCAGGGAGTTCGGGATCAGCTGGAACACCATCATGGACAACGGCGTGCCGGCCGTGGCCGAGCGCGTGAGCCTGGACTGGGAGGTCGAGGCGATCCTGGCGGGGGCCGAGGCGTGAGCCGCGACCCCTTCCGGGTGCTCGCCGTCCCGGGGAGCCTGCGGTCGGGGTCGCTCAACCGCCGCCTCCTGGAGGCGGTGGCCGAGCAGGCTCCCGAGGACGTCGAGGTCACCCTCTTCGAGGGCCTCGGGGACCTGCCGCACTTCAACGAGGACCTCGACACGCGGCCCGGGCCGGCCGCGGTCGAGGACCTCCGTGCACGGATGCACGGCGTGGACGGCATCCTCATCGCCACCCCCGAGTACAACTCCTCCATCCCCGGCGTGCTGAAGAACGCCCTGGACTGGGCGTCGCGTCCCTACGGCACGGGGCCCCTGGTGGGTCGCCCGGTGGCGGTGGTGGGGGTGAGCCCATCGGCGTTCGGGGCGGTCTGGTCCGCCGCGGAGGTGCGCAAGGTGCTCACCGCATCGGGGGCCAGGGTCGTCGAGACCGAGCTCGGCGTGAAGAAGGCCAACACCCTCCTCGACGACGCGGGACGCTTCGCCGACGGGGACACCGTGGCGGCGGCGCTCGGGCTCATCACCGGGCTCCGCGAGGTGGCCGCGGAGGCCGCCGCCGAGGCCGCGGCGGACTCCGCCGTGGCCTGACCACCGACGGCCGGCGCGCCCTGTCCCCCTGGGACGCGCCGGCCCGAGGCGGTGTTAGGCGACCACCAGGGAGTGCGTGCCGCCCAGGCCGTTGGGCTCGAGGTCGGCGTTGGGGTCGTCGAACCACTCTCCCGGCTCGGCGAAGTAGCGGAACCGCACCGGCGTGCCGGGCGGCACCAGCAGGGTCGCGGAGCGGGTCCCGTTGGTGCGGGGCTTCAGGGGCGTGGCGCTGGGGTCCCACCCGTTGTGGTCGCACACCAGCGACACCGGGCGGTCGGACTCGACGGCGAACGTGAGGCGCACGTTCCCGTCCTTCTCGCGGCGCTTCCGGATCAACTCAACCCTCCCAGGGCGTAGGGGGAACGGCCGGCCGGCGCGCCTGAGATGGACGGGTCGGGACCCGGGGAGGGGTGTCCGTCACGGTCGCGCGACCGGGTGGCCGCATCATTCTTCCATGCCCGTCCCCGGACTCCTCGTCGCCCGGTGACACGTGTCAGCGGCCGGGTGGAAGTGCCTGCTCAGGCACACGTACGGTGCCCTGCCAGCGCGCCCGGTGACGCCCCGCGCCGTCCCTCCAGCTCCAGCGCAATTCGACCGACGCGTCCAGCACCCCCATCGGCCAGGTGAACGACGGCCGGCACGCCGAGGCGGCGATCGGCACCCCCGGCACCCCGCCGAACAGGGTCGCGTCGCGCACCCCGCCGTCCACGCGCCGGCCATTGATGCGGGCCTCCGCGGCGAGTGCCTGCGCGGGCCACGGCGAGGTGTTGGCCAGCGGCACCACGATGCGCAGGCCCCCGCCCTCCTCGGTGGTGAACTCCGGCGGCCGCGGCACGGGCCGGGCGCCGTAGAGCGCGACGCGGGTCTGCGCCTGACCCCGGGCGACGGCGATGACCAGCAGCAGGACGGCCAGGCACACGACGGTGCCGGAGACCGCGGTGACCGTGCCCTGATGCGCATCCAGCCAGTCCACTCGCACCCACGGTACTCCGGCGGCCGGACCCACCCGGCCGCCGCCCGGCGGGAGTTCGCCAACGCCCCCCGCCCCGCTATCCTCGGCGGCCGCACGATGGCCCGCTCGATCCGCCTGCGGCGCTGGCAGAAGGCCGCCCTCGACGCCTTCGCCGCCCGCCAAACCCCCGATTTCCTCGCGGTCGCGACCCCGGGGGCGGGGAAGACCACCTTCGCGCTGACCGCGGCGCGGCAGAGCCTGGCGCAGATGCCGGGCCGGCGGCTGGTCGTGGTGGCCCCCACCCAGCACCTCAAGACCCAGTGGGCCGACGCCGCCGAGCGTCTGGACCTGCACCTGGACACCGGGTGGACCGCCCAGGACGAGACGCTGCCCGGGGACGTCCACGGGGTGGTGACCACCTATCAGCAGGTCGCCACCAGCGCCGCCGCGCTGGGGGCCATCGCACGGAACGGGATCGTCGTGCTCGACGAGGTCCACCACGCCGGCGACGACCGCGCCTGGGGGGACTCGGTGCGCGCCGCCTTCGGGGACGCCGCCGTGCGCCTGTGCCTGTCGGGCACGCCCTTCCGGTCGGACACCAACGCCATCCCGTTCGTGCGGTACGACGGCGACCACATGGCCGAGGCCGACGTGGAGTACGGCTACGGCGCCGCACTGCGCGACGGCGGGGTGGTGCGCCCCGTGCACTTCCCGCGCGTGGACGGCGAGATGGAGTGGATCGACAACGACGGCCTGCTCGCCTCGGCGTCGTTCACCGACCAGCTCGACGCCGTGGCCTCCGCGCAGCGGCTGCGCACGGCCCTGTCGGTGGAGGGCGAGTGGCTGCCGGACGTGCTGGTGCGCGCCCACGGGCAGCTCATGGACGTGCGCCGCACCCATCCGGAGGCCGCGGGCCTGGTGATCGCGATGGACCAGGAGCACGCCCGCGGCATCGCCCGCATCCTGCGGCTGCGCCTGAACGTGGATCCCGTGGTCGCGGTCTCGGAGGACCCGGAGGCCAGCCGGAAGATCGCCGCGTTCGGCGACAGCCGCGATCCGTGGATCGTGGCGGTGCGGATGGTGTCGGAGGGCGTCGACATCCCGCGGCTGCGCGTGGGGGTGCTGGCCACCACGACCACCACCGAGCTGTTCTTCCGGCAGGCCGTGGGCCGCCTGGCCCGGTGGATCCGCGGCCTGGGGCCGCAGCCCGCCTACATGTTCATCCCGGACGACCCCCGCCTGCGCGCGCACGCCTTCGCGATCGCCGAGCAGCGCCGCCACAGCCTGCGCCGGCGCGACGACGACGAGCGGCAGGAGGACCCCAACGCCCTCGACGAGTACCCCCGCCCGCAGCGCGACGAGGAGCAGCTGTCGCTGTTCGCCGCCGTGTCGTCCCGCGCCGTGGGCTCGGAGGCCATGCACGGCCCCGACGTTGACGGCCTGTACGCGGTCGAGGAGCCGGACGACGACGAGAGCCTGGTGCTGGAGCTCATGCCCGCACCGCACCTGGACGCGCCCGTGCCCGGCGAGGGGTCGGTGGCCACCGACCTGAGCCCCCGCCAGCGGCGCCGGCTGCTGCGTGACGCGAACGCCGCGGCGGTCAGCGAGATCGCCCGCATCACCGGGGGCAGCCATGCGCAGGTGAACTCCGAGCTCAACCGGCTGGTGGGCGTGCAGCGCATCGGCGAGGCCACGCTGGAGCAGCTGGAGCGCCGCCGGGAGCAAGCGCACCGCTGGCTGTCGCGCATCGCCGGGTCGCGGACCTCCGGGAGTAACGTGGGCGCATGATCCGCGCCGCCGTCCTGACCGCCGCGACGGCCGTTCTGGTGACGGCGCCGGTCGGCGCGGCCACGGTGGAGTCCGGTCAGGTGGTCCCGTTCCGGGGCGTCGCGGGCGCGACGCTCCACCAGACCCGCGCGGCGGTGGTCGCCACCCTCGGGCGCCCGCTGCGGGAGAACGGCTTCGGGGTGATGACGTACTCCGACACCGCGATCATGGACGTGTACCTCACCCGGGCGGGATCCCGGGGACGCGTGCGGCAGTTCGTCGTGTCCGGGCCGGGATTCTGCGCCAAGGACGTGGTGGGCGCGTGCTCCATGGCCGCCGGCTCGGAGATCGCCATGCGCCGCGCGTACCCCGGGCGCTTCCGCCGCATCGTCGACGTCACCGGCGACACCATCTGGTGGTGGTGCGGCCGGGTGGGTGGCCGGGCGATCTCGACCAGCTTCAACACCGATCCCCGCCGCCACATGATCCTGACCTGGTACATGGCGGATCACGGCACGCGCTGCCCCACCGCGGCGCAGGTCCGCGGGGGCTGACCGGGCCTCAGGAAATCCTCAGGAGGATCCGGCAGGCTCGCCCCGCCCACACCACGAGACGGGAGCAGGGGATGGCCGAAGAGCACGAGGTGCACGACCACGACCGGGGCCTGGCGTTCGACGTGTCGACGCTCATGAGCCGCCGCCGCGCGCTGCAGCTGCTGGCGGTGGGCGGCTTGACCGCCCTGGTGGGATGCGGATCGTCATCCGACGGCGACTCCGCCGGGGCGACCACCTCCCCCGCCACCACGGCGACCGGATCGACCACGTCCACCTCCGCGGCGGGGGACGTCCCCACCTCCACGATCCCCCAGGAGACGGCCGGCCCGTTCCCCGGCGACGGATCCAACGGCCCGAACGTGCTCGCCGAGAGCGGGATCGTGCGCTCCGACATCACCCGGAGCTTCGCCGGGTCGAGCGGCACCGCCGACGGCGTCCCGCTCACGATGACCCTCCGGCTCCTGGACATCTCGGAGGGCGGCGTGCCCCTGGCGGGGGCCGCGGTGTACGTGTGGCACTGCGACCGCGAGGGGCGGTACTCGCTCTACTCGGACGGGGTGACCGACCAGAACTGGCTGCGCGGCGTGCAGGAGACCGACGCGCGGGGCGAGGTCACCTTCACCACGATCTTCCCCGGCTGCTACCCGGGGCGCTGGCCGCACGTGCACTTCGAGGTGTACCCGAGCCTCGCGGACGCGACGGCCGGCGGGGCGAAGCTGGTGACCTCACAGCTGGCGTTCCCCCAGGATGCCTGCGAGCTGGCCTACGCGGCGGACGGGTACGCCGCCAGCCTGTCGAACCTGGGTCAGCTCTCGCTGGACACCGACATGGTCTTCGCGGACGGATATGCGACACAGCTGGGCACGGTCACCGGATCCCCGGACGCGGGGATGTCGGTGACGCTGAACGTGGGGGCCTGACCCGGGTGGGGTGCGGGCACCGGCCCGCACCCCACCCCCGGGATCACGCCGCCAGGAACGGCGTGACGGCCGCCGTCGCCTGCGTGGCGGTGAGGGCCTTCGGGAACGAGATGCCGACCGGGTCGTCAACCGCGATCTCCGAGAACACCGACAGGTGCTGGGACTCGCTCGCGCCGATCTGGGCGGCGACGCCCTTCAGGTCGTTGCTCCTGAGCGCGGTCACGGCGCCCAGGTAGGCGCCCACGAAGGCGGTCTCCAGCGCCACGCCCAGCTTGGCGATGGACGCGCGGCTCGCGAACGCGCCGTTGGGGTACTGGAACCGCAGCCCCTTCGGGGCGCCGCGCCCGATCACGCGCGCCAGCGCCGCGTAGTGGTCCCGCTCGTTCCGGCGGGCGTCGATGAGGTACTCCCGCTCGTCGCCCCGGAACTTCCGGGACGAGATGGCACGGGAATAGAAGTCGATCGCCAGCAGTTCGGCGGTGGCCGCCAGCTTCGCGATCGCCACGTCGCCGGCCGCGGTGGCGGCGGTGGCCTGCCCGGCGGCGAGACCCAGCACCGTCCCGCCGGCGACGAGGGCGAGACCCCCGGCGGCACCACGGGTGAGGAACTGCGCACGGTTCACGTCGGTCATGTCGGATGGCTCCTGAGGTGAGGGTGGGACCACCGGGGGGTGCCCCGGATCCGAGCCCTTCTTCGCGTGACCGGGCATCGCGGATCACCGGGCGGTCGCGGCGGGCCCGGCGGTGATCCGCCGGGGTGGGCGGCCCGTAGCCATGACGGGGCGTCCACCGGGCGTCCCGCGTCCCCGCCCAAGCGAGGTCCCCGTGCCGCCCCGTTCGCTGCCGCTCATCCCCCGCCGCACCCGGCACGACGACGTGATGACCGCGGTCGACCACCTCGACGAGCTGCGCCGCCGCCTGATCGTGGGGGCGTTGTCGCTGGTCGTGGCCTTCGTGGCGATGTACCTCGTGCACGACCGGCTGGTGGCGGTGCTCACGGCCCCGCTGCCGGACGGCCACGAGCGCCTGGTGACCCTGTCGCCCACCGAGCCGTTCATGACGGTTCTGCGGGTCACCCTGTGGGCGGCGGTGCTGGTGGCGCTGCCGGTGTGGCTGTACCAGCTGTACGCCTTCGTCATCCCGGCCGTGGCCGACCAGCCGCGGCGCGTGATGGTGGTCGTGGTGGGCGGGCTGGCCGGCCTGTTCGCCGCCGGGGTGGCGTTCGGCTACGCGGTGGTGCTGCCCGTGGCGCTGGACTTCCTGCTGGGCTTCGGCGGCGACACCTTCGACGCCCAGCTGCGAGCGGGTGAGTACTTCGGGTTCGCGACCACCATGCTCCTGGCCTCGGGGATCCTGTTCGAGGTGCCCGCCGGGATGCTGGCGCTCGCCCGCCTGGGCGTGGCCTCGGCCGCGCTGTTCCGCCGCCGGTGGCGGGTCGCGGTGGTGGTCATGGCCGCGGTGGCGGCCCTGCTTCCGGGCGGGGACCCGCTGAGCATGCTGTTGCTGATGGCCCCGCAGCTGGTGCTCTACGCGGTGGGCATCGGCCTGGCCGCCCGTTTCGGGACCCCGCGCGGCGCCGGCGGCCAGCCACGCCTGTCGGCGTCGCCATGACCGGCCGCGCTCACACCCCTCGCCCGGCCAGCTCCACCGGATGGACGCCGGCGGCCGAGCGCCACGAGACATGATGGTGGATGAGGCGCCAGCCGACGTCCTCGAGGATGAAGACGTTCGTCGCCATCAGGTGGTGGGTTTCCCCGGCGCCGCCCTCCTTGGTGATCCACTCCGCGCAGGTCACGGTGGCGAGGGGGTCGTCGTACCGGGCGTGGAGCACCTCGACGGCGAACCGGGTTCCCTCCATCACCGCGAACGACTCGTGGTGAAAGCGCTCGATCGCCTCGTACCCGAGGGCCGGCGAACCCATCGGGCCGATGCAGAGGGTGTCGTCGTGCGTCGACCAGCAGCGCATCGCCATCGCGACATCGCGGGGACCGAAGGCCGCGTAGTAGGCCGCGTTGGCCTCCAGCACCTGATCAAGAATGGTCGGGGTCACGGGGATCTCCTGGCCGAGGTGGCGTCGGCGGACGCCGCCCGCCGTCGCGCGCCGGGCGATGCGACTCTGCGATAGCGGCCGCCGTCTGCGCAAGGGCGCGTCGGCGGACATCGCCCCGGAACGACGAGAGCCCGCCGAGATGGCGGGCTCTCAACGAAGTGGGCCGTGTCCCACGGCTGGTCGGTGAACAGCAGGACGTGTTGGATGGAATGGGTCAAAGGCAGCCACGGCCGCCGACTCATCGAATGGAGCCAGGGCCTGCGCGCCCAGCTCCTGGGCACCGACGACGCACCCACCGACGACGACCTGGTGGCCGAGGCCGACCGCGCCGAGACCGTCGTGGACGTACCCCGGAAAACCTGGCGGGCACTGCTTATCGCACGATGCACCGTCGAAGTGCTCGCCGTTGCTGAACACGGGGCTCGAGCTCTCGTTGACGCCCTCAACGGGTGGGGCGTGCCTGTATGGCTGGACGCCCGAGGACGCGCCAGTCCACCCGTCCTCCGCATTCGAGGTCTCAGCGCAGCTTGAAGCTGGTGACGATGTCTGGGCGGCTTGCTAGCAGGTGGTCCAAGTGGCTGTCCGGCCACATCTCGATCTTCAACCGCGTGTTGCTGTGGTTGTTCTGCTCAACCCAACTGATCGCGTCCGCGGTGAATCGCCCGGTCGTCGCGAAGACGAGAACATCTACTGGCGGGTCTTTCCAGAACGCCATTTGGGCAACGGCCGCCGAGATTTCCGGAACGCCGACGGATTTGGAACGCCAGTGCTTGCACTGGATGATCACGCGCTCGCGGCGGGTTCCCGTGAGCAAATCGTTGATCACGCGATCCGCTGAAAGATCGCGCCCACGATCGGCAGCATTGGCGTTAGTGAGCAGAGCGGCGTTCACGTACCCCGCCGTCGATCGGATCAGTTCGTAGACGAGGCGCTCGAAGTCGGAAGGGGCTAGAGAGTCCCACGCCAGCTCGATCGTGACGGGACCGGTGGGTCGAGATCTAACGAGGGAGCCGAGGTCAGCAACCTCGACTGGCACCGGCTCAGTTTCGGAGTAGATCTCCTTGGTCACGGCCGCTCGGACTGAGGGCCAATCCATCTCGACGATGTCGTGGAGGTCCACAGACTGTCCGAAGGCAAGATGGCGGGTCATGTCGCCCCAGCGGGCTCTGGAGTCTCCCTGCCCGCGATGTAGGCGGCTCAGCTCTCCGAAGAGCGCCTCCAGTCGGTCCCACTCATCGAGGTCGCGGGGATTGGTGTCGGGATCGCCCAGCGACATTCCCTGGAGGATTTGATCGATCTGCCCCACGAGATCTAGCACGCGATCTCGTACGAGCAGACGGCGCTGCCTCAAGACCCTCTGGCGGTAGGTCGAGATCTCGGCTCCGGGCGCTTGAACCTCCCGTTCGAAGCCGACGCCGGCTGACGGTTCAAAGACGTCTAGGAGGTCAACCCTTCCCTGCGCAATTTCCGCGTAGCTGACCGGGAGCGCGGTGATCTGCCAACCGTCGATCGGAGGCAGGCCTTTCAAGATCTCCAGGTAGGACTCGCGAAGCTCGGAGTACCGCAGCTCATCGGGCAATCCGATCGCCTCGAAGTGGCCCTGCGGAATCAGCTTGCTCATCTCATCCCAGATCTTCGTGATCCGGGCGATGTTCGCCTCGACCTTGTCGAACTGATCGAGCGCTGCGTTCAAGTCCAAGTCGACTCTCCTGTCGGCTGAGCAACGCTACTGCACGTATCCGCGTTGCCACAGCGCCGAGACGCCATCAGCCAATGGGTCCTCCGCTCCTCCTCGCGCAAGGGGGTATGGGGTTGAGGTGGCCCCGGGTCGTGCGTCTCGCGGTCTGAATGGGTCAGGGCACCCGGCCTGTCGCTCATTCCAACGTTGGCGGGTGGCGCCCGACCTAAGCCAACCCCCTTTCGAGCAGCCGCACCTTCTGGCTCAGCGTCCTCCACGGCCCAGGAACTTCGGCAGCCACACGTCGAAGGGCTCGTTGTCCGCAGTGGCAAACGAGACGCGCCAGACGAAAGCATCGTCGTACCCCGGCGTTGCGAGCTGCCGTGAGATCTCTGGAGTCGGAACGCCTGCCCGGGCGGCGGCGGCGATCAGTAGTTGCCCTTGGTGGACATGCCGCAGGGCCACTTGGGCGTCGGCGTCGAAGGTGCTGACCGAACCGGTCAAGAAGGTCGCCGCCCTTACCCTTGGTGGCACGTTGAGCCGCCTGCAGCTCGCGACGAGCGTGGGCGACGAGCGGATGGAGGGCACTCCTGCCCCGGCGACGGATGAAACGCATTCGGGTCGAGGATACGTCGGTTCCCTCGAATGCGCAGGTTGGGGTTCATCTGCCAATCACTCGGGTGTGAACCCCGACACCGCGGCGATGATCCTCCTCGCCCTCATCACCAGCCGGGACGGCTCGACCACACGGGCCCTCGCCTTGGCAGCCGACATGGACCAATCCGCAGCGGATGACGTGCTCGCCGCCCTGGTGGTGGTAGGGACCGCGGAGTCCACCTCTCCCGGTCGTTGGCGACTTCACCCGCTGCTGCGCGAGCCCGGCGCCCGACTAACGGTCGATGGGCTGGGGGTGCTGCTGCGCGGTGCGATCCCTCAGCCCCCGCCGGTTCCTGAGCGGGTCGTGTTTCTGGACCCGCCGCCACCGCCGCGTCTCCGACAGCTCACGGCTGCGGCACGCGGACTCGGAGTCCACCCGGACGCGCTCGACGTGTGGGCCAAGGAAGGCCTGGTGCCGTTCACCTGGGCTGTGGGCGGGCGGCGACGGTTCGACGTGGAGGCCATCCGGGCGCTCCTGGAGCACCGCGCCGCCTGAGATTCACGGTTCGCTTACGAAGCAAACCTTGCGGCAAACCCCCATCGATAAGCCAGGCTCGACCAAACGAGGCGGAGGTTGAGAATGCGTGTCACGGCGTGGAGCAATGGGCGGCCGACCCCGACCGGCGCGGGGTACGGAATCAGGGTGACCTACGCAGACAGGGCGACCCATTTCGGTGCCGCGGACTCGATTGAGGTAGTGGTCGATGGAGAAGTGGTTCCCATCAAGCTGAGTCGAACGTTCTGGTCCACGTGTCCAGAGCTTCGGTCGTCGAGGATTGGTGCGTGGCTTCTGCGGGAGGGCTTGGCACCGTGGCCGACGCGCCAGCCTCCCGCACTCGACCTCAACGTTGTTGAGCCCGGGAGCCGCTTCCGACTGACTCGCTCAGCCGCGTGACGAAGGTGGCTGGTTGACCCGGCGGTTGACCCGGCTCCAAATGGGGTGTTCGGCGACCCGCCCCGGAACGAGGAAAGCCCGCCGAAATGGCGGGCTCTCAAGGAAGTGGGCCGTGTAGGGATCGAACCTACGACCTTGGGATTAAGAGTCCCCTGCTCTGCCAGCTGGACGCGCGGCTGGACGTTCAGGGGGTTGTCGTGACCGCGGGGTCCGAGAGTCCCTTGAGGGCCTCCCGCACGGCCTCCGCCGTGGCGCCCTCGGGGTTCAGGTTGAGGTACGCGGCGTAGGAGAGGCGGGCCAGCGGAATGCGCCCGACCTGCTGCGCCAGCTGACCCAGCTGCAGGAACGCCTGCGGTTCGTCCGGCACCCGCCGGGTGAAGTTCTGCAGCGCCGTGATGGCCCCGGGCTGGTCGCCGTTGCGCAGCTGGACGCTCACCAGGATCTGCGTGTTGCTGAACTCCCTCGGCGCGAGCGCGACGGCCTTCTTCGCGGGCTCGACGGCCTCCAGCGGCTTCTCGTCGGCCAGATATGCCGACGCCAGGCGGTTCCAGGCCTCCGCGTCGTTCGGGCGGGCCTCCACCGCGGCCCTCGCGTCCTTCACGAGCTGCTCGCCGGCGGAGGGGGTGCCACCGAAGATCACGAGGGCGATGACCACGACGCCGACGCCCGCAAAGGCGATGGATGTGAGGATCGCGATGATCCTGACGATCCGCTTGGTGCGTTTCTCGTCCAGCAGCACGCGCCGGAAGCTAACACAGGTTCCGGCGGACCTCGGCGGCTTCGGTGACGATGCGCTCCGTATCGAGGGTGCACGGCACCCCGTCGCGCAGCAGCGGTCGGCCCGCGATCCACGAGTGGCGGACCTCCGAGTCTGCGCGCAGCAGGGCCTCGTTCGGGTCGCCGGCCAGGCCCGCCCCGGGCGCCGGACGCACCGCCACGAGGTCCGCCGACCTGCCGGGCTCCAGGCTGCCCGTCTCGCCCTCCAGTCCCAGGGCCCGGGCACCGCCCAGGGTGGCGAGCTCCACCAGGCGGGCCGCGGACGGGGGCGCCAACACCCCGCCGTGCAGCACCTCGCACGCCCGCGCCTCGGCACGCACGTCATAGGCGCCCGCCGAGCCCGGGCTGTCGGTGCCGAGTCCGACGGCGACGCCCGCGGCGGCCAGCGCCTCCAGCGGCATGCGCCCGCACCCGAGGCGGCTGTTGGAGATGGGGCAGTGCGCCACACGCACCCCGGCATGCGCCAGCAGGGCGACGTCGTCGGCGTCGATGCGCACGCAGTGCGCGGCGACGAGCCCGTCCCGCAGGGCGCCGGCCGCGGCCAGCCGGGCGACCGGTGACGCGTCCGACCCACCGGGCCATCGGGGGATCGTGGCCCCCAGCTCCGCCAGGGCGTCGGCGACCGGCCCGTCACCGAACGCCAGCGCCCGGTCCTCGTCGGCCGATTCGGCCAGGTGCGTGCTCCACGCCACCCCGCCCAGGCCCGGATGCCCTGCCAGCGCCGCCCACAGCACCGGCCCCACCGAGTACGGGGCGTGGGGAGACACCCCCACCCGCACCAGCGGCCCGGCGGCCTCCGCCAGGGCGGCGACCCGCGTCGCGGTCTCGTCCGCGCGGGCCGGATCGTCGCCGAAGGCCTCGAGGCACACGATCGCCCGGAGCCCCGCCCCGGTCGCGGCCCCCACGCCGGCCCCGGTGGGTCCGGAATCGCACAGCGTGGTGGTGCCCGCCCGGACGGCGCTCAGCACCGCCAGGTCGGCGGCGGCACGGTGCCCCGACCATCCGCTGCGCACCATGGCCGTCAGGAACGCGCGCAACCAGCGGCCGAAGCCCGGCCCCTCCGCGAGGCCCCCGGAGAGGCTCCACTCGGTGTGGCAGTGGACGTCCACGAACCCGGGGGCGAGCAGCATGTCGCCCAGGTGCTCCACGGGGAGGTCCGGGTGTGCGGCCATGACGTCACGGGCGGGGCCCGTCGCCACGATGCGGCCCGCGCGGATGGCGACGGCGCCGTCCGGGATGGGCGGGGCGGCGACCGGGAGGACCCGGGCCGCCGTGAGGATCAGATCAGGTCTTGTCGGCGTCGCGGACGACGAGCCGTCGTCCTCCCCGCTGATGCCCTTCTTGAACTCCCGGGCACTCGACCCCATGCTCCGGCCGATCTCCGGCAGACGCTTGGCTCCGAAGATGACCAGCACGATCAGTAGGACGATGAGCAGCTGAACGGGCGAGAAGTCCACAGCGATGCCTCGATCGAGAGGGGACGGCGGGCCCTGCCGGGCCGTGCGGCCAGGGTACCATGCGCGATGTGAGCGCCTCGCGTCGACGCGGTGCGAGCCGACTGGACCCCATCGCCGCCGCGTGGGGGGGCCTGGTCGGCGCCATCGGCCTGATGACCGGATCCCGCCGGGAACTGGCGTCCCGCCTGCTCATCGCGGGCGCCGCCTTCGCCGTGGGGGGCTTCCTCGCGGGCGTGCGCACCATCGACCGCCGCGCCGCGCACGCCGTCGCCGCGTGCGTCGTGGCGTACGCGCTCTACGTGGTGTTCGTGGTGATCGCCGCCGTTGCGGACTGGTTCGGCGGACCCGACCCGCCGTCACTCATCCCGGGCGGGCTGGTCGACACGCTCACCGCGGGCGGCGTCGCGGTGGCGTCGGCGCTGCTGGGCGGGCTCCTCGCGAACTCCTGGCTGCGGCCCGGGGGCCAGGCCCGCCGCTACTCCTGAGCGCCGGGGAAGTTCCGGTGGTACTCGCTCGCCGTGGGACCCGTCTGGCCCAGGTACTTGCCCTGGTACGGCCGGTCGACCGGCGTGGTGAGCGTGAGGAACGAGATCTGCCCGATCGGCATGCCGGGGTAGATCGTGATGGGCAGCCGGGCGACGTTCGACAGCTCCAGGGTGATCATCCCGTCCCAGCCCGGATCGATGTAGCCGGCGGTGGAGTGGATGAGCAGGCCCAGCCGGCCCAGGCTCGACTTGCCCTCCAGCCGGGCGACCAGGTCGTCCGGGATGGCCACCCGCTCCAGGGTGGAGCCCAGCACGAACTCACCCGGGTGCAGGATGAAGGGCTCGTCGTCGGCGACGGTCACGACGTCCGTCAGCTCAGGCGACGGCCTGCGCACGTCGATGTACGGCTGCCGGTTGTTCTGGAACACCCGGAACTCGCGCGCGACGCGCACGTCGACCGACGACGGCTGGATCAGCGACTCGTCGAACGGGTCGATCACCAGGCGCCCGGCCTGGAGTTGCTCGCGAATGCTTCGGTCGGACAGGACCACGCGCGCAAGCGTACATCGCACACCGACATCGGGAGGACCCCGTGCGCTACCCTCGAAGCGTGGATCTGGAGCGTGCATTCCGGGTTGACGTCCGCCCGGACGCCGAACTGCTCGAACGGGCGCGTGCCGCCCGGGCCGAGGCGAAGGTCCCCGACCTGCTGCTGGACGGCGTGCTCATCGGGGATGGCCCCATCGACGGCCTGGAGCCCGTGGAGGTCACGCCGGACGAGCTGGAGCAGCTCATTACCGGCCGGCGCCTGCCGCGCTGGGTGATCGCCAAGAACCCGCTCTCCGGCGGATTCGTGGAGACCAAGGCGCTCATGCGCGCCAAGGGCCTCACCACGGTGTGCGAGGAGGCCGCCTGCCCGAACATCGGGCGGTGCTGGTCGCGCCTGACCGCCACCTTCATGATCGCGGGGGCCAACTGCACCCGCGGCTGCCGCTTCTGCAACGTCGCCACCGCCAAGCCGGTCGGGCCGCCCGACCCCGAGGAGCCCATGCGGGTGGCCGAGACCGCGGCCCAGATGGGCCTGCGCTTCGTGGTGGTCACCGCGGTGGCCCGCGACGACATCCCGGACGGGGGCGCGGCGCACTTCGCCGCCACCATCCGCGCGCTGCGCGACCGGGTGCCGGACGTGAAGGTGGAGGTGCTCATCCCCGACCTGCGCGGCGCGTGGGACGCGCTGGACGTGATCCTCGAGGCCGCGCCCGACGTGATGAACCACAACACCGAGACCGTGCCGCGGCTCTACTCTCAGGTGCGCCCCGGCGCGCGGTACGAGCGCACGCTGGAGCTGCTCGCCCGCTCCGCGGCGGCGGGCCTGCGCACCAAGAGCGGGATCATGGTGGGGCTGGGCGAGCGCCTGCCGGAGATCGCCTCCGTGTTCCGCGACCTGGCCTCGGTGGGCTGCGAGCTGGCCACCGTGGGCCAGTACCTGCGGCCCACGCCGTCCCACCTCCCGGTGAGCCGCTACTACGCCCCGGCGGAGTACCCGGCGCTGGCCCGGATGGGCGCCCAGGCGGGCCTCGCGCACGTGGAGGCCGGCCCGCTGGTGCGGTCCTCGTTCGAGGCCGACCGGGTGGCCGAGGCGGGCGCGGCGGCACACGCCCGCTGACCCCTCGGGGCGGCCCCGCACGGAACCCGCGCTCCCCGCTCAAGTCGGGGTGGGACCGGCCCGATACGGGTGATGCTTGTCGAGGGCAACGGCCACGAACGGCACGCCAAGGACGGCGGTCGGGCCAGAGTCTAGGAAAGGGCCATGAAAGGCTACCGAACGAAGAAGATCGCCCTCCCCGGTGGCAGGGTCATCGAGATCGTCTACTTCTCGGATCCTGAGGGCGACGCCCCGCAGGACTCGCAGGAGCAGCAGCAGGAGACTGCAGCGGGGACCAGGGTGGACGTGTCCACCGACGACGTCCCCTCCACCGGCCTGCACGTCTGCGACCGATGCGACGGGGACCTCGTGTACCCGGTCGCATGGGAGGAGCGCGAGGGCGACCGCTGGCGCATCGAGCGGCGCTGTCCGAACTGCGAATGGCGCGACATCGACGAGTTCCACCAGAGCGAGGTGGAGCTGTTCGATGACGTGCTGAACGAGGGCACCGAGGATCTGCTGGTGACCCTGCGCAACTTCGCGCGCTCCAACATGGAAGAGGACATCGAACGCCTCATCGAGGCGATCCACCTCGACCGGATCGAGCCCATGGACTTCTAGACGCCCGGCCGGTGGGCGCTCGCCGCGGCGGGAGCGCCCACCGGCGTCTAGGATGCGGTTCGGCATGGAGGACATGACCCCTCAGCAGGCGCACGCGGCCTGGACCGCGGGCGAGGTGACGATCGTGGACGTCCGCGAGCAGGCGGAGCACGACGCCCAGCGCATCCCCGGGGTGCCGCTGCTGCCCATGAGCGAGCTGATGGAGCGCATGGACGAGCTGCCCGATGGGCCGCTCGCCATCATCTGCCGGTCGGGACGGCGCAGCGCGCAGGTCGCCGACTACCTGAACGCCACCGGTGAGCGCGAGGCCGCGAACCTCGAGGGCGGCATCATCGGCTGGGCGGCGGCCGGCCTGCCCTACGACGGGGAACCGCCCCGCTAGATCCCCGCGCCCGCTCACGCTCCGGAGCGTCCCGCCCGATACCAGGGTGGAGACCTCCCAGCGAACCAGGAGCGGCGGGATGAAGAAGGGGCACATCGCGGCGGCCGTTGGCTGCGCGACGCTGATGGCGGCGACGGCGGCCAACGCGGCGCCCGCGCCGGTGACCGGCACGGTCCCGGCGGGACACCGGCTGGTGGCGCTGTCGTACACCGGCGCCGTGACCGCCGCGCCGAAGCTGCGCGGCAAGGTGGCCCTCGTGCCGCCGGCCCGCACCTTCACGCTGCACCTCATCGGGCCCACCGGCCGGTACGCCGGGCCGGTGGTGGTGGGGAAGGCCCCGAAGAACCGGCTCGTGATGGGCGTCCGAGCCGGGGCGAAGCTCGGGATCATCCGCCGGGTCAAGGGTGTGTTCGTGGCGACCCCGCCCACGCCGTGCATCGACCGCACCCGCACCGCGAACGCCAAGAACGGCGTGCCGCTGGGCGCGCGGGCCCTCGGCCTGGCCCGCTCGAAGGCCGCCGGCCTCTCCGGGCCGGGCCGCGACCTGGACCGCGACGGCGTCCCCGGGGCCTACGACATCGACGACGACGGGGACCTGATCCTCGACAACCTCGACCGGAACGCGGCCGGGGCGTCGATCTCCCAGCTCCCGCCCATCCCGGGCACCGGACCGGGGCCCGTCCCCGGCACCGGACCGGGGCCCGTCCCCGGCGCCGCGCCGGGGTCGGCCGAGCCGCGCATCTTCAGCAACCTCAAGCTCCCGATCGAGGCGTCGCTCAACGCGAACGCCGGCATCACGCGCGCCGAGGTCGACACCGCCCTGCGCGGGAACTCCACGCTGGCCATCGCCGTGCCGGCCGGCGACGAGGTCGAGCTGGACTGCGGCGCGCTGAGCTACTGCACCACCGGCGGCACCGGCACGATGCTCAACGGCGGCGGGGCGTTCCCGTCCAGCGTCGATGCCGACGGCGACGGCTTCGGCACCCTCACGAAGGGCCCCACGGGCGACGTCCAGCTCAAGCCCGGCGCCACGTCCACGCAGATCGGCTCCGGCGACGCCTTCATCTGGCGGTCCACCACGGCGGGCGTCGAGACCACAACCCCCGGCGTCTTGAACTACCAGTTCGTGACCACCCCGGCGATCACCGGGTACCAGGTCAACACGAGTCCGGCCGTCGGGGTGTCCTACCCGGTGGCGCCGTCGGACACCGGCACCATGAACAACCCCATCCTCGTGCCGCACAGCGGGGACGTGAAGGTGACCTTCACGCTCTGGCGGCCGCAGCGCGCCGCCATCTCCGCCGCGGGCGAGGTGGGCGACTGGGTCGACATCGGCGGGCTCACCTACTCGGTGGACCTCCCGAACGCGCCGAGCACCCCCGGGTCCCGTGCAAGGCGGCGTACCTGTCCACCACCGACGCGAGCCTCACGCTCGGCGCCGAGGGTGTGCTCGACACCGGGCGCGACGGCGTGCCGGACCCGGCCAAGACGCTCACCTACACCGTCGACCTCGCGGGCTGCGTCGCCTCGAAGTCCGGCGAGAGCTGGGACGCCGGGGAGACGCTCAAGGTCGACCTGCAGGCCCACACCACCGACGGCGACAACGCCGCCCAGGCGGTCTGGATCAAGCGGGACACCCCGTAGCTCGCGGCATCCCCGGGCCCGCCGCGCGGCGGGCCCGGGGAGCGCACGCTAGAACCGCCGGACCACCCGGTAGGCGGTGTCGCGCTGCACCGCGCGGCGCCCGGTGGCCTCGATCGCCGCCACCATGCGCTCGGTGTCCAGCCGGAAGGCCGTGCCGGCGGCGCGCACGACGTTCTCCTCGATCATGATCGAGCCCATGTCGTCGCAGCCGAACTCCAGCGCCAGCTGCCCGATGCGCAGCCCCTGCGTGACCCACGACGACTGGAAGTGGTCGAAGTTGTCGAGGTACAGGCGGCTCACGGCCAGGGTGAGCAGGTAGTCCGCCGCGGTGGTGTGGGCGTGGTCGTCGCCGCGCCGGGACCCGCCGCCGGACTGGTAGCTCCAGCACACGAACGCCCGGAACCCGGGGGCCTCGTCCTGCAGCTCGCGCAGGCGGCGCAGGTGCTCCACCCGGTCCTCGAGGGTGTCCACCGTGCCGTACATCATGGTCGCCGAGGTGGAGAGCCCCTGCAGGTGGGCGGCGCGCATCACGCCGAGCCACTCGTCGCTGGTGGTCTTCTTGGGGGCGATGATGTCCCGCACGCGGTCCACCAGGATCTCCGCGCCGCCGCCCGGGATCGAGTCGAGCCCCGCGGCGCGCAGCCGGGTGATCGTCTCGTCCAGCGTGAGCTTGGAGAACCGGGCGATGTGCAGGACCTCCGACGGCGAGAGCGCATGGAGGTGGATGGGGTACCGCGCCTTGATGCTGCGGAACAGGTCCTCGTAGTAGTCGATCCGCAGCCCCGGGTGGTGGCCCCCCTGCAGCAGCAGCGCGGTGCCGCCGAGCGCCAGGGTCTCCTCGATCTTCCGGAAGATCACCGACTTCGGGAGCACGTAGCCCTCGGGGTCGCGCGGCAGCCGGTAGAAGGCGCAGAAGTCGCAGTCGGTCACGCAGAAGTTCGTGTAGTTCACGTTCCGGTCGATGATGAACGTGACCTCGTCCGGGTTGGTGCGGGCGTCGCGCACCGCCCGCGCCGCCTCACCGACGCCCACCAGGTCGCCGCTGCGCAGCAGCGCGAGCGCGTCCTCCTCGCCGATGCGCTCACCCGAACGGGCGCGCTCCAGGATCTCGGAATGGGCGGGGGCCGGTGCGAGGGTGCTCATGGGTGCGTGACGGTCCTTCCTCGTTGCGGTTCAGGCGGCGGCGAGCGCGGGCAGCTCACGCAGCTCCCCGGCCTCGCGGGCGAGCTCCAGGAATCGCTCCAGGCCCCGCCGCTCGGCGGCGCCGAAACCGTATCTCAGGCGGGTGAAGTAGGCCGCGATGAACTCCGGCGGGAACGGGAACCGCTCTGCCGCGGCGGCCACGACGGCGTCCGGGTCGGCCTCGTACCGCAGGCGGGCCTCGGTGAGCAGCGCCATCAGCCGGCCCAGCGCGGGTTCCAGGCGCTCGGGGAGGTCCGTCCGGGCCGCCCAGACGGCGAACACCATGGGCAGGCCGGCCAGGGCGCGCCAGCGCTCCCCCAGGTCGGTGCGGTGCTCGGCGAACGGGGTGCGAAAGCCCGTGAGGGCCTCGTCGCCGATGAGCAGCACACCGTCCACCTCGGCCAGCGCCTCGGCGGGCGGGCCCTCGAGCGGCACGAAGGCGGGCCCCGGGCCCAGCAGCACCCGCAGCAGCGCAACGCTGGTGGCGCTGTGCGGCGTGACGGCGACGGTGCGGACCGCCTCGAACGGCACGCGCGAGAACAGCTCGATGGAGTCCACGGCGCCCGACGCGGTCACCGAGGCCACCGGCAGCAGGCGCAGGTGGGCGGCGTTGCGGGCGAACTCGATGGACGACATGGCCGACACGTCGAGCTGCCCGTCGAGCACCGCGCGGTTGAGCCGCGTCGGCACGCCGTCGGTGAACGCGAACTCCGGGCCGCCGACGGCCTCCAGATGGTGGTAGAGCGGATACATGTTGAGGGCGGCGATGCGCCCCACCCGCAGGGCGGCGCTGCCGGTCATCGGGGCACCGCCGTGCGTCCCACGGCGGCGGCGAGCCGCACGGGGTCGTTGGGGTCCTCGTCCGGGATCTGCCAGTCGGTCGCGCCGAATGCGGCGGCCACCTGCGCGCCGGGGGCGCCGATTCGCGGCCAGCACGGGCGAACCGCGACCTGCGCGGGCAGCACGGCGCGGGCGGCGGCGATGACCACCAGGTCCTCCACGCCCCAGGAGCCGGGGCGGTTGGCGCCGCCCTCCCCGGGCACGGGCACCACGGCCCGCAGCAGCCCGGTCGCCTCGGCCAGTGCGGCCAGCGCCAGCAGCCGGTCGGCGATGGCCTCCGGTGCGGCACCGGCGCCGTACCGCACGACGGCCACGCTGGGGCGGCCCTCGGCGTGCGCGGCGCGATGGGCGTCGATCGCGCCCTCGTCCTCGCCGTCCACCAGCCAGCCGGCCGGGTCGGGGCCGTGCGCGAAGGTCACGGTGCCGCCCTGCGCCACGCCGGAGCGGATCGGCGTCCGCGATGAGGGTGATGAGCTGGTCACGGTCCATGGTCACGAGTAACGGTCCACCACTCCGTCGGCGATCGCGAGCAATGCGGGCACGTCGGGCCCCTCCAGTCCCTCCACGGCCTCCCGGGCCCGGGCCACGTGGTCCAGCGCCCGCTGCCGGGCCGCGGCGCAGCCGGTGTGCGCGGCCAGCCGGTCGCACAGGGCGTCGATGGCCGCGTCGTCCCCCTCGGCGGCGCGGATGGCGTCCGCCAGCTCGGGCTCACCCCGCAGGGCGAGGATGACCGGCAGGGTCACGGTGCCGTCGCGCAGGTCGGCGCCGCGCCGCTTGCCCGTGGCGGCCGGGTCGCCGGTGAGGTCCAGGATGTCGTCGAAGATCTGGAAGGCCATGCCCACCTCGTCACCGAACCGGGCGAGCCGGTCGTGCGCGTCGGCGGGGATGCCGCCCACCATGGCGCCCAGGCGGCAGGCGGCCGCGAACAGCGAGGCGGTCTTGCGGCGCACCCGGTCGGCGTAGGCCCGCTCCGGGAGGGCCAGGTCGTACGCGGCCCGCCCCTGGGCCAGCTCGCCCAGCGACAGGTCCAGCGCCGAGGAGGCCAGCACGCGGACGGCCTCGGGCTCGCCGGCGGCCGACAGCTCCTCGAAGGCCCGGGCGAACAGGTAGTCGCCCACCTGGATCGCCGCGTCCGCGCCGAGGGCGCTCGACACCGTCTCCCGGCCGCGCCGCATGGTGGCGCCGTCCAGGAGGTCGTCATGCACCAGCGTCGCCATGTGCACCAGCTCGACCGCGGAGGCGGCCCGGATGAGCGCCGTGCCCGGATCGGCGACCCGGCCCGCGCAGCAGAACACCAGCAGCGGCCGCAGGCGCTTCCCACCCGCGGCCAGGGTGTCGGCGCCCGGGACCGCGACGCGGGCCAGCCCGTCCTCCACCACCCGGTGCAGGTTCGCCTCGCAGGCCGCGAGGGCGTCGGCGGCCGCCCCCGCGAGCTGCGCGGCGGCGGGCGTCACCGCGGCGATGACGGCACCCGGCCGTGATGCAGCGCGATGATGCCGGCGGCGAACGGCCGCCAGCGGATGTCCACCAGGCCCGCCTGCGACATGCGCCGCGCGAGCTCGGGCGGCTCCGGGAAGCGGCGCACCGAGGCGGGCAGGTACCCGTAGGCGTCCCCGTCGCGGCCCAGCACCCGGCCAAGCAGCGGGACCACCCGGTCGAACCACGCGTGGTAGAAGCCGCGCAGCCGCCGCGGGGTGGTGATCTCCAGGATCACGACCTTCCCGCCCGGCCGCACCACCCGGGCCATCTCGGCAAGGGCGCCGTCCAGGTCGGACACGTTGCGGATCCCGAAGGCCACGGTGGCCGCATCGAAGCTGTCGTCGGCGGCGGGCAGCGCCAGGGCGTCGCCGGCCACGAACTCCAGGGACGGCCCCCGCTCGCCGGCCTTCTGCCGGGCGATCTCCAGCATGTTCTCGGCGAAGTCCACGCCCAGCACCCGGCCGCTCGGTGTCACGCGCCGCGCCAGCGCGAGCGCGAGGTCGCCGGTGCCGGTGCAGACGTCGATGGCCGACCCGCCCGCCGCGACGTCGGCGGCCGCGGCCGCGGCCTCCCGCCACCGGCCGTCGAGGCCGGCGGTCATCACGCGGTTCAGCAGGTCGTAGCGCGGGGCGATGCGGTCGAACATCGCGCGGACCTCACCGGCGGGGAGCCGCCCGCTGCGGGGGTCGGCGGTGGCGCTCATTCGGTGCTCCCCAGGTCGGCGGGCGGGACGTCGGGCACGCGGACCTCCGGGTCGTCGCCCCAGCGGGCCAGCAGCCGGTTCTCGACGCCCAGGTGGTCCAGCGCCTTGCCCACCATGAAGTCCACGAGATCCTCCACGCGCTCCGGGTGGTTGTACCAGCCCGGCATCGCCGGCATCACGATCGCGCCGGCGCGGGTGACCGCCGCCATGTTCTCGATGTGGATGATCGACAGCGGGGTCTCGCGGGTCATCAGCACCAGGGTGCGGCGTTCCTTCAGCATCACGTCCGCGCAGCGGTGGATGAGGTTCTGGGCCGTGCCGTGGGCGATGGCCGCCAGGCTGCTGCCCGAGCACGGGCAGATGAGGGCGGCGGGCGCCAGCGAGGAGCCCGAGGCGAACGGGGCCGTGAGGTCCTGGAGGCCCAGGATCGTGACCCGGTGCGGGTGCTCGGTCGACCGGGCGACGAACTCGCGCACCACGGCGTCGGGGTCCGCGGGGGCGTCACGGCCGGCGCGCAGGATCTCGTGGCTGATGACGTGCGCGCCGGAGCGGCTCACGCACAGGCCCACGTCGCAGCCGGCGGCCGTGAGCGCGCGCAGCGCCGCCGATGCGTACGGGGCGCCGGATGCGCCGGTGACACCCAGGAAGATCCGCTTCACAGAGGGGAATGGTAGGGACCTGGGGGTCCCCCCGGGGCCGCCCTCAATCGGCGGGACTGTCGTCCCCGTTTCCGCCGGTGGAGATGCCGATGGCCCGCGCCACGCGCTCGGCCAGCGCCCCCGCGTCGCCCTGCGCGTCCACGATGCCGCTGCGCACCAGGGCCGCCAGCCCGTGCACCAGCGACCACGCCGCCAGCTCCGCGGCCTCCGGGTCGGGCGCGCCTCCGGCGAACCGGGTGATGGTGGCGCTCAGCTCGCGGCGCGCGCGGGCGGCGGTCTCGGCCAGCGCGGGATCGGTCCAGTCCAGCAGCGAGGTCTCGAACATCACCGCGAACTCTCCGGGGTGCGCCTGCGCGAAGCGCACGTAGGACGCCGCCGCCGCCGGGAGCGTGCCGGCGGCCCGGCCCTCCGCGGTCGCGTCGGCCAGGTGCGCGAAGCCGCTGGCGGCAATGGCGGTGAGCAGGCCGGTGCGGGAGCCGAAGTGGTGGGCGGGGGCGGCGTGCGACACCCCGACGGTGCGGGCGATCTCCCGCAGGGTCACCCCGTGGGGCCCGGATCGCGCGATGGCCTCGGTGGCCGCCTCGAGCAGGGCGCGGCGGAGGTCGCCGTGGTGGTAGGGACGCTGGGCCACGAATGGAACTTACCATTGACAAGATCGGCCGCGTGCGGGATCTTGACGCCGTCAAGTTCTGCGACACGGAGGCCCCGAGATGATCCGTCCATGGCAGCCCGGCCCGGCCGCGGGAAGCGCCGGCCCCCTGCACGCCGTCGCCACGGAGTTCATCGTCCCGGGCTGGCGGGCCCGGCTGGCGTTCATGCGGCGCTCGATCGCCGTGGGGCGCCAGGCGCGCGCCTCGGAGGGCATGGTGGGCATGCTCCTGGAGGCCGATCTGCGGCGCGGGATCTTCCGAACCGTCTCGGTCTGGACCGGCCCCGAGGCGGCGCGGGCCTTCGGGAGGTCGGGTCCACACCTCGAGGCCATGCGGGCCGTCCCCGTGGGGCAGGGATCCATCGGCGCCTGGGAGGTCGGAGCCGACGAGCTCCCCATCGGCCTCGACACCGCGCGGGCCCGGCTGGTCGCGGTTCCCGGCTGACCCCCGAAACGACGACGGCCCGCGTCTCCGCGGGCCGTCGTGTGCGTCACTCGAAGCGGTGCGGCCCTACTGGGCCTTCCACTTCGTGCCGAGACCGTCGAGGAACGTCCCGATCTGCGTGTACTGCTCCGGGGTGAAGTTCGGGAACGGCGGCATCGCCGACCCCGGGACCTTGCTCGCCGGGTTCTTCAGGTGGTCGATGTGCCACTGCACGCCGCGCGCCTTGGCTCCCTCGTTCGAGAGATCCGGTCCCAGCACGCCGCCACTGCCGCCGAGCTTGTGGCAGTTCTGGCAGTTGGCGTCCTGGAACGCCTCGTACCCCGCGGCCGCCGTCTCGTCCAGCGCCGGCTCGAACACGATGGCCGGACCGGCACCCGGGGCCTCGCTGGTCGCGCCCTCGTACGTGAGCCACGCGAGGGACGCGAAGACCACGATCGAGGTGGCGAGCGCGATGGGCCGGCGGCTGATGCGCCGCTCCGGGCCCCGGTCGATGAACGGGGTGAGCAGCAGCAGCACCATCATCACGTTGGGCACGATGAACGTGGCCATGATGACCGGCGTGAGCGCGTTCTGGCCCTCGAAGATCTTCAGCAGCTCGAAGAGGAAGAAGAAGTACCACTCCGGCCGCGGAACGAAGTCGGTCGTCGCCGCGTACACCGGCTGGCCGATCTCCACGCGGTGCCAGATCGACATGCCGATGATCCAGCCGAAGGCCAGGATCGCGACGATGTGGTCCTTGTAGATGGCGTACGGGAAGAAGGGCTTGCCCTCCTTCTTGGCCTGCGAGTACTCGCGCAGGTACGCCTCTTGCTGAGCCTTGTTCACTGACCGCCCTCCGCGGAGATGGTCTGCGGGGACGTCTCAGGGGTCACCTGGCGACGGCCGTACGGCTGGCGATCACGCGCCGCGGCCCTTCGGGCGGCCTCCTCGGCGCGCCGCACCCGGGCGAGCCGGTGGGAGTGCGGCGGCTCGGAGATGCCGAGTTTCGCCACCAGGAACAGGTGCAACCCGATGAATGTCGCGAGGCCCCCGGGTATCGCGAGCATATGGATGGAGTAGAAGCGCGACAGCGTGTCCGGCCCGAACTCCGGCCCGGCGCGGAGGACGTCCGCGACGTACGGGCCCAGGATGGGTGCGCTGGCCGTGATGTTCATGGCCACGACGGTGGCCCAGTAGGCCTTCTCGTCCCACACCAGCAGGTAGCCGGTGAGGCCCATGAACATGGTCATGATTCAGCTCACGGGGGTACTTGTACGACCCGAAGATGAAGACGCGTCCCATGTGCAGGAAGACGAGCACGATCATCGCGCTGGCGCCCCACTTGTGCATGCCGCGCACGAGCCAGCCCCACGTCACGTCGTTCGTGATGTGCTCGATGCTCGCGTACGCCCGCGCGGTGTCGGGCTTGTAGTACATCGCCAGGAAGATGCCGGTGACGGCCTGCAGGCCGAACACGGCCATGGCGGCGAAGCCCAGCGTCTGGAACCAGCTGGTCTCGGCGGGGATGTTGCGCTTCAGGAACCAGGTGATGCCGGTCTTGGCGCCCGTGCGGTCATCGACGTAGTCGACGACGGCCTCACCGACCTGGCCGACCGGCCCCTTGGGTCCGATGTCCGTGGTGCTCATCGGCTCCTCCTAGAAGGGGTAGAGGTTGGCAAGGACACCGGTGACCTCCTCGCCCGGCCCGTGGAGGCGGTAGGGCTTGAGGTCGTCGTCGAGCGAGTAGGGCTTGCCGATGAGCACCCGCGAGTCATCCGGCGCCGTGGCCGGGTCGAGGCGCTCGGTGGTGCCCTGCTTGACGACCTTGATGTCGAACCGGTCGAGCGGGCGCGGCGGCGGGCCGGCGGTGACGCGGCCCTCCGCGTCGTAGGCGCCGCCGTGGCACGGGCAGACGTAGTTGTCGCCGGCCTCGCTGTACTCCACCGGGCAGCCCAGGTGGGCGCACCGGTTCCAGATGGCGCTCATCGCGCCATCCTTCCGCCGCACGAACGCGCGGCGGTCGGACTCGGGGAAGGGCCCCGAGACCGCGATGGACGTGGTCTTGCCGTCCGGGAAGTCGGAGAGCGGGCCGACGTCGACCCAGCGGAACTCCTCATCCTTGACGGTGTCCGTCACGGCGAACCCGACGATCGGCACCAGGATGGCGGCCGTGAGGACCGCGCCGCCGGCGACCGCGACGCCGGAGAGGAACCGGGTCCGAGTGATGTGCTCGGGATCGTCGTGGTGCGAGTGCGTCGGCTCGGGGTCGACGGCACGCGGGCCGCCGTACAGGCCCCCTGTACCCCCGGGGGATCCGTTCCCCTGGCTGTCTGCCACCTGGTGCAACCTCCTCGTGCAGGGACGAGCTCGCCGGAAATGGTTTCCGGCCGCACGATTCAACCAGACCCCCGGCGAACCACATGTCCCTGGCGACGGGTCGAGTGTCCCCCACGGCGGGGCGGGGGGACACCGATGCGTGTGTACGCCGTCTGAGAGCGGGGGTAGGCTCGCCAGATGCCGTTTTCGCCCCCGCGTGTCCGGCGGGTGATCCTGTCCGCGCTGGCCGCCGCCCTGGCGGTGCCCGCCGTCGCCGCGGCGCAGTCGCCGATCGCCTTCACCTCCTGCGCGGGCCTCCGCGGCTTCCAATGCGGCACCCTCACCGTCCCGGTGGACCGCGCGGACCCGGCCCAGGGCACGATCGCCCTGCAGGTGCGGCGTCTGCCCCACCGCGGGACGCTGAAGGGCACGATCGTGTTCCTGGCCGGCGGCCCCGGGCAGGCGGCAATCACGCCGGGCGGCGACCTGGAGCGGCAGCTGCGCGACAACGCCCCCGGGTACGAGGTGGTGGCGTTCGACCAGCGCGGCACCGGCGCCGGAGCGCTGCGCTGCCCCACCCTCGAACGGTCGGCGGACCCGGGCGACGCGCCGGAGGCCGTCGCCGCCCTCATCGCCGGGTGCGCCGCCGAGATCGGCCCGCGCCGCACGCGGTTCACCACCGCCGACAGCGTCGCCGACCTGGAGGACCTCCGGCTCGGGCTGGGCCGTGAGCGCATCACGCCCTTCGGGGTCTCCTACGGCACGCTGGTGGCCACCTGGTACGCCCGGCTGCACGGCCCGGCGACCGCGGGCCTCATCCTCGACTCCGTGGTGGGGCTGCGCGGCAACACGCTCGTGGACGCCCGGCGTGCGCTGGCCGAGCTGTGCGCCGCGCGCCGTTGCGCGGGGATCACCTCGGATCCCGTCGGTGACGTCGCCCGCCTGGAGACCCGCCTGGCGGCCGCGCCGATCACCGGCCGCCGCGTCCTGCCCTCCGGCCGCACCGTCGCCGCGAGCTTCGGTGGGCCGGATGCGCCGACCGCCCTCTACGAGCTGCTGGGCGGCGGCGACCTGAACGCCGACGCACGCGGGGCCTTCCCGGCGGCCGTCAAGCTGGCGCTGCGCGGCGACCCGGCGCTGCTGTTCCGCATCCAGGGCGCGGGGGATGACGAGCCCTCCCGGCCGCGCGACTTCTCGCTGGGCCTGTTCCTGGCGACCGAGTGCGCCGAGGCGGAGCTGCCCTGGACGCCCGCGCAGAACACGGCCGACCGGCTCGCGGCGACCACCGCCGCGCTGGCCGCCGTCGACCCGGCCGTCCCGGCGCCGTTCCGGCGGCCCGGCACCGACGCCGCACTGGTGACCGCCTGCCTGGGCTGGCCCGAGTCGCCGGTGATCGCCCCGCCGGTCACCCCGCCGCCCGACGTTCCCGCGCTGCTGATCGCCGGGACGCAGGACATCCGCACGCCGCTCGAGACCGCGCAGGCCGTCGCGGCCACGCTGCCCCGGGCGAGCCTGGTGCGCGCCGTCGGCAGCGGGCACTCTGCACGCTGCTCGCGATCCGGCGGTTCATCGCGGGATCGACCGTGGGGCAGCCGTGCCGCGCCGGTGAGTTCCCCGAGATCCCCCCGCTGCCGGCCGCGGGCATCGCCGGGCTGCGGCCCCTGGGCGTGCCGGGCCGGCGCGGCCGGACCGTCCGGGCCGTGATCGCCACCTTCGGCGACATCACGCAGGCGCTCTCGTTCGGCACGGAGTCCGGCAACACCGTGCGGTTCACCGGGCTGCGGGGCGGCAGGGGCGGGGCCACGATCGACGCCCGCGGGATCATCATCCGCTTCACGAACTACGTCGCGATCCCGGGCGTGGTGGTCACCGGGACCATCCGCCGCGAGGCGCTGTTCAGCTCCACCGCGACCCTGCGGGTGTCCGGCCGGGCCGCCTCCCGCGGCGTGCTGCGCCTGGACGGGCCGTCGGTGACCGGCACCCTCGACGGGCGCCGGATCGCGTTCACGCGGTAGCTACGGGGTGCGGTCCCCGGGGCCGGGGATGCCGTACTCGGCCCAGCGGCGGTCCACCAGCGCCCGGATGTCCTCGCTCATGCGGATCTCGTCGGGCCACGGACGCACCTGGCCCTCGCCCGGCAGCTTGCGGGTGGCGTCGAAGCCGATCTTGGAGCCGTAGGCGAAGTACGGGGCGGCGTGGTCCAGGGCGTCCACCGGGCCGTCGACCAGCAGCATGTCCCGCGCCGGGTCGACGTTGCTGAACGCGCGGAAGGCGACCTGGGACACGTCGTGGACGTCCACGTCGTGGTCCACCACGATCACGCAGCGGCTCAGCGAGAGCAGCCCGAGGCCCCACACCGCGTTCATGAGCTTCTTCGCGTGGCCGGGGTACCGCTTCTTCACCGACACGATCGCGCAGTTGTGGAACACGCCCTCCAGCGGCAGGTTCATGTCGTGGAGGTCCGGCACGGTCATCTTGATGAGCGGCAGGAACATGCGCTCGGTGGCCTTGCCCAGGAAGAAGTCCTCCATGGGCGGCTTGCCGACGATGGTGGTGGCGTAGACCGGGTCGCGGCGGTGCGAGATCGCGGTGACGTGGAAGGCGGGGTAGTCGTCCACCGGCGTGTAGAAGCCGGTGTGGTCGCCGAACGGGCCCTCCGGGCGGATGTCGCCGGCGTCCACGTAGCCCTCGATGACGATCTCCGCGTTGGCGGGGACCTCCAGGTTCACCGTGCGGCACGGCACCATCTCGACGCTCTTGCCGCGCAGGAAGCCCGCGAAGATCATCTCGTCGATGTGCGGCGGCAGGGGCGCGGTGGCGCTGTAGGTCACGGCGGGGTCGGTGCCGATCGCGATGGCGACCTCCACCCGGCCCTCGGAGTCGCGCAGGTGGGCGGCCCCGTCCTTGTGGATCTGCCAGTGCATCATCGCCGTGCGCTCGTCCATGACCTGCACGCGGTACATGCCGCAGTTGCGCACGCCGGTGGACGGGTCCTTGCTGAACACCAGGGGCAGGGTGATGTAGGGGCCGCCGTCATCCGGCCAGCAGGTGAGGACCGGCAGCTTGGTGAGGTCCGGGGGGTCCATCCAGACCTCCTGGCACGGCGCCGTCTTCACCTCCTTGGGGCTGAACGACGCCAGCTCGCGCAGCTTGCCCAGCGCCTTGACCTTCTCCACCAGCCCGTGCGGGGGCTGCAGGTCCATGAGGTCCTGGATGCGCTCGCCCGGGACGTCCAGGGAGTCGCTCTCTAGCGCCATGCACATGCGCCGCTCGCTGCCGAACTGGTTGATGAGCACCGGCATCGAGGAGCCCGTGACGTTCCGGAAGAGCAGGGCCGGCCCGAACCGCTTGCTCACCCGGTCGGTGATCTCGGTGATCTCCAGGTGCGAGTCCACCTGGGTGGTCACCTCGATGAGCTCCCCCGCCTTGCGCAGGCGGTCCATCCAGTCGCGAAGGTCGCGGATCATGCCAGCACCGCCTTCAGGTCGGGTGCATGGTGGAGTCCGGAGGCCAGCGCGGCAAGGGGGGTGCGGTCGCCCGCGCGCAGCGCGCGCAGCGCATCGTCGAACGCGGCCTCGGCCTCCGGGCCCCGCGGTCCGGCGATCGCGGCCATCGTGCCCAGCCACAGGTGGGGCAGGTCGTCACGCCGGTCCTCGGCCACCAGGCCTGCGGACACGGCCACCAGGCCGCCCAGCGCCCGGATGACGAACAGGTCGCCGGAGCCGGCCACGATCACGAGGCCGGAGGCGTAGCAGTAGTCGCCCGCCAGGACCCGTGTGCCGATGTCGGCGTCCGCGGAGAGCTGCCGGGGGGCGCCGTGGTGGGCCAGGAAGCCCTCCAGGATGAGGTCCACGCCCGCCGCCTCGGCCGGCGACAGGGGCGGGGACACCAGCGGTGCCAGCAGCGGCGGGGCGACCTCGGGCCGGACCCCGGTGGCAAGGGTCGGCTCGGCGAGCAGCGCCTCCCTCACCCGGCGATCGCCTCGGCGGCCTCCGCGAGGGCGCGGCGGGTGTGGGCCAGCTCCGCGTCGGTGTGGGTGAGGCCCGTGAACCAGCACTCGAACTGGGAGGGGGCCGGGTACACCCCGCGCGCCAGCAGCTCGCGGGCGAAGGCCCCGTACGCGGCGGTGTCCGCCGTCGTCGCCGACGCGTAGTCGCGCACCGGCCCCGGGGCGAAGAACGGCGTGAGCATCGAGCCGATGCGGTTGATCGCGACCGGGGCGCCGGAGGCCCGGATGGCGTCCTCCAGGGCGGCGCCGGACGCCTCCAGCCGCTCGTACACCCCGGGGGCGGCCAGCTCGCACAGCACGGCCAGGCCGGCCGCGGTGGCCAGGGGGTTCCCCGACAGGGTCCCCGCCTGGTAGCAGGGGCCCTCGGGCGCCAGCTCGGCCATCACGTCCGCGCGGCCGCCGAACGCGCCCACCGGGAGGCCGCCGCCGATGATCTTCCCGAAGCACGTGAGGTCGGCGCGCACGCCGAAGCGCTCCTGCGCACCGCCCCGGGCGATCCGGAAGCCGGTGATGACCTCGTCCAGGATCAGCAGCGCGCCGGTGCGGTCGCAGGCCGCGCGCAGGCCCTCCAGGTACCCGGGCTCCGGCAGCACCACGCCCATGTTCCCGGCGACGGGCTCGATGATGATCGCCGCGGCGCCCTCCAGGGCGGCCTCGGCCGCCGCGAGGTCGTTGTACGGCACCAGCCGCGTGTTGGCGGTCACCGAGGCCGGCACGCCCGGGCTGTCCGGCACGCCGAGGGTGGTCGCGCCGCTGCCGGCCTGCACCAGCAGCACGTCGATCGCGCCGTGGTACCCGCCGATGGTCTTCACGATCACGTCGCGGCCGGTGGCGGCGCGCGCCAGGCGCAGGGCGCCGGTGACGGCCTCGCTCCCGGAGGAGGTCATCCGCAGCCGCTCCACCGACGGGAACGCCTCGATGACCGTCTCGGCGAACACCACCTCGCGCTCGGTGGGCGCCCCGTAGGAGGTGCCGCGCGGCAGGGCGTCGCGCACCGCGTCCAGCACCGCCGGGGCGGCGTGCCCCAGGATCGCCGGGCCCCAGGTCGAGAGGTAGTCCACGTAGCGGTTGCCGTCGGCATCCCACACGTGGGGCCCCTCGGCCCGGTCGATGAACAGCGGGTCCCGCCCGATGGAGCGCATGGCCCGCACCGGGGAGTTGACCCCGCCCACCAGGACGCGGCGCGCCCGGTCGAACAGCTCCGCGCTGCGCGTGGTGTCCGGCACGGCCCCGCTCACGCGGCCAGCGGCCGCCACTCCGGCAGCGGCGCCCCGGCGAGCGCCAGGTCCTCCCAGGCCCGGTACTCGGGCGTGTAGTAGACGAGCCGGATCTTCTTGAACTCGTACGTGGAGTAGAGGATCGCCCGGCGGTCCGGATCGGTGATGCCGCACTCCTGGGCGATGGCCTCGATGGTCTCCTCGCAGGCCTCCATGGACCGTGCATGGACCATCGTGAAGATCGAGTAGGGCCAGTCCTCGTAGGTCGGCCGCTTGTAGCAGTGCGACACCGACCGGAACGCGGCCATCTTGGGGCCGATCTCCTCCAGCTCCTCCTCCGGCACCTTCCACACGGCCATGCCGTTGGCGCCGAAGCCGGCACGCCGGTGGTTGAGCACCGCGGCGAAGCGGCGCATGTAGGAGCGGTCCACGAAGCGCTGGGCCTGGGCGAGCAGCTCGTCGGGGTCCACCCCGGCCTCGGCCGCCCACGTGTCGAACGGGGTGCGCTCGAGGGGCAGGTCGCGCTGGAGGATGCAGATGAACCGCTTGTCCTCCTCGGTGGGCAGCTCGCCGTCGCCACGGCGGGGCGCCGGCTTGGGGTCGGCGTCCTTGGCGACGTTGCCCTGCGCGCCGGTCATGTCCAGCTGCACGTTGATCTTGAAGAGCTTGAGCGTGGGGAGCATCCGCATGGAGTCGGCCTGGGTGCGCTCGGCGAGGATCTCGAGCGTGTCCTCCAGGCTCAGGCGGGCGTCGGGCTCCACGGCCAGCGTGAACCACAGGTTGAACGCGTGGCTGCGGCGGTAGTTGTGGCTCACGCCGGGGTGGCCGCCCACGATCGCGGCGGCGTCGAACAGCCGGTCCTCCGGGTACTTCGCCGCGACCAGGGTGCTGGTGTAGCCCAGCGCCCGGGTGTCGAAGATCGCCGAGACCTGGCGGATGATCGCGGCGTCGCGCAGCACCTGCATGCGGCGCAGGACCTCGTCCTCGGGCATCCCGATGGCGGCGCCGATCTGCTCGAACGGCCGCCGCACCAGCGGCAGGCCCGCCTGCAGGGCGTTCAGCAGCTCCCGGTCCGCGTCGTCCGGCTTGTGGTGGATCCGGCTTGGGGCGGTGGTCGTCATGCGTGCTCCTGGAGCCAGTTCGCCGCATCCTCCGCGGCGTACGTGATGACAAGATCGGTCCCGGCGCGGACGATCGCCGTGAGGGTCTCCATGGTGGCGACCCGCTCGTCCAGCCAGCCGCGCTCGGCGGCGGCCTTCAGCATCGAGTACTCGCCGCTGACGTGGTAGGCGGCCACGGGCAGGCGGGTGATGTCCCGGACGCGGGCGATCACGTCCAGGTAGGTGAGGGCCGGCTTCACCATCACCATGTCCGCGCCCTCGGCGATGTCGAGCTCCACCTCGCGCAGCGCCTCGCGGCCGTTGGCGGGGTCCATCTGGTACCCCTTGCGGTCACCGTAGCCCGGCGCGGAGCCGGCGGCGTCGCGGAAGGGCCCGTAGAAGGCCGAGGCGTACTTGGCGGCGTACGAGAGGATGGCCGTGGTGGACTGGCCCTCGGCGTCCAGCAGCTCGCGGATGGCGGCGACGCGGCCGTCCATCATGTCGCTGGGCGCCACCACGTCGGCGCCCGCGCGCGCATGGCTCAGCGCGGCCCGGGCGAGGACCTCCAGTGAGGCGTCGTTGTCCACCTCGCCGTCCACCACCAGGCCGCAGTGGCCGTGGTCGGTGTAGGCGCACAGGCACACGTCGGTGATCACCACCATGTCCGGCACCGCGTCCTTCACGGCGGCGACGGCGCGCTGCACGGCCCCGTTGGGGTCGTGGCTCACGGACGCCTCGGCGTCCTTCTCGTCGGACACGCCGAACAGGAGCACCGCGGGGACCCCGGCCGCGTACGCGCGGGCGGCGCGCCGGGCCAGGAGGTCGGCCGACAGGCGGGACTGCCCCGGCAGCGACGCGATGGGCTCCTCCACGCCGTCGCCCGCGATCGCGAACAGCGGCAGCACCAGCTGGTCGGGCGACAGACGGGTCTCGCGCACCATCCGGCGCAGCGTCTCGCCGCGGCGCAGCCGCCGCGGGCGCGCCTGGGGGTGCCGCGCGAATGTGTCCGTCACATGGTGCATTCCGTCGGGCGAGTGTAGCCCGGCGCGGGTACGGTGGGCCGGTCCACACGGCTCCCGCGGTGGATGAGGGCGGTCGTCACTGACGTCCACATGGACGAAATCTCGTCCATAACGGGCAGCTTATGTCCGCCACGGCCGCCCCAGCGGCCTAATAGGCGCCGGGCGATCCGGCCAGGTCGATGCCGTCGATGAGCGCCTCGCGCACCAGCTCGGCCGCGGCGCCCGCCTCCAGCTCGTCCACGTCGTGCTCGACGATGACCACGGCATTACCGGTCCACGCGGCCAGGTCCTTGCGCAGCCCGTCCACCTGGGCCCGCCAGGCGGGGTCCTCGCGGTCGGTCTCGTCGGGCCGCACCACCAGCAGCTCCAGGGGATCCTCCGGACCGGCGTCCCCCTGGGCGAACGCCCCCACCACGGTGGCCCAGACGGGGGCCGGCTCCCACGCCCGGACGCGTTCGCGCAGGCGCCGCGAGAGCTCATCGGTGAGCCCCGCCAGCGCCACGATGTGCGGCGCCGCCAGGTGCTCGCGGTTGAGCTGGTAGATCGTCGCCCGGCCGGCGGGGAGGGCCGTCACCACCCCCTGCTGCACCAGGCGCGCCAGCGCGCCGCGCACTCCGCTGTGCGACGATTGCCCGGCCTCCCGGGCCACCTCGCGACCGGTGAGGGGCCGCTCGGCTCGTGCCAGCACGGCGAGCACGGGACCGTCCAAACCGCCGCTGACGACGCGCATGGGTGACGTGAAGTCCATCTCATGGCCACAATAGCGTCCATGTGGGTACCGCCAAACCCCGCGTGGATGGCGCCGTGGCCCCGTTGAGGCGCCGCGACCGGGACGTGCTGCGCCCCGATGCGCTGCTCGCGGCCTACGCGCACGGGGCGTTTCCGATGGACGACCCGGCCGATCCGGACGCCCCCGTGGAGTTCTACGAGGCCGATCCCCGGGCGGTGATCCCCGTGGACGGCTTCCGTGTGCCGCGCTCGGTGGCCCGGGCCGTGCGGCGCGGCGACTACCTGGTGCGCGTGGACACCGCCGTGCGGGAGGTCCTGGAGGCCTGTGCCGAACGCGAGGAGGGCACCTGGCTGAGCCCCCGCCTGGTGGACGCCTACGCGGCCCTGCACGCCGCCGGGCACTGCCACACGGTGGAGTGCTGGGACCGGGAGGGGCGGCTGGCGGGCGGCCTGTTCGGCGTGACCCTCGGCGGGCTGTTCACCTCCGAGAGCATGTTCCACCGCGCCCCCGACGCCGGGAACGTGGCGGTGGTGGCCACGGCCCAGCGGCTGCGCGAGCGCGGCTACCTGCTGTGGGACATCCAGATGGCCACCGAGCACACCTCCCGCTTCGGGGCGGAGCTGGTGGACCGGGAGGAGTACCGGCGGCGCCTGCGCGCCGCGCTGGCGGTGCGCCGCCGGTTCACCCCCTGAGCCGTCACGCGGCTACTTGTCGTCCTTGGCGCTCGTGCCGCACGCGATGATCACCTGGAAGTCCAGGTCGCGCAGCACCGACACCCCGCCCTCGGGACGGCTGGTGGAGACCAGCAGCTCCTGCGTGGCCGTGCCGTTGCGCTGCACCTCGGCGTACGCCTGGCTGAGCGTGTCGTCGCTGGAGGTGGAGACCACCCAGGCGCAGTTCGCGATGGGCCGGCTGAACTTGAGGCTGTAGCGGCCGGTGAGCACGCGGGTGGCGGTGGTGATCTCGCCGCTCTCGCGCACCAGGGTCCCGTCGGCCTTCACGACCGCCCAGATGACCCGCTCCCCCAGGGCGAGCTTCTCGCGCGTCACGCTCTCGGCGCGCAGGTCCTGCGCACGCACCTGCCCGTCGCGGATGCGCGACGACACGACGGCGTCCTTCTTGAGCTCCGCGCTCCCGACCGAGTTCTTGGCGATCTCGGTGGCCGCGTAGGCGCCGGTGCCCAGCGCGACGAACAGCGCGACGAGCGCGACCAGCATGGCCGGTGACGGCCGAAGGTGCTTCATCCTTCCCCCTTTGGACAACGGCGTTCCGCCCGTCGCGGCACGCGTGGTCATCCGGGTTCACCGGCAGGTGCGCGAGTCCTGCCGGAACATGCGAAAACCTGCGGGTCGCTAGGTGGCCGCGCGGCGGTGCAGCACCAGGGCCGCCAGACCCGTCAGAACGGCGGTGAGACCGCCCAGCAGCGCCAGGGATCCGCCGATCGATCCGAGTGTGGGATCGGCCAGCAGCGTGCGGAAGACGTCGAAGGCGGGCCCGAAGGGCACCACGTCGGCCACCACCCCGGTGCGGTCCCCCGGGATGAGCCCCACGAACACCAGCGGCAGCGCGAGCATGAGCGCCGCCAGCAGCGCGGTTCGCGTCTCACGGGCCGCGGCGCCCACCAGCGCGCCGAAGGCCCCGAAGGCCGCGCCGGCCAGCAGGAGCACACCCGGCCACACCGCCCACCGGCCCACCGCGAGGTCGGTGAGCCCGGCCACGGCGGCAAGCAGCACCATCCCCACCACCAGGCACGCCAGGGCGCTGAACAGCACCTTCTCCACGATGAGCAGCGGCAGCGGCACCAGGCCGCGCCGCAGCCGCACCAGGGTGTTCTCCTCACGCTCCGAGGAGAGCCCCGCGGCCGCCAGCAGCACACCGGCCAGCGCCAGGCTCACCAGCAGGGCCCCGGCCATCCCGAACGCCGACAGCGGCTCGCGTCCACGCGCGCCCTCGCGGATGGAGAGCTGGATTGGGCTGCTGATCGCCGTCGCCGCGGGCCGCGCGAGGTCGAGGTTGTTCTGGGTCTCGTCGATGAAGCTGATGAGCGGTGCCAGGCGCAGCGCGAGCGCGGTGTTGCCGTCCCTGCGCAGCTCGGCCTGCGCGTCCACGATGAGCTCCCGGCCGCGCACCAGGCCGATCACGTCCCCCTGGCGGCCCAGCACGGCGATGCTGCCGCCGTTGACGATGAAGTCCACCAGCTGCAGCACCTGCCGCACGTACCCCTGGGCCAGGCCCTGGTTGAAGCGGTACACCGCCGACTCCAGGCGCCGCTGGATCGCCTCGCCCTCGATGGGGGAGCGCCGCGAGGTCACCAGTTCGAGCGTCGGCTGCCGCACCCCGGACTGCAGGTCAGCGATGAACCCCTCCGGGATGGTGAGGATGGCCGCCACGCGGCCGGCGTCGAGCTCCTCGCGGGCCCGGGCGGGCTCGAGGCGCTCCACGTCCACCTCCTCCTGGAGCCGCTCCACGTAGTCGTCCACCGACAGCCGGCGGTCGCCCACCTGCACCGTGCGGCCGGGCGCGTCCAGGCTCACCAGCGCCACGGTGGGACGCCGCTGCTCGCCCTGCAGGGCGGCGGCCACCAGCAGCGCCACCAGCAGCGGGTAGCCCACCAGCACGGCCAGGAGCAGGGGCGCGCGGCGCAGCAGGCGCAGGTCCTTGCGGAACAACAGCAGCGCGCCCCTCACGCCGGCGTCCCCTCGACCAGGCGCAGGAAGGCGCGCTCGTCGGCGTCGACGCCGTCGTCCGGGCTGCCCCAGCGGGCCAGCAGGTCGTCCATGCCGCCGGCGAAGGCGCTGCGCCCGCGGGCGATCACCACCATGCGGTCGCCGTGACGGGCCGCCTCCTGCACCGACTGCGTGGAGAAGACCAGGGCGAGCCCGTCCTGGGCCCGCAGCTCGCCCAGCCACTCCCACAGCCGCAGGCGCTGGTCGGGTGAGAGCGTCGCCGAGGGCTCGTCCAGCAGCAGCGCGGCCGGGTGCCCGGCCAGGGCGACCGCCAGGTTGAGCCGCTGCAGCGTCCCGGTGGACAGCTGCCCGGCGGGCCGGCTCGCGACCGTCTCCAGATCGGCGCGCCCGATGAGGCGCTCGGCCTCGGCGGACGGGTCGTCCGCGCCCTCCAGGGCGGCGAACAGCCGCAGGTTCTCCCGCACCGACAGGCGCAGGTACACCGCGGGACGCTGCGGCACCCACCCGACGCGCACGGCCGCGTCGCCGCCACCCCAGGTGACCGTCCCCTCGGTGGGGCGGGCCACGCCGGCCAGCAGCTCCAGCAGGGTGGTCTTCCCCGCGCCGTTGGGCCCCAGCAGGGCGACGGCCTCACCCGGCAGCAGGCGCAGGTCCACGCCGTCCAGCGCGGTGAACCGGCGGTACCGGCGCACCAGCGCACGGGCCTCGAGGAGGGGCGGAGCGTCCACGTCAGCCATCGGCGGTCACGGAGCCGCCGGCCAGCGGGCCCGGCGCCTCGCGCGGGGCGGCGGGCGCGGGCAGGGGGGACTCCGCCGTGTCCCCCGCATCACCGGGGGGCGGTTCCGCGGCCACCTCGGCCGGCTCGGCGGCCCGCCGGCGCTCGAACATGCGGTCGGTGGCGAACACCACGGCCTCCTTGACCACCACGACCATCGGGATGGCGATCACCACGCCGATGAACCCGGCGAGCTGCTGCCCGATGAGCAGGCCGAAGATGACCACCAGGGGGTGCACCCCCACGGCGTCACCCATCACCTTGGGCACCACCACGTGGCCCTCGATCTGGTGGATCGCCAGGAATGCCACCACCACCCAGATCGCGGCGACCGGCGAGGTGACCAGCGCCAGGAGCACCGGCGGCACGGCGCCCAGGATGGGGCCCACGTAGGGGATGAACTCCATCACGAACACCCAGGTGGCGAACGCGACGGCGAAGGTGGCGCCCAACGGGAAGATCCCCGTGACGCCGTAGAGCCACAGCACCAGGCCGGCGGAGGTGCCGATGATGAGCGACACCAGCAGCTGGGCCTTCATGTACTCCACCAGCGTCCGCTCGGTGCGCCGCAGGAACACCGCGGCCGGAGGGCCGCCCAGCCGCCGCGCGAACGCCGCGATGCGCGGGGCGTCCAGCAGCATGTACACGGTGCTCACCAGCACGATGATGAGGGTGATGAGCACCCCGAGGACGTCGAGGCTGTAGGTCAGCAGGTTGTCCGCGGCCTCCGAGGCGCGCTCCTCGACCGCCGTGATGACCTCGCCCAGACGCTGCTTGACGTCCACGTTCATCCCGCGGTCGTCGAAGAACCGCTGCAGGCGGTCCACCTGCCGGTTCGCCTGGTCGGTGTAGGCCGGCAGGTTCTTCTGGATCTCCTCCACCTGGCCGCGCACCGGCGAGACGACCAGCGTGATCGCGCCGCCGACGGTGCCGATGAGCAGCAGGAAGACCATGAGCACGGCCACGCCGCGCGGCACGCGCAGGCGCCGCAGCATGCGCACCGCCGGGTTGAGCAGCAGCGCGAGCACCATCGAGAACGCGAAGACGATCAGGACGTGCCCGATGGTCTGGCCCAGGATCCACAGGGCCACCAGCGCGGCGGTGGCCGTCAGGAAGATGGCCCAGGGGGGCGTGGGCGAGGCCGCGCTCATCGCCCCGTCACTCTAGTCGGCCCTCTCGGCGTCACCCACCGGGTCCGGGTCCGGCCGCAGATGTGCGAACCTGGGAGCCCAATGCCGCCGTTGACCAGGCAGCAGCTCGCCCATCGCCGGGCGCGGCGCCGAACCGAACTCCGCCGCAGGCGACGTAGGGCCGTCCTCTCCGCCGCCGTCCCGGCGATCGTGGTCGCGCTGCTCACCGCGACCCTCTGGGTCGTCCTCGGAGGGTCCGACCAGGACCCCGGTGGGATCACCGCGGCCGAGATCCCCCTGGGACCCGGCGACCGCCCCAAGGACGTCCCCATCGCGCGCGCCGGACCAGACCAGGATCACCGCGATCGCCTTCCACGCCTCGAACAACCCCACCTCCGTGGAGCTGCAGCCCATCGGGAACCTGGAGTACCACACGTCCCCCCGCGACGGCCGGCCCGGCCCCGAGCGCGCCGCGGTGGACATCGGCGCGCCGGCCGGCACGCTGGTCTACTCGCCGGTGGACGCCATCGTGGTGGGCGTCAGCGACTGGGTGCTCCGCGGCAAGGTGCAGGGCTACCAGGTGAGCCTGGAGCCCCAGAACGCCGGGGACGTGCTGGTGGTGGTCACCCACATCGGCCCGCACGCCGGCTCCCCGGTCCCCTCCGTGGGCCAGGCGGTCCGCGCCGGGCTGACCCCGCTGGGCCAGGTGCTCGACCTCTCGGGGGTCGTCGACCAGGAGCTGTCGCGGTACACCGCCGACGCCGGCAACCACGTGGCCATCGAGGTGATCCGGACCGGGCTCGACTGATGGCGTTCACCGCGCTCATCATCGGCGACGTCGTCGCGGGCATCGGCCTGCGGGCGGTGCTGGAGGTCCTGCCGGGGCTGCGCGCGCGGTACGCGCCGGACCTGGTGGTCGTGAACGCCGAGAACGCCGCGGACGGGACGGGCACCTCACCTGCTCGGCGCCGGCGTGGACGTGCTGACCGGCGGCAACCACTCCCTCAAGCGGCGTGACTTCCACGCGGTGCTGCGCGACGACCCGCGCGTGCTGCGCCCCGCCAACCTGCCGGGGACGAACCTGCCCGGTCGCGGGCTCGCGGTGGTGGACACCCCCGCGGGCCCCGCCGCCGTGGTGAACATCCAGGGCTCGGTGTTCATGGAGTGCTCCGAGCCGCCGTTCGCGATCGTGGACGCCCTGGTGGACGAGGCGCGCGCTGCGGCCAGGTTCGTGTTCGTGGACCACCACGCCGAGGCAACCAGCGAGAAGGTCGCCATGGGGCGGTACCTGGACGGCCGGGTGTCGGCCGTGGTGGGCACGCACACCCACGTGCAGACCGCCGACGCGCGGGTCTTCGCGGGCGGCACCGCCTACATGACCGACCTGGGGATGTCCGGACCCCACGACTCGGTGATCGGGGTGCGCAGCGACATCATCGTGAGCCGGTTCCGGGCCGGCACCAAGGGGCGGTTCGAGCCGGCCGACGGCGAGGTCCTGGTGCAGGGCGCCGTGGTGCGCTGCGACGCCACCGGCCGCGCGACCGCCATCGAGGCCATCAGCCTCGCCCCGTAGGGTGCCCGTCATGCGCGTGATGTCCGTGGTGGGGAACCGCCCCCAGTTCGTGAAGGCCGCCCCCCTGTGCCGCGCACTGCGGCGGGGGTGCGAGGAGATCCTGGTGCACTCCGGGCAGCACTACGACCCGGAGCTCGCCGACCTGTTCTTCGACGAGCTGGGCATCCCCGAGCCCGACCACGCGCTGGGCATCGGCCCCGGGACGCCCCTGCAGCAGCTGGCCGGCATGCTCACCGCGCTGGAGGACCTCATCGGCCGGGAGCGCCCCGACGTGGTGCTGGTCTACGGCGACACCACCACGACGCTGGCCGGGGCGCTCGCCGCCGCCAAGACGGCCACCCCGCTCGCGCACGTCGAGGCCGGGCTGCGCTCGTTCGACAAGACGATGCCCGAGGAGCAGAACCGGGTGGTCACCGACCACCTGTCCGGGCTGCTGCTGTGCCCCACCGCCGCGGCCGTCGCCAACCTGGCCCGCGAGGGCGTCACCGGCGGCGTGCACATGGTGGGCGACGTGATGTTCGATGCCGCGCTCATGTTCCGCGAGGCCGCCCTCGCCCGCCCCGGCGCGGCCGCGTTCGGCCTGGAGCCGGGGGGCTACGAGCTGGTGACCGTGCACCGGGCGGCGGCCACCGACACCCCGGAGGCGCTGCGCGCCCTGGTGGAGGTCCTGGCGGCCATCCCCGGGCCCGCGGTGTTCCCGGTGCATCCCCGCACGCGCGCCAAGCTCGAGGCCGCCGGCCTGTGGGAGGCGGCGTCCGGCCTGCCGAACGTCCGCCTGGTGCCGCCGGTGGGGTACCTGGACTTCACCGCCCTGCTGGTGACCGCCCGGGCCGTGGTGACCGACTCCGGCGGGGTGCAGAAGGAGGCCTTCTTCCACCGCGTGCCGTGCGTGACGCTGCGCGACACCACCGAGTGGGTGGAGACCGTGGAGGCCGGGGTGAACACCCTCACCGGCATGGACGCCCGGGCGGTGGGACGCGCGCTCGACGGGGCGCGCTTCCCGGATGACCCGCCCGAGCTCTACGGCGACGGCGACGCGTCGGGCCGCATCGCCGCCCTCGTGGCGGAGTTCGCCGGCCGCTGAGCCGTCAGGGCGCGGGCCGCGGACCCCTGAGCGCCGCGCGTCCAGTAGTCCAGCGCATCCACCTCCGGGTTCCGCATCGCCCGGTCCCGGACCCTGTCGCGCATCATGCGGGAGCGCTGGGCGCGGACCGCGTCCCACTCTCCGTCCTGGCCGCCCCGCTCGGCCGGCTCCTGCGGCGATCGAACCATGCTGCCCCCCAGACAGTGTTCGACGCCGATCCTGCCCGTGGGGCGTCACAGACGCGTCACAGGCCCTCCGCGCGCAGCAGGTCCCGGTACAGGCCCTCGGTCTCCGCGGCGGGCGGGACGCCCTGCGCCCGCCGCAGCGCGGCGCGCAGCACGTGGTACTGCCGCAGCGCCAGGCCGCGCTCGCCCGCGTCCCGGTAGGCCGCCATGAGCCGGCGATGCCACTCCTCCCGCTCGGGCTCCGCCTCGCACAGCACGCGCAGGCGGGGCACGGCGTCCGCGGCGCGCCCCACCGCCACCAGCTCGGCCGCCAGCCGCACGCGCACGTCCGCGAGCTCCGCGGCCAGCGCCCGGCGCGGGGCCGCCGTCCAGTCCTCGGCCTCCCAGTCCGCCAGGAACGCCCCGCCCCAGCACCGCTCCGCGGCGGTGAGGGCGCCGATGCGCTCCTCCGGCCCGTCCGCGGCCGCGGCGGCCGCCACGTGGGCCCGGAACGCCGCGACGTCCCACGTGTCGCCGTCGGCCAGGACGAGCGCCACGGCGTCACCATCGCCCCGCAGCAGCGCGTGGGGCGCGCCGGCGTCGACCTCCGGCTCGATCACCCGCCGCAGGTCGTGGAGCGTCGAGCGCAGGGCGGCGGCGGCGCGGTCCGGGGCGAGCTCCGGCCACAGCCACTCGCACAGCAGGTCGCGCGACGCCCGCCCCCCGGCGGCCAGCAGCGCCGCCAGCAGCGCCAGCGACTTCTGGCGGGTGACGGACGCCGGGTCGATGGGGCGGCCCTCCCGGGCGAGGGTGAGCGACCCCAGCGAGGTGATGGCCACCCGGGCCCGGGGGCGCCGCAGACGCTGGCTCCACGCGGCGCGGGCGGCCGCCCGGACACCGGCATCGCGGTCGCGCAGCAGCCCCTCCACGACGCCGGCGGACACCCCCGCGTCGGCGGCGGCCCGCGCGAGCAGCACGCGGGCCGCGGGCGGGGCGTCCGCCAGGAGCGCGGCCATGCGCGTGACCACCTCGCCGCCGCACGCCGCGGCCATGCGCACGGTCACGTCGCCGGAACCGATCCCGGCGCGCATCGCCGCGGCCAGCAGGTCCGGCGCCAGCACCCGGTCGATGTGGCACCACGCGTCCGCGGCGCCCTCGCCCTCCGACGCGGCGATCGCCCGGGCCAGATGGGTGGCGCCGTCGGCGGTCTCCCCGGCGATCACCGCGGCCACCGCGTTGGCGTGGACCAGCGCCCAGGGCGCACCGGTGCGCTCCGCCGCCGAGAGGCCCTGGCTCGCGAGGGTCGCGGCCAGGCCGGGCTCCCCGGCCAGGTGCGCCAGCAGCGCACCGTCGGGCGCCACGCGCGCCTGGTCGATGAGGGGCGCGCGTTCGGGGAGGGTCTCGGCGAGCAGCCGCAGGCTCTCCACCGCCTGCGGAATGCGCCCCAGCCGCACGCTGGCCCCGGCCGCGATGGGGAGGTAGTGGTAGTTCCAGCCCACCTCGCGCCAGGCGACGAAGTGCTCGTGCCACCGGCCCATCTCGGCGTCCAGCTCCTCGAGGCGACCGGCCAGCAGCAGCTCGCCCATGTGCCCGCGGGTCACGATGGGCTCCGCGACCGCCTCGATGCCGTACCGCGGCGCCAGCTCGGTGAACCGCGCGATGTCGCGCGCCATTCCCGGTCGGTCCAGCATGGCGAAGTGCATGACGCCCCGCAGGGCGTAGACCCACGGCAGCAGCCGCAGCGGATCCCCGTCCGGATCGCCCTCCATCGCATCCGCGACGCGCGTCGTCTCGGCGATGGCGTGCCGGGTACGCCCCCGGGGGTGGTCCACCGCCCATGCGCGCACGAACCGTGCGTACCGGACCAGCACGGGCGCGACGGCGGCGGCATCGGATGCCTCGATCTCGTCGAGGATCGCCGCGGCCTCCGCGGCCCGCCCCACGTCGCCCAGGAACCCCGCCAGGCGCAGACGCAGCGCGGCCTCCAGCAGGGGATCGCCGCCCTCGAGTCCGGGCAGTGCGGCCTCGCAGACCGCGATCCCGCGGGTGAACTCGCCGGTGGTCTGCAGGACCTCCAGCAGCCGGAACAGGGTCGCGGCCGCCGAGGCCGGGTCGCCGGCCGCGGCGAACCCCGACACCGCGGCCGACAGCCGGTCGAACGCGGCATCGAAGCGGTGGGCGCCGAACAGCGCGGTGCCGTGGGCGGCGACCAGGGCGGGCCGCGCGTCGACGACCTCCGCCGGGAGACCCTCCAGCCAACCGCGCAGTTCGCCGGCGCGGTCCCCGCCGGCGAGGGCGTGGGCGACCGGAACCAGGGCGTCGGCGGCCTGCGCGTGATCGCCGGCCGCCAGGAGGTGCGGCACCGCCGAGGGCACGTCGCCCTCCAGCAGCCAGGCCGCGGCCGTGCGGCGCCGCAGCTCCCGCAGCGGTCCCGCATCGAGGTCGCGGATCCGCGACTCCTGGAACTCCCGGAGCAGCGCGTGGAACCGGAACCAGCCGCCCTGGCCCATCAGCCGTGTCACCAGGACGCTGCCGTCGGCGAGGCGGCCCAGAGTCGACCCCGCCTGCGGGTCGCCGGTGAGGTGGGTCGCCATGCGCTCGGTCACGCGGCCGCAGAGCGCCGTGGCGTCCAGGAGGTGGCGGCCCCGGTCCCCCACCACCGTGAGGACCTCCTCGGCGAGGTACTCCAGCAGCGGTTCGGTGGCGGCCAGCGCCCCGTCGCCCCGGGCGCCCGGATGGGCGAGCAGCACCGCGGCGGCCGGCCACCCCTCCGTGCGCGCGTGGATCCGGTCGGCCCGCGCCGGGTCGAGCCCGCGCAGGCGCAGCATCTCGGCCACCTCCTGCGGCGTGAGCGCCAGGTCCGGCTCGCCGATCTCCACGACGCCCCCCAGGCGCAGCCGCCCCAGCGGCACCGGGGTGCGCTCGCGGGAGACCAGGACGAGGTGGACCGCCTCCGGGAGGTGGGCCACCAGCAAGGGCACCACGTCCGCGGCACCGGGCGCCAGGGTGTGCAGGTCGTCGAGCACCAGCACCAGCCGGTCCGGCGCCAGGGCGGCCAGCTCGTTGACGACCGCGGACGCCGCGCCGGCGGGGTCCTCCGGCACCGCGGACGCCGCCCCGAAGCCGGGCAGCGTCCCGGCGAGCGCGGCCACCAGGTGGCGGGCGAGGACCCCGGCCGAGGTGATGCCCGCGTCGCAGCTGACCCAGGCGACCGGCAGCGGCCCCAGCCGGGCGGCGTCGGCCACCAGCGTGGTCTTCCCGAACCCGGCACCGCCGGTCACCACCGACAGGCGCCCGGCGAAGCCCTCCCGCAACCGCCGGACGAGCCCGGCGCGATGCACGACGTGGGCGCCCACGCCGGGGGGCGTGAGCCGTGTCGCAAGGACCGAGCGCTCGACCATTCGTCGCCTCCCCAGAACCACGTCTCCGGAGGCTCGCGGCAGCGGGACCCGGAGGTTCTGTAAGCCTAACCGCTTCCCGGGAGGCGGTGCTCAGAGGTCGAACGGCGAGGGCAGCGCCTCCTGGCGGTCGCCCCGCGGGCGCTCGTAGACCTCGCCGCCCGCCATGCTCGCCATGAGGGCCTGCGGGCGCACCAGCACGTAGAGCCCGGCCCCCTCCTCACGCATCCGCTCCAGCGACGCCCAGGAGCGCGCCTCCAGCAGATCCACCGCGCCGACGGGCAGGAACAGGCCGGCCACCAGGCCCGCCATCTCGCCCGCACCGCCGGTGAGCCGGTCGAAGGCCAGCAGCACGATCACCCCGAACACCACGATCCCGGCCAGGCGCACGCGGCGCTCCCGGCCGTCCGCGGTGGTCTCGTACACCGCACCGCGCGGCGGTTTGCGGACGTCCTTGGCCGCCGCGAGCCGCCGCGCGCTGAAGACCGCGGCGATCACCAGCGTCAGCACGCCCAACGCCCCTCCCGCCACGAGGGTGTTCAGAACCGACACGTCCTGGTCGATGAGAAACGCGAGCATCCACCACCCGGCTGCGGCGGTCCCCACGCCGATGGCGGCGACCCCGCGCATGCGCACCTCCTCCACCACACGGACGAGGCGCGGAAGACCGGCGAGGACGGCATCGGCCACGGGCCCCGGCTCCTTTCGGTGGATGGCGGCAATGGCTACGATAACGCGCCGTTGCTGGCGTGCCCCTCCATCCCGACGTCCCAGGACCATCGATGAACAACCCCGCACCGCGTGTCGGTGTCGTGGGGCTCGGCTACGTCGGACTCCCCCTCGCGGTCACCTTCGCGCAGGCGGGGGTCGCCGTGCTGGGCCTCGACGCAGTCCAGTCCAAGGTCGACCAGGTCAACGCCGGCCAGTCCTACATCGAGGACGTCCCCAGCGACACGCTGGGCCCCCTCGTCGAGGCGGGCCTCGTGCGGGCCACCACCTCGTGGGACAGCATCCGTGCCGTCGACGCGGTGATCATCTGCCTTCCCACCCCGCTCGACGACCACCGGGAGCCCGATCTCTCCGCGGTGCTCGGCGCGGCGGACAGCCTCGCGCAGCGGCTCCGCCAGGGGCAGCTGGTGATCCTCGAGAGCACCACCTACCCCGGCACCACGCGCGACGAGCTCGCCCCCATCCTCGAGCGGTCCGGCCTCAAGGCCGGCCGCGACTTCCACCTGGCCTTCTCGCCCGAGCGCGTGGACCCGGGCCGCGAGGACTGGACCACCCGCACGACCCCGAAGGTCGTCGGGGGCCTCACCCCGGAGTGCAGCCGCCGCGCGGCGGAGCTCTACGGCACCGCCTGCGACACGGTGGTGCAGGTCTCGACCCCAGAGGTCGCGGAGATGACCAAGCTGCTGGAGAACATCTTCCGCAGCGTCAACATCGCGCTGGTGAACGAGATGGCCCTCCTGTGCGACCGCATGGGCGTGAGCGTGTGGGAGGTCATCGACGCGGCCGCGACCAAGCCGTTCGGGTTCATGCCGTTCCGGCCGGGCCCCGGCCTGGGCGGCCACTGCATCCCGATCGACCCCTTCTACCTCACGTGGAAGGCCCGGGAGTACGACTTCCACACCGAGTTCATCGAGCTGGCCGGCAAGGTGAACTCGCAGATGCCGGCGTTCTGCGTCGCCAAGGTCGCGCGGGCGCTCAACAGCCGCCGGCAGGCGCTGAACGGCAGCCGCGTGCTGGTGATCGGCGTGGCCTACAAGAAGAACGTGAACGACATGCGGGAGAGCCCGGCGCTGCGCATCATCGACATGCTGGCCGCCGAGGGTGCGTCGGTGACCTACCACGACCCGTTCGTGCCGGAGCTCACCAAGAAGGGGCTCACCAGCGTGCCGCTCACGCCCGACCTGCTGGCCGAGCAGGAGGTCGCCGTGGTGGTGACCGACCACGACGGCATCGACTGGGCCGGCATCGTCGAGCACTCGCCCCTGGTGGTGGACCTCCGCAACGCGGTCCCCGACGACCCGAAGGTCTGGCGCCTGTGACCGACACCCCGGTCCGCATCGGGGTGGTCGGGATGAACTACTGGGGCCCGAACCTCGCGCGGAACTTCGCCCGGCTCGAGGGCTCGGAGCTGAGGTGGTGCTGCGACCTGGACCAGTCGGTCCTCGACCGGCACCGCTCCGCCTACCCCACCACCCGGTTCACGACGCACCTGGACGACCTGCTGTCGGACCCCGAGACCGACGCCGTGGTGATCGCCACCTCCGTGCCCACCCACGCGTCGCTCGCCAAGCGGGCGCTGGAGGCCGGCAAGCACGTCTTCGTGGAGAAGCCCCTGGCCCTCACCGGCAAGGACGCCCGCGAGGTGACGGCCCTGGCCGACGAGCGGGGGCTCATCTGCATGGTCGACCACCTGCTCGTGTACCACCCGGGGCTGCAGAAGGTGAAGCAGCTCATCGACGAGGGCACGCTCGGGCAGGTCTTCTACCTGTACGGCAACCGTCAGAACCTCGGGATCGTCCGCGCCGACGAGAACGCCCTGTGGAGCCTCGGCCCGCACGACATCTCGGTGATGCTGTGGCTGGTGGGCGAGCGGCCGGTGGAGGTCTCCGCCAGCGGCGAGAGCTACCTGCAGGCCGGGGTCGAGGACGTGGTGTTCGGCCGCATCCGGTTCCCCTCCGGGGTGCTGGGCCACCTGCACCTCTCGTGGCTCGACCCGCACAAGATGCGCAAGATGACGGTCATCGGCCGCGACAAGATGGTCGTGTTCGACGACATGGAGACCGAGCGCAAGGTCACGCTCTACGACAAGGGCCCGGTGCCGCGCACCGAGACCTACGGCGAGTACATCCAGGTGCGCTCGGGCGACATCCACATCCCGAAGATCCCCGGCGTGGAGCCGCTCAAGGTGGTCTGCGAGGAGTTCGTGCGGTCCGTGGCCTCGGGCACGGCCCCACTCGCCGACGGGCATGCCGGTACGGTTGTGGTCGAGGTGCTCGAGGCGATGACCGAGAGCCTGCGTTCTGCGGGAGCGCCGATCGCGCTCACGACCCGGGAGGGTGGGGGATGAGGGACAACCTGGTGCTCGGCGAGGGCGTCGTGATCGGCGAGGACGTCGAGATCGGCGCGAACGTCGTCATCCGGGACGGCACCGTGATCGGCGACGGCTGCGTGATCCAGGACAACGTGGTGCTGGGCAAGCAGCCCCGCCTGTCGGCCCGCTCCACCGCCAAGCGGGACCCGCTTCCCCCGCTGGTGCTGGGCGCCGGCGCCGCGGTGTGCTCCGGCGCGGTGGTCTACGCCGGCACCACGATCGGCGAGAAGGCCATCATCGGCGACCTCGCCTCGGTGCGCGAGCGGTGCGTGGTGGGCGACGGCGCGGTGATCGGCCGCGGCGTGTGCGTCGAGAACGACACCCTCATCGGGGCCCGCTGCAAGGTGCAGAGCAACTCGTACATCACCGCGTACTCGGAGCTCGAGGACGACGTCTTCATCGCCCCGTGCGTCACCACCACGAACGACAACTTCATGGGACGCACCGAGGAGCGCCACGAGCAGATCAAGGGCGCGATCATCCGCCGCGGGGCCCGCGTGGGCGGCGGCGTGGTGATCCTGCCGGGCATCGAGATCGGCGAGGAGGCGTTCGTGGCGGCCGGCGCGCTGGTCACCAAGGACGTCCCGGCCAAGAAGCTCGTCGCGGGTCTGCCGGCCAAGGTCTGGCGGGACGTCCCGGACGTGGAGCTGCTCGAGGCCCAGTAACGCCCCGGCGTGACCCGCGCGGCGCGGGTCAGCCGAGGAGATGGGGCGGTTTCGCGGGGGTCAAAACCGCCCCAAAGCTCCATCGTCCGCCGGGTCGCCGCCTTGAGCGGTCGGGTTCGTCCGGCGTGCGGCGGTTCAGTCGAGCACGGTGACCCGGGCGACCGCGCGGCCCCCGTAGATCACCATGTCGGGCACCGGGACGCGCACGCCGGCGTCCAGGTACTCCTGCTCCTCCCCCGATGCCAGCAGGCGGACCGCGTCGTGGCGGTCCTCCGCCAGGCGCCGCACCGTCCGCAGGACGCGCTGGCCGCGCGGCACGGACTGCAGCTCCCGGAGGTCGGCCTCGGCCGCCCGCAGCGTGCGGCCGCGTGCGGCCGCGGACTCCCCGAGCAGGCTGGCAGTGAGGTCCGCCGGGTTGGGGTCGAACCCGTCCGGGCTGTTGGGCACCACGCGGAAGCTCACGCGGCCGGGCTCCAGGTCGCGCGGCATGGTGACCGGCACGGTGATGCGCTCGGGATCGCCGCGGAACCGCAGCACCGTGAGCACCAGCCGGGCCTTCTGGCCGGGACGCACCCGCGCCGGGACGATCCGCGCGGAGGTGATCCGCATCGCGTCGATCCTGGGCCGCAGCGTCTGCTCGATCTCGATGGTGCCCGGCTCGAACAGCTTCACCGAGTTCTGCAGCAGCACCGTCAGCGGCCGCGAGGCCGCGCCGCTGGACACGCCCAGCACATCGCCCGCCGCGGCGTAGACGTTCTTGTAGACGATCGGTGCGGGCAGGTCGCCGCCGCGGATCGTGACCGTGACGCTGAGCGTGCCGTACGTGACGCCGTCGCGGACACGCAGCAGGGGCTCCAGCTGCAGGATGTCGGAGAGCACCGGCACCAGCTCCGGCTGCGGGGCCAGCACCACGTCCATGTCGGATCGCGTCTCGCGCATCGTGTCGCGGGCGGTGCTGCGGATGCGGATCGCCTCGACCGGGCCGATCCGGCCCACCAGGCCGTCGCGGCGGTCGCCGGTGATCATGCCCTGCACGGTGCCCGGCTCGCCGAACTTGAAGCTGCCGCCACGGATGGGCGCGGGGACGACGTTGTAGATGTAGCCGTCGCCGAGCAGCAGACGGGTGGTCCCGGCGCCGGTGAAGGGGTGGCCGAACCCGAGGATCGTGCTGCCGTCGACGTAGGTGACGGTGCCGATCGCGCCGACGACGTAGTCGCCGCCGGCGACCAGCGCGGTCATGGACGACCCGGGCTCCAGCGTGACCGCCGGGCGGAGGCTTCGCGGGAGCGTCTGCTGCAGCTCCGCGCGCGCGCCCAGCGCCCGCTGGAGCAGCGGCACCAGGCGAGGGCTCATGCCGGCGACGGCCCAGCGCTGCAGCGGGTAGAGCGCGCGGGTGCCGGGGGCGGAGCGCTGGGCGCTGACCGCCGCCGCACGGTTCCGGACGATCCGCAGCGGGCGGGCCACCGTCGACCGCGGCCGCTCGAGCGCCTGGGCGCCGCGGCTCACCGCGATCATCCGCTCGATGGGCGTCACCGCGCCCAGGACGTTGCCCTCGTCACCCTGGCCGTACGAGACCGCCCCGATGACGCGGCGCACGCCGTCGGCCCCGGTGACGTACACCGGGCTGCCGCTCATGCCCTGGGCGATCCCGCCGGTCTCGGCGATCAGCGGGCCCTCGGCCCGGATGAGGATGAGCGCGCCGCCCGGGGCGTCGGGCGCCGGCTGCACGTCGGTGACCGTGACCGGGAAGCTCGAGATGGTCGTGCCGCGCACGACCGTGTAGGCGGTGCCGGTCATGCCCGCGCGGACCTCGGAGAGCGGCATGATGGGATCCGCGGCGGCGGCGGGGCCGGCCACCGCAAGGCCCGCGGCGACCGCGGCCACGACGATGGGAAGCCGCCGCGCGACGCGGTGACGGCTGCGATGAGGGGCGCCAGAACCTTCCACGCGGCGCAGTCTATTCCGCAATTGGACCGCGGGCCTCATCGCCGGGTCGGCCGCGATCCGGACGGCGGTGACGGAAGGGGGATTACCGGCACCACCGCCGCGGATCGGATGCGGCGCGAAAGAGATCGAAGAAGACGGGACCGATCCCCCTGCGCGTTCGTGTGCATCCATTGCGTCGGCGGCGCATGATCGATCCCGCATACCTCCGATGAGGGATTCCGCGCAAACCGCACGTGTGGTTCGGGCGTCATGCACCGACGCGCGCGCCGTACTGCTCGCGGTAGTAGGCGAGGTACTCGCCCGACTTGATCGGCTCCCACCAGGCGCGGTTGGCCGTGTACCACTCGACCGTCTCCCGCAGCCCCTCGGTGAAATCGCGCCGGGGCTCCCACCCCAGGGAGCGCAGCTTCGCGGTGTCGAGGGCGTACCGGCGGTCGTGGCCGGGGCGGTCCTCCACGTGGCGGATGAGCGATGCGTCGCGGCCGGTGAGCCCCAGGATCGCGTGGGTGATGTCGAGGTTCGGCAGCTCGTTGCCGCCGCCGACGTTGTAGACCTCGCCGGCCACGCCGTGCTCGGCGGCGTGCAGGACGCCCTCGCAGTGGTCGTCCACGTGGATCCAGTCGCGGATCTGCATGCCGTCCCCGTAGACCGGCAGCGGCAGCCCCTCCAGCGCGTTGGTGACGAACAGCGGGATGAGCTTCTCCGGGTACTGGCGCGGCCCGTAGGTGTTGGACCCGCGGGTCACCACCACGTCCATGCCGTAGGTGCGGTGGCAGGCCAGCACCTGGAGGTCGCCGCCGGCCTTGCTCGCCGAGTAGGGGCTGCTGGGGTCCAGCGGGTCCGTCTCGCGGAACGCGCCGTGGGGCACCGATCCGTAGACCTCGTCGGTGGAGACCTGCACGAAGCGGCGGACGCCCGCCTTCCTGGCCTCGCCCAGCAGCACCGCGGTGCCCACCACGTCGGTCATCGGGAACGCGGCCGGGTCGAGGATGCTGCGGTCGACGTGGGTCTCGGCGGCCATGTTGACCACCAGCTCCACCCCGTCCAGCGCCTCGGCGACGCGCTCCGCGTCGGCGATGTCGGCGTGCACGAACCGGTAGCCGTCGTGGCCGGCGACCTCGGCGACGTTGGCCGGGTTCCCGGCGTAGGTGAGCTTGTCGAGGTTCACGACCTCGTGGCCGCGGGAGAGGGCCAGGCGCACGAACGCCGAGCCGATGAAACCGCAGCCGCCGGTGAGCAGGATCCTCATGTCGCCTCCGCGATGTAGTCCGCAAGCGCCTCGCGCCAGTCGCGCAGCCGGGGCGCGTCCGGACGGGTGACGGCGAGCACGGAGCGGGCCGGGCGGGGCGCCGGGCGGCCGAGCTCCTGGGTGGTGATGGGCAGCACCCGGCAGGCGATGCCGCTGCGCCGGAAGATCTCCTGGGCGAACCCCGCCCAGGTGACCGAGCCCGCGCCGGCCGTGTGGTAGATCCCGGGCGGCAGCTCCAGCAGGTCGCGCAGCGCCGGCGCGAGGTCACGCGTCCAGGTGGGGCATCCCAGCTGGTCGTCCACGACCGTCACCTCGTCCCGCTCGGCGCCGACGCGCCGCATCGTGTCCACGAAGTTCCGGCCGTTGGCCCCGTAGAGCCAAGCGGTGCGCGCGATCCGGGCGCCGCCGGGGTGCGCGGCCAGCACCGCCAGCTCCCCGGCGAGCTTGGTGCGGCCGTAGGCGCCGATGGGCGCCGTGGGCGCGTCCTCGGCGTAGTCGCCCGCCGCGGTGCCGTCGAACACGTAGTCGGTGGACACCTGGACCAGCGGCACGCCATGGCGCGCGGCCGCCGCGGCCACGTTCCCGGCGCCGGTGCCGTTCACCGCCAGGGCGGCGTCCTCGGCACCCTCCGCGCCGTCCACGTCCGTCCAGGCCGCGCAGTGGATGACGGCCTGCGGCCGCACCCGGTCCAGGCAGGCGGCGACCGCCGCGGGATCGCGGATGTCGACCTCCATGTCCACGCCCACCGGGTCGTCCCCGCGCGCCACGAGGTGCGCCAGCAGGTCGCGCCCCAGCATGCCGGCGGCACCGGTGACCAGGACCCGCACGCTAGATCAGGCCGATCGCCGAGGAGTCGCCCACCATGAACCGGTACGCCCGGGGCTTGGCGGTGCTGCGGGCGATCACCACGTTGCGGCCCACCAGGCTGCTCTCCACCCGCGCGTCGAGGTCCTCGATGCGGCTGTCCTCCAGGAAGATGGAGTGCTCCACCTCCGCGCGCCGGATCACCACCCGGTCGGACACGGCGGTGTACGGGCCGATGTAGGCGTTCTCGATGACCGCGTCGGCGCCGATGACCGCCGGGCCGCGGATCGCGGAGTCCACCACCCGCGCGCCCTTCTCGATCACCACGCGCCCCTCGATGGTGCTCCCCACCAGCTCGCCCTCCATGCGCGGCTCGATCACGTCGAGCACCAGGCGGTTCGCCTCGAGCATGTCCTCCAGCTTGCCGGTGTCCTTCCACCAGCCGGTCACCACGTGCGGGTCCACGCGCAGGCCAGAGTCGATGAGGTGCTGGATGGCGTCGGTGATCTCCAGCTCGCCGCGGGCGGACGGGCGGATCGCCCGGGCCGAGTCGAGGATCGAGGCGGTGAACATGTAGACGCCCACCAGGGCCAGGTCCGTGCGCGGCTCCGGCGGCTTCTCCTGCAGGCGTACCACCCGGCCGTCCTCCAGCTCGGCGACCCCGTAGGAGGAGGGGTTGGGCACCCGTTGCAGCAGGATCATCGCGTCGGCGTCGCCGGCGCGGAACTCGTCCGCGAGCCCGCGGATGCCGTCGCGCAGCAGATTGTCGCCCAGGTACATCACGAAGGGGCTGTCGCCCAGGAAGTCCGCCGCGGTGAGCACCGCGTGCGCGAGGCCCAGGGGGGCGTCCTGCCGGATGTAGGTGACCCGCACGCCCAGGCGCGAGCCGTCCCCGACCGCCGCCTCGATCTCGGCCTGCGTGTCGCCCACGATGATGCCGATGTCGGTGACCCCGGCGTCGCGCAGGGCTTCCAGGCCGTAGAACAGCACCGGCTTGTTGGCCACCGGCACGAGCTGCTTGGCACTCGTGTGGGTGATGGGGCGCAACCTGGTCCCCGCACCACCGGAGAGCACGAGCCCTTTGAGTTCGTTCCGCACGACGGGTGGGGACGTTAGCACCGCCCCTGCGACTATCGTGCCTCCCCGATGGACCGGGATTCCTGGCTGCGCGAGCGGACCTTCGACGGGAGCGACTTCGACCCCGGGCACCTCGCCGAGCGGCGCGCCGCCGCCGGCCTGCGGGTGTCGGTGGTGCTGCCGTCCCTGAACGTGGCGGACACCGTCGGGGCCATCGTGACCACGGTGCGCGAGCGGTGGATGGGGCCCGGCGGGCTGGTGGACGAGCTGGTGGTGGTCGACTCCCACAGCACCGACGCGACGGCCCGGGAGGCCGCCGCCGCGGGCGCGGTGGTGGTGCAGGACGACGCCGTGCTGCCGGCGGCCGGGCCCGGCCGCGGCAAGGGCGAGGCGATGTGGAAGAGCCTGGCGGCCACCACGGGGGACCTGGTGCTGTGGCTGGACGCCGACGTGCGCGACTTCGACCCCGCGTTCGTGCCGGGCATGCTCGGCCCGCTCATCACCGTGCCGGAGGTGGCGTTCGTGAAGGCGGTGTACCGGCGGGCGATGGCCGCGGGCGACGAGGGCGGGCGGGTCACCGAGATCTGCGCGCGGCCGCTGCTGAACCTGTTCCACCCGCCCCTGGCCGCGCTGGCCCAGCCGCTGTCGGGCGAGCAGGCGGGCCGCCGGGAACTGCTGGAGGCCCTGCCGTTCTTCACCGGCTACGCCGTGGAGATCGGTCTGCTCATCGACATCCTGCGTGCCCGGGGCATGGAGGCGATCGCGCAGGTGGACCTTGGGCGGCGGATCCACGTGAACCAGCCCACCGCCGCGCTCGGGACGATGGCCTCGGCGATCACGCAGGCCGTGCTGCGGCGGCTGGCCGACGAGGGGCGGGCGCCCGCCGCCCTCGCCGATGCGGCCGGCCCCTACGTGCGGCCGGTGCGGGCCGAGGGGGGCTGGGCGCTCACCCGGACCGACACCCGGCCCGCCGAGCGCCCGCCGATCGGCCCCCTGCTGCGCGGCAGGACGCCGTGAGGGTCGTCTACCTGGACCTGGACGGCACGCTGCTGGGGCCGGGAGGGTCGGTGCTGGCCGGTGACGGCGGCGCGCCCTGCGACGCCGGCGTCCGGGCGCTGCTGCGCCTGCGGGCGCTCGACGTGCCGGTGGTGCTGGTGAGCGGCAGGAGCCGCGCGCGACTGGAGACCTCGGCCCGGCTGCTGGGGGCCGACGGGATCCTCCCGGAGCTGGGCGCGTGCGACTGCGGCCACCCCACCGCGCCGGGCGAGACGGTGCATGACGCCATCGCGCGCACCGGCATCCCCGCGGAGCTGCTGCGCCGCGAGGCGGAGCTGGAGATCCATCCCGCCGCGCAATGGGGCCGCGAGGGCAGCCACGTGTTCCGCGGACGGGCCGGGGACGGCGCCGCCGCGTGGGTGGCCGACCGCTCCGGCGGGGCGCTGCGCCTGGCCGACAACGGCCGGCTGGGCGACGGCGGCCACGTGTACCACCTGCTCCCGGCCGCGGCCTCGAAGGGCGCCGCGGTGGCCACCGACATCGCGCGGCGCGGCGCCGACCCCGACGCGTGCCTGGCGGTGGGCGACTCCGCCGAGGACGCCGCGATGGCCGCCCACGTCGGCGCGTTCGCCCTGGTGCGCAACGGCGCCGAGGCCGACGCGGCCCTCGCGGCGCGCATGGGCTGGGTCACGGCCGGCCGGTACGGCGCCGGCGTCCTGGAGGCCGTCCTGGAGTGGTCGGGGTCCCGCTAGCGGGACGGGTCGGCGACCGGCATCGGCGTGGGCGCCGAGCACTCGGTCACCACGCGGCGCCATGCCCGAAGCGCGGTGCGCGCCTTCGCCGGCCGCACCCGCACCGGCGCGGACCTGGCCGCGGCCAGCGCCCGGTGCGCCGGCGGTGAGGTGGGGCAACGGCCCCAGTCCCGCGCCAGCTCGGTGGCCTGCCGCAGCGCGGCGGTCCCGGGGGCGTGGCCCTGCGCGGACGCCGGCTGCGCCGCGGCCAGCGCGAGCAGGATGAGCGGCAGGACGAGGAGGGAGCGGAGCGAGGTCGTCATCACGTGCCCCATGGTGCTCGCAGCGGGCCGTCCGGTGACCGGCCATGCGAACGGCCGCCGCCCCCGCCGGGGGTATAGGACCGGCTATCGCGCCGTGAACAGGCCGGCGATGGCCGCGCCCATGGCCGCCAGGTTGGTCTCGGTCTCCGCGAGGGCGTCGGGCTCGGGCCGCAGGGAGCGGTTGATGGGGAAGGCCGCCGCCAAGCCCATCCGCCGGACCATCCCGGGCAGCAGCGCCAGCTCCCCGCAGACCGCCACGCAGGGGACGCCCGCGGCGGCGCAGGCCTCGGCGACCGCTGCGGGGGCCTTGCCGCGCATGCTCTGCTCGTCCAGGCGCCCCTCCCCGGTGATGCAGAGGGCCGCGCCCGCCAGCGCCGCCGGCAGGCCCGCCGCGTCCAGCACCATCCGTGCCCCGGGCTCCAGCCGGGCGCCCAGGAGCGCCACCAGGCCGGCGGCGGCGCCGCCGGCCGCGCCCAGCCCCGGCACGTCGAGCACCTCCACGCCGGTCGCGGCGGTGACCGCCCGGGCGTAGGCCCGCAGGCCCTCGTCGAGCCGGCCCACCATCGCCGGGTCGGCGCCCTTCTGGGGCCCGAACACCGCCGCCGGACGTCGCAGGCCACCACCAGCTCGGTGCCCGCGATGCGCGGATCGAGGTCCGAGAGGTCCACCGTGGCGACGCGGACGAGGTCGGCCCCGGTGCCGGCCAGCTCCGTCCCCGCCGCGTCCAGGAACCGGGCGCCCAGCGCGCGGGCCAGGCCCATGCCCCCGTCGTTGGTGGCACTGCCGCCGAGGCCCACGATGATCCGCGTGGCGCCGATGTCGAGGGCGGCGCGGATCTGCTGGCCGGTGCCGGCGGTGCTGGTGCGCTCCGGGTCGCGCTCACCGGGCAGCAGGCGCTCGTAGCCGCTGGCCTGGGCCAGCTCGACCACGGCCACGTGTCCCGGCAGCTCGCCGATCGCGGCCTCCACCGGGCGGCCCAGCGGGTCGTCCACGACCCAGCCGCGGCGCCGGCCCCGGGCGGCGGCCACGAGGGCCTCCAGGGTGCCCTCGCCCCCGTCGGCCACCGGGACGACGCGCGTCTCCACCCCGGTGGCCGCCAGGCGGACGCCCGCCGCCACCGCCCGCGATGCGGCGGCGGCCGACAGGGCGCCCTTGAAGGCGGCCGTCGCGACGGCGACCGGTCCGGTCACGCCCGCTCCTGGCCCCAGTCCAGTCGCAGGAAGCCCAGCAGCCAGTCGTGGAACTCCTCGTCGCCCATGCGCTCGCGCGCGGCGCCCATCTGCGCCGCATCCGGGCCCACGGTCACCCGGAACGGCGCCCCGGGGCCGGTGGCGGCGGCGAAGACGGCCTCGGCGACGGGCTCGGGGCCCACACCCAGCTCCTCGCGCCACGCCCGGAACCCGCCGCGCAGCTGCCCCAGCAGCGGCGCGTAGGGACCCTCGCCGGCCGCGACCGCCCCGGTGGGCCGGGTGGCCATGGGGAAGTCGGTGTTCACCATGCCCGGCTCGATCACGTGGACCCCGACGCCGAACGGACGCAGCTCCACGCGCATGGCCTCGGCCCAGGCGCTCATCGCGTACTTGCTGGCGTGGTACATGCCCAGCAGCGGGTTCGACAGCCGCGCGCCGATCGACGACACGCACACCACCTTGCCGCGGCCCGCCTCGCGCATCGCCGGCAGCGCGCGCTGGACGACGGCGGCGTTGCCGAACAGGTTGGTCTCGAACATCCGCCGCACCTCGCCCAGGTCGACGTCCTCGGACGAGCCCATCACGGCGTAGCCGGCGTTCGGCACCACGCAGGCCAGGGCGCCGCCCGCGAAGGCCTCGGCCTCCGCAACGGCGCCGGGGATGCCGGCGTCATCGGTGACGTCCAGGCGGATGATCTTCAGGTCGCCCGAGGCGGGCAGCGCCGCGCGGGCGGCGTCGGGGTCGCGCACCGCGGCGACGGCCCGCCAGCCGGCCGCGAGGAAGCGTTCCACCGTGGTGCGCCCGATGCCGCGGGACGCCCCGGTGACGAGGACGGTGTCGGTCATCCGTCCACGCTACCGTCCGCCGCGCCCGCCGTGGCGTCGATCACCGGATGTTCCTGGGTCGGCGGGGCCGCCGCGGGCAGGCGGAGGGTGAACGTGCTGCCGGCCCCCGGCGCCGAGACCAGGTCGATCGCCCCGCCGTGGGCGCGCGCCAGGCCGCGGGCGATGGCCAGGCCCAGTCCCGCGCTGCGGCCCTCCCGGCTGCGGTCGCCGCGGTAGAAGCGGTCGAACACGAACGGCTGGTCCTGGAGCGGGATCCCCTCGCCGGTGTCCACCACCGCCATCGTGGCCATGGGGCCCTCGCGGCCCACCACCACGTCCACCGAGCCGCCGGAGGGCGTGTGCCGCAGCGCGTTGTCGAGCAGGATCAGCAGGATCTGCTCCACGCGGGCCGGGTCGGCGTGCACCGCCACCGGGCCGGCGGCCTGGATGGACGACAGGCGCTTGCCGTCCGCCTCGGCCAGGGCCCGGCGGGAGGCCACCACCCCGTCCGCCATCGCGTCCAGGTCGAAGCGCTCGCGCTCCAGCGGCAGCCCGCCGCTGTCGAGCCGGGCGAGCTGGAGCTGCTCCTCCACCAGCCGCTCCAGGCGCTCCGCCTCGCCGTCCATGAGCTCCAGGAACTCCTCACGGTGGGCCTGGTCGATGCGGGGTCCCTGCAGCAGCTCCAGGAGTCCCTTGATCGCCGCCAGCGGCGTCTTGAGCTCGTGGGACACGTTGGCCACCAGGTCCCGGCGCGCGCGCTCCAGCCGCCGCTGCTCGGTGACGTCGCGCAGCGTCACCACCACCCCGGCGGCGGGGGACGCCAGCCGGGCGAGGATGAGCTCCACCTCGGTCCCGTCGTCCAGCGTCACCTCCTGCACCACGGCCTCAGCGCCGGCGGGCTCCGCGTCGTCCAGCGCCTGCACCAGCGGATGCGGCAGGTCTTCGATCCGCGACAGCGACGCCCCGGGCGGCACCCCCAGCAGGCGCTTGGCCGCGGGGTTGACGATGGTGATCGAGCCGTCGTCCGACACGCCCACCACGCCCTCGGCCAGGGATGAGATCAGCACCCCGGCCCGGTCGCGCTCGCTGGTGATCTGGTCGACCTGGTTCTCGATGCGGCCGGCCATGGTGTTGAGGCTGTCGCCCAGGATCGCGAACTCCCGGAGCCGCTGCACCGGGGCCCGGGCGCCCAGGTCGCCGGCGGCCAGGCGGGAGGCGGTGCGGGCCAGCACGGCGATGCGGCGGCCCACCAGCAGCGAGAGCCCGTAGCCGGCGAGGGCCGCGAGCATCAGCACCGCGGCGACGGCCACGATGAGGCGGCGGCGCAGGGCGTCGAGCTGGGAATCCGACACCCCGCGCGCCCGGGACGCCGCCTCGATGATGACGCCCTCGCCGAAGATGGGGGCCGAGAAGGCGTAGCGCTGCCGCGCCCACACGTACCGGAACCCGCCGACCGTGCCCGTGGTGTTCACCGCGTCGTCGGGCACCGCGCCCAGCACCGCGTCCAGCAGGTCGCAGCAGCCCACCGACTGGGCCGTGATCCGGTAGCCGGCCCGGTCGAGCTGGATGCGGACCTGGCTGCCGGTCTCGGTGGCGATCTCGGTCGCCAGGTCCGCCAGCTCGGCCTGGTCGGTGCCGTCGAGGGCGGTGCGCCGGATCGTGCGGTCGATCGTGCGGCCCAGGTCGCGGCTCTGGTTCTGCGCCTCGTCCCGGCGCAGGTTGTTCTCGAGCGTGGGGAGGACCGTGATGAGGACGGCGGCGCTGGCGAGCGCACCCACCGCGATGAGGGTGGCCACCAGCCAGGCCTGCAGGCCCGGGTGGCGGAAGCGCATCAGACCCTCGCCACGTCCGCGCCGAAGGCGTACCCCACGCCGCGCACCGTCCGGATGAGGGTCGGGTTGGACGCGTCGTCCTCCACCTTCTGGCGCAGGTGGCGCACGTGGACGTCCACGCTGCGCAGGTCGCCGAAGAACGACCCCTCCCACAGGTGGTTCATCAGCTCCTCGCGGGTGAACACCCGTCGCGGGGAGCTGGCGAGCTTGTGGAGGATCTCGAACTCGCTGAAGGTGAGGTGCACCTCCTCCTCACCGCGCGTGACGGTGCGGGCCACCGGGTCGATCTCCAGGTCCCCGGCGCGCAGCGACTGCCCGCGGTCGGGCTCCGAGCGGGCGCGGCGCAGGTTCGCGCGCACCCGGGACACCAGCTCCCGGGGGCTGAACGGCTTGGTGACGTAGTCGTCGGCGCCCAGCTCCAGGCCCAGCACCTTGTCGAGCTCCTCACCGCGGGCCGACAGGATGATGATGGGCGTGCCCCGCTCCGCGCGGATGCGCTTGCACACCTCCAGGCCGTCGACGCCCGGCAGCATGAGGTCCAGGATCACCAGATCGACCGGCTGGTCCTGGATCATCCGCAGCGCGTCGTCGCCGCGCGCCACCGACACCACCTCGAACCCGGCGTCCTCGAGCGCGTACTCGACAACGGTGCGGATCGCCTGTTCGTCCTCGACCACCATGATGCGCTCGGCCATGACCGGGAACGGTAGCGCGGCGGGAACCCCGCGGACACGGTTTTCTCCGAGCCTTCACCGACGCTCGCAGGACCTTAAGGAACGCCCGCTACCCTGCCGGACGTGACGATCCCGCCGCCGGAGCCCGCAATGTCCGACGATCCCTCCCTTCCCCCGGCACCGCCCCGCCCCCGCCGCCGCGCCCCGCGATGGGTCGCCGCGTCGGTCGTCCCCGCCGTCATCGGCGCCGCGGTCGCCGTGGCCGCAACCACCCTCGTGGACGTGGGCGGCGACGACGGGACCCGCACCGTCACGGTCGTCCAGCAGACCTCCGGCCTCGCCACCGGCGGCCTGGGGTCGGACACCGCACCGGTGAACCCCGAGATCACCCCCGCCCCGGCGCCCGCCGCCGAGGGTGAGCTTCCGGTCACCGACATCGTGCGGCGGCTGTCGCCCGGCGTGACGCTGGTCACAACCGGCGGACGGCCCGGGACGCCCGACGCGCTGTCCGGGAGCCTCGGCACCGGCTTCCTGGTCGACCGGGACGGCCACATCCTCACCAACGCCCACGTGGTGGGCGACGAGACCGACGTCGACGTGACCTTCGAGAACGGTGAGGAACTGCCGGCGAAGGTGCTGGGCCGCGACGAGGCCCTGGACGTGGCCGTGCTGAAGATCGCCTCGATCCCGGCGGGCGCCGCGATCATCCCGCTGGGCAGCATCCGGACCCTGCAGGTGGGCGATCCCCTGGTGGCCATCGGGAACCCCCTGGGCTACCGGCAGACCGTGACCACCGGCATCGTCAGCGCCCTCAAGCGCACCATCGACTCCCCGAACGACACCACCATCCAGAACGTCATCCAGACCGACGCCGCCATCAACCAGGGCAACTCCGGCGGGCCGCTCATCGACCGCCAGGGCCGCGTGGTGGGGATCAACTCCCAGATCGCCACGGAGGGCGGCGGGAACCTCGGCATCGGGTTCGCCGTCCCCATCGACACGGTCAAGCCCGTGGCCGACAGCATCATCCGCACCGGCACCGCGCAGCACGCGTGGATCGGCATCGTCGGGGCGTCCCTCACCCCCGAGATCGCCCGGGCCAACGACCTGGCCGGGCGGCGCGGCGTGATGGTCGTGGACCTCGACGACCGCGGCCCCGCCAAGAAGGCCGGCCTGAAGGGCGCCACCAGCGGCACCGAGAACAGCCCCGACGCCGTCCCCAAGGGCGGCGACGTCATCGTGAGCGTGGACGGCCGTGCCATCAACGACATGGGCGACGTGAGCCTGGCCATCGCCAGCAAGGCGGTGGGAGCCGAGGTGGACATGACGGTGCTCCGCGACGGCGCCGAGAAGCGCCTGCGGATCACCCTCGCCGACCGCCCCGACGACATCCGCTGACTAGGGCGTGACCCCCGGCGTCGCCCCCTTCGGCCGGAAGGCCGTGGGCGACGCCAGCACGGGACCGCCCAGCAGCTCCACGCAGTAGGGGATCGCACCCCACACGGCGTCGAGGCACTCGGCGATCGCGGCGGGCTTGCCCGGCAGGTTCACGATGAGGCAGGGCCCGCGGTGGCCCGCCTCCTGTCGGCTCAGGATGGCCGTGGGGACGCTGCGCAGGCTCGCCGCCCGCATGGCCTCACCGAACCCCGGGAGCATCCGGTGGCACACCGCCTCGGTCGCCTCGGGGGTGATGTCCCGCGGCGCCGGGCCCGTGCCGCCGGTGGTGACCACCAGGCAGCAGCCCTCCTCGTCGGCCATCCGGGTGAGCTCCGCCTCCACCACGCCCCGGTCGTCGCTGACGATGCGGGCCACCTCGCGCCACTCCCCCGTGAGGGCGCCGACCAGGTAGTCCCGGATCGCCGGCCCGCCGCGGTCCTCGTACTCCCCGCGGCTGGCGCGGTCGGACACGGTCAGGATCCCGATGACCGGGACCCCGCTCACCCCGCCCCGCCCAGCTCCACCACGCGGCGCTTGATGCGCGCCAGGATCGCCCCCATCCCGCGCAGGCGCAGGGGGGAGATGAGCTCCGCGAGCCCCATGGTCACGTAGAAGTCGGGCGGGGTCTCCAGGATCTCGGTGGGCGTGGCGCCCTCGAGGCCCTCCGCGAGGATCCCCGCGTAGCCGCGGGTGGTGGGGGCCTCCGGCGGGGCGTCGAAGAACAGGTGCACGCGCTGCCCGTCGTCGATCTCCACCGCCAGGAAGAACGGGGTCTGGCACTCCTGCACCTGCTCCAGACCGGCCCGGTCGCGGTAGCGCTCGGGCAGCTCCGGGAGCCCGCGGGAGTAGTCCAGCAGCATCTGCAGGCGCATCTCCCGCGGGGACGCCCCGAAGTCGTCGACGATCTCCTGGAGGGGTGCGGGGATCACGGTCAGGCCGGCCGCACGGGGTGGCCCGGGCGCTCGATCGGCACCCGCACCGCGTTGCCCCACTCGCACCACGAGCCGTCGTAGTTGCGGACCTTCTCGAGCCCCAGCAGGTGGGTCAGCACGAACCAGGTGTGGCTGGAGCGCTCGCCGATGCGGCAGTACGTGACGATGTCGTCGCCGTCGGTGATGCCGATCTCGTCCCGGTAGATCGCCTGGAGCTCGGCGAGGCTGCGGAACGTGCCGTCCTCGTTGGCCGCGCGGCGCCACGGGACGTTCGCCGCGGTGGGGACGTGCCCGGCGCGCAGGGCGCCCTCCTGCGGGTAGTCGGGCATGTGCGTGAGCTCGCCGTTGAACTCGCCCGGCGAGCGGACGTCCACCAGGGGGCCGTTGCCGATGTGGGCGAGCACGTCCTCCTTGAACGCCCGGATCGTGGCGTCGTCGCGGGGCACCACCGGGTACTGGGCCCGCGGGCGGGGCGGGACCTCGGTGGTGAGCGGCCGGCCCTCCTCGATCCACTTCTGGCGGCCCCCGTCGAGGAGCCGCACGTCGGCGTGCCCGAACAAGCTGCACACCCACAGCGCGTACGCGGCCCACCAGTTGAAGTTGTCCCCGTAGAACACGATCGTCGTGTCGCGGGAGATGCCCTTCGCGGACATCAGGTCGGCGAAGGCCTGGGGATCGACGTAGTCGCGTGCGACCGGGTCGTTCAGGTCGGCGTGCCAGTCGATCTTCACGGCGCCGGGGATGTGGCCCGTGTCGTACAGCAGCACGTCCTCGTCGGACTCCGCCACCACCAGGCCCGGGTCGTCGAGGTGCTCCGCGAGCCAGGCCGTGGTGACCAGGCGCTCGGGGTGGGAGTACTCGGACAGCTTCGGATCGGGATCGCGCTCGGCGGGCATGGCGCTCCTTGCGGTGAGTCGTTTCCGGGGGGACCGGATACCTGCTCGTAACGTAGACGAGGACCACGGCGTCCGCCTGCCGGACCCGGCGCCCCGCCCGGGCGTAACCTGCCGCAATGCCCGACCGCCCTCGCCCGCTCCCCGCCGACCTCGAGGCGCTCTCGGCGTTCAGCGCCCCGGGGCCGGGCGTGACCCGGCTGGCGTGGACACCGGAGCTGCGCGCCGGGTACGACTGGTTCGCCGGACGGTGCGAGGAGGCCGGAATGGCCGTGGAGATCGACGCCGCCGGCAACCTCGTCGCGCGCTGGGAGGTGGGCGAGGGGCCCGCCCTGGTCGTGGGCTCCCATCTGGACACGGTCCCGAGCGGCGGGCGGTACGACGGCGCGCTGGGCGTGCTGGGCGGCCTGGAGGCGGTGCGGCTGCTGCAGGCATGGGGCGTGACGCCCACGCGGCCCATCTGGGTGGTGGGGTTCATGGACGAGGAGAACGCCCGCTTCAACACCGCGCTCTTCGGGAGCCGCGCGTTCTGCGGCGACGACCTCTCGGACCTGGGCGACCGCACCGACGCCGACGGCGTCACCCTGCGCGACGCCATGGCGGCGTGGGACCGCACCCCCGAGGGCACGCGGGCCGCGGCGCGCATCGGCGAGGTGGGGCACTACCTGGAGCTGCACATCGAGCAGGGCCCCGGCCTGGACCTCGCCGGGGCGCAGGTGGGGGTGGTGACCTCGATCGTCGCCATGACCGGCTACCGGGCCACCGTGACCGGGCAGGCCAACCACGCCGGCACGACGCCGATGGGCGCCCGCCGCGACGCCCTCTCCGGCGCGGCGCGCATGGTGCTCGCCATCCGCGAGCTGGGCCGCGAGCGGCCCCACCACACCACCAACGTCGGGGTGATGTCCGCGAGCCCGGGGTCCAGCAACGTCATCCCGGGGACGGCGTCGTTCACCATCGACCTGCGGGCCCCGGACGACGACGCGATCGCGGCGCTGGACGCCGACTGCGCCGCGCGGCTCCGTGCCATCGCCGCCGAGGAGGGCCTGGAGCTGGAGCTCGAGCGGGTCTACGCCATGGAGGCGGTCCCCATGGACCCGCAACTCGCGGACCTCATCGCGTCCGCCGCCCGGGACGAGGAGGCCTCGGCCGTCGCCATGCCGAGCGGCGCCGGCCACGACGCGATGGTGCTGGGCCGCCATGTCCCCACGGCGATGGTCTTCGTGCCCTCACGCGACGGCATCAGCCACTCCCCCGACGAGTTCACCACCGCCGAGCACTGCGAACTGGGTGCCAGAATTCTGGCCCGCGTGCTGATGCGCCTCACAATCCCCGCGACATAGGATCCGCGCCATGATCGTTGCCGGCGTCGACATCGGTGGGACGTTCACCGACCTCATGCTCTACGACACGGACGGGCAGGACGTCCACGTCCACAAGGTCCGCTCGACGCCCTCGGAGCCCGACCGGGCGATGATCGACGGGCTGCTGGAGCTGTGCGCGGCCGCCGGGGTGGCTCCCGGGCAGGTGGGCGCCGTCTACCACGGCACCACCGTCGCCACGAACGCGGTGCTCACCTTCCGCGGCGCCACCGCGGGGATGATCACCAACCGCGGGTTCCGTGACGTGGTGCACATCGGCCGCCACCAGCGGCCCGAGCACTACTCGATCATGCTCGACATCCCCTGGCAGGCGCGCCCGTTCGTGGAGCGCCGCCACCGCAAGGTGGTGGGCGGCCGGCTGGTGCCGCCGCGCGGGGAGGAGCTGGAGCCGCTGGACGAGGCGGGCGTGCGCCAGGCCGCACAGGAGCTGCGCGAGGCCGGCGTGGACGCCGTGGCCGTGTGCTTCCTGTTCAGCTACCTCAACCCCGAGCACGAGCGGCGCGCCGCGGCCATCGTGGCCGAGGAGATGCCGGACGCGTTCGTGACCGCCAGCGCCGAGGTGTTCCCGCAGTTCCGGGAGTTCGAGCGCTTCACCACCGCGGCCATGAACGCCTTCATCGGGCCGGTCACCGGCCGGTACCTGGAGCGCCTGGCGGCATCGCTGCACGACGCGGGCATCCCCGGCGAGCTCCACGTGATGATGTCCAACGGCGGCGTCGCCAGCGCCGCGCAGGCCGCGCGCCGCCCCGTGACGCTCATGCTCTCCGGGCCCGCCGCCGGCGTGCTGGGCGGCCTGTGGGCCGGGCAGCTCGACGGCCGCCAGCGGCTCATCACCTTCGACGTGGGCGGCACCTCGGCCGACATCGGCATCGTGACCGAGCGGGGGGTCCTGGAGGCCCAGGCCCGGGACACCCAGGTGGCCGGCTACCCGCTGCTGGTCCCCATGGTGGACATCCACACCATCGGCGCCGGCGGCGGATCGATCGCCTACCGCGACCACGGCGGCGCGTTCCGGGTGGGCCCGCGCAGCGCCGGCGCGTCCCCCGGCCCCGCCTGTTACGGCAGCGGCGGCACCGAACCCACGGTCACCGACGCGAACGTGGTGCTGGGCCGCATCGACCCGGACCGGTTCCTGGGCGGGGAGATGCCTTTGCACCGCGACCGGGCCGTGGCGGCCGTGCAGGGCCTGGCCGACCAGCTGGGCCTGGGGCTGCTGGAGACCGCCGACGGGGTCATCACCATCGCCAACGCGAACATGGCCGGCGCCATCCGGTCCCGCACGATCCAGAAGGGCCACGACCCGCGCGAGTTCAGCCTGGTGGCCTTCGGCGGCGCCGGCCCGCTGCACGCCGCGGACGTCGCGGACATCCTCGGCACCCGCGAGGTGCTGGTGCCGCCGTTCCCGGGCATCACCGCCGCCACCGGCCTGCTCACCAGCGACCTGAAGTACGACCAGATGCGCACGGTGTTCATGGTGCAGGGCGCGATCGACGACGCCCGGCTCGACCGCGAGCTCGCCGAGACCGCCGCCGAGCTGACCCGCCGGCTGCTGGACGACGGCGTGACGGCCGAGGACATCACGATCTCCGGCGCCCTGGACTGCCGCTACATCGGCCAGGGCTACGAGCTGCGGGTGCCCCTGCCGGGCAACCGCTTCTCGGAGGCCGCGCTGGAGGAGTTCCACCAGCTGCACCGCCAGGAGTACGGCCACGCGTTCACCGACCCCATCGAGGTGGTGAACCTGCGGGTCACCGCCACGGGCATCCGTCCCAAGGTGGAGCGCCTGCCGGTGCACCCCGGGTCGATGCAGGAGGCGCTGATCGGCGAGGCCGACGGCGTGTTCCGCGTGGACGGCGCCCTGGTGACGCTGCCCACCCGCCACTACGACCGGGCGGCGCTCCCCGTGGGGGAGCCCATCGCCGGCCCGGCGATCGTCTTCCAGCGCGACACGACCGTGGTCATCCCACCGGGATGGCACGGCGCCGCCCAGTCCTCCGGAAACCTGGTGTTGAGCCGATGAGCACCGCACCCACGCGCGTCGACCCCGTCCTGGCCTCGGTGATCGCCGGCGCCCTGGACTCCATCGCCACCGAGATGGGCCACAAGCTGGCCCGCATGAGCTACTCCCCGATCATCCGGGAGAGCGAGGACTTCGGCTGCGTCATCTGCGACGCCGAGGCCCGTCAGCTGTGCGAGTCACGGGAGTCCACCCCGCTGCAGTCCGGCCCCATCCCCGGCTACATCCGCGGGATCAACCGCCGCTTCGCCGAGATCGGCGAGGAGTGGCGGCCCGGGGACGTGGTGATGCACAACCACAGCTACTACGGGGCCTCCCACGGCCCGGACGTGGCGTTCGTGATCCCGGTGTTCCTGGACGGGCGGCTCATCGCCTTCTCCACCACCACCGCGCACCACCTCGACCTGGGGGCGCTCACCCCCGGCTCCTGCGGCATCGTCGACGCGTCCGACGCGTACGCGGAGGGCCTGCAGTTCAACGCCATCAAGATCGAGGAGGACGGCAAGCGCAACGAGTGGGTGTGGCGCATCCTGCGCGACAACGTGCGCGCCGCCCCGCTGGTGGTGGGTGACATGGAGGCCCAGATCGCCGCCGCCCGCATCGGCGCCGAGCGGTTCCTGGACCTGGTGGAGCGGTACGGCCTGGAGACCGTCCAGGCCGCCAGCGAGGACCTCATGGACTACTCGGAGCGGATGCTGCGCGCCGAGATCGAGAAGCTGCCGGACGGGACCTACCGGGCCGAGGGCTTCGTGGACGGGTTCCTGGACCACCCGGACCCCCGCTACAAGGACCTCAAGATCTGCGCGGCGGTCACGGTGTCCGGCTCGGACCTGCACGTGGACCTCACCGGCACCGCCGACCAGATCGACCTGCCCCTGAACATGCCGTTCGAGGGCACCGTCGACATCGCCGTGTACCTCACGCTGCGGTCGATCCTGCTCGACAGCGCCACGCACGACCACGTGCCGGCCAACAGCGGCCTGTTTCGGCCCATCACCATCCACGCGCCCGAGGGCTGCCTGGCGAACCCGCGCTACCCGGCGCCGGTGATCGCCCGCTTCTGCCCCGGCAACGTCCTTGCCGACACGGTCATGCGCGCCCTGGCGCCCATCGCCCCCGACCGCGTGAGCGCGGGCGTGGGGAACCTGAAGGTGGTCGCCTACTCGGGGCTCAACGAGGCCGGCGGGTTCTGGGTGTACATGGACATCCAGGAGGGCTCCTACGGCGGGCGGCGCGGCAAGGACGGCCTCGACGCCGTGGACACGCTCTACGCCAACACCCGGAACAACCCCATCGAGGACATCGAGACGCACTTCCCGCTGCGCGTGACGCGGTACGAGCTGCGCGACGACTCCTCGGGGGCC